>Ga0187809_10000297_pt1 | contig 29144 bp, 25 predicted proteins | sample NC_wetland_sal_i_8_FD_132415 | JGI IMG/M metagenome (GOLD analysis project Ga0187809, IMG submission 132415) | Wetland sediment microbial communities from Neuse River Estuary, North Carolina, USA - ASW_4 | ecosystem: Environmental > Aquatic > Freshwater > Wetlands > Sediment | place: USA: North...
GCCCGTCCGGCAACATGACGCCGATATTGCGGTAGGCGTAGCCCCGCACCGAACCGCCGCCACCGGCGAAGAAAAGCCGGTCCGGAGGGATAAAGTAGGGCGCCGGCCCTATAATGGAACCGACCTTCAATCGCCCGGCCAAGACGACGCGATCGTCGGAATCGAGGGCGTAATAGGTCCTGCCTTCCGCCGTCAACCGCAGGATCGGGTTGCCGTAATTGAATTCGTAGAGGGGCTCCGCCGAGAAATCGGCATAGATGCCGCGTGTCGCGTCGGCGGCCTTGTCGCGGCTGTCATAGGTGAGGCCGCTGAGAAACCCCGCATCGATGAAGTCGCGTGTGCCGAAATCATCCTCGAACCGCGAAGGGCCGCCCTCGGCCAGCAATTTGCCGGAAAGCCGGTCGTTGAAGGTGCGGTTGAAGCCGGCGGTCGCGGTAATCGCCTCGCGTGTGTACTGGTCCAGCACCTCGCGGTCGCCGACCAGCGACGCGACGAAATCCGTGTCGCGCGTGATGACGCCGGGTCTGATGAAGGTGGCGCCGACGCTGTAGGTCAGACCGTTCTTGAAGTCGATGCTTTTTCCGGTCGCGCCCCAGCCGCCGACCTTGGCTTCCAGCTTCAGGCTCTCGGCGTGGCCGAAGAGATTGCGATGCAGCCAGTAGGTGTCGAGCGCGGCGCCGTCGATGGTGGAATAGCTGCCGCCGACGCCGAAACGGTGCAGTGGCCTCTCCTGGACGGTCAGGCTGAGCGGCAGGAGCCCGTTCGGATCGATCGCTGGCGCTTCCTCGATCCGCGCCGCGCGGAAGACGCCGAGATGGGCGAGACGCTTGTTGGCGCGGTCGATATCGTCGGGATCATATTCCTGTCCCTCCTGGAGGCCCGCCATCCAGGCGACGAAGGCGGGATCCATGCGCTTCGTGCCCTTGACGGTCATCGGCCCGTAATAGGCCTTTCGGCCCGGATCGACCTCTAGCGTCGCGTCCAGGGTGTTCGTGTCATGTGCCGCGATAACGCGCTGGTCAGCGATTTTCGCCTTGGCGTAGCCCTGCTGCCGCCAGGCTGCAGTCGCGAGACGGTCGGCCTTGAGGATCGTCGTCGAGCGGGCAAGCTTACCCGGCGCGAAGCCGGCATGTGCCGGCGTCTCGACGCGATCCCTCCTGTTGGTCGTCAGCGGCGCCTGGTTGATGATCTCGGTCTGTGAAAACAGAAAGACCGGCCCGGGATCCACATTGACGACGACCTTGACCGGGTCGGGCAGGGTGACATCTGGCGGGAGGCTCGCCGCTTCCCTACCGTTGACGAGGATGCTGATCGAGCCGCCATAACGTCCCTGCGCGTAAAGCGCGGCAAGCAGGCTCTTGTAATCGGAGCGCGCCTTGGCGAGCAGGCCGGCGGCGCCGGAGGCTGGTTTCTTCCGATCCGCCCAGAGACCGGAGGCAGCTTCCAACGCTTTTTCCAGATCCTTGCCTTTCAGCGCCTTGGGAACGGTGACGGCCACCGGCTTGACGTGGAAATCGACCGAGTAATGCTGCGGCGTGCCGATGGTGTCTTCGTTCTTCTTATCGTGCTCGAAGAACTTCCTGCCGAATAGCTCGAAGGGGAATGCCGGCGACACCGCCGCGCCAAGCGCAACGGCAACGAGAACGACCCGGCCGCACCTTAGTCGTGTCGACGCTTTAAAACTCAACCCTGCTCCTCGACGCAACCAAAGCTGCACGGGGAAGATGTCCGGCCCTCCAGACGAATGTCCCCATTCACGTCCTAATTCTTCGAGAAAGGCAGACTAAGAGCTTCAACGCAAATGAACTTTTGTTGCGACTGTCTGAGGCATCGCCAGTGTTGCATGCTTTCGACACTTCAGCCCGGCCACCCCTGGACCGTGAAGCGGCGGCTGACAAAGCGGGAACCCGGCAGGCCGAAGCGCCATGGCATCTCCACACCGCGTGAGATGCCGATCCTCGTGCCCACGAGAGGCACATGCGCCGAAAGCGCCGCGACAAGCCGGAAAGGCGGCTGGTCGAGCGGCAACCCGTTCATGGCGATATCGATGCCGAGCGCCTGGCAGAGCCGGCCAGGGCCAGCGCACAGGAGCCTGATATCGTCTAGTCTCCGCCTTTCACGCATCATGTCGAGGCCCGCATTTGGCTCGAGGGCGCGGATGAGAACCGCGCTTCCCGGCCTGCAGACGAAATTCAGGCACCAGTGAATGCCGTAGGAGCGATAGACATAGGCATGACCGGGCGGGCCGAACATCACGCCGTTGCGCGGCGTCGGGCCGCGATAGGAATGGGACGCCGGATCGTCGCGGTCATAGGCCTCCACTTCGACGATCGTTCCGCCGGTTTCGCCTACGAAAAGAGATGCGCCGATCAGTTCCGGAGCAACCAGGGTCACATCGCGATCGAAAAAGGCGCGGGAAAGCGTTTGTACGGACATCGGTCCGCAGATAGCCCGGTCAGCCCGCCGCGACAAGCTGACGGAGAACATATGTGAGCGAGCGTGGCGCTCACTCTCTCCTTTCCGCCTCGAGCCATTTGAGCGCGACCATCTCGGCTTCATCGAGGCCGGGCTTGACCTTGCGGAAGGCGCGCCGCGCTGCCGAGAGTTCGTCGGGCAAAGCGCCCGCCAGCCAGGATTCGATTACACGGGGGTGGATATAGCATTGGCGGCAGACGGCGCGTGTATTGCCAAGGAGCGCCGCCACGCGGTCGACGGCTTTGTTCAGAACGCGCTGCGCGGCGGCCTTTCCCTCCGGCAATTCCGCGTCGGCAAGGACAGAGAGTCCAGCGAGCGTGCCATTCCACGTCCGGATTGTCTTGGAGCTGAAATCCGGTCCCATGACGTCGCGAATATAGGCGTTGACGTCGTCTGAATGGATTTGCCGGCGCTCGCCGTCATCGTCCAGATATTGGAAAAGGTGCTGCCCCGGGAGTTCCTGAATGGAGCGCACGATGCGCACGATACGGCGATCGACAAGCTGCAGGTTCCACTCCTTGCCCGATTTGCCCTTGAAGTGAAAGCGCAGCTTCGAGCCTTCGAACGCGACATGCTTGTTCCTCAGCGTGGTAAGTCCGAAACTCTTGTTGTCGCGCGCATAGATGTGATTGCCGACGCGGATCATCGTGTTTTCGAGCAACCAGATCACGGCCGCGACGACCCGCTCCTTCGGCAGGCCGTGCTTGCGCAAATCCTTTTCGACCTGTTCGCGCAAGGCTGGCAGCGCCTCGGCGAAAGCGAGCAGCCGGTCGAACTTGGCCTCGTCGCGGACGGCGCTCCAGCGCGGATGATAGCGATATTGCTTGCGGCCGCGATCGTCGCGCCCGGTTGCCTGGAGATGGCCGTCCGGATCGGGTGAAATCCAGACATCCGTATAAGCGGGAGGAATCGCGAGGCTATTGATCCGCTTGATCTCGTCCGGATCGGTGAGCTTTTCGCCATTGGGCAGGTAATAGGAAAAGTTCCGTCCATGGCGGCGGCGCCTTATGCCTGGCATCTCGTCGGAGACATAGGTGAGCGAAGCAAGCTCCGCGGCGACGGGAGGAATTGAAGGATCGTCTTTGCTCTTCAGCATGGAAAATGTCCGCTCGGGACACGCATAAGCGAGTGTCGAGCGGAAAGTTCCCGGCATCGCCCCGACCGCGCCATCTCACCGCTGCCCGTATGCGGGAAGCGGCATTTTGCTTCCGAAGCGGCGTTGACAATAGCAATGTGCTGACTACGATCCACCGCCGTGCGATCAGCCTACGGGCGGCGCCATTCCGCTAGCGGCGTCGCAAAGCTATGTGCGCTGTGCTCGGCGGGGCGTAACAAAAAAGGGGAAACAGCGCATGACAGTCGACAAAAAATCGTGGGAGAGATTACCGAAAGCATTGGCCAGCGCACTTTGCGCCCTGTCGCTTTCGGCCGGCATCGCCTTGACGACGGGAGCTACATTGGCCGCGTCGACGGCCGTGGCGCAGGCCAAGACGCTGCGCTTCGCCTTCCAGGGAACGCTAAATGCGCTCGATCCCTATTCGCTCGACGAGACCTTCACGCTCGGCATGCTCGGCAATGTCTATGAGGGCCTGACCAAGCGCGACAAGCAGCTGAAAATCATTCCCGGCCTGGCGACGAGTTGGGAGCAAGTCGATCCGCTCCATTGGGTCTTCCATCTGCGCAAGAACGTGAAATTCCAGAACGGCGACCCGTTCACGGCCGACGATGTTATCTTCTCCGCCAAGCGCGTCGAGATGACCGGATCGGACATGAGAGGCAGCATGCCGTCCGATGCGGTGTGGACGAAGAAGGATGACTACACGGTCGAAGTCACGCTGAAGACGCCGAACCCGATCCTGACCTCGCAGTTCGACACGTGGTACATCATGGACAAGGCCTGGGCAGAGAAAAACGGCTTGAGCAAGCCGATTTCGGCCAAGGACACCAATCCGGGACCGGGCGCCAACATGGCGAACGGCACCGGGCCGTTCATGATCGTCAGCCATGAGCCGGGCGTGAAGACGGTGTTCAAACGCAACCCGAATTACTGGGGCAAGGTCGACAGCAATATCGACGAAGTCGATTTCACGCCGATTTCCTCCGACAGCACCCGTGTCGCGGCGCTCCTGTCGGGCCAGGTCGATCTGATCGAGCCGGTGCCGGTGCAGGATGTCAAGCGTGTCAATGCCGACCCGAACACGGAAGTGCTCTCAGGGCCGGAATTGCGCGTCATTCATCTCGGTTTCAACCAGATACGGGACGAATTGCCGACCTCCAACATCAAGGGCAAGAACCCCTTCAAGGACGTGAAGGTGCGCAAGGCCTTCTATCAGGCGATTAACATGGACGCGATCGACAAGCGGATCATGCGCGGTCTCGCCAAGCCGGTGGCGCTGCTCATCGCGCCGGAACTTTACGACGGTTCGAAGGATTTCAAGCGGCTGCCTTATGACCCCGCCGCGTCGAAGAAGCTCCTGGCGGAAGCCGGCTACCCCAAGGGCTTCACCGTCGGCATGGACTGCCCCAACGATCGCTACGTCAATGACGCCAAGATTTGCGAGGCGGTCGTCTCGATGCTGGCGAAAGTCGGCGTGAAGGTTAACCTGAACGCGGTTCCGAAGGCGAAATATTTCGCCAAGGTGCTCGCGCCCGGCGGTTACAACACCGATTTCTACCTCTTGGGCTGGACGCCGAGTTCCTTCGACTCGTGGAATGTCCTGACCAACCTCGCTACCTGCCGTGATGCGAAGGGCGCCGGTGGCCCGTTCAATCTCGGCGGCTATTGCAACAAGAAGGTCGACGAACTCGCCGACAAGATCCTTGTCGAGACCGACAAGGCCAAGCGCGACCAGGAAATCCATCAGGCCTACGAAATCCTGACGAACGACGTGTCGCACATCCCGCTCCACCAGCAATATCTGGTTTGGGGCAAGCGCAAGAACCTGGATATCTTCCAGCGTCCGGATGATCAGGTCCTGTTCTACTGGGCCAATCTCCACTGATCGGCCCTCGTGAAATCCGAAACCGGATACGCATCATCCGGTTTCGGCAGATTCAGGTTATCTAGCCTATGCTGGCATTCGCCATCCGGCGTCTCTTCCAGGCCATCGGCGTCATGCTTGTCGTGGCGCTGATATCCTTCGTCATGTTCCGTTTCGTCGGCGATCCGATCAATCAGATGGTGGGGGTCGACACGACGCCGGCGCAGCGCGCCGAACTGCGCAAGGAACTCGGCCTCGACGATCCCGTCTATGTGCAGTTCACCCGCTTCGTCTACAAGGCGGCGCATTTCGATTTCGGCATCTCCTACCAGTTCAAGCGGCCCGTCTCGCAACTGATCGCCCAAAGGATGCCGGCGACGCTCGAACTGTCATTCGTCTCCGCCATCTTCGCCCTGATCGTCGGCATGCCCATGGGGGTCTATACCGGTCTTTATCCCGGCAATTGGCTGTCCAAGGTGTTTTTGGCGACGAGTCTGATGGGGATTTCGTTGCCGACCTTCCTGATCGGCATCTTGCTGATCTTCATCTTTTCCGTCGGTCTCGGCTGGCTGCCGTCCTTCGGCAGGGGAAATACTGTGGCCGTCTGGGGTTATTGGACGACAGGCTTGTTGACGAGAACCGGGCTGGAATCGCTGATCCTGCCGGCGATTACCCTCGGTCTCTTCCAGATGACGCTGATCATGCGGCTCGTGCGCGGCGAGATGCTGGAGGTGCTCAGGACCGATTATATCAAATTCGCGCGCGCCCGCGGGCTGAAACGGCGGGCGATCAATTTCGGCCATGCGCTGAAAAATACGCTCGTGCCGGTCATCACCATTACCGGCTTGCAGCTCGGCTCGATCATCGCCTTCTCGATCATCACGGAGACGGTTTTCCAGTGGCCCGGCATGGGGCTGCTCTTCCTACAGGCGGTGCAGCAGGTCGACATTCCGATCATGGCCGCCTATCTGCTTCTCATCGCCTTCGTCTTCACCCTCATTAATTTCATCGTCGACATCCTCTATGTCGCGGTCGATCCGCGTATCCGCATCGGAGGGGCGAAGGCGTGAGCGAGATCGGGGGTGAAGTGGGAGCAGCTTCCGCTCCTGAGCGGCAATCGGCGGCGGCGCGGTTTTTCGGCAGCGACCTCTTCTATTCCTTCCGCCGCTCGCCGGTGACGATCATCTCGGCTGTCGTCACCGTATTGCTTTTGCTTTCGGCCGCCCTGGCGCCGTGGATCGCGCCGCATAATCCCTTCGATCCGGCATCGATCTCGATCGTCGATAGTCTGCTGCCGCCTGCCTGGAATCATGACCAGGGCAGTTGGACCTATCTTCTCGGCACCGACGATCAGGGCCGGGATGTTCTTTCGACGATCCTCTACGGCATGCGCATTTCACTGTCGGTCGGCTTCGCCAGCGTCATCCTCGCCATGGTGATCGGCGTCACGCTGGGGCTCATCGCCGGCTATGTCGGCGGCTTCACCGACGCGCTGATCATGCGTATTGCCGATGTGCAGCTTACCTTCCCCGCCATCCTGACGGCGCTTCTGATCGACGGCGTGGCGCGGGCGATCGCGGGGGCGCAGGCTTATGAAGACATCGTCTTTTGGGTGCTGGTGCTGTCGATCGGGCTGAGTTTCTGGGTGCAATATGCCCGCACGGTGCGCGGCTCCGTGCTGGTGGAGGCGAACAAGGAATATGTGCTCGCGGCCCGCTTGATCGGGCTCAGGCCCGGAGCGATCATGTTCCGCCATGTGCTGCCGAACGTAACAGGACCGATCCTCGTCATCGCGACGATCAATCTCGCGCTGGCGATCATCACCGAAGCGACGCTTTCCTTCCTCGGCGTCGGCGTGCCGCCGACGCAACCTTCTCTCGGCACGCTGATCCGCATCGGCAACGATTATCTGTTCTCCGGCGAATGGTGGATCACGATCTTCCCCGGCATCACGCTCGCCATCCTTGCGCTCGCCGTCAACCTGCTTGGCGACTGGCTGCGCGACGCCCTCAATCCGAAGCTCCGATGACCGCAACGCTTTCAGTCAAGAATCTGAGGGTCGAAATCCCGACGCGCCGGGGCGTTCTGACGGCGATCGACGACGTCTCCTTCGACATCGATCCGGGTGAAGTGCTGGGCGTGGTCGGCGAATCCGGCGCCGGAAAATCGATCACCGGCTCCGCGATCATCGGCCTGCTGGAGCCGCCAAGCCGCGTGGCGGGCGGCGAAATCCTGCTTTCCGGGGAGCGGATCGATAATCTCCCCGCGGGACAGATGCGCCGGATACGAGGCAAGCGCATCGGCATGATCTTCCAGGATCCGCTGACCAGCCTCAATCCGCTCTATCGCATCGGCGAGCAACTGACCGAGACAATCCTGACGCATGAGCGCATGTCCGCCGTGGCGGCGCGCGACAAGGCGGAGCAGCTTCTGGTGGAGGTCGGTATTCCGGCGGCAGGCACGCGGCTGTCCTCCTATCCGCACCAGTTTTCCGGCGGGATGCGGCAGCGCGTGGTGATCGCGCTCGCGCTCGCGGCGGACCCCGAACTCGTCATAGCCGACGAGCCGACGACGGCGCTTGACGTATCGGTGCAGGCGCAGATCATCGCGCTCATCAAGCGCTTGTGCAAGGAGCGTGGCACGTCGGTCATGCTGATCACGCACGATATGGGCGTGATCGCGGAAACGGCGGACAGGGTCTGTGTCCTCTATGCCGGACGGATAGCCGAGATCGGCGCCGTCGGAGAGGTGGTGAAGCGGCCGCGCCACCCCTATACCTCCGGGCTGATGGCGGCCATCCCGTCGTTGGCGGACGACCCGAATGCGCGCCTCGCGCAGATACCGGGCGCCATGCCGCGGCTCGACGTCATACCGGAAGGCTGCGCCTTCAATCCGCGCTGTCCCTATAGGTTCGAGCGCTGTGTCAAGGAACGGCCCCCAACCTATCAAACCGATACGAGCGCCGCCGCCTGCTTCCTGCTTGACAGACAGAACCCGGCGCCGCTGGAAAACACCGAGCGCGCCGCGGAAGCCGGCCTGTTTCCTCTCGCCGCTGGTGCGGAGCGTTCGCCATGAGCAGTTCGACCGTGCTCGCTCGCCCCGAAACGAATGCCGAGGCCGATCTGCCGCTCGTGCAGGTCGAGGGGCTTTCACGTGTGTTTGACCTCTCCAAGCGCTGGCTGAACCGGGTGCTGGAAGGGGAAGGGAAAATCACGCTGACGGCGGTGGATGGGGTCGACCTCTCGATCAGGCGCGGCGAAACCTATGCGCTTGTCGGCGAATCCGGTTCCGGCAAATCCACCATCGCCAAAATGGTGGTCGGATTGCTGCCGCCAACGAGAGGCAGCGTCAAAATCGGCGGCGTCGACATCTGGGCCGAACGGAACGTGGCCACCCAGCGGCGCCTGAGGCGGCGCATCCAGATGATTTTCCAGGATCCGTATGCCAGCCTCAACCCGCGCTGGCGCGTCGGCTCGATTGTGGCCGAGCCGATCAAGGCTTTCGACCTGATTGCGGACCGGCGCGAGAGGGAGAACCGCGTCGGCGAGCTTCTCTCGCTTGTCGGGCTCGACCCGCGAGACGCGGGAAAGTTTCCGCACGAATTTTCAGGCGGGCAGCGCCAGCGCATCGCGATCGCGCGGGCGCTGGCCTCCAATCCGGAATTCATCGTCTGCGACGAGCCGACCTCAGCGCTCGACGTCTCGGTCCAGGCGCAGGTGCTCAACCTGTTGCGCGACCTGCAGGACCAACTCGGCCTGACCTATCTTTTCATCAGCCACAATCTGGCGGTTGTGCGCCATGTCGCGACCCGCGTCGGCGTGCTCTATCTCGGCCGGCTGGTCGAGGAGGCGCCCAGCCAGGCGCTTTTCGCCGACCCGCAGCATCCCTATACGCGTATGCTGCTCGATTCCGTGCCGGACATCGACATGACCGGCAAGGAACGCATTCCGATCGCGGGCGAGATCCCCAATCCGGTCAACCCGCCGGCGGGCTGCCATTTCCACCCACGCTGCCCACTACGCTTCGACCCCTGCGACAAGATTCGGCCACCGCTCGATCCTCACGGCACGTCGCTGGCCGCTTGCCATGCTCTCGATGCGCGCGATGAGGCGCAGGTCGCTGGACCGCTCCGAACCGTGACGTGAAAATATGAGCAGCAATCTTTTCGATCTCCGCGGACGCATCGCGCTTGTCACGGGCTCAAGCCGCGGGATCGGCCATGCCCTTGCGAAGGGCCTTGCCGACAATGGCGCGCGCATCGTCGTCAATGGCAGGGATGCGGAAAATGTCGAACAGGTGACGGACAGCTTCCGTTCGGCGGGGCTTGACGCCCATGCCGTTCCTTTCGATGTCACCGACAGTGTCGCCGTGGAAAAGGCCGTCGCCCGCATCGAAGACGAGATCGGCCCGATCGACATTCTTGTCAACAATGCTGGAATGCAGTTTCGCGCGCCGCTCGAAGACTTTCCCGACGATAAATGGCGTCAATTGCTCGAAACGAACATATCGAGCGTGTTCTTCGCCGGCCGCGCCGTGGCCCGCCGCATGATCCCGCGCCGGCGCGGCAAGATCATCAATATCGCCTCGGTGCAGAGCGAATTCGCGCGCCGGTCGATCGCGCCCTATACGGCGACCAAAGGCGCGGTGCGCAATCTCACCAAGGGCATGTGCACGGATTGGGCCGGCTACGGTCTTCAGATCAACGCCATCGCTCCCGGCTACTTCAAGACTGAATTGAACCAGGCGCTGGTGGAGGATGCGGAATTCTCCGCCTGGATCGAAAGACGGACGCCGGCCGGCCGCTGGGGCGAAGTTGACGAACTGGTCGGCGCCGCCGTTTTCCTCGCCTCGGAGGCCTCTTCCTTCGTCAACGGGCAGACGCTCTATATCGACGGCGGAATGGGCGCGAGTTTGTGAGCGCGCCTATTCACAAGATGATGATTGTTTCCGGCAGGCCGGCGCCTGCGGATTAGATCTTTCTGGTCGATTCGAAAAGGAACCAGGTGCGACGCTCCGCCTCGTCGATCCAGGTCTCCAGAAGACTTGCCGTCGCGACATCGCCATGCTCGTCGCAGACGTCATGGGTCTCCCGCATGCGCTGGGTGAGCATGAGATTATCTTCCTTCAGCTCCGCCAGCATGTCTTCCGGCGTAACGAAATCCGCGTCATTGTCTTCGATGTGCTTCAGCTTGGCGATCTGGCCGATCGAGCGGAGCGTCGTGCCGCCGACCTTACGGGCCCGTTCGGCGATGTCGTCCGTCATCGCGAAGATCTGCGCGGATTGTTCATCGAGGAGAAGATGGTAATCGCGGAAGTGAGGACCCGACATGTGCCAGTGGAAGTTCTTCGTCTTGACGTAGAGCGCGAACACATCCGCAAGGAGAGCCGTCAACGCCGCCGCGATATCCCTCGAGGCGTTGGAGCCAAGATTGCTCGGCGTGTCGAGTGGCGCCTTGCGGTGCTTCCTGGCGTCTTCGGTGCTCATATCGATCCCTCCTTTATGGGATAATGAAATCGGGGTTGGTGCTCCTGGCAATCCGCCGATGAAACGCACGGCTTTCTATGGCGTTCCATTCGCATTCCGCGCATTGCCAATCTATGTTTCGGCGAGCGCCCGGCAAGGGCGGCGCCGCTGCCGAAATCGCTGTCTTGACGCCGGAAGAAGGGAAGCGCACTCACGGGCGAATGGTCTGGGCCTGGCCCAAAACGCTCCGGAGGATGGTTGCATGACGCCGCATAATGAAGCGAAGATCGGGGATTACGCCGAAGCCGTGCTTCTTCCGGGCGATCCGCTGCGGGCGAAATGGATCGCGGAGACGTTTTTCGAGGAACCGAAGCAGGTGAACGGTATTCGCAACTGCCTCGGCTTTACCGGCCGCTACAAAGGAAAGCCGGTCAGCGTGCAGGCGACCGGCATGGGCCAGCCCTCGCTTTCCATCTATGTCCACGAACTCATCAATATCTATGGCGCAAGGGTGTTCCTGCGGGTCGGGACGTGCGGCGGCATCCATAGCAAGGTCAAGCTGAGGGACATCGTGCTGGCGCAAGCCGCGAGCACGGATAGCGCGATGGACAAGGAAATATTCGGCGCTTTCCGCTTCGCTCCTTCAGCTGATTTCGGCTTGCTGCGCGATGCGGCAAATCGGGCCGATGCGGCCGGGCTTTCCTGGCATGCCGGCGGAATCGTCTCTACCGACACATTTTACCTGCCGGCGAATGCCTACGATCCGCTGACGGGACACGGCATCCTGGCGATCGACATGGAGACGGCGGCGCTCTATACGCTCGCCGCCCGCTTCGGCGCGCGAGCGCTCACGCTCTGCGCGGTTTCCGACGACCTTTTGACCGGTAGGAAAATGGACCCCATTGACCGGCAGTCCTCTCTGGTCGAGCTTGCGACGCTGGCGCTTGATGTGGCGGTGGGGGCCTGAGGAAGAAACCAGATCATAAGCCGCGACCAGCGTTTGACGCTGTCTGATCATTTCTCCATTCGGGTGAGAAATCGCAGTACCACATTTCGAAGATGGGCCAGTTCTCCTTCGGTATGGAGATTCCACAGGATTTCCGCGTCGACGCGATGATAGGTGTGGCGCAAATGGTTGCCGATATCTGCTACGCGTCTCCAGGCGATGTCAGGCGCCTCGTTCTTCAGAGCTTGCGGAACGTGTCGTGAAGCTTCGCTCAAGATTTCGAGGAACCGTTCGAATGCCGCGCGCGTGACCCGATCCTGTTGGATGTCTTCAAATGATTTGTCTGCCAGCAACGCGTCGATTTGCTCGATTGCATCGATGATGTCCCGCAACCGGAAGACCGTTCGGTCTTTCATCAGAATATCTCGACGAGGTGGCTTTCCGCCGAAGCGCGGAACTCATCATCGAGGCTGCGGCGCATAAACGCATTGGAAGGAAGCCCGGTCGCATCCCGGACGAGGTGCTCGACGCCGATCAGATTAAGCAGGGAAAAACGACGCGAGGGGGCAACATCCAGGAGGAGGTCGATGTCGCTATCCTCCCTATTGTCGCCTCGTGCCCGCGACCCGAACAACGCAAGGTGCTCGACTCCCTCGGCTTCCAGATCGGGTTGCAGAGCTCTGAGCTTGGCGATAATTCCCTCTTTCATGCATTGGAATGTAGCGGGCATCTCGCGAGATTTCCACTTTCAAGGCAAATAGCTATCGTGCGTCTGCGAGGATCATTTCCGACGCCTTCTCCGCGATCATGATGACCGGTGAATTGGTGTTGCCCGACGTGATTGTCGGCATGATGGAGGCATCGACGACGCGCAGGCGCTCCAGGCCGTGGACGCGCAACCGGGCATCGACGACTGAAAGCGGATCGCTGCCCATCTTGGCGGTGCCGACGGGATGGAAGATGGTCGTGCCGATGTCGCCGGCCTTTTTCGCCAAATCCTCGTCGCTGTCGAACTCCAGCCCCGGCAGAAGCTCCTCCGGCGCGAATTTCGCCAAGGCCTTGGTGCGCATCAATTCGCGCGTCAGGCGAAGTGAGCGGACGGCGACGGAACGATCGCCGGGCGTCGAGAGATAGTTCGGCCGGATTTCGGGATGAGCGGCGATCTCCGGTTTCGCCATATGCACCGTGCCGCGGCTTTCCGGCCTGAGATTGCAAACCGAAGCGGTGACGGCCGGAAAGAGATGCAGCGGGTCGCCCAGCTTGTCGGTCGATAGCGGCTGCACGTGATATTCGAGGTCCGGCGTCTCGAGACGCGGATCGCTGCGGGTGAAGATACCGAGCTGGCTCGGCGCCATCGAAAGCGGTCCGCTGCGGAAAAGCAGATATTCCAATCCCAAGCCGGCCTTGCCGAAAAGACTGTTGACGCGCTGGTTGAGGGTCTTGGCGTTCTTGACCTTATAAACGGTTCGAATCTGGAGATGGTCCTGAAGGTTGCCGCCGACGCCGGCGAGTTCCTTGGCTATGGGGATCCCGAGCCCTTGGAGAATCTCAGCATTGCCGATGCCGGACAACTCCAGGATCTTGGGCGAATTGATCGCGCCTGCCGCCAGGATCACCTCGCCGCGCGCCGAAGCCGAAAAGCCTTGTCCCCCGCAGTTGAATTCAACGCCGGTGGCGCGGCCGCCCTCAATGACCAGCCTTTCGGTCATCGCCCCGGTGAGGAGGCGCAGATTGGGCCGCGAGAGGGCAGGGCGCAGGAAAGCCTTGGCCGTACTCCAGCGGACGCCGCGCCTCTGATTGACCTCGAAATAGCCGGAACCCTCGTTAGTGCCTTTGTTGAAATCGTCCGTTCGCGGAATGCCAAGTTCCTCGGCGGCTTCGCGGAAACTGTCGAGCAGTTCCCAGGAAAGCCGCTGCTTTTCCACGCGCCATTCTCCGCCGGCGCTGTGGAGTTCGGTCTTGCCGCGCCAATTGTCCTCGGATTTCAGGAAATAGGGCAGGACATCGTCCCAGCCCCAACCGACATTGCCCTGTTGGCGCCAGCCGTCATAGTCGTTCGCCTGGCCGCGCATATAGATCATGCCGTTGATCGAGGAGCAGCCGCCCAGCACTTTGCCGCGCGGATAGGCGAGGCTGCGGCCGTTCAGGCCCATATCGGGCTCGGTGCGCATCATCCAGTCCGTGCGTGGATTGCCCATGCAATAGAGATAGCCGATGGGAATATGGATCCAGTGCCAGCTGTCGCGGGTCCCCGCTTCGAGCAGCAGAACGCGATTTTCCGGGTTGGCCGAAAGGCGGTTGGCGAGAACGCAGCCCGCCGATCCCGCTCCGACGACGATGTAGTCGTATTCGCCTTGGCTCTGTCTGCCCGTCATGATGCTTTCACCCCATCCGCCGGCTTGTTCAGCGCTCTTACGGGTGCGCCCGCGCGCCATGCCGCGATGTCCTCCACAGCATCGTTGAAATAGATGCGATAATTCTCTTCCGTCACATAACCGAGATGCGGCGTCGCGACGACATTGGCAAGCGTGCGGAAGGGATGATCGGGCGGCAGCGGCTCGTGGTCGAAAACATCGAGACCGGCGCCTCCGAGGCGCCCATTTTGAAGCGCTGCGATCAGAGCCTTCTCGTCCACCAGCGGACCGCGCGAGGTATTGATCAGGAGTGCGCTCCTCTTCATCAAACCGAGTTCGCGGGCGCCCAGGATGCCTCGGGTCTCTGCGTTGAGCACGAGATGCAGGCTGACCACGTCCGACTTCTTCAGGAGATCGTCGAGGGTGGACGCGAAGCCGATCCCGAGCGCCTTACTCTTTTCCGGCGTGTTGCTGCGCGACCAGGCGATTACGTCCATGCCGAAGGCGAGACCATAGCGCGCCACCATGGTTCCAAGCTTGCCGAGGCCAACAATGCCGAGCGTCCTGCCTTCAAGGCCGCTGCCAAGCGTTAATTGCCATTTCTCGCCGCCGTCGCGGAAGTTCCGCGTTTCAGCCGGCAGGTGGCGGACAAGAGCGAGCAGGAGGGCCCAGGTCAGTTCGGCCGCCGGGCCGCCGATAGCGCCGGTGCCGCAGACGAGGACGCCCTGCCGGGCCGCCGCCTCCATGTCAATCGAGGCGTTGCGCATGCCCGTTGTAACCAGCAGACGAAGATCGGGTAGGCGCGACAGCAGGCTTTCGCGGAAGGGCGTGCGCTCGCGCATAGCGATGATGACAGCAAAACCCCTCAACATTTCCGCGAGTTTCGCCTCATCGGCGACAGGAATCGTGAAGCGCTCAACCTCGATCCCGGCAAGCTTCGGCCAGTCCGCCAGTTTCAGCGCCACATCCTGATAATCGTCGAGAATGGCACAGCGTAGCGTCATCCCTGCTTTCCTCCCCGCTTTGCCGGTCCAGCATCAGTCGTCCTGGAATAGAACACTAGCACGCCGTGCTCAATGCCGCAGAGGGTCGCGGCGCTGTATGCGGGTTATCGCGTGCAGAAAGGGGGCAAAGTGAGAGGTTTGGCAGCGGATTGCATGCCTACTTAGGCAATGGTCAGAGAAAGCCCGTCATGTCCGACGGTGAGCGGGCCATCCCAGCTTGCTCGCAGCGCCTCGCGCCAATGTTCCTCCCCGAACGTCGGGTCGTCCGCCGGGATCAGATGATGAAGGACGAGATGGCCGACCCGCGCGGCATTAGCGATGCGGCCAGCGTCGCGGGCGAGCGTGTGGCTCGCCATCAGATGTTCCCTCAGTCTCTCGCCGTTGCCCGTGCGCTCGACCAGCCTGTCGACGCCCGCCTCCAGCATCGCTTCGTGGACAAGAATGTCGACGCGCTGGGCGAAATCCGCCAGTGGGGGGAAATAGGCGGTATCGGACGAAAAGACGATCCTCCGGCTGCCATGCGCGAAGCGCAGCGCATAGCATTCAGTTACCGGGGGATGGTCAACTCTCAGCGCCGAAACGGCGAGTCCGCCTTCGTCGAATACTGGACCCTCGCCGAATTCATCGATCGCGACCAGATCGCGGAGATCCGGCCGGCCTTCGTCGGCGATGCGGATGTCGATGTCGAATTTGAGCGCCTGGCAGAAATTGCGCCAATAGGCTTCCGTGCCCACCGGGCCGAAGACGCGGACGGGTGTCGAAAGGCCCGCCGTCCAGGCCGTATGGAGAAGGGCGCCCAGTTCGAGCACATGATCGGAGTGCAGATGGGTGATCAAGACGAGGTCGAGCGTTTTCAACGGTACGCCGGCATCGACAAGGCCCCTGGTCACGCCGAGCCCGCAATCGACCACGATGCGGCGCCCGCCGATCTCGAGCAGCGAGGAGGTCGGCATGGGGCCGCCCGGCCGAATCGCCGGGCCGCCCTTGGCGCCGAGGATGACAAGCCTCTCGCTCACGACCAGCTCTCCTCAAACGTGCGGGAGCAGAAGAGATGACCACCAGCCATGCGGAGTTTGGCTCCATGGACATGGGTGGAGATACCGGCCGTCGTCATGGCGCGTCTGCCGGTTGGGCCTCGTTCGTCCCCAGCGGCAGTGCGCTCTTCCCCATTATTGTCGCCAAAGCGCGGCGTGTAGCGAAGCGTCATCCTCGCCTCTCCCGATTGAATCGAACGGCCGGTTTGTTGCGGTTGTAACCGTCGAAAATGGAACCATCAACCCTGCGAGATTCGCTCCCGTCGCACCTCAGGCTGGCGCCCTGAAAGCAGAAGCACCTCACGGGCGACGACATGCTTGTCGCCGCAGGCTTCTTGGGCTACCGCCTGATGCGCCTTCGGAGGCAGTCGGCGATTGACCCGCCCTCACCGCGATGCAAGAACGGACATTAATAACAACGACGCGCATCGCGCGCACGAGGTCCACGACCTAAGGAGGACAGACAATGAGTTCGCACCGCTTTTCATCATGGTCTCGCGCATGGATGCTCGCCGCGCTGCTGCTCGGCGCTTCAGGCGTCGCCAGCGCAGCTGATGGCCCGCCAGTCCGGGCCGGCACGATCACGAATAGTCCGCCAATGATCTCATACGCGTCGGACGGCACCACGCTACAGGGCGTGATCGTCGATCTGGCCACAGCGCTCGGAAAGCAGATGGGCAGGCCGATCGTGTTGATGCCGATCCCGTTCAGCGGGCTGCTGCCGGCAATGGAAGCCAAGCGCATCGACATCACGTTCACGCTGATGAACGACACGCCCGAGCGCGAAAAGCGCATCGACTTCGTCGATTTCTTCAACCTGGGCACCAAGCTGCTGGTCAAGAAGGGCAATCCGCAGCTCGTCACTGATCCGCTCAGCCTGTGCGGCAAGACCGTATCGACTGTCCAGGGCTCCACCCAGGTGCAACTGGTTAATGATTGGAATACCCAGTGCGGCGCACACGGCAAGCCGGCGATCAACAATTTTCAATATGCGCAGCCTTCGGACGCGCGCTTGCAGGTGCAGACCGGTCATGTGGCCGCGTTCCTCGGCAATTCGCCTGTGATGGTCTATCTGGCCAAGACCGCGGGCGACGGCAAGGTGTTCGACGTCGTGGCGGGGCAGGAGTACCAGCACGTGCCGTTGGGCATCGGCATAGCGAAGAGTGACACGGCTCTCCGCGATGCGCTGCAAAAGGCGCTCGGCACGCTAATGGAGAACGGCACTTATCTCGCCATCCTGAAGAAATACGGCGTCGAAGGTGGCGCGCTGAGCACGCCGGCCATCAATGGCGGCCACGACCTGAAGATGTGATCGCCGCGGGCCGCCGATGAAGACCGGATGTTCGCAATGAAGGCCGCCCGGGATGCGGGCGCCGCGCGGCGCGTGGTGCCGCGACGGCATCCGTGGCGCATGGCGACCAGTGTCGTGGTATGCGCCGCGCTGGCGTGGCTGGCCTGGTCGGTCGGCACCAATCCGAAAATCGATCACGCCGCGATCGCGCGTTACCAGTTCGCGCCGGCCATTCTCGACGGGCTGAGAGTCACGGTGGAACTGGCGCTGCTGGCTGAAATCATCGGCGTGCTGCTCGGCACCGTGCTGGCCGTGATGCGGCTGTCGCCGAGCCTGGTGCTGCGGCTGAGCAGCGGCTTCTATTCATGGCTGTTGCGCGGCACGCCGCTACTCGTGCAGATATTGCTATGGGGCAACCTGGCGCTGCTGTTCGAGCATATTGGTCCGTTCAACACCAATGCCGTTTTGACGCCGTTCGTGGCGTCCGTGGTCGCGCTTGGTCTCAACGAAGCCGCCTATATGTCGGAGGTGGTACGCGCCGGCATCATAAGCGTCGACCCCGGCCAGCACAGCGCCGCGCAGGCACTGGGCATGTCGCGCATGCTGGCGATGCGCCGCATCATCCTGCCGCAGGCGTTGCGCGTGATCGTGCCGCCGGCGGCCAATCAGTTCATTTCGCTGCTCAAGGCCACGTCGCTGGTGTCGGTGATCGCGGGCGGCGACCTGCTCACGCAGGCGCAGAACATCTCGTCGGCGAATCTGCGAACCATTGAGCTGATGCTGGTGGCGACGTTCTGGTACCTGGTCCTGACCACCGTCACCAGCGTCGCCCAATTCTTCCTCGAACGGCGCCTGGGGCGCGCCAACGCGAATGTCCATGGCTGAACACCCGCCCGCCTCTCATGCCGCCAATATCCTACGGCCGGACGCGCCGCTGGTCAGCATCCAGGACGTGCACAAACGTTACGGCCACGACGAAGTCATCAAGGGCATCGATCTGGATGTGGCCGCCGGCGAGGTATTGGCGCTGATCGGCGCATCCGGTTCGGGCAAGAGCACGCTGCTGCGCTGTATCAATCATCTGGAGGAGATCGACGCGGGCCGTATCTATGTCGACGGCCAGCTGGTCGGCTATCGCGAGCGCGGCGACCGGTTGTACGAACTGGCCGAGCACGAGATCTGCCGACAGCGCGAGCGTATCGGCATGGTTTTCCAGCGCTTCAACCTGTTCGCCCATTTGAACGTCATCGACAACGTCATCGAGGCCCCCGTGCAAGTCAAACGCGAACCACGCGCACAGGCGGTCGAGCGCGGCATGGCGCTGTTGCAGCGTGTCGGGCTGGAAGGCAAGGCCAAGGCGTATCCAGCGCAACTATCGGGCGGCCAGCAGCAGCGCGTGGCGATCGCGCGGGCGCTGGCGATGCGGCCGCGTCTGATGCTGTTCGACGAGCCCACGTCGGCGCTCGATCCGGAACTGGTCGACGAAGTGCTTGCGGTGATGCGGCAACTGGCCGACGAAGGCATGACGATGATCGTGGTGACGCACGAGATCGCGTTCGCGCGCGACGTTTGCGATCGCGTGGCGTTCATGCACGGCGGCACGATTCTTGAACAAGGTCCGCCGTCGGACATGCTGGTCAATCCGCGAAACGAACGGACTCGCGCGTTCCTGTCGCGTGTCCTTGGTGATCGACGGGCATCGTCATTAGTTTAGTTGAGCCCGGTCGAGGCCGACAGCGAACTTTCAGCGTCCACATCAGGAAAGCAGACGTTCAGGCCGCCCGGGCCAGAGTCGCAAGCTGGCTTTTGCGCCGTCAAGCCGGTAGGCTGTGTCTGCGACTGCCTTGGAAGTAACCTGACGGGAACTATGTACCAGGCGGCTAACAAATTGAATAGATGGTGGGCGTGACAGGGATTGAACCTGTGACCCCTACGATGTCAACGTAGTGCTCTCCCGCTGAGCTACACGCCCATCTGCGGCGCGCATACACCACACATCTGCCGCTCCCGTCAATAGCGGCGAGGATCAATTCCCGAAGCGAATTCTGGTTTCTTCCCGCTACGTCCGCCAATCCCGTCGAATGCGATGAGAAGGAAGCTCTCGCGATGAGAGGCGACGCCGCGCCACGGAAGGGATGAGCCTCATAAAGACGCCGGTCAGGGCGTCCGACGCTATGCGGCCTGAAGCATCTTCTCGACCTCGTTGACGAGGTCGCGCAGGTGGAAGGGTTTCGACAGGACCTTGGCGTCGCGCGGGGCATTGGAGTCCGGATTGAGCGCGACTGCCGCAAAGCCGGTGATGAACATCACCTTTAAATCCGGATCGATCTCGGTCGCGCGGCGGGCGAGCTCGATGCCATCCATTTCGGGCATGACGATATCCGTCAGGAGCAGGGAAAAAGGTTCTTCGCGCAATCTCTCGTAGGCGCTTGCGCCATTGTCGAAGTCCGTCACGTCGTATCCGGCGCGCTCCAGCGCCTTGACCAGAAAACGGCGCATATCTTCATCGTCTTCAGCAAGGAGAATCCGAGCCATCGATCCCGTCCGAATCAATTGGCGGCCATTGAGGAATGCCGTCACCCACCCGGCCTTATATGAAGTTTGGGGAGTAAACATCAAGTGAATGTCGTGGGTTGCAGCCATTTTCCGTTCTCTCCCGGCCGCGTCCCGCACTGGACAGAATCCCGCTCAAATGGCACGGTTGTCGAAGCGCTGGTTTGGAGGTCGTTTTGAGGACGGAAGTTTGTTCAGCGAGGAGCAAGCGGTTGTTTTCCGCGTCTCACCGCCCCAAAGCTTCTCACCGCCCGGCGGTTTGCGTTGGCGGATACGTTTGACCGTGCGTGGAATTTTCTCATGACACCAAGCGATGACTTCGCCGATCGCCCGCCCTATACGATCGCCGGGGAAGCCCGGCAGAGCGTCCCCTTCATCTTCAATTCTCCACACAGCGGCAATCATTATCCGCGGCGCTTCCTGGCCATGAGCCGGCTGGACCGGAACGCCATCCGCCGCTCGGAAGACTGCTTCGTGGACGAATTGTTCGCCGGTGCGGTGGCGCAAGGGGCGGCCATGGTCATGGCGCATTTCCCGCGCGCCTATCTCGATGTCAACCGGGAGCCGTGGGAACTCGATCCGCGCATGTTCCAGGAACCGCTGCCGCCCTTCGCCAATATCCGCTCTCCACGTGTAGCGGGCGGGTTGGGCGCGCTGCCGCGGATCGTCGGCGAGGGGCAGGAAATCTATGACGGTCGCCTGCCGCTGTCGGAGGCGATCGGGCGGATCGATTGCGCCTACAAGCCGTATCATGCGGAATTGTGCCGGCTGCTGGTCGCGACGCGCGAAAAATTCGGCCATGCCATCCTGATCGACTGTCATTCGATGCCCGGCAGCGTTCGTGCCGGCGAGGGCGCGCTTCGCGCCGACTTCATCGTCGGAGACAGGTTCGGAGCGTCTTGCGTCCCGGGCCTGACGGAATGCGTGGTGGGCTTACTGAAGCGGATGGGATACAAGGTCGCCCATAACCGGCCCTATGCGGGCGGCTTCATCACCGAGCATTATGGACGGCCGCGGCAGGGCTTGAACGCGCTTCAGATCGAGGTCAGCCGCAGCCTCTATATGAATGAGCGGACCTATGAGAAGAGCGATGGCTTTTTCGCTCTGACGAAAGATCTGTCGACATTCTGCGCGGCTTTGATCGAACTCGAAGGCGAACTCTTTCCAGGGTTGTCGCTCGCAGCCGAATGAGATTCACCATCCGAGCAGCTTGTGTAAGAAAGAGTAAAAAAAACCGCGCCTGAGGCGCGGTCGAAGTCTAGGGAGGAAACGCCCAAAGAGGGCATGAACAGGAAACCCTGTTCGACAGGAAATCTATGTTGCATTGCACAAAACGTCAAGCCGGTTCATTGATCGCCACGCTTGTCGCAAATTCGCATTCGCTTTTGGAGGGACGATGACAGTCAGCGCCGCGTTCATGCGCCGCCTTGCCGGGATTGCCGCGGCCGAAACGCTGCCGCGCTTCCGCCAGACCGTCAGTGTGGCGAACAAGCTCGTGGGGGGCTTTGATCCCGTCACCGAAGCTGACCGCGAGGCCGAGCAGGCCATCCGGCGGGCTATTCGGCTGGAATTCCCCGGGGATGGCATTCTCGGCGAGGAGCACGGACTCGAGAATCCGGAAAGTGCGCGCCGCTGGATCATCGACCCGATCGACGGCACGCGCTCCTTCATCTCCGGGATTCCGCTCTGGGGCACGCTGGTAGGCTTGACGGTGGATGGGGATGCGGTGGCCGGCATGATGTCGCAGCCTTTTACGCGCGAGATCTTCTATACCGAAGCCGGTCAGTCCTTCCATGACGGGCCGGGCGGCCAGCGCCCTCTCTCGACGCGCGGGACGACGGACCTTGCGGCCGCGACCCTTTGCACCACGACGCCAACGCTTTTCACAGGAGATGCCGCGGAGGCTTATGCGCGGCTGGAGAATTGCGTGCGGCTCGCGCGCTACGGTACGGATTGCTACGGCTATGCGATGATCGCAGCCGGCAATATCGATCTCGTGGTTGAAACCGGGTTGCAACCCTATGACATCGTGGCGCTGGTCCCGATCATCGAGATGGCCGGCGGCGTCATTACGACATGGGATGGCGGGCCGGCGGAAAAGGGCGGCGCCATCGTCGCGGCGGCGACGGCGGAACTGCATGAAGCCGCCTGCGCGCTGCTTCGCGGATAGCAGGCAGCCTGCTGACCGCGCGGAGATTTTTCAACCGGGTACGCGCGCTTCCTCTTCAGGCAGGAAAGCCTCGAAGGCCGCCAGGAACTGCTCGCGGTAGAGATCGGCTTCCTGAAGCATTTCATGGCGTGCGCCATCGATCACGAGAAGCGAGCCGGAACGAAGGCGTCGTGAATAGTCCTCGATCATTCGTGTCGAGACGACCTTGTCGGCTCCTGCCGCCACCAGAAGGGTCGGGATATGGATCTGTGCGGCGAATTCCGCTTGCCGCACCTTTTCGACGGCGACGCAGACGGCGTGGAGCCAGCCGGCCGAGGGCGCGCCGAGGGCCAGTTCCGGATGGGCGGCGGCGATGGCGCCGTTGCGGGCGAAGCGGACGGAATCGCTGGTCAGGACATTCCCCCGAAAGGGGTCATCCGGTGCGCGACGCCTGTCGCGTGTCATCGGCAGGGCGCCCGCGCCGACCATGCGCATGAGGCCAGAGAGCCGGTGTATGCCGCGCATGCCGGGGGGAATGCCGTAAAGGCCGAGCAGGGGCGCGGATAGGACCATGCGCACAATGCTGTTCTTCAGACCGGGAGCGGCGAGAAGCGCGATCAGGCCGCCTGTGGAATGAGCCAGGATATAGAAGGGGCCGGTGCAATCCGGCAGAACGATGTCCCGCAGGAAGCGTTCGAGATCGGAGACATAGTCGTTGAAGCGCCGGACATGACCGCGGCGCCGGTTCTTGAGCAACCGGTCCGAAAGGCCTTGGCCACGCAGGTCGAAGGTGGCGACATCGAAACCCGCTGCCGCGAGGTCGCGGATCGTCTCAAAATATTTTTCGATGAATTCGTTGCGTCCCTGGATGAGGACGACCGTTCCCCTCAAGGGCCGCGTTGCTGTCGGGAAGAGCGCGTAACGCAGGCGTTTGCCGTCGTCGGCGGTGAAGAAGCCCGCCGAGGCATGTTCCGGCGCGGGGTTGCCCGGATCGGTGAAAAGCAGGTCCGTCATCGGTGCTTTGGCGGTTTGTCTGCGGCCATATTTCCATTTGGGGGAATTTCGGGCCGAAACACAAGGGGCTGGCACCAGAAGGAGGACCGCTGAAAGGGACGAAGCCGGAAGCGCCGCGAAGGCGACTTCCGGCCCCTGGCGAACCGGGAGGAAGGGACGTTACACCCGGCCGACACCTTAGCGATCCCACAAAGCGTTCCGCTTTGTCCAAACGTGAATGCTCGATCTTCTTGCCTTCACGCCAATTCCGCTGTGCATCTTTGCGGAAATGCTTTGGGCATCGCGTTGGTGGCAAATTAGAAGAGGCAGAGTGAACGAAGCCCGAAGCGGCGGTTCATCCTGCATTCATCAATTTTTTCGCCGGATTGCGGGCCGTGGGATAGGCTGTACGGCTGAATTCCAGTCCGTCAGAACATCTTGAAAAGCGGATTTCGAGCCCCCAAATCAGGCTTGCGGCCGCCGCTATCGGGGCTGCGGACGTTGAAGGGAACGCCGCTACGGGTTTCCACAGACGTTCAACGCAAACCCATGTTGCTCGACAGGAGAACAGATCCATGCGTCACGTTGACTTTTCACCCCTTTATCGCTCGACCGTCGGTTTTGACCGGCTTTTCACGATGCTCGATTCGCTTGCGACGCCCGAGGGCGCGCAGGCCTACCCGCCCTACAATATCGAGCGGACAGGCGAGAACGCCTATCGCATCTCGATGGCCGTCGCCGGCTTCTCGGACGATGAAATCTCGATCGAAGCCCATCGCAATGTCCTGACGGTCAAGGGCGAGAAGGCCGAGGAAGAGAACAAGGACAATGCCGAGTTCCTCTATCGCGGCATCGCCTCGCGCGCTTTCGAGCGCCGCTTCCAGCTCGCGGACCATGTCGAGGTGAACGGCGCCGAACTCAGGAACGGCCTGCTTCATATTGATCTGAAGCGCAACATTCCCGAGGAGCTGAAGCCGCGGAAGATTGCCATCAAGGCCGGCGAGAAAGACTCCAAGCAGATCGAGGCGAAAGCCGCCGCCTAAAGCGCGCTATCGTTCCTCTTATGGTGGCGCCTTTCGGGGCGCCGCTTTCGTTTGTGGCCCTATCGGACCAGCCTGCCGAACGCCTCGATATCGTCCTCAGTCGTCGCGAAACTGGTGACGAACCGCCAAAGTTTCTCGTCCGTCTTCATGCCTGAGGCCTCGAAGCCGGCCGGCGTCTTCCATTCGTGGAATTTCACGCCCTTCGATTGCAGCGTTTCAGCGGTGGAAACCGTGATGAGCGCAAAGACTTCGTTCGCCTGGGGCTTCCAGGCGAGCCGCATGTTCGAAGAATTCTCGACATGCCTCGCGAGCCGGTCGGCCATCGCATTGGAATGACGCGCTGTGTCGAGCCAGAGATCATCCGCGAAATAGGCGTCGAATTGCGCCGCGATGAAGCGGGATTTCGAGAAAAGCTGCGCCGCCCGCTTGCGGATGAACGGCATCTCGCGGGCGCGGCCTGGATCGAGGACGACAATCGCCTCGGCGCACCAGCAGCCGTTCTTCGTGCCGCCGAAGGATAAAAGATCGACGCCGCGCTTCCACGTCATTTCGGCGGCCGTCGCGCCAAGCGCGACCAGCGCATTGGCGAAACGCGCGCCGTCCATGTGAAGCGGCAGGCCCTTTTCCCGGCAGATGGCGCCGATCGCTTCGATTTCATCAAGGCTGTAGACCGTGCCGATTTCGGTCGATTGCGTAATCGAGATGGCGACCGGCTGGCCGGAATGGACGAACTGCGGATCGAAATGCGCCATCTTGGCGAGAAGGTCATCGGGATCGATGCGTCCCAACGCGCCATCGACAGGATGAAGCCTGGTGCCGCCGGAGAGATATTCAGGCGCACCGCCTTCGTCTTCCACCACATGCGACTCGCGGTGACAAAATGCCACGCCGCCCGGACGGCTCACCAATGTCAGCGCAAGCGAATTGGCGGCCGTGCCGGTCGCGACGAAGAAGATGGCAACATCGCGCTCGAATATTTCGCTGAATTTCTTCTCGACCTTCCGGTCGAGCTCGCTGGCGCCGTAAGCGGGAGCAAAACCCGAGGCATGCGAGGCAAGCGATTGCGCTATTTTCGGATGGGCGCCGGCCCAATTGTCGGAGGCAAAGTGCATTTGTGGTCCCGTTCGTCCTTGGAGCTTCGAGACAGTGTTGGTTCAGCGGGGATGCCGCAAGTCCCCTGGACGGCTTGCCGGTGGAAAGAATATTTTTCGACCGGCTTCGCGCAATAATATTTCGCTTTCCGGCCGTGATTTTTTCAATTCGATCTTGAATGGCGAGGAATTTTCTGACATACCGTATTTAGGACAGTAGTGCTGTCTTATTTATCCGCGCATTGAATTCCGGATCGCCGCATAATGGCTCCTTCCGGTTTTTCGTATGGCAGCCTGTCTTGAATGCCGGGCCATGGGGTAGCCGGACAATAGCAACCGCCCACTCGGGGCAAGGAACGGAGGAAGCGATGACGAAGACGCCATCTGTCAGGCCAGCAAGCATATCGGCCGCGCAGACGAAAGCGTCTGCGCCGAAACCTTCCTTCGAGCGACAAGGGGCGGCGGGACTTTACGATCCGCGCAACGAGCACGATGCCTGCGGCGTCGGCTTCGTCGTCAACATGAAAGGCGTGAAGTCGCACGGGATCGTCGAAGACGGGCTCTTCATGCTGGAGAATCTGACGCATCGCGGCGCGGTCGGCGCCGACCCGCTCGTCGGCGACGGCGCGGGCGTACTGGTACAGATCCCCGATCGCTTTTTTCGCGAGGAAATGGCCAAGCAAGGCATCGAATTGCCGCCGGCCGGCCAGTATGGCGTGGGCCATTGGTTCATGCCGCAGGATCCGGCGCTGCGCGCCCATATCGACGACATCATCCGCGAATCGGCGCAATCGGAAGGTCTGCCGCTTATTGGCTTCCGTGACGTGCCGGTCGACAATTCCTCGCTGTCGAAGGCGCCGGAGATCGCCGCCGCCGAGCCGTTCCATCGCCAGGTCTTCATCGGGCGTACGCCGGACATTCCGGACGACGAGGAATATGAGGCGCGGCTCTACCTGTTGCGCAAGGTCATTTCCGGCCGCATCTATGCAGAGAACAACAACAAGGATGTCGGCGCCTACTGCGTGTCGTTGTCGGCGCGCACCATCGTCTATAAGGGCATGTTCCTGGCGTACCAGGTCGGCGCCTACTACAAGGACCTCATGGATCCGCGCTTCGAAACGGCGCTGATCCTCGTCCATCAGCGCTTCTCGACCAACACTTTCCCATCATGGAAGCTGGCGCATCCCTATCGTATGGTCGCGCATAATGGCGAGATCAACACGGTGCGCGGCAACAACAACTGGATGGCGGCGCGTCAGGCGTCAGTCGATTCTGAACTGTTCGGCAACAACATCTCGAAGCTCTGGCCGATCTCCTATGAGGGCCAGTCGGATACCGCCTGTTTCGACAACGCGCTCGAATTCCTGTTCCAGGGCGGCTACACGCTGGCGCATTCCATGATGATGCTGATCCCGGAAGCCTGGGCCGGCAACAAGCTCATGGATGATGATCGCAAGGCGTTTTACGAATACCACGCGGCGCTGATGGAGCCGTGGGATGGGCCGGCGGCGGTCGTCTTCACCGACGGCCGCCAGATCGGCGCAACGCTCGACCGCAACGGGCTTCGCCCCGCCCGTTATATCGTCACCGACGACGACCGCGTGATCCTGGCTTCGGAAGCCGGCGTACTGCCGGTGGCGGAAGAACATGTGGTGCAGAAATGGCGGCTGCAACCGGGTCGCATGCTCCTGATCGACATCGCAAAGGGCCGCATCGTCTCCGATGACGAGATCAAGTCGGAGATCGCGTCGAAGCATCCCTACAAGCATTGGCTCGCCAACACGCAGCTCATCCTGGAAGAACTGAAGCCGGTGGAGCCGCGCGCGCTCAGGAAGGATGTCTCGCTTCTCGATCGCCAGCAGGCCTTCGGTTATACCCGCGAAGATCTGAAATTCCTCATGGCGCCGATGGCGACGACGGCGCAGGAGGCGATCGGGTCGATGGGAACCGACACCCCGATCTCGGCCATGTCGGACAAGGCGAAGCTGCTCTACACCTATTTCAAGCAGAACTTCGCTCAGGTGACGAACCCGCCGATCGATCCGATCCGCGAGGAACTGGTGATGAGCCTCGTTTCCTTTATCGGGCCGCGGCCGAACATCTTCGATCTGGTCGGTACGTCGCGCAAGAAGCGGCTGGAAGTGCGCCAGCCGATCCTGACCAATGGCGATCTGGAGAAGATCCGCTCGATCGGCCATACGGAGGACCGGTTCGACACCAAGACGATCGACGTGACCTATGCGGCGGCCGAGGGCGCGGCCGGAATGCCGGGCGCCGTCGAGCGGCTTTGCGACCGTGCCGAGGCGGCGGTGGCGGGCGGCTACAACATCATCATCCTCTCGGACCGTCAGGTGGGCCCTGACCGTATCGCGATCCCGTCGCTTCTCGCGACAGCGGCGGTGCATCACCACCTGATCCGAAAGGGTTTGCGCACCTCGGTCGGGCTGGTGGTCGAGTCCGGCGAGCCGCGCGAGGTGCATCACTTCGCCTGCCTCGCCGGCTATGGCGCGGAGGCGATCAATCCCTATCTCGCCTTCGATACGTTGATCGAGATGCATCGGCGCGGGGAATTCCCGAAAGAGGTGGACGCCAACGAGGTCGTCACCCGCTACATCAAGTCGATCGGCAAGGGCATCCTCAAGGTCATGTCCAAGATGGGCATCTCGACCTACCAGTCCTATTGCGGCGCGCAGATCTTCGACGCGATCGGCTTGAAAAGCGATTTCGTCGATAAGTTCTTCACCGGCACGGCAACGACGATCGAAGGTGTCGGGCTGGAGGAGATCGCCGAAGAGACCGTCAGTCGCCACACCGATGCGTTCGGGGATGATCCGGTGCTGGTCAATACGCTCGATGTCGGCGGCGAATATATGTATCGCATGCGCGGCGAGGCGCATATGTGGTCGCCGGATGCGGTTGCAACGTTGCAGCACGCCGTGCGCAAGGGCTCGTGGGAGACGTTCAAGGACTATTCCGAACAGATCGACAGCCACTCGGCGCAGGCCAAGACCATCCGGGGCCTGTTCAGGATCAGGATGGCTGGAGACAACGGCCGCGCGCCCGTACCCCTCGAGGAAGTCGAGCCTGCGGCGGAGCTGGTCAAGCGCTTCTCGACCGGCGCCATGTCCTTCGGCTCCATATCGCGGGAGGCGCACACGACGCTGGCGCGCGCCATGAACGCGCTCGGCGGCAAGTCCAACACCGGCGAGGGCGGCGAGGAACCCGACCGCTATCTCCCGCTTCCCGATGGCTCGGCCAATCCCGAGCGCTCGGCGATCAAGCAGGTCGCCTCAGGTCGCTTTGGCGTGACGGCGGAATATCTTGTCAATTCCGACATGATGCAGATCAAGGTAGCGCAAGGCGCGAAGCCCGGCGAGGGCGGACAGCTTCCCGGCCACAAGGTCGATGCGACGATCGCCAAGACGCGTCACTCGACGCCGGGCGTCGGGCTGATTTCGCCGCCGCCCCATCACGACATCTATTCGATCGAGGATCTGGCGCAGCTCATCTTCGATCTAAAGAACGTCAATCCGGCCGCCGCCGTATCGGTCAAGCTCGTCTCCGAGGTCGGCGTCGGCACGGTCGCCGCGGGCGTCGCCAAGGCGCGCGCCGACCACATCACCATCTCCGGCTATGACGGGGGCACCGGCGCCTCGCCGCTCACCTCGATCAAGCATGCCGGCTCGCCCTGGGAGATCGGGCTTGCCGAGACGCACCAGACGCTGGTGCTGAACCGGCTCCGCTCACGCGTCGCGCTGCAGGTCGA
>Ga0187809_10000298_pt1 | contig 29070 bp, 23 predicted proteins | sample NC_wetland_sal_i_8_FD_132415 | JGI IMG/M metagenome (GOLD analysis project Ga0187809, IMG submission 132415) | Wetland sediment microbial communities from Neuse River Estuary, North Carolina, USA - ASW_4 | ecosystem: Environmental > Aquatic > Freshwater > Wetlands > Sediment | place: USA: North...
CTGGCGGCGGTGGTGTATATCGGCTTGCAGGTGGCGTTCCTGCTGGCGCTGCGGCCGCAGGACCTCGCGCATGGCTGGGCGCAGCTGAGCTTCACCGGTCAGATGGGACCCTTCGCCGGGCTGGCGGCGACGCTGGGCATCGGCTGGCTGGCGACGATCCTGTACATCGACGCCTACATCTCACCCGGCGGTACCGGACTGATCTATCTTACCGGCGGCGCGCGCATCCTTTATGCCAATGGCGAGATGCAGGCCGGCCCGCGCTGGCTGGTGGCACTGAACGCCGCGCGCGTGCCCTGGGCGTCGGTGCTGGTGATGTGGATCGTCGGCGTGCTGTTCCTGCTGCCGTTCCCGGCCTGGCAGCTGATGGTGAACTACATCACCTCGATCACCGTGCTGACCTATGGCCTGGGTCCTGTGGTGCTGCTGGTGCTGCGGCGGAACATGCCGCAAAGCGGGCGGGCCTTTGAGCTGAGGGGTGCCGGCGTGCTGGCGCCGCTCGCCTTCATCTGCAGCAATTACATGATCTTCTGGGCCGGCTTCAAAACCAACACGGTGCTGTTCATCATCGTCGCGATCGGCTTCGTGCTGTACGCGGGCTATTACCACCTGGTCGAGCGCAAGCCGGCGGCGGCCTTCGGCTGGCGCGAAATCTCCTGGCTGCTGCCGTGGTTCGGCGGGCTATGGGTGTTGTCCTGGCTCGGCGACATCGGCGGGGGAGTCGGGCTGATCGGGTTCTGGCCCGACGTCGTGCTGGTGACGATCTGGAGCGTGATCGTGCTGATGCTGGCGATGCGCGTTGCGCTGCGGCCGGAGCAGACGGCGGCGATGATGGCGCGGATGGAGGATGCGGCCTGATATTTGGCGGCACGGCCAGGGGGGTGATGCTGCAGAGGCAGGGGCGGCGCCAGGGTTGACGCCAATGCCAGCGCCGGGGTGGGCGCCAGTGCCAAAGGCAAGAGCCGCGTTCGGGGCGACAGATGGCAGGCGCTCGGCCTGTCGATGGTCGATAGCCAGTTCATCGAGTCCCGCAACCTCCAGCTTCGCGACATCGCTCGCGCGTTCGACGTGCCGCCCTACAAGCTGGCGATCGAGGGGAGACCGAAGGCCCGGCGACATCGTCGCTCCGAGGAGAGCCAACCTGCCTGGGGTATGGGGTTTCAGCCCGTCCGCTCGCCCCCACCGGGACCGTGCATGGGTGTAATTCTACCGGGCGCGTATTCGGGTGGGGGTATGGCGCGCGGGCGGCTTCGCCTCAGCGCTGGTGGCGTTCGACGTACTCGCGCAGCGCGGCGTTGATCCGGGTCTGGTAGCCCTCGCCGCCGCGCTTGAACCACTCCAACAGGTCCGCATCCAGCCGCAGGGACGTAAGCCGCTTTACGGGGCGATAGAGTCCGCCGCGGACCGCCCCGCTCCAATCCGTGACCTCCGGCATGTCCGAGGTATCGATCTCGCTGTCGGGCATGGCGGCAACCGCGTCGAGCGCGGCCTGCTCCTCTGTCGTAAACTTTCTGGTGTTAGCCATCTTCGTAAGCCCTCCGCTCCTGGCGCGTTGCCTTTCTCGCACTGATGATGCGGCCCGGCGTATCGTCGCCATCGGGCCACGTGTGGACGATGAACAGCAGCACCGTCCCGGCCTGGCACAGGGTATCCCACCGGTCGCCGTCGGGATGAGGATCGTGCCGGGACAGGGCCATGGGATCAGCCAGCGCGACTTCGCCAATGCTCAGCGGTAACTTGTGCTTGCGGCGGTTGATGGCATCCTTGTCTGGGTCCCATGTCCAACGCAACGCAGCCCTCCTGTATCTACGGTCACGTAGATACAGGAGGGCTGAATGTCAAGGACGGCTCAGGCAGCCTGGTCAAGGAAACTCGCCTGGATGGCGACCTCGCGCAGCGCGACCTCGATGCGGCGCAGGCCGGTCTGCATGACGGCCAGCAAGTCGGCCAGAGTGCCGGCCCGGTGCGGGCTGGTCTGCGCACCGCGACGATCTGGTTCTCGTGGATGCCGGAGCGCAGCAGGGCCGCGACCCGTTCGACGTGTGCCTCGAAGACGTTCGCCAGTTCGCGGTCCTCTTTGGTCGGCGGCGGCGGCGCGTCGGGCATCAGCAGAAGCTGGGCCTCCGCATTGACCAGCGCGGTGCCGCGCGCATCGCATCCGTCGCCCCATCGCCGCCTGAGCGGTTACCGCGGCTCCCGGCCGACGGAGCGTTACTGCCCTCCGGTCGCCGCCGCGTAGTGTGCAGACGCCTCCGACAGCATCGACGCCCGTTGCGATCGGAGCAGGTAGCCGGTGGCGATCAACCGGTCGGTCGCCTGCGCATAGGCAGCGAGGTAGTTGCGCGCGCTGCCGTACCGCGTGGCAATTTCGGCCTTCGTCATCGGCTGCCACTGTCCGATATTGCCGCAGACGCCGGTGATGGCCGAGGTGATCACTGGCGGCAGCGACACGGGCGTCGGACGACCCAAGGGTGCGACCGCCGCAGGAAACCGCACGCCGCCGACCGGCTGCGCGTCGTTATCGGTAAGCGGCACCTGCAGCGTGCTGCCGGGCAGCGGGTTGAAATGCGCCGTGCTGGCTGGCGCCGGGCCAAGCCGGAACAATGCGGTCGGCGGCAGCCATGGCGCGGAGGCGGCGTCGCGCGATCCAACCTGGTGCGCCAGTTCAATCACCAGGGTGCGCAGGACCGGCGTGTATGCGGTTGGATTCACAGGCACCGTCACGCCGCCATTGCATGGGCCGCCGCGGCGGTTCGGCGCGAACGCCGCCTTCGCATCGGCCTCGCTCGTCACCGGGTGATGCGGGCTCGGCCAGTCATAGCGGCGCATGGTGGCGGGAAGATCGGCGGTATCCGTCAGGCTCGCATGGACGCGATAGAAATCGGTGTAGTTGGCGACATCGACATAGAACGGATCGCTGTGCGGCCGGGAGAGCAACTGTGCCGCGTTCAGCGGCTTGGCATTCGGCGCGAAATAGGGAGCTTCCGCAGCGTGCTGCGCTGCGGCGAGGCGATTGAGTGCCAGCCAGTTGCCGGTGCCGTCGATCGCCAGCGCGCCGTCGAAGACCCGCCCGCCGTTCGCCGGGTCGGCGTTGAACCCCTCGGCGATGAAGGTGTCCACGACCCAGGCACTTTGGCTGATGCCCCCGACCAGCAGCGTCCGGTAATGGCCGGGCGCGGACTGGCCGTTCGGCAGGTTCTCCCGGTCGCCGCGCAGCATGCGGGCGAAATCACGCAGGATCACCTCGCCGACGCCCTGCGCCTTCGCCGGCACGCCGGGTGAGATGCCGGTCTGCCAGCTGACGCGCGCGTAGGAGATGCCGGCTTTTTCCAGGAAGCCGTTGCCCATTCCATGCGGATAGACGGCCTTCGCCGGTACGCCGCTGACGTGGATGTCGTCGACATCGCCGATGATCAGCGGGTTGCCGCGATTTTCGACTTCGACCAGAACCGTGGAGCTGGCGGCCGGACGCGTCGGCGCGATGATCTCGAAGTTCGACACGTAATCGTAGTTGCCGTGCGGGTCTTTCGGCAGTGCTGCAAGACCTTCGACCGCTTCCCCGGGCGCCACGACGCCGGACACCGTTCCCCAGCTGCGTGCATAGGCGACACCGTTGAAGGTGCCGAGGTCCTGGCGCCCGGCGACCGTGATTCCGGTAATGCCGGAACCGGCCGCATGCGCGGCGCCAGGCGCAAGCAGTGCCATCACGCAGGCCATGCGCCGCAGAACATTTTTCATTATGCGTTTCCCCTCTGGTGCCGATCAGGCGGTGCCGCCGATCCGGAACAGGCGAGCAGTATCCGGCGGTGGTGGCCCGGGTTCAATCCTCCGTGCGGCGGCGTGCATGCCCGGCACGAGTGCCGGCGAGGCCGCGGCCGGCACTGGTTTCCTGATGATCGGCGGAGGAACAATCCTGTCCGGCGTCGCGACGCGGCGAATTACCCGCGCACCGCGCGGTGGTATTCGCGGTTCGGCATCATGTCGGTGGCCGAGGCCATGCGGTTCGACAGGTTGAAGAACGCCACCGTCTCCGCCAGGTCGAACATGTCTTCGTTCGACAGGCCGGCCTCACGCAACGCGTCGCGATCGGCGTCATCGACCAGCCATGGGGTGGTGGTCATCTTCCACGCGTAATCCAGCATCGCGCGCTGACGCGCATCGAGCTGCGCGACGCGATAGTTCAGCGCCATCATCTCGCCGAGTTCGGCGTCGCCCGACAACTGCCGCACCGCCGCGCCATGCGCCACCAGGCAGTAGTAGCAGCGGTTCGCCGATGACACGACCACGGCCACCATCTCCCGCTCCAGCTTCGACAGGCCGGAGGGCGACAGCATGATCTCGTTGTACATCGCCATGAAGTTGCGCAGCCGCTGCGGCTTCAGGCTGTAGGCGCTGAACACGTTCGGGACGAAGCCGAGCTTCTCGACGCATTTGCGCCAGATCGCCTGCAGGTCCTCGTCCAGCGTCGCCGGGTCGGGGACGCCGAGTTTGGAGATGTGGTCGGGCTGGGGCATGGCTGCGTTCCGCTGCTGGGGTCGCGGCACGGTATAGCCCAGTCCGCCGGAAGTCATGGCCCGCAAATCTCCTCTCCCGCTGCGCGGGAGAGGCACTGCGTTGCCGACCTCGGCCAGGGGCAGGAGAGCTGAAAGGTCCGGGCGTAAACTACGCCCCCAGCCCCATCCGCACGCATTTCCGCATCACCGACGGCAGCGCCTCGTCGGCCAGCGCGGTGACCGGGCGCAGGAAGCCCGCGGCCTCGATGCGTGGCACCCGGGCCGCCAGCAGGTCGATGGTCAGTGCGAAATGGGTGAAGCCGTGCCGCACTTCGCCGGCCGGACGCCAGTCCACTTGCATCGGCGCGTGCGCCAGCGCCTCGGCCTGGGTCCAGGCGGCCTCCCGCCAGGGCGTGCCCGGCAGCTCGGTCATCCCGCCCAACAGCCCCTCCGGCGGGCGGCGGCGCAGCAGCACATGGCCCGCCGCGTCCTGCAACCAGAAATGCACGCCACGCCGCAGGGGGCGCTCCGGCTTCGGCGCCTTGCGCGGCAGTTCGCCGGCAATCCCCGCGCGGCGAGCCGAACAGCCGCGCATCCAGGGGCACAGCGCACAGGCCGGCGAGGTCGGGGTGCAGATCGTCGCGCCCAGGTCGAACAGGGCCTGGGCGTAGTCGCCCGCCCGCGCCGCTGCGGCCGGATCGCCGCCGATCCGCTGCGCCAGACGCCGCAGCGCCGGCTTGGCTTTCGGCAGCGGCTGGTCCACCGCGAACAGCCGGGCAACCACCCGCTCCACGTTGCCGTCCATCGGCACCACCGGCAGGCCGAAGGCGATCGCCCCGACCGCCGCGGCGGTGTATTCGCCGATTCCGGGCAGCGCGCGCAGCCCGTCCAGGCCGCGCGGGAAGCCGCCGGCCGCCGCCACCGCCCGGGCGCAGGCGTGCAGGTTGCGGGCGCGCGCGTAGTAGCCAAGCCCGGCCCAGGCGGCCAGCACCGAGTCCAGCGGCGCCGCTGCCAGCGCCGCCACCGTGGGGAAGCGGCTTACGAATTTGTCGAAGTAGGGTATGACGGCGGCAACCGTCGTCTGCTGTAGCATGATCTCGCTGAGCCAGACGCGGTACGGATCCGGCTGCCGTCCCGGCTCGCTCCGCCACGGCAGACGGCGCCGGTGCTGGTCGTACCAGCGAAGCAGCGACTCGGCAGGAGCGATTGTGGCGCAGGACACGAAATCCGGTATCGCAGCCCAACCGCGGCACGTCTACGGCCCGCGCCCGCTCGGCGCGCTGGTGCCCGCGCTGACCCGTCCGGCGTTCCGCCGGGTCAGCCCGGCCGCGGCGCAGGTGATGGCGGATTGGTCCGACATCGTCGGGCCGGCCCTCGCCGCGGTGACCACGCCGCACCGGATGACCTCGGGGCAGCTGACCATCGCCTGCTCCGGCCCGATCGCGATGGAGTTGCAGCATCTGGCCAACGAATTGATCGACCGCATCAACACCCATCTGGGCAGCCAGACGGTGAAGCGCCTGCGCTTCGTGCAGACCCTGCCGCCGCCGCGCCAGCCTGCCGTTTGCGCGCCCGCGCCACCCAGCGCCGCGCAGCGCCGCCAGGCCGAGGCGGCGGTATCGCAGTTGCCCCCGGGTGGGTTGCGCGATGCGCTGGCCGCGCTGGGCGCCGCGGTGCTGCGTGCCGACTCGGGCACGAAACCCTCGACTTGAATCGCCTGCCAACGGTAGAAACCCTACATATAGAGGTTCTGATGCTTCTGACCCGCCGAATCCTACTATCTGTTGTTGCCGCCTCCGCCGCCCTGGGCGGCGCCGCGCATGCCGCCGGGGTCGATCCCGAATCGCCGCGCAGCATCGGCAGCCCCAAGGCCAAGACCAAGGTGGAGGAGTGGTTCTCCCTCACCTGCACGCATTGCGCCCGCTTCGGCGAGGAGGTCTTCCCGGAGATCAAGACCAAGCTGGTCGATACCGGCAAGGTGGAGTGGGTGTTCCGTGACTTCCCGCTCGACCAGGTCGCGCTGGAGGCCGCCATGGTGGCGCACTATCTGCCGCCGGACCGGTATGAGCCCTTTATCATGGCCCTGTTCGCCAGCCAGGACCGCTGGGCCTTCGCCCGCGGCGTCAACAGCACCGATGAGCTGTGGAAGACAGCCGGCCTGGCCGGGATGAGCAAGGACAGTTTCGACAAGGCGATCGCCGACAAGGAGCTGCGCAGCTGGATCCTGCAGCAGCAGCAGATGGCGCAGAAGAAGTGGGGTGTCGACTCGACTCCGACGTTCGTGGTCGATGGAAAGGTCTACCCTGGGGAAATGAGCTACGACAATTTCGTCAAGCTGCTCCCGGGGGCATAACGAAGGGAGACGCTTTTGCCCGTCAGTTTCCGCCGCCTCCGCATTGCCGGGTTCAAGAGTTTTGCCGAACCGGTCAGCGTCGAGATCATGCCGGGACTGACGGGCATTGTCGGGCCGAACGGCTGCGGCAAGTCTAATGTGGTGGAAGCGCTGCGCTGGGCGATGGGCGAGAACAACGCCCGCACCATGCGCGGCGCCGAGATGGACGACGTGATCTTTGCCGGCACCGCCGCGCGTCCCTCGCGCGCCCTGGCCGAAGTCACCGTGTTTCTCGACGAGACCGCCGGCCTGGTGCCGCCGCCCTTCCACGAGGAGCCGGAGCTGCAGGTCAGCCGCCAGATCGAGCGCGGCAGCGGCAGCCGCTACCGGGTGAACGGCAAGGAGGTGCGGGCGCGCGACGTGCAGACCATGTTCGCCGACCTGGCCTCGGGTGCTCGCGCCTCCGCCATGGTCAGCCAGGGCCGCGTCGGCATGCTGGTCGGCGCGCGCCCGGAAGAGCGCCGTTCGGTGCTGGAGGAGGCCGCCGGAATCACCGGCCTGCATGCCCGCCGGCACGAAGCTGAGCTGAAGCTGCGCGCGGCCGAGGCCAATCTGGCCCGTGCCGACGACCTGAAGGGGCAATTGGACTCACAGCTTTCCGGGTTGAAGCGGCAGGCGCGTCAGGCCACCCGCTACCGCAACCTGTCCGGCAACATCCGCGCCGCCGAAGCGGAGCTGCTGTCGATCCTGCGTGCCCGGGCGGAAGCCGCGCGCGATGCGGCGGGCGCCGCGCTGCACGATGCGCGGGTGGCGGTGTCCGCCGCGGCCGAGGCCTCCGCGGCGGCCGGGGAATACGCCACGCAAGCCGCCGCCGGCCTGCCCGCCCTGCGCGGCACCGAGGCGGAGACCCGCACCCGGCTGGAGCGCCACCGCGTCGCGCAGGAGCAGATCGCCGCCGAGGAGGAACGCGCGCGCACCGCCCTGGCCGAGTCGCGGCGCCGGCTGGAACAGCTGCATCGCGACCTGGCGCATGCCGAACAGCTCAGCCGCGACGCGGCGGCCGCGGAGCAGCGGCTGGGCGCGGAGGATGCGTCGCTGGCGGAGGCCGATGCCGGCCACGAATCCCGTGCCGAGTTGGCCGGCGCCGCTGCGGCGGAGGCGGCCGACGCGGTGCGCGAAGCGGAAGCCGCCGCCCAGCGCGCCACCGAGGCGGCGGCGGAGGCAAGCGCCCGCCACAGCGCCGCCAGCCAGCTGCTGGCGCAGGCCGAACAGCGCGCGCGGCGCGCCAATGAGCAGTTCGTCCGGCTGCAGGATGAGAGGACGCGGCTGTCCAGCCAGCAGGTCGACCCGGCCCGGGTCGCCGCGGCGGAGGGCGAGCAGCAGCAGGCGGAAGCCGCGCTGGCCGCCGCCCGCTCTGCGCTGGATGCGGCGGAACAGGCCCGCGCTGCCACGACCGCGGCACTGACCGCGGCGCGGGAGGCGCAGTCCGGCGCCGAGTCGGCGCGTGCCAGACTGGCCGCCGAGGCACGCGCCCTGTCGGAGGTGCTGGCGGTGCGCGACGGCGAGCGCTGGCCGCCGATGGTCGATGCGCTGACCGTCCCCGCCGGGCTGGAAACCGCCCTCGGCGCCGTGCTTGGCGACGAGCTGACCTCGGCGCTCAACCCGGAGGCGGCGCGCCATTGGCGGGAACTGCCGCCCTTCGATCCGGCGCCCGCGCTGCCGGCCGGGATTACGCCGCTGGCTGCCGTGGTGCAGGGGCCGCCGGCGCTGGCGCGGGCGCTGTCGCAGATTGGCCTGGTCGAAGACGAAGCAATTGGCGAGGCGCAGCAGTCCGCCCTGGCGCCCGGCCAGGTATTGGTCTCCCGCAAAGGCGCGATTTACCGCTGGGATGGGTATACCATTCACGCCGGCACGCCCACCGCCGCGGCGGTCCGCCTGCAGCAGCGCAACCGCCTGGCGCAGCTGCGCGCCGACCTGCAGCAATCCGAGCAGGCGGCACAAGCCGCACTATCGGTGCGGCAGCAGGCCGAACAGGCGGCGCAGGCGGCGACCGCGGAGGAGCAGCGCGCGCGCACCGTTCGGCGCGATGCGGAACAGCGGCTGGAGCGTGCCCGCTCCGCGCTGACCGCGCTGCGCCAGCAGGCGGCCACGGCGAACGCCCGCCTGGCCGCGGTGGACCAGCAGCTGGAGCACCATGCGGGCGAACGCCAGGACTCCGATGCCGCGTTGGCCAGGGCGCGCGAAGCCCAGGCCGCGCTGCCCGACCTGACCGCCCTGCGGGCCGCGGTGGAGCAGGCCCGGGCCGCGCTGAACGCCGCGCGCAACCGGGAAACCGCAACGCGCAGCGAGCGCGACACGCTGGCCCGCGAGCATGCCGCCCGGGTGGCGCGTCGCCAGCGCATCGCCTCCGAACGCGCCGACTGGCAGAGCCGGGCGAACGACGCCGCCGGTCGGGTCACCGAACTCGCCAACAGGCGCGACGCGGCGCAGGAGGAGTTTTCCGGTCTGGAAGCCGCGCCGGGGGAAATCGCCGCCCGCCGGACGGAGGCGGTGGAAGCCTTGCAGGCCGCCGAAGCCGAGCACCGGCGAGCAGCGAACGAACTGGCGGCCGAGGTGAAGCGGTCGGGGGAGGCGGACCGCGCCGCCCGCGCCGCGGAAGCCGCGCTGGCCGCCGCCCGCGAACAGGCGGTGCGCGCCGAGGCCAACGCCCAGCAGGCCGACCATGCCTGGGGCACCGTTGCCGAACGCATCCTGGAGCGCCTCGGTGTCGATGCGGACCTGCCGGAGCCGCCCGCCGAACTGTCGGCCGAGGCCGAAGAGAAGGCGCGCAAACGCCACGAGCGGCTGGTGAAGGAGCGCGAGGAGATGGGCCCGGTGAACCTGCGCGCCGAGGTCGAGGCCGGCGAGGTCGAGCAGCGCATCGCCAGCATCGACACCGAACGCGAGGAACTCACCACTGCGATCGCCAAGCTGCGCGGCTCGATCGGCCACCTGAACCGCGAAGGCCGCGAGCGGCTGAGCAGTGTGTTCCAGGAGGTGGACAAGCACTTCCAGGCGCTGTTCACCCGCATGTTCGGTGGCGGGCGCGCGCATCTGGCGCTGGTCGGTTCCGACGATCCGCTGCAGGCCGGGCTGGAGATCTACGCCCAGCCGCCGGGCAAGAAACTCGCCACGCTGTCGCTGCTGTCCGGCGGCGAGCAGGCGCTGACCGCGCTGTCGCTGATCTTCGCGGTGTTCCGCTGCAACCCGGCGCCGATCTGCGTGCTGGACGAGGTCGATGCGCCGCTGGACGATGCCAATGTGGAGCGCTTCTGCACGCTGCTGGAGGACATGGTGCGGGAGACGCAGACCCGCTTCATGGTGGTGACCCACCATCCGCTGACCATGGCGCGCATGGACCGGCTGTACGGCGTGACCATGCAGGAACGCGGCGTGTCGCGGCTGCTGTCGGTGGACCTGGACCGCGCCACCGCGATGGTGGAACAGCCCAGGCTGGCGGCGGAGTAGGCGAGAGCCGCAATGCATTGCGGTGTCGTTGCCGCGGGCGTCCTTGCGAGGGGAGCGTCGTTGCCGCGGAGTCGTTGCGAGGGGGCGTCGTTGCCGCGGCGTCGTTGCGAAGGGAGCGTCGTTGCCCCTGGCGTCGTTGCCGCGGGCGTCGTTGCTCTGGGCGTCGTTGCTCCGGGCGTCGTTGCTCCGGGCCGTGTTGCGAGGAGGCGTCGGCGGCCCCTCGCTGTGCTACGCGACGAACCGCGCCAGCCTGACCGCGGTGTGTCCCTTGCTCGGGCGCAGACTGGGCATCACCAGCATGCAGGAATCGTAGGGCGTGCGGATCTCGCTCCCGCCATCCAGCGCAATCAGCGTGTTGCGGCGCGCGACGATTTCCCCGCCATGCCAGGGCTGCACGAAGGCGAAGCCGCTGGTCGTTGCGGTCACCGCCGTGGTCACTTCCGCGACGCGCTGGGGCCTCGCCCGAGCGGGCGCCGGCAGCATCGGATGGTCCGCGAACTCCACGTGGCGCAGCAGCCCCGCGACGCAGGCCAGCATGGTGTCCACCGTGGCGGGCTGCCAATGCTGGCCGGCTTCGACGAGGTTCGCCACGTACGGCGTATCCGCTGCGCCGAACCGGTCGTAGTCGATGAGCCGCTTGCCGCTGGCGTGGCCCTGGTCGGCAATGACCAGCGGCGGCGTGCCGATGCCGCGCGCCAGTGCCCGGCCTTTCGCGGTGCCGCCGCACAGCATCAGCGGATCGGACGGCCACAGCATGGAGTGCAGGTCCAGCAGCACGTCGACCGTGTCGATCAGCGGCCGGATTTCCCGCGCGCGTTCCAGCTCGCAGGATTTGCGCGGTCCGTCCAGCACAGTCCGGTCCCAGACGCGGTTGAGATCCTCATCGACGAAGCGCGAGACCGTCGGATGCCGCGGATCGAACCGCGCGAAAGCCGCGAGATTGATGAAGCCGAAGGTCAGCCGGCCGCGCCCGGGCGTCAGGCCGGCGCGCAGCAGCCGGTCCAGCACGATCGCCCCGGCGATCTCGTTGCCATGCGCCAGGGCCAGGATCGCCACATGCGGCCCAGGCTTGCCGGATGCGTGCGTGGTGAAGCCGGGAATTCCGGTATTGCCGGGCACCCACTCGGAGATGTCCGGCGCGTTCAGCCGCACCTCGAACTTCGGCAATGGCGGAGCAATCGGCTGACCCATGCAACAACTCCGCCGCTACATCACCAGCCGGTCCGCCAGCCGGCGGATAAAGGCGTCGCAGGCATCCAACTGGTCCCGCGCCACCCACTCGTCAGGCTGATGCGCCTGGGCGATATGGCCCGGGCCGCAGATGATCGTGGCAATGCCGGCATTCTGATAGAAGCCCCCTTCGGTGCCATAACTGACCTTGCCAGCGGCGTTGGCGCCAGTGAGTTGCTTCACAACTGCGGTCAATTCATGGTCGGGGCTGAGCGCGAGGCCGGGCATGCGCACCGGCACCTCGTAGCTGAACCCGCACTCCGGATGCACCGCGCGCATCGCCGGCTCGATGTGTTCGGCGATGTGCGCCTGCATGCGTTGCAGCGCCGCCTCGGCGTCGTCGCCGGGGATGTTGCGCCATTCCATCATGAACTCGGCGTGCTCGGGGATGATGTTCAGGATGCTGCCGCCCTGCACGGTGCCGACATGGATCGTGGTGTGCGGCGGATCGAAGCCGTCCTCGAAGGGGCCTTCCTTCTCCAGGCGCCGAGCCTCCGCCGCCACCCAGGCGATCGCCTCGCCGGCCGCCTGCACTGCGTTCACCCCCTTGGCCGGCACGCTGGAATGGCCCGGCAGGCCGCGCACCTTCACCCGCACGTCCAGCTTGCCCTTGTGCGCCAGGATCGGCTTCATGCCGGACGGTTCGCCGACCACGCAGAGCGCCGGCTTCATGCCGGATTCCTGCAGGTCCTCGATCAGCCGGATGGCGCCCTGGAAATCGACTTCCTCGTTATAGCTGATGAACAGGTGCAGCGGCTTCGCCGGCTTGCGGGCAAGAAAATCCGGCACGGCGGCGAGGCAGGAGGCAACGAACCCCTTCATGTCGCAGGCGCCGCGCGCGTACAGCTTGCCGCCGGCCTCGCGCAAGGTGAAGGGATCGGCGCTCCAGGCCTGGCCATCCACCGGCACCGTATCGACATGCCCGGACAGCGCCATGCCGCCGGCGGCCTGCGGCCCGATGATGGCGTGGATGTTGGCTTTCTGTCCGGCGGCATCGGTGCTGATCCGGTACTGGACCCCATGCGCATCGAGATAGCCGCGCACGAAGTCGATCAGCGCCAGGTTGGAGTTGCGCGTTGTCGTGTCGAAGGCGACAAGGCGAGCCAGCAGTTCGGCGGTACTCAGGCGGGGAGGGGCGGTTGGTGCATCCATGCCCCCAGTCTATACCGGCGGCGGGCGGCGGCAAACGTGGCGGGACGGCGCGGCGGCGCCTGCGCCTCGCACGATCGTCCCGGCCTGTTGGGCGTCATGCTGGTGCTCGGCCGCCCTGTTGACCGGCCGTTCGAGCGCCAGCCCGCGTAGCAGCGCCTTGCGGGTTTGCAGGGGCCGCCGCGCCGTCCCGGCACTTTGCCGACGCAGTGCTCAGCGCGCCATGCCGGTCGCGCCGGCCGGCACATCATAGAACGCCAGCGTCATCGACACGCTGGTGTAGTGGCCCATCAAGGTGATCACGTCGGTGATGCCGACATGGCCGAGTGCCTCGACGGCGCGGTAGTAGAGCCCTTGCGGGATCCAGCGTGCATTGGCGAGCGCCATGGCCATTTCATAGACGAGCTGCTCGCGCGCATCGGCGAATGACGTCGGCAGGCCGGTGATGAGTGCTTCAACCTTGTCGGCCGGCAGCCCGACTTCCTTGCCGCGCCGCTCATGCGCAGCGGTCGGATAGGCCGCGTGCCATTTGCTGGTGATGATGCACACAGCGATCTCGCGCTCGCGTTCGCTGATGGAGTATTGCCCGGCCTGGAAATGCGCGCCGAAGGGTCCCGCGACTTTCGCCAGCCTGGGATTGTGCACCCAGATCTTCGTCGGTCCAGGGAGCCGGCCGCGACTTTCGAGCAGGGAGCGATAACCCTCCTGCTGCTCCGGGGTCATTTGTTCATAAGGAATTTCGGCGTAGCGGCCAAAGGTCGGCGCATCGGACATTTCGGCTTCCTCCCCGTGCTGAATTACCGACCATGATGCAGCGGCCACGCGACGCTGTCGACCGCGGCAGGTGCCGCGTGCTGCTCTGCCGGCATGGTTTGACACCGGACGGCGGCACCGGGAGGATCGCGCCGCATTGAACGGGAGGACATCGGCATGACCATCCTGCGCGCTTCTGCCCGCGCCACGAAGCGGGCGCCCGCGGCCAATTTCACCGGCACCGTGTTTTCCGACGAGGTGATGGTCGGCAAGCCGCCGTCGCGCATGCGCGGTTCCGTGGTGTCGTTCACTCCCGGTGGACGCACGGCGTGGCACAGTCACCCGGTTGGCCAGACGCTGTACTGCCTGTCGGGCGTCGGCCGCGTGCAGTTCGAGGGCCAGCCGGTGCAGGAGCTGCATCCCGGCGATACGGTGATCATTCCGCCGGATACGCGGCATTGGCATGGTGCCGCGCCGGACCGGCTGTTCTCCCACCTCGCCATGTCGGAGTTGAACGACAAGGGTGAAGGCACGGCGTGGTTCGAGCATGTCAGCGATGCCGATTACGGCAAGCCGCCCGCGCCGGTCGCATAGGCCCGACGACGCATTGGTGGGCCTGCTCCAGGCCGTAGAAACCCATCACCCGACCGAGGCAGGCGCGCGGTCGTTTCACCTCTCCCGCTATGCGGGAGAGGTCGCGGAGCGGAGCGACGCGGGAGAGGGCCGGCTCATCACATTCCTTCCCGTTGAACCGCGCTCACCCAACAACCCTGCGTTCGCCGCGTCGGTCCGCTTCGCCACCCCACCCCGCAAGCAGGAAAGCTGAGAGATCAGCCTTCGATTTCCTCCTGTCGCTCGATCATCCCCGCATCCAGGTCCATCCCCAATCCCGGCAGCGCCGGCACATGCAGCACGCCCGCCTGCGGCACCAGTTTATGTGCCAGGAAATGCTGGTTGATCGCGTTCCACTTCACCAGGTACTCCTGGTACGGCGTCAGCGATGGTGGCTGCGCCAGCGTGAAGTGCAGCCCGGCCGGCGTGGAATGACCGTGCGGAATCACCACCAGGTCGTGCGCGCTGGCATAGGCGGCGATCTTCAGTGTCTCGCTGATTCCGCCCGCCCAGTAGATGTCCGGCTGCAGCACATCCAGCGCCTGCGCGTCGATGAAGCGCTTGAATCCCCAGCGGGTGTATTCGTGCTCCGCTCCGGACAGCGGGATGTTGGTGCGTTGCTTCACCGCGCGGTAGCTGTCGATGCGGTCGGGCATCACGCACTCTTCCAGCCAGCGCGGCGTGTATTCCGCGATGCGCTCCGCCAGTTCCACCGTGTACAGCGGATCGAACGACTGCCAGCAGTCCAGCATGATGTCGTAGTCGCGCCCGAGCGTTTCGCGCAGCGTGCGCACCAGCAGCACGTTCTGCCGCATGCCGTCCGCGCCGCTGCCTGGGCCATGCCGGAAGAACCATTTCTGTGCGCGGTAGCCGAGGGCCTTGTATTCCGTGGCGCGGTCGCGCACGCGTCCCATGTCCTGCACGCTGAAGCCAAGCATGGACGCGTAGCATGGCACTTCGTCGCGGGTGGGGCCCCCGAGCAGGCGGAACACCGGCTGGTTCAGCCAACGGCCCTTCAGGTCCCACAATGCGCAATCCACCGCGCTGATCGCCAGCATCGCGTCGCCCTGGCGGCCGTGCACCATGATGCGGTGCATCTGGTCCCACAGTTTCTCATGCGCGACTGGGTCCTGCCCGAGCAGGATGGGGCGCAGCCGGCGCGCGACGTATAGCGCGACCATGTCGGGCAGCGGACCGGCGATGCCGTGCACGCCGTCATCCGTTTCGATGCGCAGGAAATGCTGCTGCAGGCGGAAATGCGTGGGGTCGATCTGCGTGCCGCCCTCGAAATCGTCGCGCACGCGGTATTCCGGATAGATGTCGATGGGTCGGACCAGCCGGTCCTCCCACAGCTTGCCGTCCGTCTGCAGCGTGCCGGACAGACGCAGGATACGGACGGCGGTGATCTTCATGCGGCGGCTCCAGGCCTGAGGTGGCGCCAACGACTGTGCCGCCGCGCCTGCTGGGCGGCAAGCCGACATGCGGCCGTCCGGCGCCGGCACAATTCTCGGCGAGCCAGACGCGGGAGTGTCGGCGGGACCACCACTTGTGGCGGCAGTTTCGGAACAAACCGCCTGGTCCGGTGCGAAACACACACGGCAAAAACATTCAACACCGAGTTGGCGAGCGGCCCGGCGCCGTATTTCCGTGGATGAAAATAGCCATGCTTGACCCTGTAGCAGCGACAGGGGCCAGATGAGGCGTCGTTCGCCCCGTGTCGAGGACACCGATACCGGATCGTCGTCGGCAAGGCATTCGTCAAGCAGGAGGCCACGATCAGCCATGCCGCACGACCACGCCGACCATCAGCACGCGCATGGCCATGATCATGCGCAAGAACACGCTCACCAGCACGGGCACAGTCATGGCCTGGGTGGGCACCATCATGCGCCGGCCAGCTTCGGCCGAGCCTTCGCCGTCGGGGTGGCGCTGAACGCAGCCTATGTGCTGATCGAGGCGTTCTGGGGCGTAGCCGGCCACTCGGTCGCACTGCTCGCGGATGCCGGCCACAACCTCGGCGACGTCATCGGCCTGCTCGGTGCCTGGCTGGCCGCCCGGCTCAGCACGCGCGCCCCGAGCGAACAATACACCTACGGACTGCGCCGATCATCCGTCCTGGCCGCGCTGGTGAACGCGGTCATCCTGCTGGTGGTCACCGGTGCCATCGCCTGGGAAGCGGTGCAGCGCCTGATCGAGCCGGAGCCGACCGGCGGCCTGACGATCATGATCGTCGCCCTGGCCGGCATCGCGGTGAACGGCATCACCGCTGCGATGTTCATGTCCGGCCGCAAGACCGACCTGAACATCCGCGCCGCCTTCATGCACATGGCCGCCGACGCGTCACTGGCCCTGGGCGTTGCGGTGGCGGGCGGGGTGATCATGGCGACCGGCTGGGTGCGGATCGATCCCGCGGTGAGCCTGGTGATCAGCGTGGTGATCGTGATCGGCACATGGTCGCTGTTGCGCGATTCGGTCAACCTGTCGCTGGACGCGGTGCCGCCCGGCATCGACCAGAATGCGGTGGACCGCTACCTGCATGCGCTGCCTGGGGTGCTGGAAGTGCACGATCTGCATGTGTGGGGCATGAGCACTACGGAAACCGCACTGACTGCGCACCTGGTGCGGGAGGACCATAGCGGCGATGCCGACCTGCTGCAGCGGATCACGCAGGAACTGCATGAGCGTTTCAACATCGGTCATGCCACGGTGCAGCTTGAAACGCCGGCCACTGCGGGCAACTGCACGCTGCGGCCCGATCACGTGGTGTGATCCGCAAGGCTGACGCCGGTCCTGTTCAGGCGTTGAGCATGCGGCGGGCGGCTGCATCCTGTCCGGATCGGGCAAATGTCAGCGCCAGCCCATGCCGCAACGGCATTGGTTCCAGGCCGAGTTCACGGCGCATGGCGCCGATGTCGAACGCCTTGTCCTCGCCAAGCCGGCGTATCTCCGCCGCGCCGATAGTGGGCAGCAGCGGCAGCCATCGCGTAAGCCCGGCGGCGATCCGCAATGGGGCTTCCGGAAACGGCAGGATGCGGGGCCGACGCAGGCCCGCGGCTGCGGCGACCTCGCGCACGAAATCGACGTAACGGACGGGATGTGGCCCGGCGACCACCAGGCTGTGCGGTCCGTTCCAGCCGCGCCCCAGCGCCGCGAGCACCGCGCGCGTGACGTCGTCCTGGTGGATCGGCTGTACCAACGCCTGCCCGCCGTTCGGCAGCGGCAGGACGGGCAGGCGGCGCAGCAATGCCGCGAGGCGCTGCACATTGTCCTCGCCCTGCGCGCCGTAGATCATGGTTGGGTGCAGCATCACGCCATTCCTGCCGGAGGCGAGGAACGCGGCCTCACCGGCCAGCACGCCGTCGCCGTGTGCGTCCGGCCAGCGGGTGAATTTGCGCGTGCTGCCTAGCAGGATCAGCGTCGCCTGCGGCGGTGCGGCGGCGATGATGGCAGAGGCGTAGCGGGCATGTGCGGTTGAAACGATCGCCGTGGCGTCGGCGAGCGCGGCTTGCAAGGCCTCGGCGTCGGTCAGGTCGGCAACGCGCGGCGACTGTGCCGCGCCATCCGGCTGCCAGCGTGATGCGTCCCGCACGACCGGCACCGCCGAACGCCCGAGGGTTCGGCACAATGCCGTCCCGGAACGGCCACTGGCGCCGATCACGTGCACCGGCCCGAGACTGGATGGAGCGTCGATCATCATGCCGGGTTATAGCAGCGCGCTCGCCATGTCATTGCCGAGACGCCCGGCTGCGTGCACATCAGAGCGTATCAAGGTGAAGGAAGCACTTCATGCTCGAACAGACGATCGACTGCGTGCTGCCGGAGGCGCAGGACGCAAGGCCGCTGCACGCCGTGCGACCGGCGGGGCTGGCGGCACTGCTGGCGCAACTGCCCGATGGGCAAAGCCGGTTCCTGCGAGGCCTCGGCTTCAAGGCCGGCGCCGGCGAGCTGCAATGCCTTCCCGGCGACGACGGCATCGCCGCGGCGGTGTTGGGGCTTGGCGACGATCGTTCTCCCTTCGCCTTCGGCGGCCTGGCGCTGCGCCTTCCGGAGGGCACCACCTGGCGGCTGCAGCCCGGCGACTACGATCCCGCCACCGCTACGCTTGGCTTTGCTCTTGGCGCCTACCGCTACACCACATTGAAGGCGGCCGAGCGGGCGCCGGCGCGGCTGGTGGCGCCGCAGGATCCTGCGCAGCCGTTGTCGCAGGCGGCAGCCATCTGGATGGTGCGCGACCTGATCAATACGCCTGCCAACCTGCTCGGCCCGGTTGAACTTGCCGAGGTCGCGGCGGCACTCGGCCGGCGCCACGGCGCCGAGGTCACCGTCACCGAGGGTGCCGCGCTGGATGCCGCCTATCCGACGGTGGCCGCGGTCGGTCGCGGCTCTGCCCGGCCAGCGCACGTCGTTACGCTGCGTTGGCGCGGCAGCACCGCCCATGCGGACGCTCCGCTGGTCTCATTGTGCGGCAAAGGAGTTTGTTTCGACACCGGCGGCTACGACCTGAAGCCGTCGAGCGCCATGCTGCGCATGAAGAAGGACATGGGCGGTGCGGCCTGCGTGCTCGGGCTGGCCCGCATGATCATGGATGCCGACCTGCCGATCCGCCTGGAGGTGCGCGTCGGCTGCGTGGAAAATTCCGTGTCCGGCACCGCAATGCGCCCGCTGGACGTGATCCGCACGCGCAAGGGGCTGACGGTGGAGGTGGGAAACACCGACGCCGAAGGGCGGCTGGTGCTGTGCGACCTGCTGGCGGAGGCGTGCGAGGCGCAGCCGGCGTTGCTGATCGACTATGCCACGCTGACCGGCGCGGCACGGGTTGCGCTCGGGCCGGACCTGCCGGCGCTGTTCTGCAACGATGACGCCGTGGCGGAACGCGTGTACCGGGCGGGAAACGAGGCGCACGATCCGGTATGGCGTCTTCCGCTGTGGGACGGCTACGACCCGTGGCTGAAGAGCCCGATCGCCGACATCAACAATATATCGTCAAAACCGTTCGCGGGCGCGATCATTGCAGCGTTATATCTGCGCCGCTTTGTTTCAAACGGTACCAAATGGGCCCACTTCGATGTGTACGCCTGGAACGATCAGACCCAGGCAGGGCGGCCGGAAGGCGGGGAGGCGCAGGCGATTCGGGCAACGTTACGGGCAATCATGGATCAGTTCGACATCTTAAGGACTTGAACAGATTGCTCACGTTGACGTGAGGGAAGAAGCCCGGGAGTTCGTTAAATGAAATAAAGTTGACGGCGGATTGTCCGTGGGTTTAAGCGACGGATTGGGGTCGAGTCGAAAAATCGACTCGTGTGTTGGTGAAAGGGTTAAAAAATGGCAACGAACCAGTCCTCGGACCAGCTTGTCGGCATGCTGCGAGAAACCATTGTTGCGCTCGTGCGGCGTGAGGGCACCGACCTGTCGGCTCGTCAGTTGGGCGTGTTCCTGACCTGCTACCTGCGCGAAGGTCCGCACACGGTACGTGGTCTCGCGGCCGAACTGAACGTGTCGAAGCCGGCGATCACCCGCGCGCTGGACCGGTTGGGCGAACTCGAACTGGCCCGCCGCAAGATCGATCCGCTGGACCGCCGCAGCGTTCTGGTGCAGCGCACGCTGAAGGGCGCCGCCTTCCTTCGCGACTTGCGCTCCATCATGACCGACGCTGCATCGGGCACTCCGGTGGCGGCTCCAAAGCGTGGCCAGTCCCGCAGCGACAACACACGCCGCGTCGTCGCCTGAGTCATCGCCCCGCCCCGCGCAGGGGCAAACTGAGCCGGATTGCCTGAGAGGCGTCGCCGCCGGCTCAGCACGGCGTTACAGTGCGTGAATGCAACTGACGCCGACGTCAAACCTGGAAGGCCCGCCGAGCCGCACAGCCACCTTTGCATGGTGCCTGTACGACTGGGCCTACAGCGCGTTCAATACCGTCGTTTCCACCTTCGTCATCGCCACCTATTTCGTCCGTGCCGTTGCCACCGATCCGGCCAGCGGCACGTCGGAATGGGCCGCCGCGCAGGCCGTTGCCGGGCTGGTCATCGCTTTGACAGCCGCGCCGCTTGGGGCGATCGCCGACTACGGCGGGCGGCGGCGCGGCATGCTGGCCGGCGCCACCGCGGTGATGGTGCTGGCCACCGCCAGCCTGTGGTTCGTCCGTCCCACGCCGCACGACGCGGCACGGGCGCTGGTGTTGGTTGCGGTTGCAACCATCGCCTATGAGATCGCCACGGTGTTCTACAATGCCATGCTGCCGGAAGTCGCTCCGCCCGGAAGACTCGGGAGGGTTTCCGGTCTGGCCTGGGGATTCGGCTATGTCGGCGGGCTGACCTGCCTTGGCCTGTGCCTGGTGCTGCTGATCAACCCGCACCCGCCGCTGTTCGGGTTGGATGCGCATGCCGCGGAACCCGTGCGCGCGACCGCGCTGTTCGCCGCCGCGTGGCTGGCGCTGTTCTCCTGGCCGGTGCTGGTCGCGGTGCCGGACCGGGCGACGCGACGCTCATGGCGCGTGGCATGGCGTTCCGGCGCCGCCGCATTGGGTGCGAGCATCCGGCACGCCTGGGCACAGCCGGGCCTGCTGCGCTTTCTCGTTGCGCGCATGCTGTACACCGACGGGTTCACCACGCTATTCGCCTTCGGTGGCATCTATGCTGCGGGCAGCTTCGGGATGGATACGCGCGGGGTGCTGCTGCTGGGCATCGGCATGAACGTCACCGCCGGCATCGGCGCGTTGGGCTTCGCCTTCCTGGAAGACGTGATGGGCAGCAAGCCGACCATCCTGGTGGCGCTGAGCGGCCTGACGCTGTTCGGCGTCGCCGTGCTGCTGGTGCATGCGCTGTCCTGGTTCTGGATCCTGGCGATGGCGCTTGGGTTGTTCGTCGGGCCGGCGCAGGCGGCGAGCCGCAGCCTGATGGCGCGCATCGCTCCGGCAGAGTCGCGCAACGCGCAGTTCGGGTTGTACGCGCTGTCCGGCCGGGTCACCGGCTTCATCGGGCCAACCGCGTTGGGTGCGGTCACCGCCGTGACCGGCAGCCAGCGCATGGGGATGGGCGTCATCGTGCTGCTGCTGGCCGCAGGCGGAGCGTTGCTCGCGGCTACGCGCGTGCGTTAGCCGTCCTGCCGTAATACAGCGTGACCGTGTGCGTCGCCTGGGCGAAGAACAGCCAGCGTTCGACGTAGATCCCGAACAAGCCGACCAGCGCCGCCAGCACCAGCACCACGATCGTGGCAACGCTGCTCAACGCGATGCCGATCAGCAGCAGCACCGCCGGTATGACGAACCCGGCCAGCAGTGCGATGCGTCGCAGGCGGGCTGCGTGCTTGCGGGCGATGGCGAAGCCCATTTCGCGCAGGAGATAGTTCTCCTCGGTATGCGGCGCTTCCAGCGACCGCACCGGGCCGATGCCGCCGAGGCCTGTGGCGGTTTCGATGGTTGTCGCGCTGCGTGCGGTATCGATGTGACGCCAGTACGCGACCTTGGCCAGCATTGCGGCCACCGCCGTGGCGAGTGCGATCGCCATGGCCGGCCGTGTCGCGCCGGCGTTCCAGAACACGCCAAGCGCGGCGACCCAGGCCGCGCCGGAAAACAGCGATGCCAGCAGGAAGAACGGCAGGACGAAGCCGTTGTGCCATTGCCGTACCGGCTTCAATGACGCGTAGATCATCGCCTGGCTGGCCACGGTCAGCAGTCCGCACAGCGCGGCAAGCAGGCCCAGCACGATCGTGGCGACGCTGCCGGAGCCGGCGATACCCCAGGATGCGGCGAAGCCCAGTGCCGGAAGATTGGTCAGCAGCGACAGCACGCCTTCGCGCGACAGCCAGGAGCTGCGCCATTGCGAGATCGCGCGCCACGCACGCTCCGGATGGCCGAGGTGGAACAGCGACGCGATCAGCCCCGCGGCGCTGAGCGCCAGTGCCAGCAGCGTGGCGACGACGCCGAACCACGGTGCCTGCGGCAGCAGCCGCGCCGCGTTCAGCACCCCGAGCAGGGCCAGCATGCCGTAGCCGGCGCCTGACGCGGTGGTGAGGAAAACGACGGAGAACTGTGGGTTCATCGCGACAGCACCCGGTCGATCCAGCGCAGCACCGATGTGCCGGCACCGCTCGTGGTTGGTGGTTGTTCCTTGGGCGGTGCGTGGACTGGCCGGCGGCGCGGCGGCAGGTATTTGTTCACCGGCCGGTAGCCCATCTCCGGCATCAGGTCGAAACCGCCGCGTTCGGCCACCAGTTGCGACACGGCGCTGTCGGGATCGCCGAGGTCGCCGAAATGGCGGGCGCTGGCCGGGCAGGTTTTCACGCAGGCCGGAATGCGTTCCGGTTCGGGGATGGTCTCGTTGTAGATGCGGTCGATGCACAGCGTGCATTTGCGCATCACGCCTTCGCCCTCGTCGAATTCGCGCGCGCCGTACGGGCAGGCCCAGGAGCACAGCTTGCAGCCGATGCAGATCTCGGCGTTGACCAGCACGATGCCGTCTTCCGCACGTTTGTAGCTGGCGCCGGTGGGGCAGACGGTGACGCAGGCGGGTTCCTCGCAGTGCAGGCACGAGCGGGGGAAATGCACCGTGCGGCTGTCGGGGCCGGTGCCGGCTTCGTAGGTGTGGACGCGGTTCAGCCAAACGCCTTCCGGGTGGTCCTGATACGCGTCGAAGTCGGTCAGTGGTCCGGAATGGCCGGAGGTGTTCCATTCCTTGCAGTTCACCGCGCAGGCGTGACAGCCGACGCAGGTATCGAGGTCGATCACGAGGCCGAGCTTCTTGGTGCTGGCCGGGGTGGGGATGCTGGTCATGGGGCGGTTACTCTTGGTTCGGCGCAGGTCGCCCGGTCGTGGCGGGCGAAGGCCCGCCACCCACGACTTGCCGGGGAGGACTGGGATTTGCAGGCCGCGAGTTGCACGCTGCGTGTCTCTGCCAGCAAATCGTGGGTGGCGGGCCTTCGCCCGCCACGACGTTGGCGCGGCCGGTGTGCAATGACATCATTCCGCTGCCGGCGCCGCGGTGTTGTAGTGGAGCGTGTGCGGTGCGCGCTGCAGTCCCGGCGGATGATGCAGCGCGGCCGGATGCGGTTCGGTGACTTCCGGCCCGTCCGCCTTTTCCACCCGCACGCGCAAATCGTACCACGCCGCCTGGCCGGTGACCGGATCGGCGTTCAGCTGCTTGCCGCCCGCCAGGAACTCCGAGATCACCTGGTTCAGCAGGAAGCCGCGCTGCGATTCCGGCGCGTCATCCGCCAGGTTCCAGGCGCCACGGCGCTTGCCGATGGCGTTCCAGGTCCACACCGTGTCGGGGTTGACGCCTTCCATCAGTTTCACCTGACACTTCAGGCGGCCGTTGCGGCTGATCACCCAGACCCAGCCGTCATCCTGAATGCCGAGTGCGGCAGCGGTGCCGCGGTGCATGTACAGGCGGTTGTAGCTATGTATCTGCCGCAGCCAGGCATTCTGCGAATGCCAGGCGTGGTACATCGCCATCGGCCGCTGCGTCACCGCGTGCAGCGGATAGGCGGACTGCTCCGGCAGGGTCTGCTCGAAGGGCGGATACCAGATCGGCAGCGGGTCGAAGTAGTGGCGGACGCGGCCGCGCTGCGCATCGGGCGGCTGCACCGGGCCGTGACCTTCCGCCGCAAGCCGGAACTTCTGCAGCGGCTCGCAATAGAGCTGCAGCACGATCTGCTCCGTGTCGCCGATCAGGCCAAGCCGCTTGGCATCCGCCAGGTATGCGGCGTTGGCGTGCTTGTAGTACAGCGCTTCCGGCGGATGGTGATACGTCCAGTAGCAGCCGTTCTCCACGTAGCGCTGCAGCTGGTCCGGGTTCGGCGCGCCGACGCCTTCGCCCTTGCCGTCATCGCCGCGGAAGCCGGCGAGCGGGCCGACGCCCGGCCGGCGTTCATGCCGAACAATGTAGTCGGCATAGTCGCGATACGCCGCGCTGCCGTCTTCCTTGACGAAACCTGGCAGTTTCAGCCGCACGCCCAGATCCACCAGCACGTCCTGGAACGGCCGCACGTCGCGGTCCGGCGGGATCACCGGCTGGCGGATCGAATCGCCCGGGCCTTCCGGGCTGCCGATCGGCCGGTCCAGCAGGGAAATGCAGTCCCAGCGTTCCAGATAGGTGGTGTCCGGCAGCACCAGGTCGGCGTAGGCGACCGTCTCGGAGAAATACGCGTCGGAATAGATGATGTGCGGAATGCGATAGGCGCCGGTGGCCGGGTCCTTGTCGGCCATCATGCGCGCGGCCTCCCCGGGATTCATCGAGGAGTTCCATGCCATGTTGGCCATGTACATGAACAGCGTATCCACCGGATACGGATCGCCGGCATGCGCATTGGCGATCAGCGTGTGCATCAGCCCGTGCGCCGACATCGGCGCATCCCAGGTGAAGCCCTTGTCGATGCGCACCGCGCTTCCGTCGTCTTCCAGCAGCAGGTCTTCCGGCCCGCGCGGGCTGCCCAGCGCCATGCCCGGCAGCATGGCATTCGGCTTGGAGCCCTTGCCCACCGGCTGCGGTCCGGGCGGCATCGGCTTGGGGAACGGCGACTTGTAGCGCCAGGAACCCGGTGTATCGACCGCGCCCAGCAGCATCTGCAGCAAATGGATCGCTCGGCAGGTGTGGAAGCCGTTGGAATGCGCCGAGATCCCGCGCATCGCATGCATCGCCACCGGCCGCCCGAGCATGGTTTCGTGCCGCCGGCCGGAGGTGTCGGTCCAGGGCTGCTGCAACTCGATCGCCTGGTCGAATGCCACCTCGGCCAGTTCGCGCGCGATGCGGCGGATGGTGTCGGCGGAAATGCCGCAGGTTTCCGCGACCACGTCCGGCGCGTAGCGGCCGTCCAGGTAGCGCTCCGCCAGCAGATGAAACACCGGATAGGCGCGGCGGCCATCCTGGAGGAGAATCTCGCCGGCGATCTGCGGCTGCATGTCGGGCGTAGCCGCGTCCACCGCCTCGCGCCTGGCGCGGTCCCAGGCCAGCGGCTTGCCCGCCTCGTTGCGCAGGAACAGCCCGTCATCGGCGCCGCCGGGATTGCGGATCACCAGCCAGGCCGCGTTGGTGTAGCGGGCGAGGAAATCCAGGTCGATGCGGTCGGCCGACAGCAACTCGTGCACCAGCGACAGCACGAACAGCCCGTCGGTGCCGGGCCGCAGCCCGACCCATTCGTCGGCCACCGCCGAATAGCCGGTCTTCACCGGGTTGACCGACACAAACTTGGCGCCGCGCGCCTTCAGCTTGGCGATCCCGGCCTTGATTGGGTTGGAGTCGTGGTCCTCCGCCACGCCGAACATCATCAGGTATTTGGTGCGCTCCCAGTCGGGATCGCCGAATTCCCAGAAGCTGCCGCCGACGGTGTACAGCCCCGCGGCTGCCATGTTCACCGAGCAGAAGCCGCCATGCGCGGCGAAATTCGGCGTGCCGAACTGCTTCGCCCACCAGCCGGTGAAGGACTGGCTCTGGTCGCGGCCGGTAAAGAAGGCGAGCTTGCGCGGCTCGCTGGCGCGGATGTCGGCGAGCCACTGCGTGGCGAGCGACAGCGCCTCCTCCCACTCGATTTCCTTGAAGTCGCCGCTGCCGCGTTCGCCGACCCGCAGCAGCGGTTTCGTCAGCCGCGCCGGGGAGTAGTGGTTCATGATGCCGGCGGAACCCTTGCCGCACAGCACGCCCTTGTTCACCGGATGATCGGGGTTGCCCTCGATGTAGCGGATACGGCCATCCTTCAGATGGACGCGGATGCCGCAGCGGCAGGCGCACATGTAGCAGGTGGTGGTTTTGACCGTGTCACCGACCGGTCGCGAGATGTCGATGGTTTCGACCGGGCGCGCGTAGCCGCGTGTCCGGGTTGCGGAAGCTGGCAAGTCCCTACTCCTCCCCCGTGCGTCTGCAGCCCACGGCAAGCGGATTCCGCAGGCGCCAGGAATTGCGTAACGTCATTGCTGCGGGCCGTGAGTCCGGCGATCCGTCGCGCCGGAAGGTTGCGCCGGAGATTGGACTTCGACCCCGCCCTTCCGTCATAGCAGATTGTTCCCACAGGGCCAGGGTGCCCCCCGGATTCCCTCTCCGCCCCGACGGGCGGATCGACACTTCAGTGAAGGACCTCGATGGCCATCGACTTCACCAGGGCCAGCACCTTGGTCCCCGGCACGAGCTTCAGGCGGGCGACCGCGTCGGGGGTCACCCGGGCGAGCAGGCCGCCGCCGTCCAGCGCCACTTCCACCAGCGCGGCATGGCGCGTCTCGTCGGGGACGATGCCGTGCACCAAGCCGGGGATGACGTTGTGCACGCTGATTCCGGCGGGTTCGGCGGTGGCCAGGATCACCTCGCGCGCCGGAATGCGCACGCGCACGCTGTCGCCGGGCGGCTGGTTCAGGATCGGCACCAGCAGGCGGCGGCCGGCGGCGTTCAGCTCGGTCAACTGCCGCGGGACGTCGTGCGCGTGGATGGTGGCGGCCAGCACCGCGGCGGCATCGTCGCGCGCCGCCAGGGGCAGGTCGCCGCGCGCCAGCATCTCGGTCAGCGGGCCGGCGGCGACCACCTTTCCGGCGCGCACCAGCACCAGCGTGTCGGCCAGCCGAGCGACCTCGTCCAGCGCGTGCGTCACATAGAGGATCGGCAGCGCCAGCGCCTGCTTCAGCCGCGCCAGATAGGGGAGGATTTCTGCCTTGTGCTGCGCGTCCAGGCTGGCGAGCGGCTCGTCCATTGCCAGCAGCCGCGGTTGCGACAGCAGCGCCCGACCGATCGCCACCCGGCTGCGCTCGCCGCCGGACAGGGAGTGCGGGCGGCGCTCCAGCAGCGGAGCGAGGCCCAGCAGATCGACCACGTCATCGAAGCGCACCGGCCCGGGCGGCGCTCGGCGCATGCCGTAGCGCAGGTTGCCGGCGACGCGCATGTGCGGGAACAGGCGCGCGTCCTGGAACACCAGGCCGATGCGGCGGTGCTCCGGCGGCAGGTAAGTGCGGCCATCGGCCAGCACCGTGCCATCGATGGCGATGCGCGCATCGAGCGGGCGGAACAATCCGGCCACCGCGCCGACGATGCTGGACTTGCCGGCGCCGGAGCGGCCGAACAGCACAGTGGTGCCGGGGGTGGGCGCCTCGAACGCGATGTCGAAGGCGATCTGGCCGAAGCTGTGGTGGAAGGCGACGGACAGGGTCATGCGGGCGGGCGGGTTCCGGGGGTATGCGGCTAGGTTGCTCCGGCTGGCGGAGGCGGCACAAGTGCTTGGGGACCGAACGGGCCGCGGAGTGCGGCCGGGCCAGGAGCGGCCGAAATTTCTGCCCCGTTCTCCGGGATGGGCGCCCGTTGGCGTGTTCCGCCGCAAGACGTGGCCAAGCCCGGGCATGACACGGACGGAGGGAACCTTCCGGCCGCGAGTCCAAGAAATGTCGAGACCGTCGCTTCATAGCGACGAACGGGCGTTCAGAACCCCCAGGCCACCTGCCGCGTATTCCCCCGCCGCAGGTTGCGGTAGCGCGCCAGCGCCAGCAGCGGAAAATACAGCCGGTAGCCGTGGTAGCGCAGGTAGAACACCCGCGGAAAACCCACCGCATTGTATGGCTGTTCGGTCCATTCTCCATCCGCGCGCTGTGTCGCCGACAGGAAGGCGATGCCGCGTGCCACCGCCGGATGCTCCGCCTCCCCCGCCGCCATCAGCCCCAGCACCGCCCAGGCGGTCTGACTCGGCAGGCTTTCCTTGTAGCGGCCGTGCGGGGCGGCGGCGTAGCTTTCCTCGTCCTCGCCCCAGCCGCCGTCCTCCCGCTGCACCGACACCAGCCAGTCCACCGCGCGCCGCACCGCCGGGTCGGAGCCCGGCACGCCGGCGGCGTTGAAGGCGCACAGGACCGACCAGGTGCCGTAGATGTAGTTGGTGCCCCAGCGGCCGAACCAGCTGCCCTCCGGCTCCTGCTCGCGGCGCAGGTAGGCCATCGCGCGGGCCATCACCGGGTCGTCCGCGCTCATGCCAAGCTGGGCGAGGAAGGAGACGCAGCGGGCGGTGACGTCGGCGGTGGGTGGGTCGAGCAGCGCCCCATGGTCGGCGAAAGGGATGTGGTTCAGGTGCAGGTGGGTGTTTTCCGGCTCGAACGCGCCCCAGCCGCCGTCGAACTTTCCCCCGCCGCGGGACTGCATGCCGATGATCCATTCGCGGGCACGATCCAGCGCTTCCGCATGTGCCGGATCGCCCTGGCGGTGCAGCAGCATGCCGACCACGGCGGTGTCGTCGACGTCGGGGTAGTAGTCGTTCCAGTACTGGAAGGCCCAGCCGCCGGGCCGCAAGCCGGGCCGCCGCACCGTCCAGTCGCCGGGCACGTCGAGAATCTGCCTTCCGCGGAGCCAGTCGCAGGCGGCGGCGGTGGGTTCCCCGGCCTCCGCCATCGCGTGGCCGGCGAGGCCGGTGTCCCAGACCGGGGACAGGCAGGGCTGGCAGTAGGCGCGTTCCTCCTGCACCACCAGCAGCTTGCGCACCGCCTGCCAGGCGGTTGCCGCATCCTTGTGGTCGGCGGGATAGCCCAGCGTGTCGAACATCATCACGCTGTTGGCGATGGCAGGGTAGATGCCGCCCAGGCCGTCGTCGCCGTTCAGGCGGGTGGTGACGAAGTCCACCGCCTTGCTTATGGCGCTGTCGCGGCTGCGTTTCGGGAAGAACGGCTGGGCGGCGCGCAGCAGCGAGTCCACGCCCTTGAAGAAGCGCCCCCAATAGGAGCGGTACGGGCCGCGGATCCAGTCGCGCACCTGCTCGGGTGGGGTGCGGAACAGCTCCGGCACCTGGATGTTGCGCGGGTTGCGGGCCACCGGACGAAGCGCCATCAGCACCAGCAGGGGGACGATCACCGTGCGGGACCAGTATGACACCTTGGACAGGTGGAACGGGAACCACAGCGGCAGGTGCATGATCTCCAGCGGCATCACCGGGACGGCGCGCCACGGCACCTGGCCGAACAGCGCGAGCTGGGCGCGGGTGAACACGTTGGTCCGTTCCGCGCCGCCGGCGGCCAGGATTGCCTCCCGCGCCCGCGCCATGTGCGGC
>Ga0187809_10000299_pt1 | contig 28980 bp, 29 predicted proteins | sample NC_wetland_sal_i_8_FD_132415 | JGI IMG/M metagenome (GOLD analysis project Ga0187809, IMG submission 132415) | Wetland sediment microbial communities from Neuse River Estuary, North Carolina, USA - ASW_4 | ecosystem: Environmental > Aquatic > Freshwater > Wetlands > Sediment | place: USA: North...
AGCTGCCCGAGGACATCGCCGCAGTGCTGCGCCAGGTGCAGAACGACCTGTTCGACGTCGGAGCGGACCTGTGCACGCCGGTCCAGGCCGATCCTGAGTTCCCGCCGTTGCGGGTGACCGAGGCCTACCTCAGCCGGCTCGAAGGCTGGTGCGACGAGTTCAATCAACGTGTCGGCAAACTGACCAGCTTCATCCTCCCCGGCGGCACCCCCGGGGCGGCCCTGCTGCACACCTCGCGCACCATCGCTCGGCGAGCCGAGCGCAGCACCTGGGCCCTCGTCGAGGCCGACGCCGCGCACACCAACGAGCTTGCCGCGCGCTACCTCAACCGGCTCTCGGACCTGCTGTTCATCCTGGCCCGGTGCGCCAATCCCGCCGGCGACGTGCTGTGGCAGCCCGGCGGCACGGACCAGCAGCGCCCCGGCCAGCCCTGACCCGCGCCGGAAACAGCGCCAGCAACCCAGCAGCGCGGCGCCATCACACTGCGCCGCCTAGAAACGCGGCGCGGAAGCCTCGAGCCAGGAGAGGAAGCCGGTCAGCCCGCTGTCCGGAAAGCCCAGGCTGATGGCGGTCCCGTCGAGCCGGCATTCCGCGATCTGGAAGTTCGGGCGCAACGCCATGTCGCGGTCGGCCGCCCAAGCCCGGGTCGAGACGACCCGGAGCTGGGTCCGCGGCAGCCGCATGGCCACCGCCGGCGACAGGGACAGCGTCCGGTACCACAGCAGCTGGTCACCGGCGTAGCGCCCGACCCCGTTCGACCACCGACCACCGTCTCGCTTGAGCGCGACCGGCAGCCCTCCGGTGGATGCGACCAGCCGCCGTTGATGCCACAACACCAGCACCCAAGCGGCAAGACCACCGATGATGATCAGGCACGCGACCAGCAGGCCGACGTTCTCGATCAACGCCACCCGACGTGCCTCCGTCACCCGCTCGTGCTGGCCTGCCGGCGGACGGCGGCAGACCTTGTGATGCTAGATCTGCTCCCCCGCGGCACGGAGCCGGGCCAGCGCCCGATTTCGTGCCGCCACCGACTCCTCGTCGGTGGCGTCGCCGATCCGTTCCAGCGCCTGGCGGGCCCGGGCGGCGTCGATCTCCTCGGCCGTCTCGGCCATCTCGGCCAGCACCGAAACGCCGTCCTCCCGGACCGAGAGGAACCCGCCATGAACCGCGACCCGCAACTCCTGGCCATCAGTCGGCAGGATCCGGACCAGCCACCCCGGGGCGAGCGCGCCGAGCAGCGGGGCGTGCCCCGGCAGGACGCCGATCTCACCGTCGATGGTGCGGGCGTAGACCGCACTGGCCTCACCCGACCACAACGGCCGTTCGACCGACACCAGTTCCACCTGCATTGGCATGAGGATTCCTCTGTCTATCCGTCCGGGGTTCGCTCAGGCTCGCCGGAGCTCGTCCGCCTTCTTCTCCAGGTCCTCCAGGCCACCGCACATGAAGAAGGCCTGCTCGGGGTAGGAGTCGAAGTCGCCGGCGGCCAGCCGCTTGAACGCGTCGATGGTCTCCTCCACCGGCACGAAGGAACCGGCGATGCCGGTGAACTGCTCGGCGACGAAGGTGTTCTGGGACAGGAACCGCTCGATCCGGCGGGCCCGGCCGACCAGGATCTTGTCCTCCTCCGACAGCTCGTCGATGCCGAGGATGGCGATGATCGACTGCAGCTCGTTGTAGCGCTGCAGGATCCGTTTGGTCTCCGAAGCCACGTCGTAGTGCTCCTGGCCGATGTACTGCGCATCCAGGATCCGCGACGTCGAGTCCAGCGGGTCCACCGCCGGGTAGATGCCCTTCTCCGAGATCGGCCGGGACAGCACGGTGGTGGCATCCAGGTGGGCGAACGCGGTGTGCGGCGCCGGGTCGGTGATGTCGTCGGCGGGCACGTAGATGGCCTGCATCGAGGTGATGGAGTGACCCCGGGTCGAGGTGATCCGCTCCTGCAGCTGGCCCATCTCGTCAGCCAGGGTCGGCTGGTAACCCACCGCGGACGGCATCCGGCCGAGCAGCGTCGAGACCTCCGAACCCGCCTGGGTGAACCGGAAGATGTTGTCGATGAACAGCAACACGTCCTGGTTCTGCACATCGCGGAAGTACTCGGCCATGGTGAGCGCCGACAGCGCCACCCGAAGCCGGGTGCCCGGAGGCTCGTCCATCTGCCCGAACACCAGCGCGGTGTCGTTGAGCACGCCGGAGTCGGTCATTTCCGCGATCAGGTCGTTGCCCTCACGGGTCCGCTCGCCGACGCCGGCGAACACCGACACGCCACCGAAGTTCTTGGCGACGCGGTAGATCATCTCCTGGATCAGCACGGTCTTGCCGACACCGGCACCACCGAACAGGCCGATCTTGCCACCGGTCACGTACGGGGTCAGCAGGTCGATGACCTTGATGCCGGTCCAGAAGGGCTCGGTCTTGGACTCGAGCTGGTCGAACGGCGGCGGGTCGCGGTGGATGGACCAGCGCTCGTTGAACTCCAGGCCCTTGCCCGCGTCGTCCAGCGGCTGGCCCAGGGCGTTGAACACGTGGCCCTTGGTGATGTCACCGACCGGGACGGTGATCGACTCGCCGGTATCGGTGACCTCGGCGCCGCGGACCAGGCCGTCGGTCGGCTGCATCGAGATGGCTCGCACCATGTCGTCGCCGATGTGCTGGGCGACCTCGAGGGTCAGGGTCTTGGACAGCTCGCCGAGCGCGATCTCGACGGTGAGGGCGTTGAACAGTTCCGGGATGTTGTTCCGGCCGAACTCGACGTCGACCACCGGGCCGATAACCCGGACGACGCGCCCGACACCGGCCGAGCTGGACTCGGAGCTGGCTTCGTTGGACAGGGTTGCGGTCATCAGTAGTCACTTCCTGCTGCCGCGAGGGCATCGGCGCCGCCGACGATCTCGCTGATTTCCTGGGTGATTTCCGCCTGGCGGGCCTGGTTGGCCAGCCGGGTGTAGGTCTTGATCAGATCAGCCGCGTTGTCCGAGGCCGACTTCATCGCCCGCCGTCGGGCCGCCGACTCCGACGCGGCCGACTCCAGCAGCGCCGAGAAGATGCGGGCACTGACATAACGGGGCAGCAGCTCGGCCAGCAGCTCGCTCGGCTCCGGTTCGAACTCGTACGCCGGCTGAGGGCCGTCGGCCTCATCGGCCGGCGCGTCCTGCTCGGCCTCCTCGATCGACACCGGCGAGACCTTGGCCGCGGTCGGCGTCTGGGTGACCATCGAGTCGAACTTGGTGTAGACGACGTAGAGCTCGTCCAGTCCTGGCGCGTCGTGCGACTCGCCCTCGCTGGTAGCGAGCAAGGCGGCGACCACCGTCTCGGTCGCGGCCCGGGCGTCGACGAAGGCCGGCTGCTCGGAAAAGCCGGTCCAGCTGTCGGCCACCGCGATGTGCCGGAACCGGTAGTAGCCGACTCCCTTGCGCCCGATCACGTACAGCACCGGCTCCCGGCCGTCGGCCCGCACCCGGTCAGCCAGCTCGTTCGCGGTCTTGATCGCGTTCGAGCTGTAGCCACCGGCCAGGCCGCGGTCGGAGGTGATGACCAGGATCCCGGTCCGGCGCGGGCGCTCCACGCCGGTCAGCATCGGGTGCTGCAGCGAGGCATCCTTACCCAGCGCGGCCATGGCCCGGGTCAGTTCCCGCACGTACGGCCGCGCCTGGTTGACCCGCTGCTGCGCCTTGACGATGCGGGAGGCAGCGATGAGCTCCATCGCCTTGGTGATCTTCTGGGTCGATTGGGTCGCCCTGATCTGGCGCCGATAGACCCGAAGCTGCGCTCCCATCGATCAGGACTTCGCGTCAGCCGCCACCGCCGAGTCCACGCTGTTGACTCGGCGCGGCGCATCGGAGGTGTCGTACTGGGTCTGAGCCGGGGACTGGAACTGGCTCTTGGCCTCCTTGACCGAAGCCTGCAACAGCTTGACCGTGTCGTCGTCGAGCACACCGGTGTTGGCGATGTTGTCGAAGATCTCGGGCTTGTTGTGCGCGATGTAGTCGTGCAATGCGGCCTCGAACGGACGCACGTCGCTGACCTCGAGGTCGTCGAGCTGACCCGAGGTACCGGCCCAGATCGAGACCACCTCGCGCTCGGGCGGGAACGGCGAGGATGCAGGCTGCTTGAGCAGCTCGACCAGCCGCGAGCCGCGCAGCAGCTGCTGCTGGCTGGCCTTGTCCAGATCCGAGCCGAAGGCGGCGAAGGCCTCCAACTCGCGGTACTGGGCCAGGTCGACCCGCAACCGGCCGGCCACCGACTTCATCGCCTTGGTCTGGGCCGAACCACCGACCCGGGAGACCGAGATACCGACGTTGATGGCCGGCCGGACCCCGGCGTTGAACAGGTCGGTCTCGAGGAAGCACTGGCCGTCGGTGATGGAGATGACGTTGGTCGGGATGTAGGCCGACACGTCATTGCCCTTGGTCTCGATAATCGGCAGGCCAGTCATCGAACCGCCGCCCATCTCATCCGACAGCTTGGCGCAGCGCTCCAGCAACCGCGAGTGCAGGTAGAACACGTCACCCGGGTACGCCTCGCGACCCGGCGGCCGGCGCAGCAGCAGTGACACCGCCCGGTAGGCCTCGGCCTGCTTGGACAGGTCGTCGAACACGATCAGCACGTGCTTGCCGTCATACATCCAGTGCTGGCCGATGGCCGAGCCGGTGTAAGGAGCCAGATACTTGAAGCCGGCCGAGTCCGAGGCCGGGGCGGCGACGATGGTGGTGTACTCCAGCGCGCCGGCCGCCTCGAGGGTGTTGCGGGCGGCGGCAATCGTGGAGCCCTTCTGCCCGATCGCCACGTAGATGCAACGCACCTGCTTGTCCGGATCGCCGGTCTTCCAGTTGTTCCGCTGGTTGATGATGGCATCCAGGGCAACCGTGGTCTTGCCGGTCTGACGGTCGCCGATGATCAGCTGGCGCTGGCCTCGACCGATTGCGGTCATCGCGTCGATGGCCTTGATGCCGGTGAACAGCGGCTGCTTGACCTCCTTGCGCTGCACCACGGTCGGGGCCTGCAGTTCCAGCGCCCGTCGCTCGGAGGACTCGATCTCCCCCAAACCGTCGATCGGGAGGCCGAGCGGGTTGACCACGCGGCCCAGGAAGTTGTCACCGACCGGGACCGAGAGGATCTCGCCGGTGCGCTTGACCTGCTGACCCTCCTCGATCTGGGACGCGTCACCGAGGATCACCACGCCGATGTCGCGGACATCGAGGTTCAGCGCCAGTCCTAGCGTGCCGCCCTCGAACTCCAGCAACTCGTTGGTCATGGCACTGGGCAGCCCCTCGACGTGGGCGATGCCGTCGCCGGTGTCGGACACCACGCCGACCTCCTCCCGGGAGGCTTCCGGGCTGTAGGAGGAGACGTAGCCCTCCAGCGCGCTCCGGATCTCGTCGGCGGAGATAGTCAGCTCAGCCATCTTGCGTCCTCAATTCCTCTGTCGTGTATCGCTCAGCCGGCCAGCGCGGCCCGGGCGGCCGCGAGCCGGGATGTAACGGTGCCGTCGATGACCTCATCGCCGACCTTGACCTGCAAACCGCCCTGGACCCGGGGGTCCACGGCCGACCGTACGCTGATCGGCCGGCCATACATCGTGCTCAGTGCGCCGGCCAACCGGTCGGTCTGGGCCGCGGACAGTTCGGTGGCCGAGACGACCCGGGCCACCGATCGCTCCCGGCGGGCGGCGCTGGTCTCGAGCAGGTCGTCGATGGCCAGCAGCAGGCTCGGCTTGCGGCTGCTACCGACGGCGTGCGCCAGCAGCGCCTCGGTGATCGGGTTGACCTTGCCGTCCAGCAGGTCCCGCAACAGGCCCTGGCGGCGGGCGGCCGGAACACCCTGCTCATCCAAGGCGGAGACCAGCCCGCCGGCCGTGCTCAGGATCCGCTCGAATCGGAACAGCTCGTCCTCGACGGTGTCCAGCTCGCCCTGCTGCTCGGCCGAGGCCAGCAGCGCGTCGTCAGCCATGATCTCGAGGCTGTCGGCCAGATCCCACGGCGAGGACCAGCGGCGTTCGGCCGCGTAGCTGACCAGGTTGACGGTGGAGCCGGAGACCCGGCCGCCGAACAACTGCTTGGCCAGCTCGGCCCGGCCCGGAGCGTCCGTGGTCGGATCGCCCAGAGTGCGGCGCAACCGCGGCTGGGCATTGAGCAGCGCGGCGACCGAGTACAGCTCCTGGGCCAGATCTTGCTGGCCCGAAGCGCCGGCGACCTCGGGCAGCACCTCGCCGAGGCGATCGCGCAACTGCGCCATCGCCGTGCGCGAGGCCGGGTGGACCATCATCGGCGTCCTCCTGGGTTGGGCGGCGGCGTCATCCGAGCATCACCTACGAGCCATTGGTGGACTGGCGCTCGATGTCGGCCAGGAAGGAGTCGACGGTGGCGCTGATGGCCGCGTCGTCGGACAGCTTCTGCCCGACGATCTTCTCTGACAGCTCGACCGCCAGATTGCCGATCTCGCCCCGCAGCTCCCGCACGACCTGGCTGCGCTGGGCGGCCAGCTGCTCCTCCCCGCGACTTACGATCCGGGCCGATTCCTCCTGGGCCTGGGTCCGCAGGTCCTCGATGATCCGCTGCGCTTCGGCCCGGGCGTTCTCCCGGATCTGAGCCGCCTCGGTCCGAGCTTCAGCCAGCTGCGCCTGGTACTGGGCCAGCAGCTGGGCCGCTTCGGCCTGAGCCGCCTCGGCCCGGGCGATGCCACCCTCGATGGCGTCCCGGCGCAGGGCGTAGCTCTTCTCGAACTGCGGCACCACGTACTTGCGCACGGCAAAGAACAGGATGCCGAACACGATGACGACCAGGATGATCTCCGACACGGTCGGGATCAGCGGGTTGACCGAGTTGTTGGTCTCGGCCAGCACCTGCAGCGATGCCATGCTCACTCCTCTACCGGGAAAACCTGGCTGCGGTTACAGCGCGAACGCGAGCGCGATACCGATGATCGCCAGCGCCTCAGCCAGCGCGAAGCCCAGAATGGCGATGCCCTGCAGTCGCGACTGCATCTCAGGCTGGCGCGCGGTGCCGTTGATGAATGCGGCGAACACCAGGCCGATGCCGATACCCGGGCCGATGGCGGCCAGGCCGTAACCGACCATGTTGAGCGATCCAGTCATCATTTTCCTTTCGTTAACGATCTTGTCGGGATCGTTGTCTTGGTTTCCAGCGAAGTCGAACGGTGGGGCAAGCGCAAATCAGTGCGAGTCGGCCAACGCTCCGCCGACATACTGCGCGGTCAGCAGGGTGAAGACGTAGGCCTGCAGGATGGCCACGATGAACTCCAGCAGCCCGACCGCGACCCCGAGCAAGAACGCGGCGATGCCGGCCGGTTTGAGGATGAAGCTGCCGGTGGCGTGCAGCAGCATGTACTCGCCACCGCCGGCGAACAGCAGCAGCAGCAGGTGTCCGGCGAACATGTTGGCGAAAAGACGCAAGGACAGCGTCACCGGACGGACGACGATATTGGAGAAGAACTCCAGGATCACCAGCAGCGGCAGGATCCACAGCGGGACGCCCCGGGGCACACAGGTCAGCTTGAGGTAGCCGAGGAAGCCGTGCCGGGCGATCCCGGCGATGTTGTAGGTCAGCCACACCAGCGCGGCCAGCCCGTAGGCGAAGCCGGCCCGGGAGAACGGGGCGAACTGCAGGATCGGTACCAGCGAGAACAGGTTGTTGACGACCAGGAAGAAGAAGATCGACACCAGCAACGGCACGAAGCGCATGTAGTCGCGGCTGCCGATGCTGTCCTGGGCCACGCCGTTGCGGACGAAGTTGTAGGCCTGCTCGCCCAGGTACTGTCCCTTGCTCGGCACCAGCGACGGCTTGCGTGAGGTCGCGCGGAGGAAGGCGAAAGCGACCAGCGCACCCAGGATCAACAGCAGCGAGAGCTTGGTCAGCAGGACCTGGTGGCCGAAGAAGACGTCCCGCAGGTTGAAGTCCGACGGGCCGGGGGCCTCGAAGCCCTTGTTGGCCGCCAGGACCACTACGCCTGGGCCGATGTCACTCACGCAGTCTCTCCTCGGTCATCTTCTGGCCGCGATTGCCGGGCTGCTTGGTCGGTGTGGTTCACGCTGTCCTGCTCGGGGTGCTGCTGGGCGGTGCTACCGGCGTCGCTCTTGACGTCGGTGGGAGGATGTACACGGTACTGGGCGAACACTAGGTACATCCCAGCCACGGCGCCGACCAGGATCCCGATTGGGATCCAGTAGCCGGCGTGCAGCCACTTGCTCAGCCCCAGCCCGATCAAGCCGTAGACCGCAACTCCGGAAACAAGATATCCGAATGCGGCCCAGGGATCTCCGCCACCCTGGCCCGGGTAGTCCGGCTGCTGAGACCTCTTCATTTCTAAGAAGATGCTAACAGCTTGTTACGGGTGCTCCTGCACCACCCAAGCCCGCAGGATCTCACTGAAAACCCAGATCACCAGGCCGGTCAGCAGCCCGACGGCCACCGCTCGACCGACCACCACCCGCGGACTCGAGGCAGCCAGGACCAGGCCGAGGGCCAGCACCGTGATGAGGTAGCTGAACAGCGCCATGGCCAGCGTCAGCTTCGGCGCGATGCGGGCCACCAGGGTGATGTTGAACCGGCCGAATTCGAACGCGGCGGCAACCAGGAGCAACCCGCCGAGATAGCTGGCCGACGCCCGCCAGCCCGCCGGCGCCAGGGCGGCAAAGAGCACGGCCCCGGTCACTGCCGCGAGCCCGATCAGGGACACCCGCAGGCCGGCCAGGTGCTGCTGAGCCCGAACGATCGCCCGGCTCACGTCGCCGGCCAGGTCACGGCCGGGCCTGGCGCAGCCGCGGATAGGCGGCCACGAACACACCCAGACCGAACAACGCCGCGGCGACCGCCACAATCAGCCACGGGCCGCTGCTGACCGACATGCCGACGGCGCCGAAAGCCAGCACCGCCGACCAGAAGTACAGCAGCAGCACGGCCCGGCGATGGGTGTGCCCGAGGTCCATCAGCCGGTGGTGCAGATGTTCCTTGTCCGGCGCGAACGGCGACTGGCCACGGGACAGCCGGCGGATCACCGCCAGCAGCAGGTCGAAGAGCGGGAACGCCAACACCATGATGGGAAGGATCAGCGGCAGGTACAGCGGTAACGCGCCCTTGATGCCCAGAGTCTGGGGGTCGGCCTGCGACGAGGCAGTGGTCGCCGCCGCCGCCAGCAGCAGCCCGACCAGCATCGAGCCGGAATCGCCCATGAAGATCCGGGCGCTGGCGAAGTTGTGGGGCAGGAAGCCGACGCAAGCCCCCACCAGGCCGGCGCAGATCAGGGTGGGCGCCAGTGCGATGTCGGTGTTGCCGACTACGGCCAGGTGATAGCTGTAACCGAAGAAGGCCAGCCCCTGGATCGCGGTGATGCCAGCGGCCAGGCCGTCCAGGCCGTCGATGAAGTTGATCGCGTTGATGGTCAGCACGCTGAGCAGGATGGTCAGTTCGACGCTGGCGTCACGATCCATCGGGATGGTGCCGATATTGCCGAACGGCACGTAGATGTAGAGCAGCTGGATGCCGCCGACGATCGACATGACGGCCGCGGCGGTCACCTGGCCGGCGAACTTGGTCAGCGAATCGAGCTCGTAGCGGTCATCGAGCACGCCGAGCAGGAAGACGATCGCCCCGCCGCTGAGCACACCGGTGATCTCGTTGCCGTTGGCGAAGGTGCCACGCAGCGTCGGCAGAGCGTGCGCGACGAGCATGGCCATGGCGAAGCCGGCGAACAACGCCAGGCCGCCGAGCCGGGGGGTGTCGACTGCGTGCACGTCGCGGTCGCGCGGCTTGGCCACCGCTCCCCACCGGGTGGCGATGACCCGGGCCAGCGGCGTGCACAGGTACGCGCCGATCGCTGCGATCAGCCCGACCAGTGCGTATTCCAGGGACGGATGCACGGACTAGGCCTGTCTCGCCTCGATCATGGCGGCCCGCACTCCCGCCTCCTCACTGAAATCCCGCCCGGCGGCGGCTCCGGCCCGGGCTCGCGAGAAGCCTAACCGACCCACCGGCCGTGGCTGGTCGGCGCTCCGCAGCTTCAGCGCGCCACGATGGTCGGCGCTGCGCAGCTTCAGCGCGCCACGATGGTCGGCGCGACCGCCTGCAGCTCGGCCAGCCCGATTGCCCCCTGACGCAGCACGGTGGGAACGTCCCGGGTCAGATCGACGATCGTCGACGGCTGCCCGATCGGCACCTCGCCACCGTCGAGGTAGACCGACACCGACTCGCCGAGCTGGTCGTAGGCCTGCTGAGCCGTGGTCGCCGGAGGCTGCGAGTGCACGTTGGCGCTGCTGACCGCCATCGGCCCGGACTCGGTCAGCAGATCGATGGCGACCGGGTGCAGCGGCATCCGGACCGCGACCGTGCCCCGGGCATCCCCCAGATCCCAGGCCAGGGAGGGGGCATGCTCCACCACCAGGGTCAGACCGCCCGGCCAGAAGGCCTCGATCAGGTCGCGCATGATGCCGGGCACGAAGCTGACCAGCCCGTCGATGGTGGTCCAGGAACCGACCAGGACCGGCACCGGCATGTCGCGGCCGCGACCCTTGGCGGCCAGCAGGCTGGTCACTGCACTGGAGTTGAAGGCGTCGGCGCCGATGCCGTACAGCGTGTCGGTCGGCAGCACGACCAGGCCGCCGGCGGCGACGGCCCGGGCCGCGGTGGCGATGGCCAGCGGCCGGTCGGACAGGTTGCTGCAGTCCAGCATGTCACTCATGGGCGGCGTTGCTTCTTCCTGATCAGACTCGGGCTCCGGTGACCACCATCCTGTCATCCCAGCCGCCCGAGGAGTTCGAGGCCACCTCTGGTCAGGGCGGCAGGCCGGTGCCAGGATGACCGCAATTGAATGCACCTCAGCCCGGTTCTCACCCCCACCCCGGAGGATCGAAGTGAAGCGTCTGGCCGTCGCCCTGTTGTGCCCGATCGCCGCGCTGGGCCTGGCCGTGCCGGCCCGGGCAGCTAGCTCGAACGCCGCCCCCACCGGCCCGGCCTGGGCGGTCAGCCTGGGCGACTCCTACATCTCCGGTGAGGCGGGGCGCTGGGCCGGCAATTCCGATAACTCGTCCCAGACCGACGCGCTGGGCCCGACGGCCTATGACGACGCCGGCACCCACGAGGCAATCGCCGGCTGCCACCGCTCGAAGTCGGCCGAGATCGGCATCGGCGTCATCAGCTCGGCGAACCTGGCCTGCTCCGGCGCCGCCACCGCGACCCAGCCCTACTCCTCGGGCCGCGATTTCAAGCCCGGACTCGACTTCTACAACGACGGTGCCGGGCACATCGGCCAGGCGCTGGCGCTGCAACAGTTTGCCGCCGCCCACCGGGTCAGCGTGATCGCCATTTCCATCGGCGGCAACGACTTCAACTTCGCCTCGATCGTGCAGGACTGCGTGACGGACTTCCTGCTCTCCCCGACCTGGTGGAAGAACTATTGCGACGACGACTCCAGCGTGACCAGGAATTTCACCACGACCAACCTCGCCACGGTCGAGGCCCACATCGCCGGCGCCCTGCGCAACGTGGCGACCGCGATGAGCAATGACGGCTACGCCAGCGGCGATTACTCGATCGTCGTGCAGACCTATCCGGCCCCGCTACCGACCGGGGCCGGCGATCGTTACCCCGAGTCTGGCTACACCCGCCAGAGCACGGGCGGGTGTGGCTTCTGGAATGCCGATCTCAACTACGCCAACACCAGCCTGGTGCCGACGATCAACAATGCCGTCCGGGCCGGAGCCAGCCAGTCCGGCCTGCCCAATCTGAAGCTGCTGGATGTGGCCGCGCTGTTCACCGGGCGGCGGTTGTGCGAGACCGGCGTGCACAAACTGCAGGAGACCAGCCTGGCCAGCTGGCGCAGCCCGGGCGCGGTCGATGCCTCGGAGTGGATCGAGAACATCCGAACCGTGACGGCAGCCCTCGGGCCCTACTACGTGCAGGAGTCGCTGCATCCGAACTACTGGGGTCAGCTCGCCCTGCGCAGCTGCCTGCGCCAGGTCTACAACAACGGTGCCGTCCGGTCCGGCGCCTGCTCTCGCTCGGCCCCCGGGCTCGATTCGCTCGGCGAGCCGAACGTCAGCCTGCACTGACTGCCCTCGGGCGGGGATCAGTTCCGGCGGGCCGCGGTGAACCGGTCCCGTCCGGTCAGGTCCTCACTGGCCGCGATGGCGTGCCAGAGCCCGGTGGCGCCGAGCAATTCGGCCGCCGCGGCGCGCTGACTTTCGTCGTGTTCGAAGGCCAGCAGGCCGCCTGGCCGGAGCAACCGGGCCGCGGCCGCAACCAGCGCTGGCAGCAGGGCCAGCCCGTCCTCGCCGGCGAACACAGCCTCGGCCGGGTCGAAGGCCACCTCCGGACCAAGTCGCTTCCGCAGCCGGGTCGGCACGTACGGCGGGTTGCTGAGGACGACATCGAATCGACCGGCCTGCTGATCCAGTAGGGCGGGGTCGGCGATGTCGCCGGCCACCACGGCGAAGTTCGGCAGCTCCTGCTCAGCGGCGTTGCGGTTCAGCCAGGCCAGCGCGGCCGTTGACCGCTCCACGGCAACGACCTGGACCCCCGGGTGTTCCTGAGCCACCGAGAGCCCGATCGCGCCCGAGCCGGCGCACAGATCGGCCACCAGCTCGGCTCGGGCCAGCTCGGCGGCGGCCAACTCGGGCAGCAGTTCGGTCTCCGGTCGAGGGATGAAGACCCCCGGCCCGACCCGCAGCTCCAGCCGCCGGAACGGAGCCCGGCCGGTGAGGTGCTGCACCGGCCGGCCGGCGCCGCGCTCGGTCAGGAGCCGGTCGAACTCGACCTGCTCGGCTCGGGACAGCTCGCCGCCGGCCAACAGCCGGTTCCGGTGACAGCCGAGGACGTGGGCCAGCAGCAACTCGCTGTCGGCCTGCGGGCTGGCAACCCCGGCCGCCGCCAGCGCGGAGCGGGCCGCCCGTAGCACCGACCGGACGTCGGCCACCGCCCTCAGCCCGCGCTGGACAGGGCAGCCTCGACGTCGGCCCGGGTCAGCGCGTTGATCACGTCGTCGAGCGCGCCGTCGAGGACCTGGTCCAGGTTGTACGCCTTGAAGTTGACCCGATGGTCGGCGATCCGGTTCTCGGCGAAGTTGTAGGTGCGGACCCGTTCGGAGCGGTCCACGGTCCGAACCTGCGATCGGCGGGCATCGGAGGCCTCCTGCTCGGCCGCCTCCTGAGCCTGGGCCAGCAGCCGGGCCCGCAGCACCCGCAGCGCCGCCTCCCGGTTCTGCAGCTGGCTCTTCTCGTTCTGCATCGAGACGACGGTGCCGGTGGGCAGGTGGGTTATCCGCACCGCCGAGTCGGTCGTGTTCACGCTCTGCCCGCCCGGGCCGGAGGAGCGGAAGACGTCGATGCGCAGGTCGTTGGGGTCGATCTCGACGTCGACCTCTTCGGCCTCCGGCAGCACCAGCACCCCGGCGGCCGAGGTGTGGATCCGGCCCTGGGACTCGGTGATCGGCACCCGCTGCACCCGGTGCACGCCGCCTTCGTACTTCAGCTTGGCGAAGACCGGATTCTCGGCGTCGCGGGAACGTACCGCGACCGTGACCGACTTGTGGCCACCGAGGTCGGTCGGCTCGTCGTCCATGGTCTCGACCTGCCAGCCCTGCCGCTCGGCGAAGCGCAGGTACATCCGCAGCAGATCCCCGGCGAACAGGGCCGACTCCTCGCCGCCCTCCCCGGCCTTTATCTCGAGGATGATGTCCTTGACATCGTTGGGGTCCTTGGGCACCAGCAGCTCACGCAGCCGCTCTTCCAGCACCGGGATCCGGCCCGCCAGCTCATCGGCCTCGACCGCGAACGCCTGGTCTTCACCGGCCAACTCCCGCGCGGCCTGCTCGTCGGCGCGGACGGTATCCAGCTCGCGGGCGGCGGCCACGATCGGCGCGAGCTGGGCGAAGCGCCGGCCGAGCCGGCGCGCGGTGGCCTGGTCGGCGTGCACCGCCGGGTCGGCCAGCGCCTGCTCGACCTCGGCGTACTCGGCCAGTAGCTGGGCCAGGGTGGCCGAGCCGTCGGCGGTGGCAGTCATGGTGGTCCTTCACTCGGTCGCGCAGCTGGGTCGTCGTCGGATGGTCCGGGAAAATCAAACGGCGCCCGTCAGGCCGCCCGCATCGCTGCGAGGTCGACCCGAGGGCGCCGCTGAAGCCAGCTAGGACTTGGTGCGCTCGCGCTTGCCGTAGCGCTTCTCGAACTTGTCCACCCGGCCGCCGACGTCGAGGATCTTCTGCTTGCCGGTGTAGAACGGGTGGCACTCGGAGCAGACTTCGGCGTGCAGCTGGCCGTTCTTGGCCGTGCTCCGGGTGGTGAAGGTGTTGCCGCACGAGCAGGTCACCTGAGTGACCACGTACTCGGGGTGGATACCCTGCTTCACGATGGTTCCCTCTCCTGGGCGCCGCTTGGGAACGGGCGCCGATCATGGCCGCCGGGTCGCCGAGCGTGCGCTCGGCGTGAACCGGAGCCGGGTTCGTCAATCAGACAGTGTGCCAGTTGGGGCCACGCTCAGCCAAACCGGCCGTGGGTGGGCGATATTCCCGCCCACCGCAGACACAGCGAGGCTGCGGCGGGGATGATCGAAGCCATGTGGCGGCAGCGGCTGGCATCCGGGCGGGCCTGGTTCGGGCTGGCGGCCGGTCTGGCCCTGCTGGCCGTGATCGCGCTCAGCACCGGCCTGCGCAGCCATCCCACCCACCGGGTCCGGCTGGTCGACCTGCCGGCTCAGCACATCGTGCCCCTGGACCCGGCCGGCTGTCCCGAGCACGTGCGGTGCCGGGCCACCGGAGCGGTCCCGGCCGAGGCCACCCGCGCCGTCATCCGGCATTTCCCGGCGGCCCGGGCGCAGTGGCAGGTCACGACCTCAGCGGCCAGCGGTCAGGTGTTCCGGCAGCAGGCGGTGTACCTGCTCGGCCCGGGCGACACGCTCCTGGTCAACTCCGAATGCGAGCCGGGCGGAACCCGGCCCGGGGTGCGGCGCAGCTCCAGTTCGGCCCAGCAACGCTCGGACCTGGCCGGCAACCAGATCGCGCTGATCTCCCTGTACGAGATCGTGGTACCGGGCCGGCCTGGTTGCTCGACCGAACTACTGCTCACCGTTGCCGGCGACGGGCTGGCCGAGCATCCGAAGCTGCTCGCGCTGGCGGCCGAGCCCGCGGTCGGGATCACCGGGTGAGCGGGCCCGAGCCGGAGTGGCCGCACTTGCGGATCACCGACCAGCCGATCGACGCGCCGGACGAGGCCGGACCCGAGGCTCGCCTGGTCGACATCCCCGCGACCGGAGGCTCGGTCGAAACCGTGCTGGCCCGGCCGCATCGGAAGTGGTCGCTGCGCTGGGGCGTGCTGGCCAGCGCGCTGGCCACGCTCGGCCTGGTCGCCTCGGTCGGTTTCGCCGTCCATCGCACCCGCACCATCACCACGACTACCCTGCGGCCACCGGCGCCGGCCGGCGTGGACGCCGCCGGTTGCCCGCGCGGGGACAACTGCTCGCCGACCCTGGGCTTCTACACGCTGCTGCTGGACACCTTGACCAAGCCACTGCCCGGGGCCAGCGGCGTGCTGGCCGCAGACACCTACGACGCCTCGCAGCAGGCGACGCTGCGCTCGGTTCGGCTGTTCCGGCTGCCGCATGGGGTGGTGGTCACCGCGATCAGTCAGTGCCGCCCGGACGCGACGGCCATGCCGAGCTGGTCGCAGAACCTGTCGGGCCGGGGCCCGGCCCTGGTCGTGCTGGTCCGGCCGGGCCGGCCGGTCGGCTGCGCCACCGCCGTCCTGGCCCAGGTGCCGGCTGGAGTGCCGGTGCCGGTGGCCGAGCTGACCGCTCTGGCCACCCGGCCCGACTTCAGACCCTGACCGGCCCGATCAGCCCTTGACGCCGCCGGCGGTCAGGCCGCTGACGATCCGGCGCTGGAACAGCAGCACCACGATGACCAGCGGGACGGTGACGACCAGGCCGGCGGCCATGGTCTGGGTGTACGGCACGATGTGCGGGCCGGCGGTGAAGTAGGCGATGGCCACGGTGGACGGTGCCACGCTGGCCTTGCCGACCGACAGCACGCTGGAGAGCAGGAACTCGTTCCAGGAAGCCAGGAACACCAGAATCGCGGTGGTGAACAGGGCGGGTGCGGCCAGCGGGAAGATCACCAGCCGGAACGCCTGGCCCGGTGTCGCCCCGTCGACTCGCGCCGCCTGTTCCAGCTCCCACGGCATGTCGGCGAAGAAGCTGGTCAGGGTGTAGACGGCCAGCGGCAGCGAGAAGGAGATCTGCGGCAGGATCAGGCCCTGGTAGGTGCCGAGCCAGCCGAGGTTGGTGAACAGCTGGAAGATCGGGGTCAGGATCGCCACCCCGGGGAACATCGAGGCGCCGAGGATAGCGGCCAGCACGATTCCCTTGCCGCGGAAGGCCAATCGGGCCAGGGCATAGCCGGCGAAGACCCCGACCACCATGGCCACGATGGTCACCACCGCCCCGATGATGAGGCTGTTGATCAGCGACCGCCCGAACTTGTTGATGCTCGTGTCGAAGGCGTAGCGGAAGTTGGACAGGGTGACGTGGCTGAAGAACGGCGTGGTGTCGTAGGTGTTGGCGTTGTTACGGAAGGCCAGCACGACCATCCAGTAGAACGGCAGGAAACACCAGATCACGACCAGCGTCAGGACGGCACCGTTGCCGATCGCGGACCAGTTGAACGGCCGGCGCGGGGCCTCGGCGACCTGGCCCGGCCGGGCGGTGTCGATGGTTGCGGCGGTCATCTCACTTGGCTCCCTTCGCCTGCGCACCGACGATGTTGGCATTGAACAGCCGCACCATGCCGAGCGCGATGGCAAAGATGATGATGAAGGTGACGGTGGACAGCGCGGATGCGGAGTTCAGGCCGCTGTTGAGCTGCTTGACGACCAGGATCGAGACCGTGGTGGTGCCGTTGGCCCCGCCGGTGAGGATGGCCGGCAGGTCGTACATGCGCAGCACGTCCAGGGTTCGGAAGATGACCGCGACCGCCAACGCCGGCTTGACCAGTGGCAGCGTGATCCGGGTGAACCGCTGCCAGGCCGAAGCTCCGTCGACCCGGGCGGACTCGTAGAGGTCGGCCGAGATGTTCTGCAGGCCGGCCAGGATCAGCAGGGCGATGAACGGGGTGGTCTTCCAGACGTCGGCGATGACCACGGCGAACCGGGCCGGCCACTGCGACGAGGTCCAGAGGATGTGGGTCCCGAGCACCTTGTTCAGGATGCCCTGGGGGTCGAAGATCACGATCCACAGCTTGGAGGTCACCGCGGTCGGGATGGCCCACGGCACCAGGATGGCGGCCCGGACCAGGCCCCGGCCCTTGAACGCCTTGTTCATGACTAGGGCGAAGGCCATGCCGATCACCGTCTCGAAGGTGACGGTCACGATGGTGAAGAAGAGCGTCACTTCCAGCGAGGGCCAGAACTGCGAGCCCAGGGTGCCGGTCGGGCACTTGACGTGACCACCGCCGGCCGAGGGGCACTGCTGCAGCAGCCAGTACTTGTAGTTCTGCAGGCCGACCCAGTGGGTGCTGTTGCTGAAGAAGCCGGTCGCCGGGTCCAAGCCCGGGTCTGACTGGAAGGACGAATAGATGCCGCGGACGATGGGATAGCCCACCACCAGAGCCAACAGCACGATCGTCGGAGCCACGAGATAGAAGGCGAGACGACCCTCGCCGGTCTGGATCTTGTTGCGCTTCGGTTCGGCTGGCTTCTTCTCCGCTTGTTCCTCAGCGCGTTCGGCGGCGGGGCCGGCGACTGTCATGGAGCCTCCTCGGGCTGCTGACAAACTCGACTTGCAGTGCGGACGAGCCGGGCGGCCACCGCCACAATGCTGGTGGCCGCCCGCTCGTCGATTCAGTTATGGGTAGAACCAGCCTCGGCTAACCGGCCGTGGCCGACTGGATCGCCTTCTGCAAATCGGCCAGCGCTTGCTGGGTCGATTTCTGCCCCTGCAACGCGGCGTAGACGTTGGTCTCGATCGCCTCGGTCACCGCCGGGTAGAACGGCGTCACCGGGCGGGGCACCGCGGTCTGGATGCTCTGCAGCAGGATCGGCAGGTACGGGAACTTGGCGGTCTCGGTCGGGTCACTGTAGAGCGAGGTGATGACCGGGGCCAGGGTGCCGACGTTGAGGTCGTTCTTCTGGATGTCCTCGGACTCGACGAACTTCAGGAAGTCGAACGCGGTCGCCTTGTGCTTGGAGTAGGCACCGATGGCCACGCTGTGACCACCGAGGCTGGAGGCACCGTGCCCGTTCGGGCCCGGCAGCGGCGCGATGTCGAACTTGTCCGCGACCTTGGAGCCGGTGCCCTTGAGGATGGCGTCGGCGTAGGGCCAGTTCCGCATGAACATCAGCTGGCCGGCCTCGAAGGCGTTCAGGCTCTGGGTCTCCTGGAAGCCCAGGGCTTCCTTCGGGATGTAGCCCTGCTTGAAGCCGTTGACCAGGAAGTTCAGGCCGTCGGCCGCCTGCGGCGTGTTCACGTCCGGGGTCTTGCCGTCGGCCTTGACGATCTCCCCGCCGGCGGCGTTGATCGCCTCGGCCGCGTTCACGGTCAGACCCTCGTACTTGAAGAACTGGCCGGCGTAGCAGCCCGGCTTGGGGCCGGTGATGGTGCCCGAGGTGGTCTTGCCCTGGCAGTCGGAGATGAGCTCCTGCCAGGTGGTCGGAGCCTTGCTCACCAGGTCCTTGCGGTAGTAGAGCAGGCCGCCGTCAGAGGCGTACGGCGCGGCGAACAGGGTGCCGTTGTAGGTAGCCGCCTTGACCGTGGCCGGCAGCAGCTGGCTGGTGTCCAGGGCGTAGTTGCCCTTGAGCGGGACGATCCAGCCCTTGGCCGCGAACTCGGCCGTCCAGACCACGTCGACGGTGACCACGTCGTAGTTGGAGTCCTTGGCCTGGAAGTGCTGCTCCAGGTCGGACAGCTGCTGGTCGGCCTGGTCCGACTGCTGGTGGATGGTCACCTGCTCGTTCGGGTGAGCCTTGTTCCACTGCTGCTGGATGTAGGGCAGGGTGCCGCTGTTGTCCTTGCCGGTCACAAAGGTGATCGGGCCGCGGTCGTTGCTGCCGCTGCCCCCGCTGCTCTTGCTGGAGCCACCACACGCGGCCACGACCGTGGTCGCCGTGGCCAACGCCACCGCCGTGACGGCGATCTTTGAGCGCATCTAACTGTGTCCTTCCCACGACATGATCGTCAGCGCCTGACAGCGCTTACGGTAGGCACGACCTTTGCACCCTCGGGCAGTCTGCGGAATACCTGACATGAGCGAAGATACCTAACCGTTACCTGCTTGATAGCGACCGAACACATAGGTGAGTAGACACCTCCGGCCATCAGACCGAAGTAAAGAAAACGGATCTTCGCACAAGATCAGCCGACGGCGCGCCGGGACCGGCGAAGTTGCTCCAGCTCTGCGGCAACTGCGCCGAGTTGCGCCAGCACGGCGGCTTTCGCGGTAGGCCGGGTGGGTTGGAGCAGCGAGGGCGGCACGTCGACGTAGGTGCCGTCGAGCCGGTCGAGCCGCAAGCTCGGCGCGCCCCGGACGTTGGGGACCACCTCGACCTCGGCCAAATCGCTCCAGGCGACCCAGTCCCGACGCAGCAGGTGCTGCACCGAGATGCCATCGGCGGTGGCGACCAGGTGCAACCGCAGCGCCGGAACGGCGAGGCCACCGCAGAGCAGGCCGAAGGCGAGGGTGGGGATCCGCACCGTGGCCGAAGGGTGGCTGTAGATGTTCAGCGCGGCCGCCCCGACCAGGACCAGCATGAGCAGGGCCGGCTGGTAGGACGGGATCCGCCACACCCGTTGCTGGAAGGCCGGCTCGGTCATGGCAGCGAGTGTACGAGCCGCCGAAGCCAGCAGGGCCCCGCCCGGTGACGAGCGAGGCCCTGCTGGTGCTTGCCGGCGACGGTCAGTCGGCGCCCGGCGTGGTTTTGGCGATCTGCATCAGGAATTCGATGTTGGTCCGGGTCTTGCGCAGGCGATCCAGCAGCAAGTCGATGCCCTGCTGCGCCTCGAGGGAGTGCAGCACCCGGCGCAGCTTGATCACCACCGCCAGCTCGTCCGGCGACAGCAGGATCTCCTCCTTGCGGGTGGAGGACTGATCCACGTCCACGGCCGGGAAGACCCGCTTGTCGGCGATCTTGCGGTCCAGCCGCAGCTCGGCGTTGCCGGTGCCCTTGAACTCCTCGAAGATCACCGTGTCACCGGCCGAGCCGGTCTCGACCAGGGCCGAGGCGATGATCGTCAGCGAGCCGCCGTCCTCGATGTTGCGCGCCGCGCCCAGGAACCGCTTGGGCGGGTAGAGCGCGGTCGAGTCGACACCACCGGACAGGATCCGGCCCGACGCCGGGGCGGCCAGGTTGTAGGCCCGGCCGAGCCGGGTGATCGAGTCGAGCAGCACGACCACGTCGTGGCCCATCTCGACCAGCCGCTTGGCCCGCTCGATCGACAGCTCGGCGACCATGGTGTGGTCGGACGGGCGGCGGTCGAAGGTCGAGGCGATGACCTCGCCCTTGACCGAGCGCTGCATGTCGGTGACCTCTTCCGGGCGCTCGTCGACGAGCACCACCATCAGGTGGCATTCCGGATTGTTGGTCGCGATCGCGTTGGCGATGGCCTGCATGATCATGGTCTTGCCGGCCTTGGGCGGCGAGACGATCAATGCCCGCTGGCCCTTGCCGATCGGCATCACCAGGTCGATCACGCGGGTGGTGAGGATGTGCGATTCGGTTTCCAGTCGCAGCCGCTCCTGCGGGTACAACGGGGTCAGCTTGGTGAACTCGACCCGGTTGCGCAGTTGCTCCGGCTCCACGCCGTTGATCGTGTCCAACCGGACCAGCGGGTTGAACTTCTCCTTGCGCTCGCCCTCGCGGGGCTGCCGCACGGCGCCGGTGAGAGCGTCGCCGCGGCGGAGGTTGTAGCGCCGGACGATCGAGTTGGAGACGTAGACGTCATCGGAGCTGGCGTAGTAGCCGCTGACCCGGATGAACCAGGAACCCTTGTCATCGACGTTGTCCAGGATGCCGGCGACCGGCAGCAGCACATCGTCCTCGGTGACGGTCGGCTCGGACTCGTTGCGGCCACTGCCGCTGTCGTTGCCGCCGCGGTCCCGGTTCCGGCCCCGCCGATCGCGGTATCGCCGGCCGCGCCGGCTGCCGTAATCGTCGTCGTCGTTGCGGTTGTCGTTACGGTTGTCGCCGCGGTTGTCACTGCGCGTGTCGTTGCGATTGTCGCCGCGCGTGTCGTTGCGGTTGTCACTGCGCGTGTCGTTGCGATTGTCGCCCCGATTGTCACTGCGGTTGTTGCGGTTCTGGGACTGCCCGTCGCGGTTGTTGTCACGCTGGTTGTCCCGGCCGCCGTCGCGGTTCTGCCCGTCGCGGGTGTTCTCGCGCTGGTTGTGCCGGCTCTGCTGCTCGCGGTTCGGTGCGCCCTGCCCGTCCCGGGTCGGCTGCTGGTTCTCACGCGGCTGCTCGGCGCGCTCGCTGGCCGGGGCCGAGTCGCCGCCCGGCCCGGTGCCGGCGGCCGGCTGGTCGTCGGTGAGGGTGGCTTGCGGCGCTCCGGCCGGCCGGCTGGCCGAGCGGCGCGCCCGCGGGGCCCGGGCCGTCGTGGTGGCCTCAGCAGCGCCGTTGTTGGCCGCGCCGTTGTTGGCTGCTCCGTTGCCGGCCGCACGGTTGGCCGCGGTGCGGCTTCCACCACCCGAGGCCTGGGCGGCCTGGATGGCAGCCACCAGCTCGCCCTTGCGGAGCTTGCCGGTCTCGATACCCATCGAGCCGGCCAGCGATTTGAGTTCGGGCAGCAGCATCGACGAGAGCGAGCCCGACCGCCGCTTGGCCCGCTCCTGGGCGGGGTTGCTGGCGTCAGGCAGGACGCTGAGCTGGTCCTGGGTTTCGGTCACGTGGTGTCGGATCCTTCCGAGGGGTGCTACTTCGCCGGCGCCCGGAGGCGGGCCCTCGAGGTAGCCCAGATGTTGAATCGGCAGCGGGGCTGCCGTCCTGACCACATTCGGTCAGGTTGCGGTACTGCTGAATCGCGCGCCTGCGGGCCGGCGGGATTGGCCGAGCCGCGGCGGCAGGGTTTCGGCGAGAGGACGCCCGAACCAAGCCGGGCTGCGATCCAGATTGTCTTCGCGGGAACCGCCGGTGTCACACCGGGGACCGCGAGACGGGCTAAGCCTAGACGGTCCCGTCGCTGGTCAGCAACACGAGGGCGGCGTGTCGTATTCCCGACGGCCGGTCCGGCGACGGCGAGGCAGCGACCGGTGACGTTCAGTGCCAGGTCGCAGCGGCCGTGACCTCAGCCCCACCGGCCGGCGCCAGGGCCGCGCAGTCCCAACCCGCCGGGGCCAGCCGGGCGGCGGCCACGGCCTGCTCCGGGCCGGCCGCGAGCACCAGCACCGACGAGCCGGCCCCGGACACGACCGCGGCCAGCCCGTGCTGGCGCAGTTCGGACACGAGCCGGCTGGTGGCCGGCATGGTGTCGGCGCGATAGCCCTGGTGCAGCCGGTCCTCGGTAGCGGCCAGCAGCCACTGCGGCTGGCCGGTGAGGGCGGCGACCAGCAGCGCGGCCCGGCTCAGATTGAACGCCGCGTCGGCGTGCGGTACCTGGGCCGGCAACGCGGCGCGGGCCTGGTGGGTGGCCGACTGCTCGGCCGGAACGAACAGCACGGGCGCGATCCCGACCGGCTCGAGCCGGATCGCCTGCCCGACCCCGGACTCGGTCCAGGCGATGGTGAAGCCGCCGAGCAGGCAGGCCGCGACGTTGTCCGGATGGCCCTCGAGCTCGCTGGCCAGCGCCAGCACCGCGGCCCGGTCCAGCTGCTGGCGGCCGTCCACGGTCAGCGCGCGGGCCAGCAGCACGCCGGCCACGATGGCCGCCGCCGAGGAGCCGAGGCCGCGACCATGCGGGATGTCGTTGCGGCAGCTCAGCCGCAGTCCCGGGGGCCGGCCGCCGAGCCGGTCGAAGGTGGCCTGCATGGCCCGGACCACCAGATGTGACTCGTCCCGCGCCACCTCGTCGGCCCCGGTGACCTCGATGCTCAAACCGGAGTCGGTGACGGCCGCGGTGACCTCGTCGTAACGGGACAGGGCCAGGCCGAGGCTGTCGAAACCCGGCCCGAGGTTGGCGCTGGTGGCGGGCACCCGGACCCGGACCGGCCCGGCCGCGAAGGGCATCAGGCCAGTCCGAGCTCGACCGCGGCCGCGTGCCCGTCGACCGGGATGGTCACCGGCGCCGGCGCCCCGGAGATGGCCCATTCCGGGTCTTTGAGCCCGTTTCCGGTGACGGTGCACACCACCTGGCAACCCGGCGGCACCCGGCCGGCCCGGGCCGACTTGAGCAAGCCGGCCACGCTGGCCGCCGAGGCCGGTTCGACGAACACCGCCTCCGAGCGGGCCAGCAGCCGGTAGGCCTCGAGGATCTCGCGGTCGGTCACCGAGTCGATCAGACCGCCTGACTCATCGCGCGCCGCCTCGGCGAACGTCCACGACGCCGGGTTGCCGATCCGGATCGCGGTCGCGATGGTGATCGGCTTGGCCACCGGCGCCCCGAGCACGATCGGAGCCGCACCGGCCGCTTGAAAGCCATACATCTTCGGGTGATTCTCGACCACGCCATCGGCTGCGTACTCGCGGTAGCCCTTCCAGTAGGCGGTGATGTTGCCGGCATTGCCGACCGGGATGCAGTGGATGTCCGGAGCCCGGCCGAGCACGTCGCAGATCTCGAAGGCCGCGGTCTTCTGACCCTCGATCCGGTCCGGATTCACCGAGTTGACCAGGGCGACCGGGTAATCCACCGCCAGCTTGCGGGCCAATTCCAGGCAGTCGTCGAAGTTGCCGTCGACCTGCAGCAGCTGGGCGCCATGGACCAGAGCCTGGGCCATCTTGCCCAGCGCGATCTTGCCCTTGGGCACCAGCACGGCGCAGATCATGCCCGCCCGGACGGCATAGGCGGCCGCCGACGCCGAGGTGTTGCCGGTGGAGGCACAGATGACCGCCTTGGCCCCGGCCTCGGCCGCCTTGGAGATGGCCATGGTCATCCCCCGGTCCTTGAACGATCCGGTGGGATTGGCGCCTTCGACCTTGAGGTAGACCTCGGCTCCGACCCGGTCGGAGATCACCCGGGTCGGGATCAGCGGCGTACCACCCTCGTACAGGGTGATCACCGGCGTCCGGTGGGTGACCGGCAACCGGGCCCGGTAGGCCTCGATCAGGCCCGGCCAGGCCGAGGTCTGCGGCCCGGGCTGGTAGTGGCGGCCGGCCATCAGCGCGCGCCCACGACGAACTCGTCCGACCAGCCGACATCGGTGGCCATCAGCTCGGCCAAGCTCTCCCGGCGCACGATCACCCGGTCGCGGCCGTCGGCCACGGCGATCACCGGTGGGCGCGGGATCCGGTTGTAGTTGCTGGCCATGGCAAAGCAGTATGCCCCGGTGGCGGCCACTGCGAGGAGGTCGGAAGGACGCACGTCACCCGGTAGCCAGCAATCGCGCACCACCACGTCGCCGCTTTCGCAGTGTTTGCCCACGATCCGGCAGCGGATGGGCTCGGCCTGGCTGACCCGATTGGCCAGCACCGCCGTGTATTCGGCGTCGTACAGAGCGGTTCGGATGTTGTCGCTCATCCCGCCGTCGACCGAGACGTAGGTCCGGACCAGGCCGCCGTCGAGCTCGATCGGCTTGACCGTGCCGACCTGGTAGAGCGTGATCATGGCCGGTCCGATCACCGCCCGGCCGGGTTCGACCGCCAACTTCGGCACGGCCAGGCCGGCCAGCTCGCACTCCCGCTCGATGATCACCTTCAACCGACGGGCAATCTCGGCCGGCGGCTGCGGATCGTCACCGTCGACGTAGGCGATGCCCAAGCCGCCGCCCAGGTCGATCTCGGGCAGTTCGAGGCCGTGCCGGTCACGGATCTGAGCCAGCAGCCCGACCACCCGGTGCGCGGCGACCTCGAAGCCGGCGGTGTCGAAGATCTGCGAGCCGATGTGTGAATGCAGGCCGAGCAGACGAAGTTCGGGCCGGGCCAGGACAGTCGCCACCGCCTCGGCCGCCTGCCCCGACGAGAGCGAGAACCCGAACTTCTGGTCCTCGTGCGCGGTGGCGATGAACTCGTGGGTGTGGGCCTCCACGCCGACGGTGACTCGGACCAGCACCCCGGGCCGCCGGCCGGTCTCGCGGGCGATCGCGGCCAGCCGCTCGATCTCGATCTGGCTGTCGAGCACGATCCACCCGACCCCGGCCAGGACCGCCTGTCGCAGCTCGTCGTCGGATTTGTTGTTGCCGTGCAGGGCAAGCCGTTCCGGTGGCACCTGAGCGTGCAGGGCGACGGCGAGCTCTCCGGCCGTGCACACGTCAATACCGAGGCCTTCCTCGGCGACCATGGCCGCGACCGCGGTGGACAGGAATGCCTTGCCGGCATAGAACACATCGCCGCCGGCGAACGCCAGCGCCCAGTCCCGGGCCCGGCCGCGCAGGTCCTCGGTATCGAGCACGAAAGCCGGGGTGGCGTGCCGCTCGGCCAGCTCCGCGGCGCTCGCCCCGCCGATGACCAGCGCACCGCCAGGGTCGCGGTGCGTGCCCCGGGGCCAGACCGACTCGAGCAGCCGGTTCGCGTCGGCCGGCGGACCGGCATTCTCGCCGCCGGGCACCAGGTGGCCGTGGCTGGGACCGGCCGGGTGGGCTGAGCGCGTCATGGATTGCCTTTACTTGGTCTGCCTGATCGGCATCGACGGGATGGAAGGGCACGACGCTGTGCCGGTCGGGGCGGCGAGCCGCCGGGGCTGGCTACTTGCGGTCGGGAGCCGAAACTCCGAGCAGGGCCAGCCCGTTGGCCAGCACCTGCTTGGTCGCCGCGGCCAGCCAGAGCCGAGTCCGATTCGTCTCGGTGATCGGGTCGTCGCCCTGAGGCACCACCCGGCAGTTGTCATACCAGCGGTGGAAGTGCCCGGCCAGCTCCTCGAGGTAGCGCGCGACCCGGTGCGGTTCGTTGAGCTGACCGGCTTGAGTGATGACTCGCGGGAAGTCGCCGAGGGCGGTCAGCAACACGGTTTCGGTTGGCTGGTCGAGCAGTTCGGGATTGAACTCCGCCAGCGTGATGCCCACCGCGGCCGCGTTCTTGAGCACGTTGGCCGTGCGGGCGTGCGCGTACTGGACGTAGTGCACCGGGTTGTCGTTACTGGCCCGGACCAACAGATCGAGGTCGATCTCCAGGGTCGAGTCGGCCGAAGATCGCGCCAGGGTGTAGCGCGCGGCGTCCAGGCCGACCGCCTCGACCAGGTCGTCCTGGGTGATGATGTTGCCGGCGCGCTTGCCCATCCGGACCGGCTTGCCGTCCTTGACCAGGTTGACCATCTGCCCGATGAGCAGCTGCATGTGCTGGCCCGGCTGGTCACCGAAACATGCGCAGACGGCATACATCCGGCCCAGGTAGCCGTGGTGGTCGGCGCCGAGCATGATCACGACCCGGTCGGCGCCACGCTCCCGCTTGTCCAGGTAGTAGGCGACATCCCCGGCGATGTAAGCCGGTTCGCCGTCGCTCTTGATGACGACGCGGTCCTTGTCGTCGCCGTAGTCGGTGGTGCGCAGCCAGGTCGCCCCGTCGGCCTCGAACAGCTCGCCGTTGGCCCGCAGCCGGTCCAGGGCCCGGTTGACGGCGCCCGATTCGTAGAGCGAGTTCTCATGGGTGTAGACGTCGAAGTCGACGCCGAAGTTGTGCAGGGTGGCCTTGATCTCCTCGAACATCAGGGCCACGCCGTACTCGCGGAACTTCTCCTGCGCCTCGTCGCGGGACAGCTCGAGAATGCCGGGAACCGCCTGCATCACCTGAGTGGCGATCTCGCCGACGTAGGCCCCGGCGTAGCCGTCCTCGGGCGTCGGTTCGCCGTGCGCGGCGGCCAGCAGCGACCGGGAGAACCGGTCGATCTGGGCACCGTGATCGTTGAAGTAGTACTCCCGGGTGACCTGCGCGCCGTTGGCCTGCATGATCCGAGCCAGCGAGTCACCGACCGCGGCCCACCGCACGCCGCCGATGTGCACCGGGCCGGTCGGGTTGGCCGAGACGAACTCGAGGTTGATGTGCTGCCCGGCCAGTGCCTGGCCGCGGCCGTAGTCCGCGCCGGCGGTGACGATGGTCCGGGCCAGCTCGCCGAGCGAACCAGCCTCGACGGTGATGTTGAGGAATCCCGGACCGGCGACGTCGACCCCGGCAACCCCGTCGGCCTCGAGCAGTTGCTTGGCGATGGCCTCGGCGACCTGGCGGGGCGGCCGGTCGGCGGCCTTGGCCAGCCGCATCGCGACGTTGCTGGCGTAATCGCCGTGAGCCCGATTCTTCGGGCGCTCCAGCACTACCTCCGCTGGCACCGGGGCGTCGAAGGCGCCGGCGGCCACCGCGCGGGCGACGGCGGTGCGCAGGGCTGTGCTGAGTTGATCCGGGGTCACGCAGGCCAGTTTAAACGGGCCGCTCCTGGCAATTTTGCCGCCCGGTGCCGTCCCGAGCCAGGCCGTGAACGGCCGCCGAGCTGCCACGATTCGTGGCATTCACGCACTTCTACAGGTGTCTACAGGCTGAGCACCTAGACTGCCCGCGACCTGTCGCATTCGGCGGCAACGTAGATGAAAGCGTCTCGATGACCACACCGACTCCTCCGACCGGCGCCAAGGGCCGGTCGTCGACCGGCAAGCCGGGCTCCCGCTCGCCCCAGACCCGCGCCGAGCAGTCGCGCAAGATCGTCAACCAGCGCCAGACCCCGTGGGGCCTGATCGCGGCGACCGGGCTGGTCGTGGTGCTGGCGGTGGCGGTCATCGGCTACGCCGTCGCCTCGAGCGGCCACAAGAAGACAACGGCATCCTCGACCACCATGGCGGCCGACAAGATTCCCGGCATCGTGCACAAGAGCTTCACCGGTGGGGATCACCGGAGCACGGTCATCGACTACGGCTCGGATTCGCCCCCGTTCGGTGGCCCGCACTCCCCTATCTGGGCCGACTGCACCGGCACCGTGTATCCGGCTCAGATCGCCAACGAGAACGCGGTGCATGATCTGGAGCACGGGGCGGTCTGGATCGCCTACAAGCCGGGGCTGGCGTCCGACCAGGTGGCCACGCTGGCCAAGCTGGTGGCCGGCCAGCAGTACATGCTGATGACGCCTTACGCCGGGCTGAAGTCCAACATCTCCCTGCAGGCCTGGGGTTACCAGCTGTTCGTCGACTCCGCGAGCGACCCGCGGATCACCCAGTTCATCACTGATCTGAAGGTCAACACCAAGAACACCCCCGAACTCGGTGCCAGCTGCAGCAACCCCGAGTTCAAGAGCCACCCGTCCACGCCGGGCCACCCGACGGTCCAGTGAGCGAGCCGGACTACGAACCCGCGCCGCGGCCGGCGCCCGGGCTGGTCATCGCGCTGATCTCGATCATCGCGGTGGCAGTGCTGGTGATGGTCGGCGCCGGCGGCTTCGTGCTCGGGCGCAACACCGGGCCGGGCCGCGCGCCGACCTCGACTTCGGTCGACGCCGGCTTCGCCTGGGACATGTCAGTGCATCACCTGCAGGCCGTGACCATGGCCGGCTATACCCGCGACCACACGACCGACGGGGTGATCAAGGAGCTCGCCTTCGACATCGAGACCAGCCAGTTCAACCAGGCCGGTGAGATGCGCGGCTGGCTGGAGTCGTGGGACCTGCCGGTCAGCAATCCGAACCCGGAGATGGCCTGGATGGCCGGCTCGGGTCACGTCCATCTGACCTCGGACGGCTTGATGCCCGGGATGGCCACCCCGGCCGAGATGAGCCACCTGGAGACCTTGACCGGCAAGGCTCTGGATATCGACTTCCTGCAGCTGATGCTGCGCCATCACCAGGGTGGGTTGCCGATGGCCCAGTGGGCCGCCGAGCACGCCGGGCAGTCCTATGTCCGGCTCGGCGCTCAGAAGATGTTCGACGGGCAGAGCAAGGAGATCCTGCTGATGGAGCAGTACCTGCGCCAGCGCGGGGCCTCGCCGCTGCCGCC
>Ga0187809_10000300_pt1 | contig 28961 bp, 20 predicted proteins | sample NC_wetland_sal_i_8_FD_132415 | JGI IMG/M metagenome (GOLD analysis project Ga0187809, IMG submission 132415) | Wetland sediment microbial communities from Neuse River Estuary, North Carolina, USA - ASW_4 | ecosystem: Environmental > Aquatic > Freshwater > Wetlands > Sediment | place: USA: North...
ACGACGAGCTCGCCACCCGCCTGCTGCACCAGCGCATCCTGCTCATGGGGACCGCGCTCGACGAGGCGCTGGGCAACCGCCTGTGCTCCGCGCTGCTCCTGCTCGCGGCGGAGGACCCCGACCGCGACATCACGCTGCTCATCAGCTCCCCCGGCGGGTCGGTCCCCGCGATGCTCGCCATCCGCGACGTCATGCACCTCATCCCGTGCGACGTCGCGACCGTGGCCGTCGGCTGGGCCGCCAGCGCGGGCCAGTTCCTGCTGTCGTCGGGCACCCCCGGCAAGCGGTCCGCGCTGCCGCACGCGCGCGTGCTGCTCCACCAGGGCTCGTCGGGCATCGGCGGCACCGCGGTGGACATCGAGATCCAGGCCGACGACCTGCGCTACACCCGCGACACCGTGCTGAGCATCGTCGCCGCGGACACCGGCCAGCCCCTCGAGCGGGTCCGGGAGGACTCGCGCCGCGACCGCTGGTTCACCGCGGAGGAGGCGCGTGACTACGGCTTCGTCGACCGCGTGGTGGACGACGTCTCGGTGATACTGCCGGGCGTCGGCGCGCACGTCGGGTTCGGGGTGACGCGATGATCGTCCCCTACGTCGTCGAGCGGACCGCGGGCGGCGGCGAGCGCGCGCTGGACGTGTACAGCCGGCTGCTGGCCGACCGGATCGTCTACCTGGGCTCGGCCATCGACGACGAGGTCGCCAACGTCGTCGTCGCGCAGCTGCTGCACCTGGAGTCGGCCGAGCCGGGCAACCCCATCGACCTGTACGTCAACTCCCCCGGCGGCTCCCCGTCGGCGATGCTCGCCATCTACGACGCCATGCAGTACGTCCGCTCGCCCGTGTTCACCACGTGCGTCGGCCAGGCCTCCGCGGACGCCGCGGTGCTCGTGGCCGGCGGTGCCGCGGGGCACCGGGCGGTGCTCGCGCACGCGCGGCTGGTGCTGCACCAGCCGGCGACGAGCAGCCGGGGCGACGTGCCCGACCTCATCCTCGAGGCCGACGAGATCGTGCGCGTGCGCGCCGAGCTCGAGGCGATCCTGGCGCGGCACACCGGCAAGGACGTCGAGACGCTGCGGCGGGACACCGACCGGGCGCTGGTGCTCACGGCGCCCCAGGCGGTGGCCTACGGGCTGGCCGACGAGGTGATCACCGCGCGCGGGTGACGCTCCTCCCGGGGGCGCGGCCGACCTCAGGCGGTGAGCAACATCGCCGAGCCAGGGGTCGCCGCCCCCCGGAGCCCGTCGGCGACGCCGAGCGCCAGCTCGCTCAGCGAACCCCCGAGCGCCTCGGTCACCGCGCCGAGCACCTCGGACGACGCCTCCTTGCGCCCGCGCTCCACCTCCGAGAGGTACTGCGTGGACACGCCCGCGCGGTCGGCGACGTCCGTCAGCCGCAGCCCCTGCTCGGTGCGCCAGTCGCGCAGCACGCGGCCGACCGCCACCCGCCAGGCACCACGCCGCCGCGTCTCGAGCCGGATCACGTCTGCCGCCATGCGGCGACCGTAACCGCGGAGCGCCGCCCACGGCCGCGCGTTCTGCTCAGGGCAGAGCGAGGCCGCACCGGCGTCGGGCCGAGCGAGGCCACCCCTCACCCCACCGCCGCGAGCCGTCGCTCCAGGTCGTCGAGCGCGGGCACCTGGCCGGCGACGAGCTTCGTCCGCGCGGTCGGCACGTCGAACCACGCCACCCGGTCGACCTCGGGGAACTCCTGCCGGCGCCCGGACCGCGGCGGCCACTCCATCTCGAACGTCCCCGGCCGCACGGCGTCGACCGCGAGGTCCGCCTCGACGGCGAACAGCACCACGCGCTTGCCCGACGAGTACCGGTACTCGCCGAGCCGCCACCACGGCTCGTCGGGCGCGGCCAGGCCGAGCTCCTCCGCGAACTCGCGCCGCGCGCCCGCCGGCTCGTCCTCGCCCTCCTCGAGCTCGCCCTTGGGGAACGACCAGGCGTGGTCGTCCTTGCGGGCCCACAGCGGCCCACCCATGTGCACGCACAGCACCTCGACGTGCACGTCGCCTGCGCGGCGCACGACGGACGGCGCCGGTGCGCGTGCGACGAGCGGCACCCGTTCGTCGGGCACCACGGTGGGGCCGGCCACCGCGGGCTCGGTTGCCGTCCGGAGCCCTTCGGGTGCGATCCACCCGGGGCCGTCGGGTGTCACCGGCTCACCGGGAGCCCACCGGTAGACCACCAGGCCCGCGCTGATCCGTGGCACGTCGTCGACCGTACGCCGCCGCCCGGTCGGGTCAGGCGGCCACCTCACGGACCCACTCGTCGCCGGTCCGCTCGAATCCCACCCGCGTGAGGTAGTCCGCCTGGTCCGGGCCGCCGGCGGCGACGAGGCGCCGGAACCCGCGGGCAGAGAAGACCCCGCTGCGCCGGTACACGAACTCGCCCGGCGTGAAGTCGCGGAACCGGGGTGACACCCAGTCGAGGTCGACGTGCCCCGCACCCTCGCCCAGGTCGGAGACGAGGACCACGCCGACGGTCTCGTCGCCGCGCACGACGAGGAACGCCAGTCGCCCCGCGTCGGCGTCCGCCGACGGCGCCGGTGACCGGAAGCGGGCGATGTCGGTCGCGTGCACGGCCATCACGTGGGCGAGGTAGGCGTCGTCGGGCGCCACCTCCACGACGGCGTAGACCGCCTCGTCGTGCCGCTCGCCCACCAGCCGCCGCAGCCAGTACACGTTGATGACGGCGATGACGCCGTTCATCGCGACGAAGGGCCAGATGCCGAACACGGCGTTGTACGCCGTCGCCAGCACCGAGCCCACGAGGTTGAGCCACCGGAACCGCAGCACCCGCGCCTGCATGAGCGAGAGCACGACGAGCGCGGAGCCGGCCCAGCCGACGATCTGCCACCACACCATGCCCGGCACCGTAGCGGGCCCGCGCCCCGGCGCGGCACCGTCCGGCGTCCCGGCACCGTCCGGCGTCCCGGCACCGTCCGGCGTCCCGGCCCTTTCCGGCGTCCCGGCACCGTCCAGCGAGTGAGCACGTCCCTCGTCGAGGCGCTCGCACGTGCGGCGCAGTCCCCATCGTTCGGCGCAGTCCCTAGTCCACCATCCGCTGGGACCTGCGCCGCAGACGCCCGACGAACCACCCAGCGCGACGGAGTCACACGCACGAGCGGCCACGCACGCGGGGCGCAGCCCCCATCGTTCGGCGCAGTCCCTGGTGCACCGCTCGCTGGTCACCGCACCACGCCCGACGAACCACCCCCAGCCCGTGGCCGCGCACCCCCGACCGCAGACGACCCCGCGCCGTCGACCAGCACAGCGCAGGGATCCCCACCATGGCGCGATGCCCGTCCGGCCCTGGTCACCGGTCCCCGTCCCGCGGCCCCTCCCCCAGATCGCCCTCGCCGGCGACTACCTGCCGCAGGACGTCCAGCGGCGCCTTCGCGACGCCACGTGGGTCCGCAGCAGGCGTGGCGTCTACGTGACTCCCGAGGCGGTCGCCGGCCGCACGGCGGCGGCGCTGGCCCACGTGGCGGCCACGCATGCCCGGACCCCGTCGCCGCACGTGTTCAGTCACGGGTCGGCCGCCCTCCTCTGGGGACTCACCCTGTGGTCCGTGCCGACCGTCACGCATCTCTACCAGCGCCATCACCCTGGCGCCGGGGGCGACCGGTCCGTCCGGCGCCACACGGCGCCGGTGCCGGAGGATGCCGCGACGTGCCTCAACGGGCTTCCCGTCACGACGCTCGAGCGGACGGTCGTCGACTGCGCCCGGTCGATGGCCCCGCTCGCCGGCCTCGTCGTCGCCGACTCGGGGCTGCGCGCCGGGGCATCACCCGAGGTGCTTCGGGAGCTCCTGGAGCGCGGGGCGGCGTCCCCAGGGATGGCGCGTGCCCGGGCCGTCGTCGAGCTGGCGGACGCCGGCTCCGAATCGGCGTGGGAGACCGCGACGCGGTTCGTCCTGCTCGCGGGCGGGCTGCCGCGGCCGGCGACCCAGATCGCCGTCGCCACGCGGCTCGGCACCTTCTGGGCCGACACCGGCTGGGAGGAGTGGCACCTGCTGCTGGAGTACGACGGTCGAGGCAAGTACCGCGGCACGGAGGACCTCGTGCGGGAGAAGCGCCGGCATGACGCCGTCGTGGAGGCCGGTCAACGACTGCTCCGGGTCACGAAGGAGGACGTCCGCGCGCCGGCGGCGTTGCTGAGTCGCGTCACCCGGCTCCTGCCAGCCGACATCCCGCACGTCCGCCGCCCGCACCTGCGCGCGCGATGACACGGGCCGCACGCCGCGCAGGTGGCCCGCACGGTCCGGCCTGCCCCGCGCGGTGCGGGAGACCGGGCCCGGCGCAGCTGGCCGCGCACGGCGGATCGGCACGCGCCCGGTGCGGCGGCCGCACGGCGGATCGGCACGCGCCCCCGTGCGGCGGGCCGCGTCCGGTGCAGCTGCAGGCGCTCGGTGCGGCGGGCCGCATCTGGTGCAGCTGCAGGCGTTCGGTGCACCAGTAGCCGCACCGCGCGATGGCGAGTGCACCGCACGCTGGACCCACCGGCCGCGGGATGATGGAGCCATGAGCACCGTCGTCGCGCTGTCCCTGGTCGGTACGCAGGTCGGCGGGGGGTGGGGCAAGGCGCAGCGCATCGCGCTCGCGACCGTCGACGACGGGACCATCACCGACTGGGCCGAGCACGACGTGCGGTGGGACGTGGCGCACGACGAGGGCACCGAGGGGTCGCACCACGCGCGCGTCGTCCGCTTCCTCCGGGACAACGGCGTGCAGGTGGTCGCCACCGGGCACATGGGCCCGCCCATGGCCCGCATGCTCGGCACCATGGGGATCCGCGCCGTGGTCGATCTCGCAGGCGACCCGCGCGAGGCGGCGCTGGCCGCCGCTCAGGTCTAGGCCCCGACCGGCTGACCGGCGCCCCCGGCACGCACGACGAGCCCGGCGCACACGACGAGTCCAGGACGCACGACGAGCCCGGCGCGCACGACGAGTCCAGGACGCACGATGGCGCCGGCGGGAACGACGAGTCCAGGACGCACGATGGCGCCGGCGGGAACGTGTCCCGGCCGGCGCCGCCGTGAGGGTGCCGTGGAGCCGACTACAGGCCGTGCCGCGCCCGAGCCTCCTGCTCCTGGGCCTTGAACAGCCCGAACCGCGGCAGGAACTTGTCCCAGTCGATGGTGTGCGAGTCGATCTCCGGCCCGTCGATGCACGCGTGCTTGCGGACCAGCTTGTCCTCGATGACCACCGGCACCATGCAGGCGCCGCACATGCCCGTCGCGTCGACCATGATCGAGTTCAGCGACGCGACCGTGTGGACCTCGTACGGCTTGGTGAGGTCGGACACGCCGCGCATCATCATCGGCGGGCCGATGGTGATGACCTCGGCGATCTTTCGGCCGGCCTTGAGCATCTCCTCGAGCGGCTTGGTGACGAAGCCCTCGACGCCGTAGGAGCCGTCGTTCGTCGCGTAGACCACCTCGAGCTGGTCGCCGAACTCCGCCTGCAGGGCCGGGACGCGCTCGCCCTCGCCCGTCCAGAACATGAGCTCCTTGGACCGGAAGCCGGCGATGAGCGTGACGTGGTTCCCGAGCCGCAGGTGCTCGCGCATGATCGGGTGCACGGGGGGCAGCCCCAGGCCACCGGCGGTGAAGACCACGGTCTCGTCGTCGGCGTAGCGGTGGAGCTCGGACGGCCGGCCCAGCGGGCCGGCGATGCCCGCGAGCACGTCGCCCGGCTTCATCGCGTTGATCTCGATCGAGCTGACGCCCATGGCCTGCACGACGAGGCAGATGGTGCCCGCCTCGGCGTCCCAGTCGGCCAGCGTGAGCGGGATGAGCTCGCCGCCCTGGCGCGGGAACACGCGCACGAACTGCCCGGCCTTCGCCGCCTTGGCGATGACGGGTGCCCGGACGACGAGCTCCTCGATGCCCGGCGAGAGGTTCCGCTTGGCGAGGATCACCGTGTCCGAGGCCGCCGTGTCGGTGTACCGGCGCGCGGACTTCACCATGCGCTTGACGTCCTCGGCCGGCAGGTCGACGTCCCCGAGGATCTCGCGCGCGGCGCTCTGGCCGTCGCCGGCCGCGTTGACCGCCGTCGAGCCGCCACGCGTCGCGTCGCCACCGGAGTAGACGCCCTCGAGCGTCGTCTCCTGCGAGCCGGACCGCGCCAGGTTGAGGGTGCCCCACTTGGACACCTCGAGCCGCGGCTCCGAGTCCTTGATGATCGGGTTCGACGAGTTGCCGAGCGCCATGATGACCAGGTCGGCCTCGATCTGCTCGGTGCGGCCGGTCGCCACCGGGCGCCGCCGGCCGGACGCGTCCGGCTCGCCGAGCTCCATGACGTCGAGCGTCGCCGCCTTGACGAAGCCGGTGTTCTGGTCGCCGAGGAACTCCGAGGGCGAGCGCAGCGGCAGCAGCGCGATGCCCTCCTCGAGCGCGTGCTCCAGCTCCTCGACACGCGCCGGCATCTCGGCGCGGGTGCGCCGGTAGACGATCGTCACGTTGCCGCCGAGCCGGCGCGACGTGCGCGCCGCGTCCATCGCGGTGTTGCCGCCGCCGATGACCAGGACGTTCTTGCCCTGCACGAACGGCAGCGGCGTCTCCTGGTCCTCCCAGTTGGCGTGCATGAGGTTGACGCGCGTGAGGAACTCGTTCGCCGACATGACGTTGAGCAGGTGCTCGCCCGGGATGTTCATGAACATGGGCAGGCCCGCGCCGGTGCCGACGAAGATCTTCCAGAACCCCGCGTCGCGCAGGTCCTGCAGCGACGCCGTCTTGCCCACGACGAAGTTGGTGACGAACCGGCCGCCGAGCAGACGGATCTTGCGCACCACGTCGTCGATGAGCTCGTTCGGGAGGCGGAACTCCGGGATGCCGTAGCGCAGCACGCCGCCCAGCTCGTGGAACGCCTCGAACACGGTGACGGGGAACCCGTCCGCCGCGAGCAGGTAGGCGTTGATGAGGCCGGACGGGCCGGAGCCGACGATCGCCACCGGGGGCTTCGCCGCCGCGGTCCAGGGGCTGGTGACGCCCGCGAACCGCACCGCGTCGCCGTCGGGGTTGACGAGCTTGTCGCGCTCGGGCAGGAACCACTCGAGCTGCCCGATCGACATCGACGTCTTGTGCAGGCACGCCGCCTGGCACTGCAGCTCCTGCGGGCACACGCGGCCGGTGACGTCCGGCAGCGGGTTGCACGACTGGAGCATCTCGAGCGCCTCCTGGAAGCGCCCGGTGCCGATGAGCTCCATCATCACGGGGATGTGGATCTTCACCGGGCAGCCGTACTTCGGCGGCTTGTGGGCCTCGAGGAACACGCCCAGCTCGCAGGGCGCGTCGGCGCACTGCTTGTCGCGCAGCGCCTCGAGCCAGATGAGCAGGTCGACGTCGCGCCGCGTGAACCCGAGGTCCATGTACCCGAGGAAGCCCTTGTTCACCAGGCCGAAGTCCTCGGCCCGGTCCTCGGGCTCCCTGATGTACGGCTGGATCGTGCTGCCCGCCGGCCAGTCCTGCGACAGGCCCTTGATCATCGGGTAGCGGTCGGACAGGTGCTCGTCGATCGCCCGGATGAACGCGCGCTTCTTGCCCAGCGGCAGGTCCCAGATGAACCGCATGAGGAGCGTGGACACGTCGTCCTCCCGCAGGAGCATCTCCCACAGGCGCACGACGAAGTCGCGCGACAGCTCGCTCTGGCGGAACTCCCAGGCCACCGCCGACATGCCGTCCGCGATGAACATGTCGCGGAAGGTGCGCGGGTCGGCGACGAGGCGGCGCTCGAGCAGGTCGAGCTGGTTCCGGAAGGTGGAGACGCCCTTCGTGGCGTTGAGCGTCTCCACCTCCTCGCGCGTGGCGTCGAGGACGGTGCGTGCCCCGACCCAGCGCAGGACGTCGTCCTGGCCGGCCGGGCGTGCAGGCGTGTCGGTGCTCATCAGTGGATGATCTCCGCGTCGCAGGTGGACTTGACCCGGGCGATCCGCTTGGCGATCTCCGGCGTGACCTCGAAGCCGTCCAGCGCACCGGCCTTCATGCGGCCGACGACCCGTGCCTGCCCGTCGACGACGATCGTCGCCTTCTCGAACAGCGCCGGCAGCTCCTGGTAGCAGGTGCCGCAGTCGTTGCACTTGGCCTCGTCGGCCGGGTCGAGCCAGATCGGCTTGTCGGCCACCGCGGTCGCCGTCGCCGCCGGAGCCGGGGCCGCGGCCGCAGCCGCCGCACCGCCGCCGAACGAGAACGCCGGCATGCTGGCCGGAGCCGCCGAGGACGCGGCGAGCTCGGCCATGGCGGCGGCGATCTCGTCGAGCGAGGCCTCCCGCGCCGTGGACGCGGCCTCGTACTTGGCCGTGAGGTCGGCGAGCTCGGCCCGGTGCGCCGCCGACAGCCGCGCCTCGCCGAAGCCGGCCAGGTACTGCAGCGTCTGCCAGTGGTGCTTGCGGTCCTCGACGAGGGCGACGATAGCCGACGAGCAGGCGACCTTGATGAGGTGCTTGTCGTCGTCCGTCGCGTAGACGAACGGGACCTTGCCGGCCCGCTCGTCGCCCGCCAGCTCGACGAAGTCGGCGATCGGGACGAGGTTCGCGTCGTCGGCCGCCTTGATCTTCTTGAACTGCTTCGCGAAGCGGACCTCGCCCAGCGCGAACTCGGCCGGCGTCAGCGGCGTCTGCATGAGCTGCAGGTTGCCGCTCTCGTCGACGTACTCCAGCGTGGACGTGCTCCACAGCTTGTCGATGTCCGGGTTGCCGTCGAGGTTGAACCGCTCGGGCAGCGTCCCGCCCTTGCGCGGGTCGTGCACGAACAGCGGGCTGATCCGGGCCTCGACCGCGAGCCGTCCGCGCCGGTTCGACAGGTCCTCGCGGATGCCGTTCTCCGTGCCGCAGGGGGCGTAGATCTCCATGACCGCCGCACCCTCGCCGAAGTCGAGCAGGCTCATCGCAGCGGCGAGGAAGTGCCCGTGCAGCGCGGTGGCGACCGTGGCGACGAAGACGTTCGGGTGGAACGCCGCGATGACGCCCATCTCCTTGCGCACCTCGCGCTTGCCCGAGTGGGCCTTGCCGTACCGCGCGAGGTCGGCGTCCTGGCCGGTGAGCGAGGCCGTCGAGGCCTGCCCGCCGGTGTTGGAGTAGCCACCGGTGTCGAGCACGAGCGCCTTGATCGGCGTGCCGCTGGTCAGCACGCGGGACATCGCGCCGAAGCCGATGTCGTAGGACGCGCCGTCGCCGCCGATCGTCAGGACGTTCGGCAGGAGCCGGAGCTCCTCCGGCGTGAACTCGTGCCACGTGAGCGTGGCGCCGGCCTTGCCGTGGACCGCGGCGTCGTAGGCGTCGGCCAGCTCGAGCTTCGCGTCGCGCAGCGCCCGGACCTCCGGGACGAGCTGGCTGGCGAGGCCCTCGTAGATGCCGACCGCGAGCGGCTGCGCATCCTGGAACAGGCTGTTGACCCACGGGTCGAGGTACGGCTGGAACGGCATCGTCGAGGCGTAGACCGACGAGCAGCCGGTCGAGTTGGCGATGACCGTCGACGCCGGGCCGCTGCCGGTGGGGCCGCCCTCGTAGAGGTACAGCGCCTTGTCGAGCTCGACGACGAGCTGGCCGAGGTGCTTGCGGCGCGCCGCGTCCTCGACCGTGTCGAGCTTGGCGGTGAGCTGCTCGATCGTCTGCTCCAGCTCGGCGACGTGAGCCCGCTTGCGCTCCTCGCCGAGGGCCTTCGACAGCGCCGTCATCAGGCGGATCGCGGTGACCTCGCCGCAGCCGCGGCAACCGCCGTGGCCGCCGACCATCGCGTAGTAGTTCGCGTGGTCGAGGATCATCCGCTTGACGTCACCGTCGGGCGTCACGGCGTCGGCGACGAACCGCTTCGGCGTGTTGGGCAGCGCCGCCATGGTCTCGAACCGCTGCTCGAGCATGTCGAGCAGGTTGTCGTCCTGGTCGGCGGTGGTCAGCGCGTTCGGCCCGCAGACGTCGACGCACTGGAGGCAGCCGGTGCACTTCCACGGGTCGACGACGGCCGAGAACAGGGCACCGGTGCCCGGCGTCTGCTTCTCCATCGCGTCGAAGTAGGGGCGCGTCCGGGCGACCGGGAAGGCGGCCAGCGCCTCGACGACCGCGTCGCCGTAGCGGGCGACCGCCCGCTCGTCGGTGTCCGGGATCGCCTTGGCGGCCACCGTGGCGAGCGACGTCGCGTCGGCGTCCGCCCGGAACTCCTGGCGGATCCGCTCCGACCACTCGTAGGCGACCCCGCGCAGCGCCTCGCGCTGCGGCTCGGGGGCGTCCACCTTGGCGATGGCCGACAGCACGAGGTCGTGGATCTCGTGCAGCGTGTTCGGGATCGCCGCGTCGGGGCAGGCGATGCCGCACTCGAGGCAGCCCGTGCAGGCGGTCGGGTCGAACACCGGCACCGTGCGCCGGAAGAGGCCCTTGTCCTTGTTGAGGCCCGTGGCGACCGGCATGAAGAGGCCGGCACCCGGCAGCACCGGCGACTCGCCGATGGTGCCCTCACGGAACGGGCGGGCGGCGAGGTCCTCGTAGTAGGCCGGGTCGAAGAGCGCCGTGGCGCGCGGCTCCGCCGCGACCGGGCACATCGACGCCGACAGCGCCACGGTCCGGTGGCGCACGACGGCGGGCTCGGCGTCGATGGCGACGAACTCGTCGGCCTCGTAGTCGATCGGGCTGATCGCCGCGATGGCGTCGGTGATGACCGCCATGTTGGAGTTGACGATCGTGTCGCCCTTGCGGCCGAACTTCTTCGTCAGCTCGTGGCGCACCTTCTCGAGGATCGCCTCACGCGTGGCGCCCTTGGAGATCCGGTCGACCCAGCCGACCACCGCGCCGATGAAGGCGATGCCCATCATGCGGGTCTCGAGCTCGGGCGTCGGGGCGTGCATCTTGGCGACGCGGAAGGCGTCCATCACGAGGAAGTTGATCTTCTTCTCGCGGATGGTGCGCCGCGCGTGCGCCGGGAGGCTCCGCCACACCTCGATCGGGGCAAGGTCGGACTGCAGGATGAACGTGCCGCCGACGGCCAGGCCCTTGAGCGGGTTGGTGTGGATGAACACCTTGTGGTCGGGCGAGACGACGACCTCGACGTCCTCGAGCTCGGCGTTGGTGAGGAGCACCGGCTCCGGCGACAGGGTGATGTAGAAGTTCGTCGCCGCGCCGCTCTTCTCGGAGCCGTACTTGGGAGCGGACTTCGAGTACATCCCGAGCACGCCGGCGAGGATGTCGGTGAGGAGCTTGCCGGTGGCGATGGTGCCGTAGCCGCCGACCGAGTGGAACCGGATGCGCAGCGCGTCCTCCGGCAGCACCTGCGGGTTCGGCTCGGTCGTCAGCGCCATGAGCGCGGTCTCCGGGTACGCGGCGCGCAGCCGGTCCTGGATCGCGGCGAGCTCGGCCGACGGGGTGTCGGTGAAGAACTGCGAGCCGATGTAGACGAGCGGCGAGCCCGTCGGCGACACCATGTTCTTGAAGGCCGCCACCATGTGCCGCGGCTGCACGTCGTGACCACCGAGGCCGAAGATCGCCGTGGTCAGCCGCGGGCTGGAGCTCAGCGCCGGGATGCCGGGGAACTCGCCGGCGTTGCTCGCGTTGGCGCGCGCCCGGAACAACGACTGCGTCACGAGCCGGGTCAGCGCGGTGTCGTCGGACCGCTCGAGGACCGTGACGGCCTTCGCGGTCTTCAGCGCCTCGACGAGCTCAGCCTCCGGGAACGGCTGCAGCAGCTTGACCGAGACGACGCCGACCTTGAGGCCCTGCGCCCGAAGGTACGGCAGCACGGCGCGGGCGTCGTCGGTGATCGAGCCGAGGCCGACCATGACGTAGTCGGCGTCCTCGCAGCCGTACGCCATGACGGGCTTGTACTCGCGTCCGGTGAGCTCGGCGTACTCGGCCATCGCCTGACGGGCCAGGCCCGGCACCGCGGAGGCGAAGTGGGTGCGGTGGTCCACCGCGCCGGCCTGGAAGTCGGGCTGGTTCTGCACCGGGCCGGTCAGGCCGGGGTTGTGCGGGTCGACGAGCGCCGGCACGAGCTGGCGCGTGCCCTTGGCCCACGCGTTCACCCAGGCGCGGCGCCACTGCGCCCGCAGGTCCTCCGGCACCCAGACGGCCGTGTCGGCGACGAGCTCGCCGGCGTCGTCGGCCTCGACCTCGTCGGCGATGGCCGAGAGGTGGGCGCGCAGCGCGGTGAGGTCGTCGGCCGCGAAGTCCGCGGCGTGCCGGTCGAGGTACTGGCCGAGCTGGAACACGCGGCCCTTGGCGCCGAAGAGGATCTCCTGCGCGACGGTCGGCGACGGGATGCGGCCCGCCGGGTCGCCCAGGTACTCCTTGAGCAGGGCCGGCTCGGGCAGCAGCACCTCGCTCATCACGTGGCTGGTGGCGAAGCCGTCCATCGTGTTGGCGACCGGGATGAGCGACAGCGAGGACGTGCGGTACGCGATCGCCGCGAGGTCCGCCGCTTCCTGCGGGTTGGAGCCGAACATGATGGTGTAGCCGGCCGGCAGCAGCGAGTAGATGTCGTCGTGCCCGGCCATGACGTTCAGCGAGTGCTTCGACACCACGCGGGCCGCGACCTGCAGCACGAAGCCGCCGATCTTCTTGCCCACGGTGACGTAGTGCGACTCGAGGGCGTACAGGATGCCCTGGCTCGACGAGGCGTTCGAGATGAAGTTGCCGCCGGTGAGGGCCGCACCGAGCGCGCCGCTCTGCGCCGAGTGCTCACCCTCGGCCTCGACGAAGAAGGGGTGCTTGCCCCAGACGTTGAGCTGGCCCTCGGCACGGGCCGCCTCGAACGTCTCGGAGATCTCGGTCGACGGGGTGATGGGGTAGCCGATGACACCGCCGCACACGTGCTTCATCACGTGAGCCACGGCGCCGTTCCCGTTGATGACGTCCGGGAGGCCGGGGTACTTGGGCTGATCAGCAGTCACTGTGCGCGTCCGGTTGCGAGGAGTGGACCGGACCGTGCGGACCGGCTCCTGAACGTCGCTCCCGCGGGGGCGACGGCGACGTCAACCCCGTGGGTGGAACGACGGACGAGGGGCTTCTTTGCAGTCCTCACAGGTCCAGCTGGGACACGGCCAGCGTAAGTTCGTGTCAGGGGATGATCTGGGACCGAAGGCCCTGCCAGGGCCCTCCACGGCCCCGGGTCATCGGATGATCAGCAGGGCCAGCAGGGCGACGTTGAGCGCTACGACGAGCCCGACGACGAGCCACAGCAGCGCGTGCTGGAACGGTCCGGTGCGCCGGTCGCCCATGACGGCCTCGTCGTGCGCCAGGCGCACGAGCGGCACGAGCGCGAACGGGATGCCGAAGCTCAGCACCACCTGGCTCACGACGAGCGTGAGCGTCGGGTCGGCGCCCAGCGCGAGGAGCGCGATCGCCGGGACGAGCGTGACCGCGCGACGCACCACCACCGGCACGCGCCGGTGCAGCAGGTCGCCCATGACGACCGCGCCCGCGTACGCGCCCACCGAGGTCGACGCGAGCCCGGACGCGAGCAGGCCCACCGCGAAGGCGATCCCGACGCCGGTACCCAGGGCGCTGATGATCGCGTGGTGCGCGCCCTCGATCGTGTCGGTGCCGGCGACGCCGGACAGCCCGGCCGCCGCGAGCAGCAGCAGGCCCACGTTGACGGCGCCGGCCACCGCGAGCGCTGCTCCGACGTCCCACCGCGTGGCCCGCAGCAGCAGGTCGCGCTGCGCGCCCGTCTCGGCGTGGCCGTGCCGGTCGCGCGCGAGCGCCGAGTGGACGTAGATCGCGTGCGGCATGACCGTCGCGCCGAGCATGCTCGCGGCGAGGAGCACCGAGTCCGTGCCGTGGAAGCGCGGCAGCAGCCCGCTCGCGACGCCCGCCGCGTCCGGCGGGCGCAGCACCAGCCCCGCGAGGAACCCCAGCACGATGACGGCGAGCAGCCCCATGACGACGAGCTCGAACCGGCGCTGCCCGGACCGGTTCTGCGTGGCCAGCAGCGCGAGCGAGACGACGCCGACGACGAGCCCGCCCACCGGCAGCGGTAGCCCGAAGAGCAGGCGCAGCGCGAGCGCGCCGCCGACCACCTCGGCCAGGTCGGTGGCGCCGGCCACCACCTCGGCCTGCGCCCAGAACGCCACGCGCTGGCGCGGGCCCAGCCGCTCCGCGACGAGCGCCGGCAGCGACCGGCCGGAGACGATGCCGAGCGCCGCCGAGCGGTACTGGATGAGCACGGCCATGGCGCTCGAGGCGACGAGCACCCAGAGCAGCAGGTAGCCGTAGCGCGCGCCGGCGGTGACGTTGGCGGCGACGTTGCCCGGGTCGACGTAGGCGATGGCCGCCACGAAGGCCGGGCCGAGCAGCGGCAGGCCGCGGCGCAGGCCCGCCGCTCGGTGGGCGCGGGTGGCGCCGGCGGCCGGGCCGGTCGCCCCAGGGCCCGGCGGGGCGTCGTCCTCCGGCGGGACCGGGGCCGCGACGGCGGCCGTCGAGGCCGGGATCGCCCGCCCTGCCCGGCCTGTCGCGGTCATGCCATCTCCCGAGTTCGGATGCCCGAACTTCAGCGTAGCGCGGCGGACGGAAAAGTCGTGGCGAGGGCGCCGCCGTCCGCGGATCGTGGAGACATGCAGCACTGGACCATCCGAGAGGTGCCCGCACACCCGTCGCACGCCGCCGAGATCGCGGCGCTCGTCGACGTGCGCACCGCGACCGTGCGGGACACCTGGGCGACCACCGACCTGGCCGAGCCGGTCGAGGTGGAGCTCGCCGCGCTGCGCGACCAGAGCTTCACGCGGCACGCCTACCTCGCGGCCGTCGAGGACGGCCGCACGCTCGGCGCCGTCTTCCTCGAGCTGCCGCTACAGGACAACACGTCGACCGCCTGGGTCAACCTCGTCGTCGCGCCCGAGGAGCGGGGGCGCGGGATCGGGTCCGCCCTGCACGACGAGGCGCTCGTGTGGTTGCGCGCACAGGGTCGCACGGTGGCGCAGGCCTCGACCGACCAGCGCGCGGAGCCCCCGGCGGGGCCCAGGACGCTCGCGCCGCCGACGGGCGCCGGCCGCGTGCGCGCGGACACCGCCGACGTCCGCTTCATGACCACGCGTGGATGGGCCCTGGAACAGGTGTCCCGCCGCTCGGTGCTGCCGCTGCCCCTCGTCGACGGCGTCGTCGACCGCTTCCTCGCCGAGGCGCGTGCCGCCGCCGGCGACGACTACCGGCTCGTCACGTGGGGCACCCACGCGCCCGAGGAGTGGCTCGAGCAGTACGCCTACGTGCTGGCCCGGATGTCGACCGACGCCCCCGTGGCCGGGATGCAGTGGGACCTGCAGACGTGGCACCCGCAGCGGGTGCGCGCCATGGAGGACCGCGCCGAGGCGGGCGGCTACCGGCTCCTCGTCCTGGCCGCCGAGCACGTGCCCAGCCGCACGCTGGCGGCCTTCACCCAGTTCTGGATCCCCTCGCACACCGACGAGGTGGTGCACCAGGGGGACACGCTCGTGGTGCCCGAGCACCGCGGCCGGCGGCTCGGCATGCTCGTCAAGGCGGCCAACCTGCGCCGCCTGGCGGCGGAGCTGCCGGACGTGGCGCGCGTCGACACGTGGAACGCGGAGGAGAACGGCTGGATGCTCGCCATCAACGTCGCGCTGGGGTTCCGGCCGGCCGGCGGCGCGGGCGAGTGGCAGCTGCGCCTGACCTGATCGCCCCTCGGCGGACGGTCGGGCCTCAGGCGCGCACCGGCGTGCGCCACCACCGGCTCCACCGCTCCCGGGCGGCGGCCAGCGCCTCGTCGTCCAGCCCGTAGGTGGACCAGAACGCGCTCAGGGCGCCGCTCGGCCGGTGGCTGGCCGGTGGCACGATCTGCACGACGAGCAGCGACCCGCCCGTGAGCGCGACGCCGAACTGGAAGCGGGAGGAGTACTCGAGCGTGCCGCCCAGCAGCGAGCCGTCGGGGCGGTGGATCTCCACCGCGCCGCCGAGGGGCACGCCGCGCGCGCCGTGCAGCCCGGCGCGGTAGAGCAGGCGGTCCGGCCGGTCGCCGTCCAGGCCGTGCATCGCGAAGGCGGTGCGATCCTCCCCGAGGTGGTGCGCCAGCGCGAACCGCAGCTGCTGCACCCACGTGATCCAGCGCTCGTCGGCGTCGTCGCGCACGCCGTCGTAGGAGGCGAGCAGGTCGTGGTCGAGGCGCCGCACGACGAGCGTGGTGCGCGGCTTCGTGGTCCAGGCGCCGCGCACCTCGATGGTGTCGTGGTTGTGCCATCGCAGCCAGCCCATCGCCATGCCGCTCTCGGGCCGGTGCACCACGGCCTCGCGGAGGAAGACCCGTTCGATCTCCTCGTCGAGATCCGGCTCGTCCCAGCCGTACCAGCGGCGGATGAGCTCCGGCCGGCGCAGGTGGACCCACGCGGTGTCGAACGGCACCGGTAGGTCGATGCTGATGACCTCACGAGATGCGAGCACCCTTGCTCACCTCCGATGGACCCCACGGTAGCCAGGGCCCGGGGTGCGTGCATCAGGGCGTGCATCAGGGCGTGCATCGGAACGTCGCCCGGGCGTGGGCGACGGCGCTCGCGCGCCGACGCCTGACGACGGGCCACCCGCCGGGACGGCCCGTGCTTCGTCCTCGTCACAACACGGGCGCGCGCCGTCCCCATACCGCGGCCCGCCCCACGTCCCGCGCGGACGACGACCGCCATCCGGAGGGTCGCCACGTCCCCGCGCCCCGCGACGCCTCCAGCCCCAGCCAGGCCGACGAGGGCGCCATCACGCGCGGGTCACGGCCGACTCGCGCGCGTCAGGACGCCGTCGCCACGCGAGGGCGCGCCGCGGGCGCCCCCGGGTCAGCTCAGGAGCGCAACGCCGTCGGGGTCGACGTCGAGGGCGACCGTGGTCCCCACGGGCGCCGACCAGCCGGCCGGGGCGGACGCGGTCAGCCGGCCGACTCCCGACACGTCAACCGTCACGTCCGCCCGCCCGCGCCGCGCCCCGACCGCCACGACGACGCCGGTCAGCGCCCCGCTCCCGTCCGCGGCCAGCGGCCCCGTCTCGTCCGCGGCCGGCGCCCCGAACTCGTCTGCGGCCGGCGTCCGGCTCCCGTCCACCGTCAGCGGCCCGCCCCCAGCCTCGGACGGCGCCCATCGCCCGACGAGCGGCCCGAGGGCGTCGGCCGGCCGGGACGGCCGGACCACGAGCGCACCGGCCGCCAGCGCCAGGGTGCGCGCGTCGGTGGCGGCCAGTCCCAGCGCCGACCGCCAGGGCGCCGCCGCCGGCGCGCCGGCCGGGAGGAACGCCTCGTACCCGAGGAACGCCGCGACCTCGCGTGAGACGGGTGCGCGCCACAGCTCGCCCGGCGCGGCCACCTGGAGCAGCCGCCCGGCCGACATCACGGCGACGCGGTCGGCGACCGCGAACGCCTCGTCCTGGTCGTGCGTGACGAGCACCGCGGTGGTGCCGGTGGCCAGCAGCGCGGCGCGCAGGTCCTGCGCGAGGCGTTCGCGCAGTGCGCGGTCGAGCGCGGACAGGGGCTCGTCGAGCAGCAGCAGCCGGGGGCGCGGCGCGAGGGCCCGGGCGAGGGCCACCCGCTGACGCTCGCCGCCGGACAGCGTCGCGGGGTCGCGCCGCTGCTGGCCGGGCAGCCCGACGAGCTCCAGCAGCGCGGCGATCCGCTCCGCCGTGCCGGCGCCGCGCAGGCCGTACCCCACGTTCCCCGCCACGTCACGGTGGGCGAAGAGCTGGCCGTCCTGGAACAGCAGCCCGAACCCCCGTCGGTGCACCGGGACATCGGCCACCGAGGCCCCGTCCCACGTGACGTCGCCCGCCGCGAGGGGCTCCAGCCCGGCCACCGCCCGCAGCAGCGACGACTTGCCCGAGCCCGACGGCCCGAGCAGCGCCACCACCTCGCCCGGGGCCACGTCGAGCGTGACGCCGTCCACGGCCACCAGGGGCGCGCGACGCCGACCGGGCGCCGCGTACCGCACCACCACCTCGCGGATGCCGAGCCCGGGCACCGCGGCCGGACGGACCTGCGGGACCGAGCCCGCCACCAGCTCGACCGCCGGTGCCGCGCCGCCGCTCGTCGTCGTCCTCACCTCACACCACCGTCCCGGGCACCCGCGGCACCCGCTCGAAGGCCGCCACGACGAGCGCCGTCACGGCCGCCAGCACCACCGACGCCGCGAGCGCCATGCCGTACGTCTCCGGCCCTGGGCGCCCGATGAGCCGGTAGACGAGCACCGGCAGCGTCGGCCGGTCCGGCCGGGCGAGGAAGCTCGTCGCCCCGAACTCGCCGAGAGAGGCGGCGAACGCCAGCCCGGCGGCCAGCCCGATCGCACGCAGCGCCACCGGCCCGTCCACCGTGCGCAGCACGCGCGCCGGCCGGGCCCCGAGCGTCGCCGCCACCTGCCGCTGCCGTGGGTCGATGGCGCGTAGCACGGGCAGCACGGTGCGCACGACGAGCGGCACCGCGACCACCGCCTGCGCCACCGGCACCAGCAGCGGGCTGGTGCGCAGGTCCACCGGCAGGCCCAGCGGCCGGTCCATGACGAGGAGGAACCCGAACCCGACGGTCACGGCGGAGACCCCGAGCGGGAGCATGAACGCGGCGTCGAGGCCGGCGACCAGGCGCCGCGCGGCGGGCGCGTGCGGCCGCCGCGACACGACGAGCGCCACCAGCCCGCCGACGACCAGCGAGAGCACGGTCGCGTCGAGGGCCACCTGCAGCGACGTGAGGGTGGCCTCCCACACGGTCACCGGCAGCGCGCCCGCCGGGTGGGACAGCGCCGCGTAGTTGTCGAGCCCCCAGCCCGCGGGGGTGCGCAGCGAGCGCACGACGAGGCCGACGAGCGGCAGCGCGAGGAAGGCGACGGCGACGGTGGTGACGGCAGCGGCGGTGCGGTCGAGGGCGCGCAGGTCGTCGGCCCCCCGCCCGCGGCGCGGGAGGAGGGACGGTGCGTGGCTCGACGACACCGGCGCCGCGAGCTGCAGCGCACGCTCGTTGCGGGCGCGCGCCCGGCCGGCGACGAGCAGCGCGCCGACCACCACGACGAGCTGCACCACCGACAGCACGGCGGCCGCACGCAGGTCGAGGAACTGCGTCGTCTGCACCCAGATCTCGGTCTCGACCGTGCCGAAGCGCAGCCCGCCGAGCACGAGCACGGTGCCGAACGCGGTGGCGCAGAACAGGAAGGTCAGCGACGCGGCGCCGGCGATCGCGGGCGCCAGCGCGGGGAGCGTGACGGTGACCAACGCCCGCCACGGCGAGGCGCCCAGCGCGCGGGCGGCCTGCTCGGCGCGCGGGTCCAGCCGTTCCCACAGCCCACCCACGGTGCGCACGACGAGGCCGTAGTTGAAGAACACGAGAGCGGCCACGATCGCGGCGAAGGTCCCGTCGAGGTGCAGAGACGCCAGCAGCCCGCCGGGGGCGAGCAGCGAGCGGAAGGCCACGCCGACGACGACCGTGGGCAGCACGAACGGCACGGTGACGAACGCCCGCAGGAACCCGCGGCCGGCGAACCGGCACCGGTGGAGGAGGTAGGCGCCGGGCACGCCCAGCGCCACCGAGACCACCGTGCCGAGCGACGCCTGCGCGAGGGTCAGCCACACGATCCGCCACGTGCGCGGCCGCGAGAACACCTCGGCGAACGCCGAGAGGTCGAGGCGGCCGTCCATGACGAAGCCGCGCCCCACCATCGCCGCCACGGGCCACACGAAGAACACCACGAGGAACACCAGCGGCACCGCGGCGGCGGCGACGGCCACGAGCACGCTGGCACGGTGCCGCGGCGCCACCCCCGACGCCGCGACCCCCGACCGTCGCAGGGCCGCCGCCCCGGACCACGGAGCCCGCGGCCCCGCTCCCCGGCCGTCACGACCCGGGCCGGTGCCGGGCGCGCCGTCGAACCGGTGGCCGCCCCGCGATGACGGGCCGGGGGCGGCCACCGGAGCCTGGGGGCCGGTCAGCCCAGCACCACGCTCGACCACTGCTGCAACCAGTCGGAGCGGTGGGCGGCGATGTCGGCCGCCGGGACGGAGATCGGCTTGGTGGCCAGGGGCGCCCACTGCGCCCAGTCGGACGGGACCGTGACGGCCGAGCTCACGGGGTACATGTACATGGAGCCGGGGATGTCCGCCTGGACCTCGTCGGACAGCAGGAAGTCGACGAACGCGGCGGCGACCGCCGGGTGCTTCGCGCCCTTGATGACGCCGGCGTACTCCACCTGCCGGAAGCACGTGTCGAGCAGCGCGCCGGTGGTCGGAGCGCTGGCGCCCTTCGGGATGGTGTCGACCGGGGACGACGAGTACGACAGCACGATGGGGTACTGGCCGTTGCCGCCGCCCGCGGTGTAGTCGACGTTCCAGGCGTTCTCCCAGCCGTCGTCGACCTTGACGCCGTTGGCCTTGAGGGCCTTCCAGTACGCCTGCCACCCGTCGGTGCCGTACGTGCCGATGGTGGCCAGGAGGAACGCGAAGCCCGGCGAGGACGTCGTCGGGCTCTCGGTGACGAAGAGGTCCTTGTACTGCGGCTTGGTCAGGTCGGCGAGCGAGGCCGGTTCGGGCAGGTGGTGCGCGGTGAACCACGCGTGGTCCACGTTGACGCACACGTCGCCCACGTCGATGGGGGTCAGCGCGCCCGTGGTGTCGCCCGGGACCCGGTACGGCGCGCCGTCTTTGACCGCGGGCGCCGTCAGGGCGGGCGACGGCGGCACGACGACCCCTTCGTCGAGCGCCCGGGACGCGAACGTGTTGTCGATGCCGAAGGTGACGTCGCCCACCGGCGCGTCCTTGGTGAGCACCAGCTGGTTGACGAGCGTCCCCGCGTCACCGGGCTGCACGATGCGCACCGTGTAGCCGGTCTTCTTGGTGAAGTCGTCCAGGATGCCCTTGCTCAGGGCGAACGAGTCGTGCGTCACCAGGGTGATCGACCCGCCCGGTGCGCCGGACGCGGCCGACCCGGTCGGGGCCGGCGCCGCGCCCACGGCCGAGCAGGCCGCCAGCACGGGCACGACGAGCGCTCCGAGCAGCGCCTTCCTCTTCATCGATGCGTCCTCCTTGTCGAAAGGAGGGCCCGTCGCGGGCAGACGTCTCCCGCGACGGGGAGATGATCTTCGACTCCCTACGCCGGTTCTGGCCGGATCAGGTTCGAGGGTCTGCGGCGGTCCGCACTCTCAGCGCCCGTGGCGGCGCTCCCCTGTCGTTCACCGGCGATCGTAGCCCCGCGCGGCCAGCGGAGGCACGCTCCGGGCGCTAGCGTCGGCGCAGACCGACCACCCGGAGGTAGCGATGCCCGAGAAGTCCTCGACCGTGCTGCGGATCGCCGGCGTCGGCGCCGGCCTGGCGGGGGGCTGGCTCGTCCACAAGCTCGTCGACGCCGTGTGGCGCGGCGCGGTGGGGCACCCCGCCCCGGGGCCGGACGACGACGAGTCGTCGCTCACCGAGATCGTCGTCGCGACGGCGCTCACCGGCGCGCTCGTCGCGCTCGTCCGGCTGCTGGCCCAGCGCGGCACGCAGCGGGCCGCGGCCCACCGGCCCGACTGACCGCCCCGGGCGCCCGGCTTCCTGCGCCGGGGGCCGTCTCGGCAACGCCACACGGCGAGGCCTCGCGTCGGGGCGCGGCGCGGCCCCGGCGGCACGACCCGCGGCCGTCCCGGCCACCTCTGAGCCGGGGAGGCCGCCCGGTACCGTGGCCCGGTGAGCGCGCTCCAGGCCACCTGCGTCGTCCTCGTCGTCCTGGCGACCGTCGTCGGCGTGGTCGTCTTCGCGCGCGGCGTCTGGCGCATCACGGCGACCGTCCGGGCGGGCCGACCGCTCGCGGGCCGGTGGCGGCCGGTGGGCCCGCGGCTGGCCTCGCTGGTGCGCGAGGTGCTCGGGCACGAGAAGTTCCGCCACGACCCGCGCGTCCGCGTCGCCCACTGGGCCGTCATGGTGTCGTTCCCGGTGCTGCTCATCACGCTCGTCGACGGCTACGGCCAGCTCACCGACGCGCGCTGGACGGTGCCGGTGGTGGGCCACTGGCCGCCGGTCGACTGGGCGGTGGAGGCCGTCGCGTGGCTGTCGCTCGCCGGGATCGTCTGGCTCGTCGTGCGCCGCCAGCTGGTGCGACCGCGGCCGGGGCACGACGAGCGGGCCAACCGGTCCTCGCGCTTCTTCGGCTCGTCGCAGGCGCAGGCCTACGTGGTCGAGGCGACCGTGCTCGTCGTCGTGCTCGCCGTGCTGGCGCTGCGCGGGCTGGACGATGCGCTGGCGCGGCAGGACGGCAGCGCGCTGGCCTCGCCGTGGCACTTCCCGCTCACCGGCTGGTACGGCGCGTGGTGGGCGACCGCCCCCGCGTCGACGCTCGAGGCCTGGGTCACGGTGATCGCCACCGTCAAGATCCTGTGCTCCATGGCGTGGTTCGTCGTCGTCGGCGTGCAGCCCACGATGGGCGTCGCGTGGCACCGGTTCCTCGCGATCCTCACGTTGTACACCAAGCGCTACCCCGGACGTACGGTGTCGCTGGGCCCGGCCGAACCGCTGCGCGGACCCACCGGCGACCCGCTGGACCTGGCCGCGCTCGACGAGCTCCCGGAGGACCTGGTGCTCGGCGCCGGCACTGCCGCAGAGCTCTCCTGGAAGGCGGCGCTGGACGCCGCGACGTGCACCGAGTGCGGCCGCTGCCAGGTGGTGTGCCCCGCCTGGGTCACGGACAAGCCCCTGTCCCCCAAGCTCCTCACGCTGGCCCTGCGCGACGCGGCGGCCGATCCCGCGCGGCGCGACGAGCCGCTCGTCGGCGGCGCCATCTCACCCGACGTGCTGTGGGCGTGCACCACGTGCGGCGCCTGCGTGCAGGAGTGCCCGGTGGACATCGAGCACGTGGACACCATCCTCGACCTGCGCCGGAACCAGGTGCTCGCGGCCTCCGCGTTCCCGCGCGAGCTCACCAAGGCGTTCGGCGGCATGGAGCGGCAGGGCAACCCGTGGGGGGCGCCGGCCCGCAAGCGCCTCGACTGGACCAAGGGGCTGGACATCCCGGTGCCCGTCGTCGGCCGGGACGTCTCCTCGCTGGCCGACGTGGACTACCTCTTCTGGGTCGGGTGCGCGGGCGCGTACGACGAGCGCGCCGGGCGCACCACGCGCGCCGTCGCCGAGCTGCTGCACGCCGCGGGCGTCTCGTTCGCCGTGCTCGGCGAGGCGGAGCGGTGCACCGGCGACTCCGCGCGGCGGGCCGGCAACGAGCTGCTGTTCCAGCAGATGGCGGCCGGCAACATCGCGACGCTCGACGAGGCGGGGGCCCGGCGGATCGTGGTGACGTGCGCGCACTGCTTCAACACGATCGCGCGCGAGTACCCGGCGCTGGGCGGCACCTACGAGGTGGTGCACCACACGGAGCTGCTCAACACGCTCGTGGCCGAGGGGCGCCTGGTGCCGCTGCCGGCGTCCGACGAGCGCACCGTCACCTACCACGACCCCTGCTACCTCGGCCGGCACAACGAGGTCTACGCCCCGCCGCGCGAGCTGCTCGCCGCGGCGGGCATCACCGTGAGCGAGATGCCGCGCTCCGGTGCCGACGCCTTCTGCTGCGGGGGCGGCGGCGCGCGGGCGTGGATGGAGGAGTCGATCGGCACACGGATCGGCACCACGCGGGCCGCGGAGGCCATCGGCACCGGCGCCGCAGCGGTCGCGACCGCCTGCCCGTTCTGCACGACGATGCTGACGGACGGCGTCGCCGCGTGCGGCGTCCCCTCGTCGACCGCGGGCGGCTCGCCGCTCGACCCGGCCGCGGGCAGCGCGCCGCTCGACCCGACCGCGTCGCAGGGCCCCGCCACCGCTCCTGCCGCCGGCCGCCCCACCGGGCCGGTACCGCTGCCCTTCCCGGTCGGCGCCCCCGAGGTCGCCGACATCGCCGTGCTGCTCCGCGACCGCCTCACGGGCACGCGTCCCTGACCTCCTGCGGACGTGCGACCGGCTCACCGGCGCCCGTCCCTGAGACCCCGTGGACGTCACGCTCCCGCCCGTCGCCCGCTCCCGAGCACGAGGCCGCCCTCGGGACTCGCCCCACCCGCGAGGGCACCCTGGCGCGCGCCTGCGGCGGTCGAACCGCGCGCCAGGGCGCTCGCGCCGCCGGAGGCCGTCACCAGGGCGCCATCGGGCGCGGCGGGCCGTCAGCGCGCTCGACGGTGGGAGCACATTCGTCGTCAGCCGGGCCGCTGGCGGCAGGAGCGGCCGCCGGCGCGTTTTCGGGGCAGGGGCAGGAGAGCCGCCTGCGAGTGGTGGGTCAGCGGGGGGCGTCGTCGGGGGTCGCGACGAGTCGGCGCAGCAGCCGCAGGAGCTCCGCACGCTCGTCGGGCGTCAGCCGGGCCAGGCGCTCCGCGGCGCCGCGGCTGCGCTGGGCGGACACCTGGAGCAGCACGTCGCGCCCGGCCGGTGTGAGCTCGACCAGGGTCGCGCGGCGGTCGTCGGGATCGGGGACGCGGCGCACCTGCCCGTCCGCCTCGGCCTGGTCCACCTTCGCCGTGACGGACCTCGGCGCCACGTCGAGCGCCTGGGCGAGCTCGCCGAGGCGGCGCGGCGTGCCGGCCCGGTGCAATGCGCGCAGCAACCGCTGCTGACCGGGCGTGGCCACGGTGGCGCCGAACCGTTCGACGGCTTCCCGGCGCAGCGTGTGCAGCAGCGTGTGCACGAGCTCGTTGAGCTCCGCGGCCTCGTCGAACAGCGCTTCCGGAGCCGGCCCACCCCCGGAACCGGCACCGGGCAACCGGGACGGCGTCGCATCGTCGGACCTTGGCGGCGACTCCGGCGCGGCGGGCGGCGAGGTGGGCACGACGAGCGTCACCCGCTCCGCGGTGCGCCGGTCTCCCGTCTCCACGGCGCCGAGGGTAGCGCGCGTCCCCACGGTTGTGAATCAGACACATAGTGAGTTAGCCTCACCATCGCTCACCAGGGAGGTGCCATGTCTCACCAGATCCCCGGCATGGGGATGGGCGGCGGCCGCATGATGCGGTCGTTCTGGCAGGACTCGTCCGTCACCGAGAAGCACGTCGGCCGCGCCACGCTGCGCCGGATCCTCGGCTTCGCCCGGCCGTACCGCTGGCAGCTCACGCTGTTCGTCGCCCTCATCGCGGTCGACGCCGCAACCGGCGCCTTGACGCCGTGGCTCCTGCGCATCCTCATCGACCGTGGCATCACCCCCCGGCGCGGTGACGTGGTGATCGAGGTCGCCGCCGCGGTGGCCGGCCTGGCGATCGTCAGCGCGGCCCTCTCGGTCGCCGAGCGGTGGCTGTCCTCCCGGGTGGGCGAGGGGCTGATCCTCGACCTGCGCACGGCGGTGTTCGACCACGTGCAGCGCATGCCGCTCGCCTTCTTCTCCCGTGCCCGCACCGGCGCGCTGGTCCAGCGCCTCAACGGCGACGTGCTGGGCGCCCAGCAGGCGTTCACGTCGACGCTGCAGAACGTGGTGAGCAACAGCCTCTCGGTGGTGTTCGTCCTCGCGGCGATGCTGTCCATGTCGTGGCAGCTCACCCTGCTGTCGCTCGTGCTCGTGCCCGCGTTCGTGCTGCCCGCGCGGTTCTTCGGCCGGCGCATCTCGACCATCACGCGCGAGTCGTACGAGCTCAACGCCGACGCGTCGCAGTTCATGCAGGAGCGGTTCAACGTCGCGGGAGCGCACCTCGCGAAGGTGTTCGGCGACCCCGACCGCGAGTCCGCCGCCTATCGGGCGCAGGCCCGCCGGGTGCGGGACATCGGCGTGCGGCTCGCGATGAACGCCTCGTGGTTCCGCATCGGCCTGACCACCGTCGCGGCGGTCGGCGTCGCCATCGTCTACGGGCTCGGCGGCTGGCAGGCCGTGCAGGGCGAGCTCACCGTGGGCGTCGTCGTCGCGCTCGCGTCCTACCTCACCCGGCTGTACGGCCCGCTCACCGCGATGTCGAACGTCCAGGTCGACGTGATGACGGCGCTCGTGAGCTTCGACCGCGTGCTGGAGGTGCTCGACATGGTGCCCACCGTCGCGGAGCGCCCGGACGCGGTGGACCTGCGCGCGGCGGTGGCGGCGCACGGCGCGGGCGTGGAGCTGGCCGGGGTCGGCTTCCGCTACCCGTCGGCCGCGGAGGTGTCGCTGGCCTCGCTCGAGGCGGTCGCCGCGCTGCGGGCGGACCCGCCCGCGGACACGCTGCACGACGTGAGCTTCGTGGTGCCCGCGGGCTCCATGGTCGCCCTCGTCGGCCCCTCCGGGGCGGGCAAGACGACGATCTCGCAGCTCGTGACGCGGATGTACGACCCGACGCGCGGATCTGTACGGATCGCCGGGCTGGACCTCCGGGACGTCACGGCGGCCTCGCTGCGGGCCACCGTGGGCATCGTCTCGCAGGAGGCCCACCTGTTCCACGACACCATCCGCGCCAACCTCCGGTTCGCCCGGCCCGAGGCCACCGACGAGGAGCTGGAGCTCGCGCTGCGCGAGGCGCAGATCTGGGACCTCGTCGCCGGCCTGCCCGAGGGCCTGGACACGGTGGTCGGCGACCGCGGCTACCGGCTGTCCGGCGGCGAGCGGCAGCGGCTGGCGATCGCGCGGCTGCTGCTCAAGGCGCCGGACGTCGTGGTGCTCGACGAGGCGACGGCCCACCTGGACTCGGAGTCCGAGGCGGCGGTCCAGGCGGCGCTCGACGCCGCGCTGGTGGCCCGGACCAGCCTGGTGATCGCGCACCGCCTGTCGACCGTGCGCGCGGCGGACCGCATCGTGGTGGTCGACGAGGGCCGCGTGGTGGAGCAGGGCACGCACAACGAGCTGCTCGCAGCGGGCGGCCTGTACGCGGACCTCTACACCACGCAGTTCGCCGGCCCCGCCCCCGCTGCCGCCTGATCCCGACGGCGGCCGCGGAACCCGTGCCGCACGGCCGGACGCCCGCAGCGGGGGCGGTCCGGAGGCCTGTGCGTACACTCGAGAGCAGTCCCGGGGTGAAGGGCTCTCGGTCTGCCAGCCTGGCACCCGGCACTTCGGAGGAGGGCATCATGCCCGTCCGGAAGCACTCGTCCCCAGACGCCGTCACAGATCTGCCGCACCCCAGCGAGGACATGCGCCGGCCCGACCCGCCGCCGGCGGCGCCGACGCCTCCCATGGGCACCCGGACCGGGGCCACCTGGGTCGGCATCTGCGTCGGTGCGCTCGTCCTCGTGGCGCTCGTCGTCTTCATGATGCAGAACACCGCCCCCGTCGAGGTGACGTTCCTCGGGATGCACGGCTCGGCACCCCTCGCCCTGACGCTGCTGATCGCGGGCGTCGGCGTGGGCATCATCGCGCTCGTGGTCGGCAGCCTGCGCATCGGGCAGCTCAAACGGCGCCTGCGCGCTCGCGTGCGGCACGGTGCCGCGGTCACCCCGCCGTCCGAGGTGTAGCGCCGCGCCGCACTGCCCGAGCGGGGCGCTCGCCGCGGGCCGCTAGAGGGTCGCGGGGTCGACCGGGAAGTCGGACTCGTCGAGGATGGCGCCGCCCACCACCGCCTGCAGTGCGCGCGCGACCCCCCGCACCTGGGGAGCGGCCCGCCCGCGCGCGACGCGGTGCGCCAGCGAGGGGCGCTCCAGCTCGAGCTCGACGAAGTCCAGCGGCTCCCAGTGCACGCGGTAGGCCACCACGCCGTCGCTGGTCCACGGCAGCGACGCGAGCACCAGCGGCACCTCCTCGCGCCCCGCGACCTCGACGACGAGGATCCCGTCCATGTCGAGGTCCGCCTCGACGCCGTAGCCCGTAGGTGCCTGCGGGTGGCTCATCATGTACGCGTCGAAGGCGGCCGCCTGGGCCGCGAGCCGGGCCCGCTCCTGCTCGTCGAGCACGCCGTGCCGCCCGAGGTGCTCCGCCAGCCGCGCGTCGGCGGGCTCGTCGTACCCCAGGAACCGGTCCCCGGCGCCCGAGGGCCGGGCCCGGCGCACCACCTGCCGGACGGTGGCCAGCAGCTCCGCGGGCTCGAGCCAGCCGTCGGTGAAGACGACGAGGTCGACGTTCCCGGCCGGGTCGGGTGTCAGCACGGTGCCGCTCCCGCCGATGCGCACCGAGCCGCCGAGCCGGCGCGCCACGGCGACGAGCCACTGCACGGCCCGCTCCTCCTCGCGCACGGGCATCGCGTCGGGGAACGCCCGCTTGAGCCCGTCGCGGTCGCCCCCCGGCCCGGGCGGGTCACCCCGCTCGACCGGGCAGTCGAGCTGCCACAGCGTGGCCGGCCGGCCGCCGACGCCGAGCGGCGCCGCGTCGCCGGGGGACACGGGGAAGGGCCCGACGAGCCGCGACAGCCGCCCCAGCCGCAGGGCCCGCACGGGCGCCCCGCCACCGGCCCGCGCGAGCGCCGCGTCGGCCTCCTCCCACCGGGCGGCGGCGAACCGGCAGACCGCGAGCATGCCCACGTCCTCGGCCCCCGGGCCCTCGGGCAGCACGAGCAGGTGACGGCCCAGCAGGTCGTCGTCCACGAGCGGGCGACCGTCGGCCATCAGCGGTCCGTCACAACGGCGTCCGGTGGAAGTTCATCCAGGAGCGCGACGCGGTGGGGCCGCGCTGGCCCTGGTAGCGCGAGCCCGAGGCGCCGGCGCCGTACGGCTGGTCCGCCGGCGACGAGAGGCGGAAGAAGCACAGCTGCCCCACCTTCATGCCGGGCCACAGCTGGATGGGCAGCGTGGCGACGTTCGAGAGCTCGAGCGTCACGTGCCCGGTGAACCCGGGGTCGACGAACCCGGCGGTGGAGTGGGTGAGGAGGCCGAGCCGGCCGAGCGAGGACTTGCCCTCGAGCCGAGCCGCCACGTCGTCGGGCAGCGTCACGGCCTCGTAGGTGGAGCCGAGCACGAACTCCCCGGGGTGCAGCACGAGCGGCTCGCCGGTGGGCACCTCGACCAGGCGCGTCAGCTCCGGCTGCTCCAGCGCGGGGTCGATCACGGCGTACCGGTGGTTGTCGAACAGCCGGAAGTACTTGTCGAGCCGCACGTCGATGCTCGACGGCTGGATCATCGCGGGCTCGTACGGGTCCAGGCGGACGCGGCCCGACTCGAGCTCGGCCCGGATGTCGTGGTCGGAGAGCAGCACGTGCACACGG
>Ga0187809_10000301_pt1 | contig 28844 bp, 29 predicted proteins | sample NC_wetland_sal_i_8_FD_132415 | JGI IMG/M metagenome (GOLD analysis project Ga0187809, IMG submission 132415) | Wetland sediment microbial communities from Neuse River Estuary, North Carolina, USA - ASW_4 | ecosystem: Environmental > Aquatic > Freshwater > Wetlands > Sediment | place: USA: North...
CGCAGCCCTGCGCGCTTGGGTACCCTCTATTTGGGCTCGATCAACGATTTGCCCCGGGATGTTGCATTTCGGACTCACCCGGAACCCGCAACTTGCAAGGCGTTCGCATTGAGAACCGCTGGCGTCTTGCAAGGGCGTGACGTGATGGGCAGAATTTCGAGTCAGACTCTTAAGCCTCGACCCATGATTATGGACCTTACGGTGACCCAGCGTTGCCCGTAATTGATGGTGAGTAGCACGTATACTCTTTCACCGGTCGTGGGCTCCCCACCTTCGAACAACACGCTGCATCAGCGGGATTGACCCGATGCCGCGCGGTCGATGTGGTGGCGCGAACGATTGTCGCCGCCACTGATGCTCGATGCGCCCCAGGTGAACGCCAGTGCGCCGCCCTCCAGCCGCCGCGATGATCCCGGCCGGCGTCGTCTCCGGACCCGTCGTAACCCGCAGCTGTCAAGTCAGGTGGAGGTGGAGCATTGGGCCAGCCCCAACTCGCCAGTCCGTCCGCTCAGGTCCGATCCCGGAAAATTGGCGTCTGCTCCATTCGCTGAGGGGCCCTCGTCAGTGACGGCTCCTCGGATTGGATCAGCGTGCATTCTCGCGTGCTGCGAAGAATTGGCACCAGCCCTGCGGACTGATGTCGCCCTGGACCAGCTTGCAGGCGTGCGGCGGCTCGAACTGCAGGCAGATCTCGCATCGCTGCTGCCCATCGGGGTGGATTTGATACTTCGCTGCTACCTTTTCGACTTTCTCTTCGGCTTTGCTTCGCGCATTCAGTTGGAGCGCGGCGAGCGCGCTCAATACCGCACCTGCACCTCGCAATGCCGTGCGACGCGAGAGCGATCCGGCCATTGGCATGCTGAACGCCTCCTGGTTCGGGCCAGCACGAGTGCCGGCCCGGTTGTTCGGCCGGATTATTTCTGCACCAACGATTCCTGCTGCCGTGACACGTGCCACAGCACGATGTGGTAGTGCGGTTCGGGCACGCCCGGATGGCCAGCGTTGAAATGTAGGCTGACATGGTCAACCTTGCCGCCGGGTGCGGGCAGATCGGCAAAGGTCTTTTCCCCGCTCATGTCCTTCATCGGGATCATGTAGATTGTGCTGACCAGTTTGTCCTTATGATCGTAGGCGAGGAACGGTCCGGCCGGCAGCGTGCTGGGATCCACGTAGAGCGTGCCAAGGCCCGGTAAGAAATCGGGCAACTTCACCAGCGTGCTGACTTTCTTGTACGGCGCTGGCGGCGGCGCCTGTTCGACGTTTTGCGCCCAGCCTGGTGTGGCAAGCGACGCAAGGACACCGATCGCGATGAGCATTTTCCGCATCATGGACACTCCTGGTTTTGCACGAGCATGAGGCCGGCAGAAAGCTGCGCGTCACTCACTGCCGGGTCGGGTGTTTTCCCCGACTGAGCATTGGACCGGCCGATGTGCCAAAAGGTTCCCTTGCAGGCGGAATTCTTCCCGTGACCGGATTTGTCGCTTCTGCCCTTCCCGTCAGTGGGCCCGCCTCATGGGGAACCATTTGCCCCCACCATCGGTCTAATGTTCAATCCACCAGATCACCCGGCGACCACCCCCTTGCAGGGAAAGCGAGCATGGACGACCAGTCAGCGATTGAAGAGCTGCGGCGCGGGACACCAGGCGCTGCCGAGAAAGTCATGCGGCGCCATAACCAGACGCTTTGGCGCATCGCCAGAAGCATTCTCCACGACGACGGCGATGCAGAGGAGGTGGTACAGGAGGCGTATCTTCGTGCCTTCAGTGGTCTGGGCACATTCAACGGTGATGCCAGTCTCGGCACTTGGTTGGCCCGGATTACAATTGATGAGGCGCTGCGCCGGCTGGGCTCCCGCCGCGTGACCACCAATATTGCCGAGCTGAGCGAGCAGGAACAGTTAGGTCCGCTTGGCGATGCCACGGCCTTGCCGACCCCGGAGCAAATGGCTGCCCGTTCGGAGGTTCGTCGGATGGTGGAGCGCGCGGTCGATCGGTTGCCACCCCAATTCCGCGCGGTGTTCGTCATGCGAGTGATTGAGCAGATGACCATCGGGGAAACCGCGCAAGCGCTTGGTGTTCCTGAGGCAACCGTGAAGACCCGGCTGCATAGGGCGAACGACCAACTGCGCCGGGCCTTGGGCGACGAGTTCACCGCGGCGCTGGACGGTGCGTTTCCGTTCGGCGGACTCCGTTGCGAGCGCCTCACTCGCTCGGTTCTGGACCGCCTGCAGTGGGCACGGAAGGTACCATCCTCATCATCACACGGTCCGGGCTTTGGACAACCGGCCGGAAGTCCGTTAGCTGTCGTCTAGAATCGGAGCTCGCAACTGCTAATGCGCACGCAGTCGAAGCTCTGATCCGGCTGTATTGCTGATAGGGACACGCCAGGTCGCATCCTAGGTTCCGCCGCAAGGTAATTCGGCAGCAGTACTGAGGTGATTGGGCAAGGATCAGTGATGGGATCAGGGTATGATCGACATATTGGGAGACCGTCTGAATGCCTGTGATTGAGACCGCCCTCACCCGGCTACTTGGCATCGAGCATCCGATCCTGCTAGCGCCAATGGGTTCTGCCGCCGGTGGAAAGCTTGCGGCCGCGGTGACCACCGCCGGCGGTCTCGGCCTGCTCGGGTCCGGCTATGCCGATGCCAACGCCGTTCGCCGAGAGCTGACCGAGGCCGGCAATACGCGTGTTGGCATCGGCTTCATCCTTTGGGCCCTTGAAAAAAATCCAAAAGCACTGGACGTCGCTTTGGATGCTCGACCGGCGGCGGTGATGCTGTCATTTGGCGATCCCGCACCGTTCACCGGCCGGATCAGGGACGCCGGCTGCAAAATCATCTGCCAAGTGCAGACCCTGCGGCAGGCGAAGGAGGCCGCAGCCGCTGGTGCCGATATCATCATCGCCCAGGGACGAGATGCCGGCGGTCATTCCGGCACGACACGCGGCACAATGGGACTGGTCCCAGCGGTGGTGGACGCAGTTGCGCCCATCCCCGTGGTGGCGGCCGGCGGCATTGCGGACGGCCGCGGTCTTGCTGCCGCACTCGCGCTGGGCGCTGCCGGCGTATCTATGGGCACTCGTTTCACCGCGACCCGCGAATCCCTGTGGGATCCGGCAATGAAGGCTGCGACCCTGGCTGCGGGCGGCGACCAAACCGAGCAGACACGGGTGTTCGACGTAGTGCGCGGTGCAGCGTGGCCGGCGATTTACCCGGGCCGAGCATTGCGCAATAGCTTCAGTGCGCAATGGAACGGGCGTGAAGACGAATTGGCAGCGGACCAGAAACTGCAAGAGCAGCGATACCTCGGGACAGACCCGAATGACTTCTCAACGCGCGTAGTCTGGGCAGGCGAGGGCGTTGACCTCATCAGCGATCTTCCATCCGCGTCGGAGGTCATCGAGCGCGTTGTGGCCGAGGCAGCAACGGTACTGAAGCAACGCGCCGCGCTGGTCCGTCCGGCATAAACTCAAGACAGCACACGCTGGGGACGCGACGCCTGGGAGGAGTCACACGCATCGGAACGTGCACCTCTGCCCATTCTTTGTTGGGGGCGCCGCCATCATCGCAGCTGTTTCCAGCCACTGGTTTCTGCGAGCAGCATCGTCGGCGTGCCGATCATTGAGCCAGACCCTCTCCGCCTTTAGCCGCTGAGATCGGGCGCCCGCGAAGCATCCGAACCTCCGAAATCGGGGCACCCCGCCTGGGCCCTATCATGAGCAAGCGCCGGTTCCATGCAGATACTCAGATCGCCGAAACGACCAAGCTCACCAGAAAACGTGACGCAGCCAGCAGCAGAAATAGGCCAAACAGCACCTCTAACTTGCGCTTCGGCAGCCTGTGCGCCAGGCGGGCACCGAACGGCGCAATCCAGCTGGAAAGGGGTGCGATAAGGACCACGCCAATCACGGGTACGAAGCCGAGCGATAGCGGCGGCAGTAGTGTCTGATGCGGTAGACCGGCAAAAACATAGCCGATGCTGCCGCAAGCGTGATTGGGACACCAACACCGGCACCGGTCGCCACCGTGTTATGGATCTGCTTGCCATAAAGCGTCAGCACCATTGCTACCAGCGAGCCGCCGGCGACTCCCCTGAACGAGGAGCTCAGTCCGATAAAGAAGCCGAATCCTGACATCGCCGGTGCGCCCGGGAGCTCGTTGTCCAAAGCCCAACGTTTACCGCCTGCCAGAAGCTTGACCGCGATTAGGCAAGCAATCACCACGAAGACGGATTTGAAAAGGTAGGATGGCGCAAATGATGCCCAGGACTCAGCCAGTCGCATCACCTATCATCGATGGCAACGTCCGACGTCGCATTATGTCGGTGAGAACCAATCCACGCTTCTTGTGTTCCGGGTATGAGCGGGTCGATGTCGGCAGAATGATCGCCAAAGAAGTGCCTACGCACAGCTTCATACGTGCAGCTTCAGGCACGCCAGGAGCCGGAACACCTCGAAGAGAACTGGGACGATAACAGCACACCGCCAATCCCGAACAGCCCGGCCAGAATTCCCGCGGCGACGCCGGCCAAAACGACCCCGGCTGCTACCCATGCAAACTGCTCCATTGGGTCGACTCCAAGACGTGCCACCTTCTTGGCAGCGTTGCACGATTAATGGCTGAGGTGTGCTGAAACACAGCTGATCCCGCTACTCAGAAAAGGCGGAGCGCTAAAGTTTAAATCCAGCGCTGATCCGGCTCAGCACCCGCGCCACCGTCGTATGCGTCCACACGGCGCTCCCCCGCGGCGTCGGCACGCCGCGCTCGGTCAGCGCCTGCGCCAATCCCGCCATAGTGGTCACCCCAGCGCCCCGAAGCGCCTCCACCTCGAGAGCCAGCCGGTATCCCATCCGTTCCGCCGCCTCCTGTCGCGCCACGGCCGCCGCACGGGCGTCCGGCCCGACAGCAGGCCGGTAGCCGCGGTCGCCGCCCAGGGCCTTCCTGCGCGCCCGTGCCGCCGCCAGCGCAGCCTTGGTCCGCTCGCTGATCAGCTCCCGCTCTTTCTGCGCCATCGCCGCATAAATGCACATCATGAGATCGTCGGCGCCCGGCATGTCCGCGACACGGATGGAGTAGCCATCCTCGAGCAGCTGCGACAGCGTGTGCGCCCTACGAGTGATGCGGTCGAGCCGCGCGGCCACCAGCACTGCGCCGAGTTGGCGGCACCGGGTCAGTGCCGCCTGGAAGCCCGGGCGCCGGTCGTCTTTGCCACTGGCGATGTCGGAGAACTCGGCGACCAGCGTCCAGCCCTGCGACGCCACGAAGGGCCGGACCGAGGCCTGCTGCGCCTCCAGTCCGAGCCCACTGTTACCCTGCTCTGCGGTCGAAACCCGGTAGAGCCCGACCGCGTAGCGTTGGGTCGTGGACCGCATCAGCCGGCCTCGGCGATGCGGTAGATGGTGTAGCTGCCCTTGGCACCTTCCGGGCCGGCCTGTCGCACGCGCTCGGAGGGCACCACGCTGATGCCCTGGCGCTTGTTCAGGCCGGCGAAAAAGCCGCGGACTGTGTGCGGCTCCCGCTGCATAGCTTCGGCGATCTGCGCCACCGTGGCACCTTGGGGTCGGCGCAGCATTTCCAGCACCTTGAACTGCTTGGTCACCTCCCGCGGCGGGCGTGCCCCCGAGCTGACGGTATGGGCCGAGCGGGTCCGGAGCGCTTGGCGCAGGGTGGCAATAGCGGCTTCCAGGTCGGTACCGCGGTTGCTCTCATCGGCCCCCGCGCCGCGGCAGCCGGCAGGATCGGCGGGCGCACCAGATGGTCCCCGCGTGTCGCCGCGAGCGTCAGCATCGCGCGGGCGGTGTCGGAAAGCTTGATGGGCTTTTCGGTCATTTCGTGTCTCCTGGCAGCGGCACCCGACCATCGGGCGCCTGCTACCAGGCCGAGCCCCGCGGGGCGCAGACTCGCGGGGGGGCGCCTTGCCGGCGGCCGATCAGCCGGCGCGCTCACCCTCCTGGAACGCTGCGTCGCTGATCGCGCAGAGATGCCCGAGGTAGCTCCCCAAGGTGCCGACATCTCCCCAGGTCACTGCATCCGGCTCGGCATTGAAGCGGTCGCCGCTCAGGGTGGTAAGCCTTCCCAGAATGCTGTCGATCTCGGGCTTGCGGGCGATGAAGGCGGCGAGGGCTTGGCTGTTATCTGTGGACTTGAGTATCGGACACCTCCGTGAGGACAGGCCGATACATGTTCTGATGCGGGCAGAAGCCAAGCGAAAAGCGGGAGCATTGTTGCTAAGTTGCGCCCAGACACATGCTTGGGCGAGCACGGCTTCCGCTGCGCGATATTTCAGTCCCTCTTGGCCGAGGCCACTATCGATAGCGACGGCGTTCTCGCGGGACCGGTCCCGCGATGACATAATAGGAGGCGGCTGCGTCCGGCTACCTCGCGACGTGCGCTGGCAACTGGCCGACGCCCTTGACGCTCGCTGGTCCGGCACGCCGCCGCCCGACCGAGCAGCCGGATCGACAGCCGCGCCAGTTCAGTCCGGCCGCCGGACGCGGATGGTATGGTGCGTTGACCGCGCAACCGACGAAGGAGGAACCGATGCGCCAACCCGGAGACCTGAAGATCGGCTGCACCGCCAACGGCACGACGCACCAGGACAGCAACATCCCGGACATTGCCACCAAAGTGCGGATGGTGAAGGAGGCCGGCGTCTTCGACTATTTCGACCGTTCGCCGCCAGACGAGGAGTTCCGCGACCTGCTCAAGGCCTCGGAGCAATACGACCTGCCGGTCCATGCCAGCGGATGGTTCTATACGCTGGGCCGCGACGAGACCCTGTTCGAGCAGAACATCCTCAAAGGGCGGTTGCTCGGCACCAAGGTGCACAATGTCCAGGTGATGGCCAACCATGCCGATGGCCATGTGCTGTCGGATGCTGAGGTCGCTGACTTCTATATGCGCGCGCATGATTTTGGCATGCGCCACGGCGTCGCGCCTAGTTTCGAGGTGCATGTGAACATGTGGTCCGAGCATTTCGGCCGGGTCGAAAAGGTGGCGGCCCTCGTCAAGGCGCGCGGCGTGCCGTTCAACATGACGCTTGACCACAGCCACGTGATCTTCAAGATCGACAATCCCGAAGAGCAGAAGGTGCAGAATATGAAGGTGGACGTGGATTCCGGGGCGCTGATCCTGGATCCGTCCAGGCCCGGCAACGTCGCCAAGAAGTGGATCGACGCCAATTTCGTCCATCATGCCCATGCCCGCGCCGCGGTGCCGGCCAACCCCGTCAACGTCTGGGCCAGGCACCCGGACGGGCGCTTCGGACGCGGCATCCAGTATCCATTCGTGAAGCCCAATCCTGGCGAATACGTCGCCGATTGGGACGAGGCGCGGCTGGAACCCTGGAAGCGCGTGATGCGCGACCTGCTCGCCTATCACGCGACGCATGACGAAAGCCCGATCAGGCAGATCTCGTGCGAGCACATCCCGGCCATCGATTACGGTGCCGGCCACAAATATTCGATCTTCGAGAACAACGTCGCGTGCGCGCGTTGGATCCGCGAGGAATGGGCGAAGGCGCTTACGGCCACCAACATCGGCAAGCCGTGACGCATCGCGAACCGCACGGAGGGCGCGGAGAAAGCGTCGCAGCACGATCGCCCGTCAGGCGAAGGTGCCGCTAACCATCGATTTAGATGGACCCGATGAGGGCGAGGTCAACGTGGGGTGACACCCGCGGCATCGGCACCTGTTCACCGCCAAGCATGCGGCCCCCCCGGTCTTCCTTTTGAAAGGCCAGGAAACGCATCATCAGGCATCACACGCCACGCGCGGCTGCGCGCCGGGCCTCCGTCAGCGCATGCCCCTCCGGCGATGCCGTCGTACCAGGTGCCGAACCACTTATCCAACGACACCGTGCCGTCGCCACCGTAGTTGCATTCGAGGTAACGGTGGTGCAGCCAATGGAAGCAGCGCTGAGCGATAGAGCGCACAGCACCGCCACGCGTCTGCAGCTTGTGGAACCCCACATCGCGTGGCACGGTCAGCTCCGTAGTCTCGAAGATAGCATGAAGATAGCATGCCGCTGGAATCGGCCCACAGCGGACGATTCTTCACTCAAAGGCGAGAATGCGCTTCTAGCTGATAGGAACTGGCTGCACTTCCCGGTATACCAGGACGCCGCGAACATCCTGGACAATTGCGGAGAACAGGTGCCCTAAGACACTGAGCGCCAGAAGGGCGCCCGGTCCCGCACCGGGTCAAGCAGCGACCAGTCGCCCTGCTCGACCGCGTGGCCCTTAGGGAATGGCGGCCGCGCCTCCAGGCCGAGCGACGCCATCACCCGATCATCGCGGTAATAGCACAGCAGTACGATCCGGGTGAGAACGCGGACCGGCCAACCACCTTCCGCACGCAGCGTCGCCGCCACTGCGGCTCGGCGTGGCGCATCCAAAGCGGCAAAGGAACCGCCGGCCAGTGCCCGCAGCGTGCCAAGCGCAGTGCGCACGTGACCCAGGTCGCGCGCGATGCTGCCGACGATGTCAGAAAATATCCTGTCGTCGTCTGCACCGGGCACGCCGTATTTCGCGCTGGCAGGAATGATCAGGCCGGCCAGGCAGCGCAGGTCCTCGATCTGGGCCTCGGTCAGGGTCCGCATATCCATTCCGAACCTCAATCAAACAAGGTTGCTAGCCGCTGCTTAATGCTGTCGGCAATGTAAAGCGCGAGTGCTTGGATCGTGGAGGTCGGGTTCACGCCACCCGAGGTGACGAAGATGCTGCCGTCGACGATGAACATATTCTTCACGTCGTGACTGCGCCCCCAGGCATTTACCACCGAACGGTCCGGATCGTGGCCCATGCGCGCCGTGCCGAGTAAATGCCAGCCGGCATAGAGCATCGGACGGACGACGCAGACGTTCCGCGCCCCGGCCGCGGCAAGGATGTCCTTGGCGCGGTCTACCGCGAAGTCAAGCATGCGATTGGTGTTTTCGCCGATGGTGTAGTCGATCTTCGGCGCGGGGATGTTGTGGCCGTCCGTCAACGCGGGATCGAGCGTCACCCGGTTATGCACCTCCGGCAGATCCTCGGGGCAGATGCTTATCTGCAAGCGATGGCCGACCATGCTACGGAACGCATCGTGATGCGCCTCACCCCAGGGCAGCACGCCGTTAGCCTCGGCCTGGACGGCCTCGTTGCCGACATTGGCGGTGCGGACGAACTGGAAATTGAAGCCGCGCAGGAACCCGCGGGAGCGGTCAGTCTCGTAGAACTCCTGGCTCCACAGGCAAAGTGGCGGACCATGCCGGTCCATTTGGTCTTCCACATAGCCGATGACCTGCGCCCAGGGATGCAGCATCAGGTTCTTGCCGACCAGCCCACTTGAATTGGCCAACCCGTTGGGAAAGCGGCCGGACGCGGAATGCAGCAACAGCCGCGGCGTGCCGATACCGTTGCAGGCCATGATCACGACCTCGGCCGGCTGGAACTGGGCGACACCGTCGCTGTCGTAATACACCGCGCCCGTCGCCATCCCGTCATTGCCTGTGGTGATCTCGCGCACCCGACAATTGGTGCGCAGTTCGACGCCGGCACGGATGGCATGGGGCCAGTAGGTGATGTCGGTACTCGCCTTCGCCCCCTGCGCACAGGCGGGCGTGCAGTGGCCGAGATTGATGCACGGCGCCCGGCCGCCGTATTCGGTGGTGGCGACCGCGCTATCGGATGGCCACCAGTGCCAGCCGAGCTTGTTCATGGTTGCGCCGATCTTTGCGCCGGACTTGCCCAGGGGCAGCGGTGGCATCGGCAGCTGGTGCGGCGGGTAAGCTGGGTCGCCCGCCAGGCCCGCAACCCCGGTCATTCGGTCGTTCTCCGCGAAAAACGGCTCCAGCGTCGCGTAATCGATGGGCCAGTCGTCGGCGACGCCATCCAGCGAGCGGACACGGAAGTCGGATGGATGCAGGCGCGGGTAATGCGCCGTGTACATCACGGTCGAACCGCCGACGGCATTGAAGTTCACAATCTTGATGGGGGAATTGTCGTCGTTAATCGGATAATCGCTCGGAAGCTGGCGGATATTTGGGCTGGTTGCATAGTCGCTGAACAAGCGCGCTTCATAATCACGTCCATTGGACGGGAAGTCGGACTGCTTCATCCAGTCGCCTTGCTCGAGGCACAGGATTCTCATCCGTGTCTCGGCGAGGCTCCAGGCCACCGCGGCGCCCGACGCGCCGGAGCCTATGATCAGAACGTCAACCTTGTCCTTCATGACAGAACCTTAGCTGGTGACGGCGAGGTACTGCTTGTTGACGCCGTTCTCCAGTCGTCCGTCCTGCAGGAAGCGAGCCGCGGTGCGCGATGCCAAGCCGCGTTGGCCTCGAAGCCCCGGCGGCCACATCGCGAGCGGCCGCAATGAATTCGGTCGGCAGGTTTGGCCGGAGAATGCGCATATCGGTGTCGTTTGCTCCTCGCTTGGTGTTGCGCCCGATCATGCCACTCCGGGGCGCGACCGGCTACCTGCGGGGACTAGCAACCTCGTCTGTGCCGTCAACGCATGCTACGGGATACAAGGTATCCTGGGCGGCAGGAGCGCGGAGGCAAAGCATGAGGAAGACCCCGAAGCTTCGCTCGCTGCTGCGCTCGAAGACATTTCTCCATACGCCAGCGGTCTATGACGCACTCGGCGCCCGAGTATTGTCACTGCGCCGGCGAGATCTGGGCTAGCCGCTACCCTGCATCCGTTGGCCGTCCGGCGCCACATCCGCAGCGGCGAGACAAGTGCAGCGCCGATCAGACATCCCGACGCTGTGACGATCTTGATCGGCGAGAAACTGAGCATCGCCTCGCAGCGGATCGGCCTCTCGACCGGCCGGCTGCAATGGCTGCAAGGCGGCGCGCATCTGGCGGGCGCGTCTGCCGAGGCCATGACGTCGGGTTTGCGCATGCTCGGCGACACCTTGACCGATGCGGTGGCGGGCCGCGCGCCCGAGGCTGTGGTGATGATCAACACGCTCGGCATCGTCTGGCGTGACGCCACCGGGCACGCACGCAGCGTCACCGACGTCCTGCCGGAGCTGGCGGACAGGATCGCGGCCATCAAGAACCCGGCCTTGCAGGCCCGCGTCGCGACCGCGTTGCTTGGCGCGGCTGTGAATCGGCGTGGGGGTTTACCCCTTATCGGCGCCGAATAATGACCCTCCAAGTCACACCATAACTTCATTTGATGACCAGATTCGCGGATAGCCTCGGGTCAGAATTCGAAACCGAAAGTGGTCAAACTTCCGAGCCGATTTACACACTGCTTTGTCGGTCCCCTTTCACTTGCTTCCGGAGAGCTGGGGAGCAAGGCTTCCCACCGTTGACCGCGCCAATCTACGGAGGCACAGTTATTGATTGGAAAGGGACGTGATTCTCGCGATCGCTTAGAGTGGCTTGGCGGCGACGGCCCGCCGCTCCGTCACGTGTCATGAGGCATCGTGTTGCAGGTAGGAACGTTGATGTCCCCTTTCGTGCCCGGTTCCGCTCTCCGAATTGAAGGGCAGGAGGGCGGCCCTCTCGCCGGGCTGACCTTCGCAGCCAAGGACCTGTTCGACGTTGCTGGGTATCCAACTGGTGCCGGCAATCCCGACTGGGCCAGGCAGAACCCCGTCCCGGTACGGCACGCCTGGGCTGTGCAGACGCTGCTCGATGCCGGCGCGACGCTGATCGGCAAGACCATTACCGATGAGGTCTCACTCGGCATCCTCGGTGAAAACCCCTTCGACGGTACACCCATCAACCCCGCAGCCCCGGGTCGCGTACCCGGCGGCTCCTCCTCCGGTTCGGCGAGCGCCGTTGCGCAGGAGCTCTGTGACACGGCGCTCGGCACCGACACTGGTGGCTCCGTGCGCGTACCGTCCAGCTTCTGCGGCCTGTACGGAATTCGGCCTACTCATGGACGCCTGGACCTGACCGGAATGATGCCCCAGGCGCCAACCTCCGACACGACCGGCTGGTTCGCGCGGAGTGCCGATGTCTTCGCCCGTGTCTCGGCGGTGCTTCTGGGCGAGGATGTGCCGTCGGCATTACCCTCAAAGCTGATCATAGCGACGGACGCCTTCGGTTTTGCCGAGCACGCAACGGCGGCGGCCCTGGAGCCGATGTTGGAGCGCCTCAAGCGCCTAATTCCGAACTGGCGGGAGGAGGTGATGGCCCCACCGGGACTGGTCACCTGGGGTCGCGCGCAGCGCACGCTCCAGCCCGTCGAGGCCTGGGAGACGTTCAGGGCGTGGATCGAGCGGGACAATCCGCGTTTCGCTTTTTCGGTTGCGCGCGGGCTGATGCTGGGAGCTGCGACGAGCGAGGCCGAGCGCGGCTGGGCGGCACTGATCCGACAGGAGGCGCGTGGCCGGCTACGCCATTTGCTGCCGCCGGGCACAGTTCTCGCCATGCCGACCACACCGTTCCCTGCACCCCGGACTGGACTGCCGTTGCCGGTGCTGAACCCGCTGCGAGACCAGATTCTCTGCCTCTGCGCACAGGGTGGACTCGCCGGCCACCCGCAGGTGAGCATCCCCGCTGCAACCGTGGACGGGCTTCCCGTCGGCCTGTCCCTGCTCGCTGCCCGCGGGGCAGACACGCTGCTGGTTCGGATGGCGGTCGCGATGGAGGCAGCCGGATGGAAGTGAATATCCCTGAGGTCGTCGAGGAGGTGCGCGAGCTTTTCGAACGCTACGAGCAGGCCTTGATCGACAAAGATGTCGAGGTGCTGGACAACACCTTCTGGAACTCGCCGCAAACCATCCGCTACGCCATCCATGAGAATGGCTACGGCTTCGACGAAATTCACGCCCACCGCGTGCGCCGGCCCCCAGGGCCGGGCATCAAGGTTGGCCGGCGACGACTTGTCATCACGACGCTCGGCCGGGATATCGCCACTGTAAACCTTGAATTCGACATGCGTGGCAGGGCGATTCCAGGGCGCCAGAGCCAAACCTGGGTGCGCTTTCCCGATCTCGGATGGAAGGTAATCTCGGCCCATGTGTCCGTCACGGAGGCGACCCCGGCCTATTAATCTATAGCTCCAACCAGCTTTGCCGCTGACGCTGGAGCGGCGCGATCCGCGTACCGGCGGCCCCGATGTGGAGCAGCTCCACATCACGCACGAACTGATCGACCCCAACATCAAGACCAAGCGCGCCCGCTACCGCGACAAAGATGGCGACCAGCGCGCGGTGCGAAGCGGTGCGATTGCCTGATCCGCAAGTTCAGCGACCCGACGGTCGTTGATCCGACACCGGATGTAGCCATGCGACGTTGCCGCAAACGGGCCGAGCAAGCACGCGTTCTTCTGACCACCCTTGCGCGTCAGTTGCCCTCTTTAGCGATATCCGGTTCCCGCGTTTCCGACCGGCGCACCAGGATGGAAAGCGCGACCGCGATGATCAGCGCGCCTCCATAGAACAGGTTCTGGATGAACACCTGGATGCCCATCAGCGAAAGCCCGTAGATGCCGGTCACCAGAAAATACACCGCGGCGAACGATCCCCAGGCGTTGAAGCGGCCCGGGACGATCGACGTCGAACCCAGGAATGCGGCAGCGAATGCCGGCAGCATGAAGCTGTCGCCGGAGTTCGGATCGGCCGACGCGCTGGTGCCGGCGTACAGCACGCCGGCGATCGCGGCCAGGAACGATCCGGCCACCAATGCGCCGAACCGCAGCCGCCCCACGGCAAGACCAGACAGCCGCGCGATCCGACGCCCCCGCCCCACGAACAGCAGTTGCCGACCGAGCGGCGTGTAGGTGAGGAAGTACCAGAGGCCCCCGGCGATCGCCACCGCATAGACAAACCCCAGCGAAATCCCGAAGAACTGCGGCACGATCACGTAGGTGACGAGCGTGTTGGAAATGCCGGAGATCAGGTTGCTGTGGCTGATCCACAGCGTGATCCCGCTGACCAGCGATCCCATGCCCAGCGTGGCGATGATCGACTCCACACCCACCACGACCACCAAAACGCCGTTGATGGTTCCCACCAGCAGCCCGGCGGCAAGCGCCGCAAGGATCGCCCAGCCTATCGGCACCTGCATCTGCGCGTTCAGTATCGCGATCAGCATCGCGGACAGGGAAAGCACCGACGCGACCGACAGGTCATATTCGCTGGCTGTCAGCGTCAGCACCAGCGAACAGGTCAGCACCACCAGAACCGCCTGCGAGTTGAACATCGAGGTGAAGTTCTGGACCTGCAGGAAGCTGCCAGGCTCGATCGCGCCAAAGATGGCGATCAGGATCGCCCAGGCGAACAGCAGCGCGTAACGGTGGCAGAACTGCGCGATTGCGCCTTGCCGCGCCGGGCCGCGCGCATCTGCGGCCGCAACGTCATGCCGCGCTGGCGAGGTCGGATCCGAGACATTCATGGGCAATACGATCCTTGGTTACTTCCGGCCCGACCAGTTCGCGCGCGATTCGGCCGCGGCGGAAGATCACGACCCGGCCGCACAGCATTTCGAGCTGTTCGTGGTCGCCGCTCAGACACAGCACGCTGCCGCCGCGTGCGGTGAAGGCGCGGATGATGGCGAAGATCTGCTCCCGCGCGCCGACATCCACGCCCTGCGTGGGTTCCTGCAGGATCAGCAGGCGCGGCTCGAGCTGAAGCCACTTGGCCAGCAGCACCTTCTGCTGGTTGCCGCCGCTGAGCAATTCCAGCGGCAGCGTCGGATCGGGCGGGCGCACGCCGAACCGGGTGATCTGCGCGCGGGCATGACTCGCCAGAGCCCGCCGGTGCAACCAGCCAGCGCGGAAGAACCGGCGCAGCACGGGCAACCCGACATTGTCCGCCACCGTCAGTTCGCCGATGCAGCCTTCGCGCAGCCGGTCGCCCGGCACGTAGCACATCCCGGCTTGAATCGCCGCGGCAGGCGTGATGGTCGTCAGGTCGATTGTGGTGGTACCGATCCGCATGCGGCCCTTCCAGGCCGGCAGCGCGCCGATCAGCAGCGGGCCGAGTTCGGCGAAGCCGGAGCCGATCAGTCCGGAAACTCCAAGGATCTCGCCTGGCGCGACCGACAGGTCCACATCGCGCACGCCGGGGCCGCTCAGCCCGTGCACCTCGATCAGATGGTCCGAGCGGGCCGTCGCCTGGGTCGGCGACGGCGCCGACGGCACGATGTCATGGCCGACGATCAGTCGGACCAGGTCGTTGCGGGTGAATCCCGAGGTGGCGCCGGCGCCCGCTACGCGGCCATCGCGCAGCACGGTGACTTGGTCGGTCACCGCGAGAACCTCGTCGAGGTCGTGCGACACGAACAGCACGCCGAACCCGGCTTCCTGCACCCGCCGAACCACGTCGAACAACTGGCCGACATTTGAGTCCGCCAGGTTCGCGGTGGGCTCGTCCAGGATCAGCACGCCGCGATGCCTCCCGGTTTCCCGCAGCAGCCGGCGTGTTTCATCCACCGCGCGGATGATCGCCAGCATCGGGCGCTGCCACGGCCGCAGCATTTCGACATTGGCCCGGGGATCGCAGGCCATGCCGAACTCCGCCAGCAGTTGCTCGCAGCGCCGCACTTCATCGCGCCAGCCGATGCGGTGCAGACGGCCCTGTGCGATCGCCCCAATGCGCAGGTTCTCCACCACCGACAGCGACGCGATAAGCCCGGGATCCTGGTGCACGAACGCCATGCCGAGCGAGCGGAACAGGCCGGGCGCGAGGGGAAGCCGGACGGGATGGCCGTCGATGCTCAGTTCGGCGCCGGGTTCCGGCGCATGATAGCCGGCCAGGATCTTGATAAAGGTGGACTTGCCGGATCCGTTGTGCCCGACCAGCCCGTGCACGCTGCCGCTGTCGATCGTCAGCCCGACATCGTCCAGCGCCAGTGTGCCGCCGAAGCGTTTGCTGAAGTGCAGCGCCTCCAGCACAGGCGGCGCCGCGTTCACGTCCCGCTCCGGACCGATCCCGGCCGTGCTGTCACTTCAGGCCCCACAACGCCTCATAGCCCTTTTGCGCGCTCTCACCGTAGCCGACGCCGAATTTCGCCGGCACGCCGGCGGCTTCCACGTCCGTCTTGGTGAAGGCGCGGATGCCGGCCGCGTACTGCTCGATCAGCGGCTTCTTCAGCAGCACACGCATGTCCTGGTCCAGGATCGCGCCGGCCAGCCAGGTCGTGTCCTCGCCCGAATTGAATGTGACCACATTGCCGGTACGGATCATGTCCAGCACCGCCGGGGTGGCATTGAACGATGCGACCTTCACGCGGTTGGACGCGCCGGTGGTGATGATCGCCGGCATGACGAACTGCACCATGCCGTCATAGATCGGGATGATGTAGTCCAGGCTGCGGTCCGCCAGGATGGCGCTCTGCACTGTGGGACCAACCTTGCTGGCCCAGTCCGCGGCGTTCACGCCGGAAACGCGCACCTTGCAGTCCGGGCAGTACTTCTTGAACATCCCCATGATCGCCTTCTCGATATAGGGGCTGTTCGCCGTGCTCGGCGCGGTAATGACCAGGACGTTGCCCTTGCCGTTGGTCTGCAGGATCACCCAAGCGGTCTCCAGTTCCGCGGCGTGGATATACGCGCCGTAAACCACGCCGCTGAGCTTCGGCAGTGGCGGCTGGCCGAAGGCATAGGTGTGCGCGGCGACCACCGGAATGCCCTTGCTGATCGCCTCCTGGATCTGCGGCGCGACGGTGGAGGGATCGAGGCCGCAGGCCACGTTGATCAGGTCCGCCTTGTGCGCGAACGCTGTGGTGAAGCCCTGCACCCACTGACCGATCTGTGCCGTGGTCTGCCACACCTCGTGCCGGATGCCGAGGCGCTTGGCGAAATCGTCCATCTGCCGGTCCACCACGTCGCAGAACGGAATCGAGGTGGAGCTTGGGATGGTGAAGATCAGCTTGCCCTTCAGCGAACTGGGGTCGATCGCCGGACCGGGCGGCGTGAAATGCGTTTCGCCGGTGTTGGCCGCGATCATCGCCTCCAGCTCGGCCTTCGCCGCCGGCGTGAGGCCGGAATCCGCCGCCTTTACGGCGCGGCCCAGGCCTAATGCCCCGAGCAGCAGTGCAAACGCGCAGGCCAGGCGTGGCCATCCCCGATACGCCATCCGTCGTCCCCCCGACATTCCTGGACAGGAATTCTGATCGCTATCCTGCATCCCGACAGGATGTTTGCATCAAACAGCCCGGGCGAGCGGAAAGCAATTGCGCTCTACCCTACCGGCCGCGCACCGTCCACCTACCGCTCACCTTGTTCTTCGCCGACCCATTCAACCCGCACGTGTGGCTGAACCTTCGACGCCGTCATTTCTCCTTCGGCACCAGGAAGTAGCGCTGCCCTTCCAGACCGGGCTGCCGTTGCCATCGGCCGCATTCCACGTCGTGCAGGAAGCTCTCCAGTGCCGCATTGAATGCCGTGGGTTCCTCTAGATTGATGGTGTGTCCGGTCCGCGGCAGCATTAGCAGCCCACAGCGTGGAATGTTGCGCTTTAGGAAAACCGCCAGGTCCAGCGTGGAATCGTCCTCGTCGCCGGCGATCACCAGCACCGGCGCGTCGATTGCATTCAGCTCAGCCTGGCGTTCGAACAGCGGCACACGCGGCGCCTGCACGCCGCGCATAGTCAGCGCATGGCCGCGCGGGGAGCCCTCGGCGAACTGCCGCTTGAACTCCGCCCAGCCACGCGGATCCTTGTCGCGATATTGCACCCGGGCCGAGCCGGCGCAGTACAGCTCGGCCATAGCGGGCATTCCCTCTCGCTCGATGCGGTCGGCGAACGCCATGCAATCCCGGTAGAACCTGCGCTTCGCCTCGGCATCCGTGCTGGCGCCGCTGCCGCAGGCGGCGGCCGTCAGCGACACGGCCATGGCGGGATGCCGGATGCCGAACTCCACCGCGGCTGTCGCGCCCATTGAAAGCCCGACAATATGCGCCTTGTCGATCTGCAGGCCGCGCAGCACGGCGCCGGCGTCGTCCGCGGCACGAGCCTGGGAATAGGCGGCGACCGCGTCCGGAATGTCGGATGGCGGCCAGCCGCGGGCGGCATAGGTGATGCACCGATAACGCCGGGAGAAATGTCGCAGCTGCGGTTCCCAGCTCAGGTAATGCCCACCGAATTCATGCACGAACAGGATCGGATCGCCGCTGCCCGCCTCCTCGTAGTAGAGTTGAACCCCGTCGTCGGTGCGAATATGCGGCATGGCGTTGCGTCCCCCGATCTGCCGGCTGGTTTGCGGCGTAGCATCGAATGTCCTGGCGCGATTTGCCACCCCGGCACGCTGCACGCCCGCCATGGCATTCCAATGTGGGGGAATTCTGGCCAGTAGTCGGACAGGCTCGCCCCCAGCGGTGATGGCCTGCCTCGTGCCGGCCATCTATGCCACACCGCGCTAGCATGGATGGCCGGCACAAGGCCGGCCATGACTGTGTGGGCTGCCGGCCATGACTGGATGAGCTGCCGGACACGGCTCGCGCTTCACGGCTCGCGCTTCACTGATTGCGGGTACTGGCGTAAGGCATGCAGCAGACCTGGGCTTGCAAGCATGTCGGAACTGGCGCTTCTGCCGATCACCCGGCTTTCGGCCATGATGGATGCCGGCGAAACCGACGCCAAGGCGCTGACCCGGCAATTTCTTCAGCGCATCCACGGCGCCGGACGAGCGCTGAACTGCTACGTCGCGACCTGCGAGACAACCGCGCTCGCCGAGGCGCGTGCTGCGGCGGAACGCGCCTCGGCGAGGCGCCGCCTGGGACCGCTGGACGGCATCCCGGTCGCCGTGAAGGACAACATCGATGTTGCCGGCGTGCCGACCAGCAACGGGTTCGGCGGACCGGCCTGGCGCGTTCCCGATGAGGATTCAGAAATCGTTCGCCGCCTTCGCGCCGCCGGCGCCGTGATCCTCGGCAAGCTCAACATGCACGAGGGCGCGCTCGGCGCGACCACCGACAACCCGCATTTCGGTCGCACGATCAATCCATACCGCGCCGGCTATTCGCCCGGCGGTTCCAGCGGCGGATCGGGCGCGGCCGTCGCGGCCGGGCTGTGCGGCGCCGCCCTTGGCACCGATACCGGCGGCTCGGTGCGCATCCCCGCTGCCTGGTGCGGCCTGGTCGGGTTGAAGCCGAGCTTCGGCCTGATCAGCACGCGCGGGGTGGTGCCGCTGAGCTATCGGCTGGACCATGCCGGCCCGCTGACGCGCACGGTTGCCGATGCCGCGACCATGCTACGCGTGCTGGCCGGATTCGATCCGCGCTGCCCGGATTCGCGCCACGCGCCTGAGTTTCCAGCGGATGACCCGGCGCCGGGGCGCTTGGATGGGATTCGGCTCGGACTCCTCCGCAACTTTGATGCGGAGCAGCAGGAGCCTGCGGTCCGGCAGGCCTTCGAGCGTGCGTTGCGTCAGTTGTCGGCGCTCGGCGCGCACATCGTCCCGATCGCGCTGCCGAGCTACGACGCCGTGCAGGGTCGGCGGGCGGGATTCGTCCGCGTGGAGGCCGAGGCGGCCTTCGTACATGCGGCGCTGTATGAACGGGAGCCGCAGCGGTTCTCGCCGGCCATGCGCCACTATCTCGACTATGGCCGCAACCTACCGGCCACCCGGCTGCTTGCCGCCGATCGCCGGATCGATCGCGCGGCGTTCGAGCTGACAGAGTGCCTGCAGGATGTGGACGCGATCGTGTCGTCCACCACGCCGCAGTCCGCACCGGCGTTCGACGACCACGAACCGGAGAATGCAGGCAGCTTCTGCATTCCTGCCAACTTCGCCGGCGTGCCCGCGGTGACCGTGCCGATGGGTGCCGATGAACGCGGCTTGCCCCTTGGTCTGCAGATTATCGGCCCGCGCCACGCGGAAGCGCGCGTGCTGCGGATTGCTGCCGGCTACGAAGCCGCATCCGGCGTCGCCCTGACGCCGCCGCCGCTCGGCGCGCCGCCGGCGTGACTGCCGCCTTTCGGAGACCCGACGATGACCGACCTGCCGCTTGCCCGCTTTTCCGTCCTGGACCTGACGCTGCATCGAGCCGGCCCGACCTGCGCGCGCCAACTCGCCGACTGGGGCGCGCAGGTGCTGAAGATCGAGGCGCCGGGCGGCGCCAAGGGCGACGTGATCGGCGGCGACCGGCTGGGGTTCGACTACCAGAACCTGCACCGCAACAAGCGCAGCATGACGCTGAACCTGAAAAGCGAGGAGGGACGCGCGATCTTCCTGCTCCTCGCGGAACGCGCGGATGTGGTGATCGAGAACTACCGGTCGGACGTGAAGCACCGGCTGGGCATCGACTACGCAGCAGTGTCCGCGCGCAATCCGCGCATCGTTTACGGCAGTATCTCGGGTTTCGGGCAGAGCGGACCGGATGCGACCCGGCCCGGCGTGGATCAGATCGCCCAGGGCATGGGCGGGCTGATGTCGATCACCGGTGAGCCGGGCCGCGGCCCGATGCGCGTCGGCATCCCCATCGCTGATTTGTGCGCCGGACTGTTCCTGGCGCAGGGCGTGCTGCTGGCGCTGCTCCAGCGCGAGGTCAGCGGCGTCGGGCAGTGGGTGCACACGTCGCTGCTTGAGTCGCAGATCTTCATGCTGGACTTCCAGGCGGCACGCTGGCTGATCGCGCACGAGGTGCCGCAGCAGGCCGGCAATGACCACCCCACCGCCATCCCCACCGGCGTGTTCCCGACCGCGGACGGTTATATCAACATCGCGGCTTCAGGCGAGGCGCTGTGGCGGCGGTTCTGCGAAGCCATCGGCGCGCCGGAGCTGCTGTCGCACCCCGAGCATGCCACGCATGACCTGCGCTCACAGCACCGTGCCGCGTTGAACGGGCGAATTGCGGCTGTCACGCGCCGGCGGGAGAGCGCGCATTGGGTGAAGCTGCTGACCGGGGCCGGCGTGCCGTGCGGTGCGATCAACACGATCGACCAGACCTTTGCCGAACCGCAGGTGCGGCACCTGGGCATCGCCAGGCCGGTGCATCATCCGGATCTGGGCGATGTCGCGGTGGTGGGCCAGCCGGTCCATCTCAGCGCCGCGGATGCGGCGGTGCAGTACCGACCAACGCCGGCGCTTGGCGCGCATACGGACGAGGTTCTCGCCGACCTGGGTTACGACGCCACGGCAATCGCCGGGCTGCGTGCGCGCGGCGTGATCTAGGCGTCGACCCGGCCGCAGACCGGCGCCAGGGAGAAACGGGCGGTTACCCGGCCATGTCGGCCGGCGGTGGCTCCGCGGACGCGTACCAGTCGGCGATCTGCGAGCCGTTCATGAACACCGTGTCCGGCCGCGCGAGCAGCAGGTCGAGGATGCGGTTAAACCAGCTCATGCGGTGAGGCACGCCGACCAGGTGCGGGTGCAAGGGCAGCACCAGCACGCGGCAATTGGTCCGCAGTTCCTCCTCGAAGGTCTCCAGCGTCCATACCACGCGGTCATACTGAACGTTGGAGTGCATGCCCCAGCCGGCCCACAGCGGGCCGTCGTTGATGTCCAGCGAGTAGGGTGCCGCGATCAACGGGCCGTGGCAGGTACGCATCCAGGTCGGCAGATCGTCGATGACCCAGTCGCACAGGTAATCGACGCCGCGTGCCTTCAGCACGTCCGGCGTGTCCATTGTCTCGCTGAGGCCGGCGCCGAGCCAGCCGCGCATCTTGCGTCCGGTGAAGCGCTGGATGCGATCCATGCAGCGGTCGATCACTGCGGCCTCGTCCGGCTCGTTCTGCAGCGCCTTCTGGGTCCAGCCGTGGCCCATGAATTCCCAGCCGGCATTTAGCATCACCTCGGCGGCGCGGGGATACACATCGATGACGCTGGCGTTGATGGTGGTGGATGCCGGCAATCCGCGTCGCTGCAACGCCTGGATGATGCGAGGAAAGCCGGTACGCATGCCGTATTCCACCCAGGAGAAGTTCGGCACGTCGGGAATCTTGTCGTTGCCGTGCGGGCCGGGCAGCAGCTTGCGCGGCATTGGCTGGTCGAACGGCCAGTATTCCACGTTGACGATGACGTGCACGATCAGCGGTTTTCCCGGCTGCGGCGGCGGCAGACGCTTGCGGTCGGAGGCCAACTGGTAGGGAATGCGCGGGTTGGACATGTCGGTCTCCGGAGTGCGTGAAAGTCGCGCGATTGAGGTGATTTGACCGCGTCGTGTCAAGCACGCGTGTTGAACGGTGTGTCCCCGACAGCACCGTTTCGCGCGCTTAGCGCTCGGCGATCTGGATGCTCCCTTCATCGGTGCAATTCTGACCGATTTCGAGACGCAACGCGGTGCTAGAAGACCCGCAACATGCGCCTGACTGCCATTCGGTACCTCTTCAGGTTTGTGTTGTTCGAAGAGCCAGCGCACAGCGCGCTGATCCAACGCGTGCTCGCCATACCGAGCAAGCCTCACGATAAGCGACAGGTGCACTTCCTGATACGCTCCGAGATCGAGGCAATCCTCGCCCCGCCCGATCAGACCATATGGCTCGGCCGCCGCGATCACACCTTGCTGTTGGTCGCGATCCACACGGGCGTGCGCCTCTCCGAGCTGATCAACCTCGACAGGGACGCCATCCACCTCGGCGCCGCCGAACCCGCTTTCGTCCCAGCGACCGATTACTTGCCTTTCTGGAGGCGCTCTGAGCGACTGAACTATGCCGAATGGTACGGAGCCAACGACCACGCGAAGGACGGCTGCACTTCGTCAACGATGCGTCACTCCGGAACCATTTGGCATAGCCTGGCGGGCGGCATAAACCGCCAAGCTGAACGGGCTCGACGCCGCGACTGGCGCCGGCCTTGGCGCAGGCAACATGCCCAGCCAGCAAATCACCAACAGCTCGACCAACGCGGGAGGCGGCGGAACGGTAGCGTCGGATTGTCCGGCAACAATACTTGGCGTGTCCGGTCGCAGCGGCGGATAGAACATGGCGTTCATAGCGGCCGCAGCATCGGGTCGGGCGGAGCCACCGGCAACAATACCGGCGTGTCGAGCGGCGGCGGATCCGACATGAGCGCGTCAGGAAGCGGCGGCAGCGGAAACAGCAACCTCGCTTCCAACGATGGCGGCGGGGGCGGTGGCGCAACCGGCAGCACCGGCAACAACATCGGGTCGACGGGCGGACCGGTCCCATTCTCAGCGGTGCGGTCGCGGCAATCATCGACGACCAAAGCACTTCGGCAGCGGGCGCGACTTTGCCGCTTCCCTCGGCCTGGTGCCGCAACAAGACGGGACCGGCGGCAAGTTCAAATTCGGCCCCATCATTGAACGCGGCTACAAATACGTGCGCCGCTTGCTGGTGAATGGCGCTACGGCGGTGCTGAAGGGCAAGAACGTCAGGACCGATCCGTGGCGCGCCAGGCTGCTCGACGGCAAGCCGAAGAAGCTCGCCGCGGTCGCCTTGGCCAACAAAATGGCGCGCATCGCCTGGGCGGTGATGATGCGCCAAGAAGACTTCCGCCCGCGCGTCGTGGCTGCCTGAACGGCAGCCACGAGCGGGGATGGAAGGCTTGTGAGGGTAAATACGCGTGAGGGCAATGTCGGTCACCCGACGGATCGAACGAGACCTGCCACCTGTCATGGGCAAAGTGCCCGAGGCCATGATCAGAGTTCGATTTACGGATCCCATCAAGGCCAGCGGTCTGCGTACCGCGACAGCAGGCCGGACACATGACCGCAAGCGACTTGCTTGCTCAAACGCGAACAAAACCATTGCCAGCCGGGGGCCATCAACACATGGCGCGGGGCGATGTCGCCGGCGCCGGAAAGTGAGAACTGCTGCCCGGAGAACAGCAATTCACCGCCTGCCGCCAGGCAGCGCCGCACCAGGGCTGCCGTCGCCGAACCCGGCTCACGCCAACCCGAAATACGCTCGGTGCAAGGCGTCGTCGGCATGCAGCTGTTCCACACTGCCCTCGAACCGAACGCGCCCGCCTTCCAGCGTGAACACCCGGTCCGCCAGATCGAGGAAGGCCACGTTCTGCTCGGCGATCAGCATCGCCAGGCCTTCCGCGCGGAAGCGGCCCAGCACCTCGATCACCTGCTGCACGAACAGCGGCGACAGTCCCGCCGAGGGTTCGTCCATCACCAGCACCTTCGGCCCCGCGGCCAGCGCCTTGGCGATCCCCAGCATCTTGCGCTGCCCGCCCGAAAGGCTGCCCGCCAGCGTCCGCCTGCGTTCGGCAAGGTCGGGAAACACGCTGTAGAGTTCCTCGATCCTGCGGGCCAGCACCGCGCGCTCGGCGAACTGGCCGCCGATCAGCAGGTTCTCGCGGATCGTCAGCCCGGGGAACACGCCGAGTTCGGACATGTAGGCCATGCCGCGGCGCACCCGCCGGTCGGTGCGCAGCGCGGTGACATCGGCGCCGCCGAGCAGCACCTGCCCCTTCCAGGCCGGGATCAGCCCCACCACCACCTTGAGCAGCGTCGTCTTGCCGGCGCCGTTGGTGCCGAGCAGCACCACGCTCTCGCGTTGCCGCACGTCGAGGCCGGCGCCCCACAGCACCTGCACCTGGCCATAGCCGGCCTCGATCTGCCGGGCCTCGAGCAGCGCCTCAGGCATGCTTGCCGCCGCCCAGGAACACCCGGATCACCTCCGGGTCGCGCGTCGCGTCCGCCAGCGTGCCGCCGAAGAACTCCTTGCCGGCCGCCATCACCACCACGCGGTCGGTCACGCGGTCGATGAACCCCATCAGGTGCTCGACGACCAGCAGCGCCATGCCGCCCGCGGCCAGCGCACGCAACCGGTCGGCCATCACGCTGAGTTCGGACGGATTGAGCCCGGCTGCCAGTTCGTCCACCAGCAGCACCAGCGGCGCGGTGGCGAGCGCGCGGGCCAGGTCGAGCGTCTTCTGCTGCGCGCTGTTCAGCTCGGCCGCCGGCTTTTCGGACAGCGCACCGAGCCCGAGCGAATCGAGCAAAGCCTCGAGATCGGGCGCCTGCCGCCGGTTGCCGTAGGCCGCGGCGATCTCGACATTCTCGCGCACGGTGAGCGAGAGGAACGGCTTGGGCGACTGGAAGGTGCGATTGATGCCCTGCCGCGCCAGCCGGTGCGCGGCGGTGCCACCGATCGAGCGGCCTTGGTACAGCACACGCCCGGCATCCGGCGGATAGAGGCCGGAGATGACGTTGATGCAGGTGGTCTTGCCGGAGCCGTTCGGGCCGACCAGCCCCAGCACCTCGCCGGCGCGCAGTTCCAGGCTCATGCTGTCCAGCGCGCGGAAGCCGCCGAACCGCTTGGTCACGCCATCGACCTGCAGCAAAGGCGCGCGATCAGGGGACACGGATGCCTCGGCTGGTGAGCAGCGAGGTAAGGCCGTTCGGCAGGAACAGCACCAGCACCATGATCAGCGCACCGTAGATCAATTGGAAATATTGCGGCAGCGTTATGCCGATCCAGTTGTAGATGCCGTAGAGGATCAGCACGCCGAGCAGCGGGCCGCTCAGCGTGGTGATGCCGCCGAACAGCGTGAAGACCACGGCGAAGATCGACACGCCGAGGTCGAACGCGGTGTCGGGGTAGAACACCGAGATGTGCCAGGCGAACGCGCCGCCCACCAGCCCGGCGATCACCGCCGAGGCAAGCGAGGCGATGATGCGCCCGCGCACCACCGAAATGCCGGCCATCTCCGCGCTCACCGAGTCCTCGCGGATCGCCTGCAGCGACAGGCCGAAGCGCCCGTTGCGCAGGAACACGACCAGCAGCAGCGTGCCGGCCAGGATGGCCAGGCCCGTGTAGTACGACGCGGCAGGCGCGAACACCTGCGTGAGCGAGACCCCGTATGGCCCCTTGGTCACGTCCTCCAGCGTCGGGTTGGCGACGACCTCGTAGGTGGCCTGCGCGGCGGCGAGGCTGGCAATGGCGAAGTATGCACCGGAAAGCCGCAGCAGCGGGATCAGGATGATGCCCAGGAGAATCGCCGCGGCCACCGCGCACAGCATTGCCAGCGCCGGCCCGGCATGCAGGTGCATCACCGCCAGCGCGAACCCATAGGCGCCGGCGCCGTAGAAGCCGACATAACCGAACGGCAGGTAGCCGGTGAAGCCGTACACCACGTTCAGCCCCTGGGCGAGGGTGAAGAACATGATGAAGTTGAACAGCAGCAACTCGTTGGAATAGACGCCGCGCGCGACGCCCATCACGATCACCACGACCGCGGCGATCGCCAGATCGCCGGCGATCCGCAGGGCGCCGCTGCGGCGGCGCCGCGCGACGCGGTTGCCGCCCGGCTCAGGCACGCCGCACCCGGTGCCCGAGCAGGCCCTCGGGACGGATCAGCAGCACCAGGATCAGCAGCAGGTTCGGCAGCAGGTTGGCCCAGGAGCTGAGATAGGTCTGCATCAGCATCAGCGAGATGCCGTAGATCAGCCCGCCGATCACCGTACCAAGCGGATTGCCGAGCGTGCCGACGACGATCACCGCGAAGGCGGCGATGATTACGGTGCCGCCGATATTGGGCGTGACGCTGCCCAACATGAACGGCGCGAACACGCCGGCGATCCCGGCGAGCGCGAGGCCGAGGCCGAACGCGACCGCCGAGACGAAATCGACGTCGATGCCGGTCGCCAGCGCCTCATCGCGCGAGACCATCACCGCGCGGGTGATGGTGCCAAAGCGGGTGCGGTAGAGATAGAGGTAAACCAGGACCACGCAGACCGCGCTGACCGCCGCGCTGTACACCCAGGCCCGCGGCATGCGCGCCGACAAGATCTGCACCGGCCCGACCCCGAGCAGGCGGGCCGGCAGCGAGCGCTCGTTGTTGCCGAACATGATCGAGGCGATCGCCTCGATCATCTGCGACATGCCGAAGAACAGGATCAGCGACAGCATCTCCACATCGCGGGCGCGGGCGAGGCGCGGCACGATCAGGTAGTAGATCGGGATGCCGATGACCATGCCGGCGGCCAGCATGATCGCCGCCGAGGTCAGCGGGTGCAGCCCGAGCAGCGCGAACAGGAACACCGCGGCGTAGGCGCCCAGCATCAGGAAGTCGCCATGCGCGAGGTTGACGATGCGCATGACCCCGAACACCAGGTTGAGCCCGAGCCCCACCAGCGTGAAGAACAGGCCGAAGAAGACCCCGGAGATGATTGCGGAAACAAGCATCGGAGCTCAGCAACCACCCTTCGCTGTCGCGGCGCGCCGCGCCCCGGCATCCCCCTTCTCTGAATGGAAGCGGGGAGGCGTGCGCCCATTTCCGGGGCCGCCCGAAGGCTCACGGCGACTTTCCCGATGGCTCGGCATTTCCGGACGCGGCCCCTCCTGCTAGGCCTCTCCACCCTACCCGGCGCTGCTACTTGTTGCCAAACGTGCCGATCTCGGCGTCCGCGGTCTTGTACTGCTCGGGGTACACCACGTTGAACTTGATGCCGCCTTTGCCGTCGGACGCGACCTGGCCGAGCGGCGTGATTTCGCCGACCTGGGCACCAAACTTGTCGAGCTCGAACGGGCCGGCGAGCGAGGTGAGCTTGCCGGAGAGCCCGAACACTGCTTCCTTCAGGTCCTGCTGGTCGAGGCTCTTGGCGTGGGCCAGCGTCTCCTGGAGCACGATGCCCACCGTATAGCCGGCGATCGCATTCAGGCCGAAGGCGGTACCTGGCGTGTTGGCGTATTTCTTGGTCCACGCCTGCCGGTACTCGGGCAGGTTCATCCCGGTGGTGACCTTGTACTCGTACTCAGCCCCGGTGACGTAGGTGAACCCGCCGATCAGCCCGTCGGCGCCCACGGCCTTCAACAGCTCCTCCGGCTCCGCACCCGAATAGACGGTGAACACGAACTTGAACTTCTGCCCGAGGTCGCGGAGGTTCCTCAGGAACGCGATGTCGTTGCCGGGATAGCCGAGTTGGATCACCGCGTCCGGGTTGGCCGCGGCGATGTTGTTGATCAGCACGGTGTAGTTCGACGTGTTGGTCGGCACCCCCTGGTCATAGACGATCTTCAGTGTGCCCGCCTCGTTGAAGAACTTCTTGAAGGCGGTCGCCTGGGTGCCGGTGAAGTCGTTGGTGCAGTAGAGGATCGCGACGGTCTTGATGCCGTGCTTCGGCCCCTCCTTGTTGAGGAATTCGGCGGCGTATTTCGGCCAGATGGTCGAAGCCGGATCGGCCAGCAGCGCGATCATCGGATCCGGGTTGGTGAAGAACGGCGCGCCGGTGCCGGTTGGATCGAACAGGAACTGCTTGTGCTCGCGGGCGATCGGTACGGCCACGGAGGTGAGCACCGAGCCCGAATCGCTCACCAGCATATCCACCTTGTCCTGGGTGATCAGCTGGTTGATCAGCGTGGCCGCGGTCGCGGTGCTGCTCTGGTCGTCATAGGCGATCAGCTTGATCGGGATGCGCTTGTCGAACGCCTTCACGTACGCGCCGCCCTTGGCGTTCTCCACATCGATCCACAGGCGCACGCCGTAATACACCGGCATGGATATCGCCGCGAACGGCCCGGTGCTGGCATACAGCTCGCCGATCTTGATCTCCGACGGCGCCTGCTTCGCCTGCGCGTAAACCTTCGGCGCGACGCCAAGGCCGCCCAGCGCCGCCAGCCCGGTCAACGCGGTTCGCCGCCTGATCTCCATCAGATGTTCCCTCTCCGGCTGAATCAGGCATCGATTAGGTCAGATTCCTGGGTCATGCAAGCAAGCCCCGGCGGAGCCCAGCGCTTCTCAATGCGAACGCCTCGCAAGTTGCGGGTTCCGGGTGAGTCCGAAATGCAACATCCAGGGGTAAATCGCTGATCGAGCCGCAAATAGAGGATACTCAAGCGCGCAGGGCTGCGATTCTGTACTCAGGTGCAACGCCTGGAGACCCTGATCGGCGCCCTGCGCCAATGCTGCGAGACGTTCCCTGACAAGCGTCACGGGAACAACGCGGTCTATGCGATGTCCGACATCGCACTGGCCGCCTTCTCGGCGTTCTTCATGCAAAGCCCCTCGTTCCTCGCGCATCCGCCTTCCACACGATCTGCGACAAG
>Ga0187809_10000302_pt1 | contig 28829 bp, 34 predicted proteins | sample NC_wetland_sal_i_8_FD_132415 | JGI IMG/M metagenome (GOLD analysis project Ga0187809, IMG submission 132415) | Wetland sediment microbial communities from Neuse River Estuary, North Carolina, USA - ASW_4 | ecosystem: Environmental > Aquatic > Freshwater > Wetlands > Sediment | place: USA: North...
GCCTGTCGAGCTCGCCTACGTGGCCCGCGACCTCGGGGAGGAGCTCGGCTCGCTCGCGGTTCGGCGCGAGCACCTGCTCGAGGTGGTGGTGGCTGCGAACGGGCAGGCGCTCGCCGATCGCGAACGCGTCCTCCAGGTCGGGCGGGCCCTCGTCGACAACGCGCTGGTCCACACGCCGCCGGGGACACACGTCTGGATCGTCGCCGACGGTACCCGGCTACGGGTCGAGGACGACGGGCCCGGCATCCCGGTGGAGCACCGGGAGCAGATCTTCACCCGGTTCACCCGCCTCCACGGCACGCGCGCCTCGGGCAGCGGCCTCGGCCTGGCGATCGCTCGAGAGCTGGCCGAGCGCATGGCGGGCGAGCTGCGGGTCGAGGCTCGGCCCGGACGAACGTCCTTCGTCCTCGACCTGCCCTCGGCGGAGCCGGCCGTTTCCACGGGGAATCGCGCCGCATTTCGTAACAATCGTCACGAATAACCTGGGCGGTTAACCAAGCCGTGCCCGGGGAATGAGGCGTCTCAGCGAGGCCGGTGGAGTAGATCGTGTAGAAATCGGCGGGTTTGGGCCGTCGAATCTAGGGAAAACGGAAGGCGGATGGAGCTCGTCACGGATACGGCCGATGTGGATGTCGCGGGGGGAATCCGCACCGTGCGCCTTCGAATCCCCGCGAAGCCGGAGTACATCGCGCTCGGGCGGCTCGCGCTGACGGGCCTCGCGCAGGCGCGCGGACTCGACTCGGACACGATCGCCGACCTCAAGCTGGCGCTCACCGAAGCGGTCTCGAACTCGGTGCGCCACGCCTATGCCGCAGCCGGGGACGGGCAGGTCGACGTCCGATACGAGCTGCGCGCCGACCGCATCTCCATCGAGGTGGTCGACGACGGGGCCGGCTTCGATCCCGAGGAGGCGCTGTCGTTCGACGGCGACGAGCTGTCGGAGGGCGGCCTCGGCATCGCCATCATCCGAGCGATCGCGGACGACGTCGAGATCGAGTCGCGACCGGGGGTGCGCGGGTCGCGGCTACGCCTCGTGAAGAATCTCTGACGACGCGCAGGCTCATCGTCGTCTCGAACCGAGGCCCTGTGACGTACGGGCGCGGTCCGAACGGCGAGCGCACGGAGAGCCGCGGCGGCGGCGGCCTCGCCACTGCGCTCCGCGGGCTCGTCGAGCAGCATGACACCACGTGGATCGCGAACGCGATGACCGACGAGGACCGCGTCGTCGCCGGCGAGCGTCAGCACGGGACGATGCTGCTCGCCCAGGATCCGGATGCCTACGCGCGTTTCTACAACGTCGCCGCGAACCCGACGCTGTGGTTCCTGCAGCACATGCTCTGGAATCTCGGGCGAACGCCGGACTGGGACGACGAGCGCCACGATGCGTGGACGAACGGCTACGTGCCGGTCAATGCGTCGATGGCGCGCGCCGTTGTCGCGGAGCTCGAGCGTGATCCCGACGCAGACGTCTTCTTCCACGACTACCACCTGTATCTCGCGCCTGCAATCGTGCGGCGCGAGGCTCCGGACGCGGTCATGTCGCACTTCGTGCACGTTCCGTGGCCGGAGACCGATGCATGGTCGGTTCTTCCCGAGCCGCTGCGCCGCGACGTGTTCGCCGGACTGCTCGCCAACGACGTGGTCGGGTTCCACACCGACCGGTGGCGGCGGAGCTTCCTCCGCGGCTGCGCCGACGTCCTCGGCGCCCGCGTGGACGGCCACGTCGTCGAGCACGAAGGGCGGCGGACGCGCGTCACCGCGCATCCGATCGGGATCGACACGGCCGAGTTCGAGGCCCTCGCCGCCGGCGAAGAAGTGTGTGCGCGCGAACGCGAGCTCGTCGCGTCGCGCACGGAGATGCTCGTGCTGCGCGTCGACCGTACCGACCCGTCGAAGAACGTTGTGCGCGGGCTGCGCGCTTTCGGCGTGATGCTCGAACGGCATCCGGAGCTGCGCGGGCGGGCGCGCATGCTCGCGTTGCTCGACCCCTCGCGCCAGGACATCCCCGAATACGCCGACTACGTCGCCGCGATCGAGCGTGAGGCGGAAAAGCTCGGCGACTGCGTCGATCTGCGCGTCGGCGACGACTTCGCACGCTCGGTCGCCGCCTACAAGCAGTTCGACGCCCTCCTCGTCAACGCGGTGTTCGACGGGCTCAACCTCGTCTCGAAGGAGGCGCCGTACGTCAACACGCGCGACGGCGTTCTCGTGCTCTCCGAGAACGCCGGTTCGCACGCGGAGCTCGGCGAATGGGCGCTGACGGTGAACCCATTCGACGTCTCCGGCCAAGCCGACGCGCTCTATGTGGCGCTCACGATGAAGCCCGAGGAGAAGCGTCGCCGGCTCGATGCGATACGGGCGCACGTTCGGGCGCACGACGTCCGCGAATGGGGCGAGCTGCAGATGGCCGACCTCCTCCGTTTACGATCTCGGCGGTGAGCGAGCTCTCCCACGTCGACGAGGGCGGCGACGTCCGCATGGTGGACGTCGGTGCGAAGCCGCTGTCGCGGCGGCGTGCGATCGCGCGCGCCGAGGTGCGCATGGCGGCCGAGACCGCTCGCCGCCTACACGACCTCCCGAAGGGCGACGCTCTCGCAACCGCGAAGCTCGCCGGGATCATGGCTGCGAAGAGGACGAGCGAGCTCATTCCTCTGTGCCATCCGCTACCGCTGTCGCACGTCGGCGTCGAGATCGACGTCGGCGACGAGACTGTCGAGATCGTCGCCGCGGCGGAGACGACGGCGCAGACAGGCGTCGAGATGGAAGCGTTGACCGCCGCGGCGGTCGCCGCCCTCACGGTCTACGACATGGCGAAGGCGATCGACAAGGGCATGGTGGTGAGCGAGGTCCGCCTCGTCGAGAAGACGAAGGAGGAAGTATGAGGGCGGGTGTCCTCACCGTGTCCGACCGTGTCTCGCGCGGCGAGGCGGAGGACGGCAGCGGCGACCTCCTCGAGGAGCTTCTCCGCGCCGACGGCTACGACGTCGAGCGTCGCCTCGTCCCGGACGAGCGTGGTGAGATCGCGGCGGCTATCCGCGATCTCGCAGGCGGCGCGAAGATCGTGCTCACCACCGGTGGCACCGGTCTCGCGAAACGCGACGTGACGCCGGAGGCGACACGCGACGTCATCGAGCGCGAGGCTCCGGGAATCGCACAGGCGCTGCGAGCGAACGCGCTGCACAAGACACCCTATGCGGCGCTCTCGCGCGGGACCGCGGGCGTGCTCGGCGAGACGCTCGTCGTCAACCTCCCCGGCTCGACCGGCGGCTGCCGAGACGGCTTCGAAGTCCTGTCGCCGCTTCTCCACCATGCGCTCGACCTGCTCGCCGGCCACACGGCGCACCAGCAGTGATCGCAGTGATGCCGGCGCGCTTCGCGCGCCTCGTGAAGATCGAGCACACGGTGTTCGCGCTGCCGTTCGCGTACGTCGGCGCGTTCCTCGCGGTGGGGAGGACGCCGTCGGGGCACGATCTGCTCTGGATCACGCTCGCGATGGTCGGCGCCCGCTCGCTCGCGATGGCGCTCAACCGGCTCATCGATGCCGGCATCGACGCGCGGAACCCGCGCACTGCGGGGCGTGAGCTCCCGAGCGGGCAGCTCTCAGTCGTGCAGGTGCTGCTCTTCTGCGCCGCTTCGCTTGCACTCTTCCTCGTTGCGGTCTGGCAGCTTGCGCCGCTCACCCACCGGCTGTGGCCGATCCCCGTCGCAGGCTTCGTCGTCTATCCGTATCTGAAGCGCGTCACGTGGCTGTGCCATCTTTGGCTGGGTGCGGTGGACGGGCTCGCGCCGGTTGGAGCCTGGGTGGCGATCACGAACCGGCTGCCCTGGCAGTCGTGGATGCTCGGCGCAGCCGTCGCGCTCTGGGTCGCCGGCTTCGACTGCTTCTACGCGCTCTTCGACCTCGAGATCGACCGTGCGCAAGGTCTCAACTCGATCGCCACCCGCTTCGGCGTGAAGGGCGCCTTCGCCGGCGCGCGCGTCGCGCATCTCGCGACCATCGGCTGCCTCGTGGCGGCCGGTCTCGGTCTCTCCGTCGGCGCCCTCTACTGGACCGGCGTTGCGGTCGTCGCGGCACTGCTCGCGTACGAGCACTTGCTCGTGCGGCCGAACGACCTGCGCCGGCTCGATGCGGCGTTTTTCACGATGAACGGCGTCATCAGCGTCGTCCTCGCAGCATTCGTCATCTTGGACGTCGCTACGTGATCTCGATGCGCGGCGGCTGCTCGAGCGTCTTCAGCACGACGCAGTAGCGCAGCGTCTTCTCGACGAGCTCGTCGCGTCGATCACCCGCACCGTCGATGTCGAATCGAAGCGTGATGCGGTCGAATCCGACCGGGACCTCGCGGACGACGCCGAGCGTGCCGCGCAGGTCGAGCTCGCCCGTCGCGACCACCTCGATCTTCGTCGTCTCGATGCCGGAGGCCGCGGCGACCATCTGGCACGTCACCTGAGCACATGCCGCCAGCGCCCCGAGGAGGAGGTCGCCCGAGCACGGCGCCGTGCCCGCGCCGCCGACGCCGGCGTGCGCCTCCGCCGCGTAGATCGCACGCCCGATGTCGACCGAGCAGGCGGCCGCACCCGCGGTCTCGGTGCCACGGGCAGTGAGCGTGATCCGTGCGGCGCCCGGCTCGTTGCGGTAGCGCTCCTTGAGCGGACGCTGTGACTCGCGCAGATCCACGCACCTACACTAGCCCCCGATGATCAGGGCCCGAAAGCTCGGCAAGCGCTTCGGCGACAAGCGCGTCCTGCGCGCGGTCGATCTCGACGTTCCGGACGGGGCATTCGCCGTCGTCACCGGTCCGAACGGGTCGGGGAAGACGACGCTGCTCCGTCTCTGTGCAGGCCTTGCGCTCCCGAGCGACGGCCAGCTCGAGGTCGGCGTGCCGCGGGCGCGCATCGGCTACCTCGCGCACGAGCCGCTCGTCTACCGGGAGCTGACCGCGCTCGAGAACCTCGAGCTCTACGGCCGTCTGTATCGCGTGCCCGAGCGGCGGGAGCGGATCGGGATGCTGCTGGAGCGCTTCGGCCTCTGGGAGGCACGCCACGAGCGCGTCGGCTCGTACTCGCGTGGGATGACGCAGCGGCTCGCGCTCTGCCGCGTCCTCCTGCACGAGCCGGAGCTGCTCGTGCTCGACGAGCCGTACACCGCGCTCGACGCCGCCGGCGCGGGTCTGCTCGACGTGCAGCTCGCCGAGCTGCATCGCGAGCGCACCCTCCTCGTCTCCACGCACGACCCCGACCGCGTCGACTCCCTCGCGACGACGAGGCTGGCGCTCGCATGAACTACGTTGCAGACGTCCGCGCGCTCGCGCGAAAGGACCTCCTGCTCGAGCTGCGTGCGCGCGACACGCTCCCGGCAATGCTCCTCTTCGTCGTCGCGACGTTCGTCGTCTTCCATTTCTCGCTGCCGGCTCACTCGTCTCGTCTCGCGGCGAGCGGCCTCCTCTGGGTCGCGATCGTCTTCACCGCGCTCCTCGGCCTCGGACGCGCGTTCGTTCCGGAGCGTGAGCAGCGCGTTCTCGACGGGCTCGTGCTCGCCCCGTGCGACCGCAGCGCCATCTGGGTTGCGAAGGCGATCGCCACGCTCGCCTTCCTCAGTGCCGCCGAGGTTGTCGCGCTCCCCGTCTTCGCGCTCTTCTTCCACGGCCTCCGCGGAGCGACCGTCGCCGGGATGCTCCTTGCCGACGTCGGCATCTGCGCGGTCGGAACGTTCCTCGGCGCGATGGCGGTGGCCACCCGCGCGCGCGACCTGCTCCTCCCGCTCCTCTTCCTGCCGCTCGCGATCCCGATCGTCGTCGGCGGCGTCGGCGCGAGCGTCGTCGCCGCCCCGGGCCGGTACCTCGGCTTCCTCGCCCTCTACGACGTCCTCTTCGGGGTGCTCTGCTGGGCGTCCTTCGAGTACGTCGTGACCGAGTAACCTTGGGAGCGGTGGAAAGGCAGTACCGCGTGCCGCTGCCCGTCCTGGCGGTGGCCTCTCTCGTGCTCGTGACGCTCGCCCTCGCGCTCGTCTTCTTCGTCGTCCCGAACGACGCCGACCAGGGCTTCTCTCAGCGGATCTTCTACTTCCACGTCTCGATCGCGTTCACCGCGTACGCGTGCTTCGCCGGCGGAGCGTGGAAGGCGCTGCGCCATCTCTGGAAGCGTGACCCGTACGCGGATCTCGAAAGCTACGTCGCCGTCCATCAGGGCATCATCTTCGGCTCCCTCGTGCTTCTCACAGGCTCGATCTGGGCGAGGATCTCGTGGGGACACTGGTGGCTCTGGAGCGAGGACCAGCTCGTGCTCTTCCTCGTGCTCTTCCTCTTCTACTGCGCGTATTTCATGTTGCGCTTCTCGGTCGACCCGGGGCCGCAGCGCGCGAACTTCTCTGCCGTCTACGCGCTCTTCGGTGTCGTGCTCATCCCCGTGAGCTTCCTCGCCATCCGGATCGCGAAGCACTTCATCCATCCCGTCGTGTTCACGAGCAACGTGACGAGCAACCTGCCGGGCTCGATGCTGTGGACCTATTGCATTACGCAGGTTGCGCTGCTCGTTCTCGCGTACACGCTGTACCGCATCGAGCTCGCCGGCAAGCGGCTCGATCTCCGGCTGCGGGAGCTGAGGCTCGCATGACGACCGCCGAGAAATACGTCACCGCTGCGTACTGCGTGATCTTCGCCGCAGTCCTCGTGTACGTCGTGATCATCGCGTTGAAGTTGCAGCGTCTCGAGCGCGACGTCGACGAGCTCGAGCGCCGCGAGACGAAGGCAGAGGACGACGACCGCGAGACGATCTCCGTTGGCTGAGCTGCTCTTCTGGCCCGCGCTGCTCCTCTACGGCGAGGCCGCCGTCGGCTACTTCGGCGACGTGCGGCATCCGGGCGTCGCGGGCCGCGCGGCGACGTGGGGCGTGCGGCTCGGCTGGCTCGTGCAGACTGCGCTGCTCGCGGTGCAGGCGTCGCGCGACGACGGGTTTCCCTGGGGCACGTGGGCCGGGTCGCTCAACCTCTTCGTGTGGCTCGTCGTCGGCGTGTATCTCATCTGGGGCTGCCGCCGTCCGTACCGGCTGCTCGGGCTTGCGGTCATGCCGCTGGCTGCGGTGCTGCTCGTCGTGTCGAGAGCAGGCGGCGGCACGGGCATCGGCAAGAGGAGCCCCTACTCGAATCTCTTCCTCGTGCTGCACGTGGGCCTCGTGCTCGCAGCATTCGCCGGTTTCACGCTCGCGTCCGCTCTGTCGGCTCTGTACCTCTGGCAAGAGCGGCGGCTGAAGCGCCATGAGGCGACCATCTTCCGCCGTCCTGCGCCGCCGCTCGCCGTCCTCGACCGGCTCGCCGCGCGCACCGTGCTCGTTTCCGTCCCGGCGCTCACGCTCGGGATCGCCGTCGGCGTCGCCCGGCTCGTCAGCCGCGGCGACCATGTCGACGCGCTCGTCGTCGCGACACTCGTCACCTGGGTCGTGTGGGCCGGCTATCTCGGCGTCCGGGCAGCCGGTTGGACGGGGCGGCGTGCCGCATATCTCGCGCTCGCCGGTTTCGCGCTCGTCATCGTCGTCCGCCTCGCGCTCCCCGCCACCCATTTCGGCTGATGCGCCTCGTCCTCGTCGGCACCTCGCACCACCGCGCGCCCGTCGAGCTCCGCGAGCGCGTCGCGTTCGATCGCGACGCGTCGCGCGCCATCGCCGAGCGGCTGGGCGCCGCCGTCTGCCTCTCGACGTGCAACCGCACCGAGCTCTACATAGAGGCGGAGGACGCCGACGACGCGGAGGCGCGCGCGGGTGAGATCCTCGGCGAGCTCGAGCCGGCGCTGTACCGGCTGCGCGACCACGCCGCAGCGCTCCATCTCTTCCGTGTGGCCGCCGGGCTCGACTCGCTCGTGCCGGGCGAGGGCGAGATCCTCGGCCAGGTGCGTGCCGCGCACGAGGTCGGGACGCCCGGGCCGCTGCTCGATCGTGTGTTCCGGCACGCACTGCACGCTGGGCGCAAGGTGCGCGCGCAGACCGCGATCGGCGAGAGCCCCGCGTCGGTGTCGTCCGCCGCCGCGGCGCTCGCCGAGCAGGTGTTCGGCGATCTCGCCGGCTGCGAGATCCTTCTCGTCGGCGCGGGCGAGGTGAGCGGCCAGGCGGCCCGCAACCTCCGGACCCGGGGAGCGAACATCGCATTCGTCGCGGACAGCAAGACCGATCGAGCGCAGCTCGAGCAGGAGCTGGCTCGTGCGGACGTGGTCGTTTCCTCGACGAGCGCTCCGGGCTACGTCCTCGACGCGGGCACCGTCGACCGTGCGCGCCGCGGGCGCAGGCTGCTGCTCATCGACCTCGCCGTCCCGCGCGATCTCGATCCTGCGATCCATGACCTCGACGGCTGCTACCTCTACGACATCGACGATCTCGAGGCGATCGTCGCCGAGACGCTCGCGGGCCGGCGCAGCGAAGCGGAGCACGCCGAGGCGATCGTCTCCGCCGAGGCCGAGAAGTTTCACGAGTGGCAGGCCTCGCTCGACATCGTCCCGGCGATCGCGTCGCTGCGGGCGCGCGCGGAGGAGATCCGCGAGCAGGAGCTCGCCAAGGCGGAGGGAGTGCTCGGCCGCCTCGACGAGAGCCAGCGCCGTGCAGTCGAGTCGATCACGGCCCAGATCGTGAACAAGCTCCTGCACCTGCCCACGATTCGCCTGAAACAGGCGGCGGCGGCAGCCGATGGGGTCGTTTATGCTGATGCCGTGCGTCACCTCTTCGGTCTCGGCGAGGACGAGCGCTGAAGCCGCTCTCACCGCGGATGACCGCGCGGCCGCTGCCGCTGCAGGTGCCGACGGCGTTCGTTCGGGTGCGGCCGCGCGGCGCGTCGCCTTGCGGGCAGTCGGTTCGGCGAAGTGCGCACTGTGCTCGTTCGCGTCGGCAGCCGCGGTAGTCGCCTCGCGCTGACGCAGGCGGAGCTCGCCGCCTCTCGGCTGCGGGCACCCGGCATCGAGATCGCACTCGTCCCGATCACGACCGCAGGCGACCGCGACCGCACGAAGCCGTTCGGCGAGATCGGCGCCCGTGGCGTTTTCGTGAAGGAGCTCGAGGAGGCGCTCCTCGACCACCGCATCGACGTCGCCGTCCATTCGGCGAAGGACATGACGTCGACCGACACGGACGGGCTGCGCGTGGGGGCGTATCTCGCGCGGGACGACCCGCGGGATGCGCTCTGCGGGGCGTCCGGGCTGCGTCCGGGGATGAAGGTCGGCACCGCGTCCGCTCGGCGAACCGCTCAGCTCCTCGCGCTCGAGCCGTCGCTCTCGATTCATCCGCTGCGCGGCAACATCGACACGCGGCTGCGCAAGCGCATCGAGCGCGGCCTCGACGCCGTCGTGCTCGCGGCCTGCGGGCTCGACCGGCTCGGCCTCGCGCGTGACATCGGTCTACGGTTCGATCCCGAGCAGGTGCTTCCGGAGGCGGGGCAGGGCGCCCTCGCGTTGCAGGTCCGCGAAGGCGAGTCGCATCTCGTCGCGGCGGCCGACGACGCCGACACACGGACGCAGGTCGAGGCCGAGCGCGCCGTCGTCGCGGCCGTCGGCGGCGGCTGCCTTGCTCCGGTTGCGGCGCATCACGACGGCACGAGGCTGACGGGGCTCGTCGCCGCCGAGGACGGGTCGTGGATCGAGCGGCGCACCGGCGACGACCCGGCCGCGCTCGGCCGGGAGCTGGCGGATGCGAGTAGTAGTCACGCGTGAGGATCTGGTCGAGCGCGTCGCCGCGCTCGGGCACGATGCAGTCCTCTGCGAGCTGATCCGGATCGAGCCGCTCGGCGACGAGCCGATCGACGCTCGAGGATACGACTGGCTCGTCGTCACCAGCCGGAACGGCGCGCACGAGCTCGGCCGCCGCGGCGTGACCGCGAACCGGATCGCGGCCATCGGTCCGGCGACCGCAGAGGCTCTGCGCGCGCACGGCCTTCCCGTCGACCTCGTCGCGCGGACGCATTCGCAGGAGGGATTGCGCGCCGAGCTTCCGACCGGACGGCTCCTGCTCGCGGCCGCAGAGGGCGCCCGCCGTGACGTGCTCGACGCCGACTTCGTGCCGCTCTACCGGACGATCGAGCTCACGCCGGAGGCGCCGCGCGCGGACGTCGCGCTTCTCTTGTCGGGCTCCGCCGCGCGGGCGCTCGCGTCCACCGGCGCGCGCATCCCGGTCGTCGCGATCGGCCCGCAGACGGCGGCGGAGGCGCGCGAGGTCGGGCTCGAGGTCGTCGCCGTCGCCGAGGCGCACGACCTCGACGGCGTCCTCGAAGCTTTGGGTTCGTTTCCGGGCTGACCGGCGCCGGGTACGTGCGACGCGCGAAGCCGATGCGAGGAGGTGAAAGACTCGAACCCGGCACCTGTATGAAGATCTCCTTCATCACCTTCCTGACCGATTTCGGACTGCAGGACGACTTCGTCGGGACGTGCCACGGAGTGATGAAGCGCATTGCCCCTGATGCGCAGATCATCGACATCACACACGGCATCCGGCCCGGCCGCATCCTCCAGGGCGCGCTCGTGCTGGCGAACACGCTCGCCTACATGCCGCCAGGCGTCCATCTCGCCGTCGTCGATCCCGGCGTCGGAGGCTCGCGGCGGCCGCTGGTCCTCCAGGACGCTGAGGGACGTCTGTACGTCGGACCCGACAACGGCCTCCTGCTCCCTGCGACCGAGCGCTTCGGCGGAGTCGCCGCCGCACACGAGCTCGCCAACCCCGCCTACGCGCTCGAACGCGTGTCGCGCACGTTCCACGGCCGCGACCTCTTCGCACCGGCGGCGGCGCACCTGGCGGGGGGCGTCGCGGCGTCGGATCTCGGCCCGCCGATCGCCCTGGACGAGCTCGTGCGGCTCGACCTCCCGGCGGTGGAGATCGACGGGTCCCACATCCACGCGACCGTCCTCGCGGTCGATCACTTCGGGAACGTCTCGCTCAACCTCACGCGCGACCAGCTCGAGGAGGTCGACGTCGTCCCGGGAAAGCGTGTCGAGGTCGTCGTCAACGACCGGCAGTACTTCGCGGTCGCCGCCCGGACGTTCGGCGACGCCCGCCACGGCGACCTGATCCTCTACGAGGACAGCTACGCGAACGTCGCCGTCGCGGTCTCGCGCGGCAGCGCGGCAGAGCTGCTCGCGGTCGACGAGGGAAGCAAGATCCTCATTCGCGCATGAACGGGCAAGCCGTGGCACGGAAGGTCACCGATGCGGTCGTCCGCCGGCCCTGGACGTGGCGCTTCTTCCGCGGCCGGATGCAGCGCGTCTTCGACGAGCTGGCGCCGACGTGGGAGACGCGCCTCGGCCCGCACCACCTCCTCGCGCTCCGGCAGGCCGTGGCGGGTCTCGAGCCGCAGAGCGTCGTCGACATCGGCACCGGCACCGGCAAGGCCGCCATCGCGCTCGCGGAATGGTTCCCGGACGCCGACGTCGTGGGCGTCGACCTTTCGCCGGCGATGGTGGCCGAGGCGGAACGGCGCACGGCGGGTCGCGTCCGCTTCCAGGTGGCGGACGCATCGAGCCTTGCGTTCCCGGACGAGTCGTTCGACCTCGTGGTGCTCATGAACGCGATCCCGTTCTTCGACGAGCTTGCTCGCATCACCGCTCCCGGCGGTGTCGTCGTCAACTCGTTCTCGCGCGGCCCGGAGACGCCGATCTACGTCTCCGACGACCGACTGCGCCGGGAGCTCTCCCGCCGGGGCTTCGGCCTCTTCGCCTCGTTCGCGGCCGATCCGGCCACTGCGCTGCGGGCGCGGAAGCTGTAGGCTTCCGTCAACGGACGTTCGCGACACGGTCACACCGGTCCGGACGCCGCAGGCCCCCGAGAACGCTTTCGCGCTCCCGGGGGTCTTTTTGCGAACGGTCGGCTCAGAACCAGCTTATGTGCTGCTGCAGCACCGGCACGAGGAAGTAGAGGACGAACGCCCCCGACGCCACCCACATGAACGGGTGGATGCGCTTCCAGCTGCGCTGCGCGGCGCAGATGACGGTGTAGGTGATGAAGCCGAAGCCGATTCCGTTCGTGATCGAGTACGTGAACGGCATGATCATGATCGCGAGCGCCGCCGAGAGGCCGATCGCGAGATCGTGGAAGTCGATGCCGGCGAGCCGCGTCTTGGCAGTGCCGCCCTCCGCCTCGCCCTCCGCCTCCGTCAGCGTCGAGATCATGAGCCAGCCGACGACCACGAGCGCCGCGGCGGTCGCCTGCGCCGGAACCATCCCGATCAGCGGGCTGATGAACATGAAGGGGAAGAACAGCAGCCCGGCGACGACGGCGACCCAGCCGGTGCGGCCGCCTGCCGCGACGCCGGAGCCGGACTCGATGTAGGTCGTCGCCGACGACGAGGAGGCCGCGCCGCCGCCGATGGCGGCCAGGCCGTCGACGATCAGCGCCTTCTTGAACTGCGGGATGTTCCCGTGCTTGTCGACGTAACCGGCCTGCTTGCCGACGCCGATGCTCGTCCCGGAGAAGTCGAAGAAGTCGCTGAGGAAGAGCGAGAAGACCCATACGAGCGAAGCCACGACGCCGAGCTCGGCCCCGCTGAACGAGTGGAAGCTGATGTTGCCGAACAGCGTGAAGTTCGGCTTCGCATACAGGTGGCTCCAGCCCGGCCACACCGCGCCCGCCGTCTTGCCGAACGCGTGGTAGCTCGTGGCCTTGTTGATGATCGTCGCGAGGATCGTCGTGCCGACGATTCCGACGAGAAGATCGCCGCGGAAGCGGATGGCCCGCATCGCGAACGTGAACACGAGGCCGAAGAGGGCGACGAACACGGGCCACGTGGTGAAGCTGCCGAGCCCGACCGGCGTCGCGTGGCTCGGATCCTGCGCGATGATCCCGGAGTTGTAGAGCCCGATGAACGCGATGAAGAGGCCGATGCCGATCGCGATCGCCTTCTTCAGCTCGAGCGGGATCGCCTTGAAGATGAGCTCGCGCAGCCCGCTGACCGCGAGCACCACCATCGCCACGCCCTCGAGGACGACGAGCCCCATCGCCTCGGGGAACGAGGCCTTGCCGCTGGCGACGAGGCCGTAGGCGACGACCGCGTTCAGGCCCATGCCCGGCGCGATCGCGAATGCGTAGTTCGTCGTCAGGCCCATGAGGATGGACATGACGCCTGCGACCATGCACGTGCTCGTCAGAACCGCCGCGAACGGCAGCGCCGCGCCGTGAACGGGCTTGACGCCGGCGAGAATCGACGGGTTGACGAAGATGATGTACGACATCACGACGAACGTCGTGGCGCCGGCCATCGTGTCCCGCGCGAGCGTCGTGCCGCGCGCGGCGAACCCGAAATACCGCTCCAGGAAGGACTCCCGGAACGTCGCTGCAATGGTGCTCATGAACCGAACCCTCCCCTGGGGAAGACGACGACCAGCCGAACCTAGTCGGTCGGAATGACGGATCTCAATGGCCCCCCGGCGGCGCAAGTCCGCTCTTTGCGGGAATTTGCGCCGTCCTTCAGCGCCTTGGCAGCGGTCTTACGAAGCGCTCATATCGCGCCGGTTGAATACGTGGCGATGCGCGCCGATCGGTCTTCCACCGGGCTGTCGCGCAGACGGTTCGTCGCCGTTGCGGGTGCGGGTCTCGGCGCGCTCCTCGTACCCGGCGTCCGCCCTGCGTCCGCGCGGGTCGCGGACGACGCGGACGTTCGCGCATTCGTCAGCCGGCCGGATCTGAGGCCGCCGACCGTCGACGTGAGGACGGCCCTTCCGACCGCGGCGTCGGGACTCGTCTTCCTGGGCCCGTTCTCGGGCCCCTCGCAGTTCGGACCGTTGATCGTCGACGAGCGTGGTGAGCCGGTCTGGTTCCACCCGCTTCCGGCTTCCTCCGGCACGGTGGCCGCCGACTTTCGGATGCAGACCTATCGCGGCAAGCCCGTGCTGACGTGGTGGGAGGGGACGGTGGCGGCGAACGGTTACGGCCAGGGCGAATACGTCGTCGCCGACTCGTCCTACGACGAGATCGCCCGCTTCGGAGCTGCGAACGGGTACACGAGCGACCTCCACGAGTTCACGATCACGTCCAGCGACACGGCGTTGATCATCGCCTCGAACGCGATCCCGATCGATCTTTCCGCGACGGGCGGCCCGACCGACGGCTCGCTGCTCGACGCGATCGTCCAAGAGGTCCACATCGAGAGCGGGGCGCTCTTGTTCGAGTGGCGCTGCTCCGACCACATCGCGGTCGACGAGTCGTACTTTTCCCCCTCCGACGGCGTCTGGGACTACCTCCATCTCAACTCGGCCGACGAGATCGACGCCGAAAGCCTCCTCCTCTCGTCCCGTCATACCTGCGCTCTCTACAAGGTCGATCGAGCGAGCGGCGACATCGTCTGGCGGCTCGGCGGCAAGCGGAGCGACTTCACCATGGGCGATGGGACACAGTTCGAGTTCCAGCACGACGCCCGCTCGCAACCGGATGGGACGATCTCGATCTTCGACGACGGCGCCTACTCGCCCGCCCTGCCCAGCGAGCCGTTACCGAGCGAACCTGTCTCGCGCGCCGTTGTCCTGCGCCTCGACACGACGGCGATGACCGCGGAGCTCGTCCGGGCGGCTGCCAACCCGGCCGATGCGGTGGCGTTCGCTCTCGGCAGCGTGCAGCTTCTGCGGGACGGCGGCATGTTCGTCGGCTGGGGCACGGTCCCGGAATGCTCCGAATTCGCCGCCGACGGGACGCTTCGCTTCGACGCCTCTCTGCCCGGCGGCGGCTGGTCATACCGCGCCTACCGCTTCCCCTGGAGCGGCCGCCCGACGACCCCGCCCGCGCTGACCGTGTGGAGGAACGCAGACGGCAGCGCACAGGCGTACATGAGCTGGAACGGCGCAACCGCGGTCTCCCACTGGCAGATTGCCGGCGGCGACCGCCGGACGGAGCTCAGCCCGCTGATGACCGCCGGCCGCACCGGCTTCGAGACCAGCATCCGCATCAAGAAGGCGCCCGCGTACCTCGCGGCCACTGCCCTCGACACGCGCGGCCGCAGCCTGGGCACGTCGCGCGTGATTCGCACCTAGAGGAGTGGCGAGGGCCGGACTCGAACCGGCGACACCCCGGTTTTCAGCCGAGTGCTCTACCAGCTGAGCTACCTCGCCGCGGCGGCCAGTGTAGAGGACGCGGCCGTAACCGTGCCCTCTAGCCGGCCAGCTGTGCGGCTCGTATCGCTCGGAGGCGCTGGACGAGGCTGTCGACCAGGTCGCCTTTCATGAGCACGGCATCGGCGCCCGCCTCCGTCACGGCGTCGTGCAGCTCCGTCGCCGGGTCGCCCGTGAGCGCGATGAGGCAGAGGTTCGGATGATCCTTCCGCAGCCGCGCGACGGCGGTGACGCCGTCCACGACCGGCATGTGCAGGTCGATGACGACCGCGTCCGGCTCGAGCTCGTCCGCCAGCTCGATCGCGTCGAGGCCGTTCTCCGCCGTGCCGGCGACCGTGAGAACGGGCTGGTGCTCGATGAGCGGACGGAGGGACTCGAGGAAGTCTCGATCGTCGTCGACGAGCAGGACGCGCACCGGTACCGCAACCGTGCCGTCCGGCTGGTTCACGGTCGGACGTTAGCCTTGCCGCGATGAGCGTGCAACCGAAGCGACGTGAGATCGCGCTGATCGGTGCGACCCTCGATCTCGGCGCCGGCAGGCGCGGCGTCGACATGGGCCCATCGGCAATCCGCTACGCGGAGCTCGAGCAACATCTGCTGGAGGCGCTCGGGATCAGCACCGTCGACCTCGGCAACGTGGAGGCGCCCGTCGCAGAGTCGATGGAGTACGGCGACGAGCGTGCACGATTCCTGCCGCAGATCCTCGCGCTCTGCGACGAGGTGGCGGCCCTCGTCGCGGAGGCATCCGGGCGCGGGCAGACGCCGCTCGTTCTCGGCGGCGACCATTCCGTTGCGATCGGGAGCCTGGTCGGGATGGCCTCGACGCACGGACCTGGAGGCGTGCTGTGGATCGACGCGCACGGTGATCTCAACACGCCGGCTACGTCGCCGACCGGGAACGTGCACGGGATGGTGCTCGCTGCGGCTCTCGGCCTCGCCGGAGACGAGTTCAGGCGCGAGGGCTGGACGATCCCTGCAATCGACGCAGGGCGCCTCGCGCTCTTCGGTGTGCGCTCGCTCGACCAGGGCGAGCGGGAGCTGTTGAAGCAGATCGACGCGAAGGTGTTCACGATGGCCGACATCGACCGCGTGGGCGTCGAGCCGTGCATGCGCGAGGCGATCGCCCACGCGTCCGGAGCCGGCTTCCTCCACGTCAGCCTCGATCTCGACGTCGTCGATCCCGAGACGGCGCCGGGTGTCGGCACTCCCGTACGCGGCGGTCTCTCCTATCGTGAAGCCCATCACGCGATGGAGGTCGTGGCCGAGGCCGCCGATCTCGACTCGCTCGACGTCGTCGAGGTGAACCCCGTGCTCGATCGCGAGAACGCGACCGGCCGGCTCGCCGTCGAGCTGATCGCCTCAGCCCTCGGCGCTCGAATCCTGTAGCAGGAAGCGCTCGACCGCGTCCGCGGTCTCGTCGAACGCGCTCCACATCACCATGTGCAGGCCAGGAACGGTGACGACCTCGACGCGATCGCGGTACGCCTCGAGATGGTCGTCGCGCACGAGCCCGTAGACCGGGGCGTAGAGCAGCAGCGTGGGTGCAGTGAGCGTGTGCGCCGGCGGCGGCGCAGTTGCGAGCTCTCGGTAGATGGAGACGACCGCGTCCTGCCGGGTCCGGCGACGGAGCCGCCCGTCCGGAAGGATGTCGTGGTGCAGCGGGACGTCCGCGAGGGCGCGCGAGACGTTGATCTCGCCGGCGTCGTGGCGCTCCGCGACCGACGCCTCGGCCGACGCGATGATCGGCTCCGCGCTCTCGACCTCGGCCATGAACTCGGCGACGTGCGGGAGGATGTCGAATGCCGGGTCGAGCAGGACGGCGCGGCCGATGCGGCCGGGGTGGCGGGCCGCGAGCTCCAGGATGAGGCGGCCGCCGAAGGAGTGCCCGACCCAGTGCGGCCGCTCGAGCCCGAGGTCGTCGATCGTCTCGATCAGGTCGCCGACGTGCGTCGGGAAGTCCCACGGCGCGTCCCAGCCCGAGCGACCGTGACCGCGTAGGTCGGGCGCGACGACGTGGAAGCTCCTCGCCCAGCGCTCCTCCGCCAGCTGCTTGAAGCGTTCCCCGTGCGCCGTGACGCCGTGCAGCGCGACGACGGTCGGGCTCGTCCGGTTTCCCCATTCGTGCACGTGCAGGCGCATCGTTCCGACGATACTCCGGCGGTGCAGATCGAGGTGATCGCCGGCGACATCGCCGCGCTCGAGGTGGACGCGGTCGCGAACGCGGCGAACGACCACCTCTGGATGGGTGCAGGCGTCGCTGGTGCGCTGAAGCGTGCCGGTGGGGAGGAGATCGAGCGCGAGGCGATCGCGAAGGGCCCGATCCCCGTCGGGACGGCGGTGGCGACGACGGCGGGACGCCTGCCGGCGCGGCACGTGATCCACGGCGCGGTGATGGGCCAGGACCTGCGGACCACCGCGGAGCTCGTCGAGCGCACGACGCGCGCCTGCCTCGCGCTTGCGGACTCCCTGGGCTGTCGCTCGCTCGGGCTGCCGGCCTTCGGCACCGGCGTCGGCGGCTTCCCGCTCGACGAGTGCGCGCAGATCATGGTTCGCGCCGCGCGGTCGTTCGAGCCGCGGTCCCTCGAGCGCGTCGTCTTCGCGGTCTTCGGCGACGAGGCCTACGCGGCCTTCACCGCCGTTTCACTTTCGTGACACTTTCGTACGAGTACCTGGTACCGGCCTTTGCCGGGGCACGCAGCGCCTGAGAGACCGGTACCAGGTACCCCGGCGTATGTGTCACGACTTCTGATCGTTGTCCGGCCGGTAGTACTTCCGGCCCTTGAGCTCGTCGGGGAGGTAGTCGACCTCGAAGCCCGCGGGATCGTCGTGCGGATAGACGTAGCCCTTCCCGTGCCCGAGCTGCCGCCCGTACCAGCTGCCGTCGCGCAGCGCCTTCGGCGGCTTGACGCTCCCGTGCTCGCGCACGTCCGCCGTCGCCTCGTTGATCGCGACATAGCTCGCGTTCGACTTCGGCGCGAGCGCAAGGTAGATCGCCGCCTGCGTGAGGTTGAGCCGCGCCTCCGGCAGGCCGACGTGCTCCACCGCCTGCGCCGCCGCGACGGCGACGACGAGCGCCTGCGGGTCGGCGTTGCCGATGTCCTCGGATGCGAGCACGATCATGCGTCTCGCGATGAACCGGGCGTCCTCACCGCCCTCGAGCATCGCAGCGAGGTAGTACACGGAAGCGTCGGGATCGGAGCCGCGCATCGATTTGATGAACGCCGACGTGAAGTCGTAGTGCGCGTCCGACGCCTTGTCGTAGACGACCGGCCGCTTGCGGGCCGCATCCTCGACGTTCTCCGCAGTGATCGGCCCCGTCGCCGTCTCGCTCGCGAGCTCGACGATGTTGAGTGCGTTGCGCGCGTCGCCGCCCGACCGCCGTGCGACGAGCGCGACGACGTCGTCCGGTGCCTCCGACCCGACCTCGGCGAGGCCGCGGCGCACGACGACCGCCATCTCCTCCTCCGTCAGCGTCTCGAGCTCGTAGACCTGGACGCGCGAAAGGAGGGCGGAGTTGACCTCGTAGTACGGGTTCTCGGTCGTCGCGCCGATGAGCGTCACGAGGCCCTCCTCGACGGCGGGCAGCAGCGCGTCCTGCTGCGCCTTGTTGAAGCGGTGGATCTCGTCGAGGAAGAGGATCGTCCGCCGTCCGCTCGCCCCCAGGCGCTCGCGCGCGCGCGTGAGGACCTCGCGGACGTCCTTCACCGTCGCCGAGACGGCGGAGAGCTCCTCGAACTCGGCGCCCGTCGTGGCCGCGACGATCCGTGCGAGCGTCGTCTTCCCCGATCCCGGCGGCCCGTAGAAGATGGACGACCGGACGCGGTCCTCCTCGATCGAACGGCGGAGGGCGGAGCCTTCCCCGAGGACGTGCAGCTGCCCGACGAGGTCGTCGAGCGTGCGTGGCCGGAGCCGCTGCGCGAGCGGGGCGACCTCGTCCGCGCGCTGCCGTGCTGCGTCCGAGAAGAGGTCGGACATGGCCCAAGTATGCTCCGCGCATGGCTGCGACAAGCCTTCGCACCGAGGTCACCGAGCTCCTGTGCGGCCTCATCAAGCTCGACACGACGAACCCGCCCGGGAACGAGACGATCGCCGCCGAGTACCTCAAGGCATACCTCGAGGCGGCCGGCCTCGAGTGCGAGCTGATCGCCCGCTCGCCTGAGCGCGCGAACCTCGTCGCGCGCATCAAGGGGACGGGCGACGGCCCGTCGCTCCTCCTGCTCGGCCACACCGACGTCGTCCTTGCCGACCCGGGTGAATGGCAGGTGCCGCCCTTCTCCGGCGAGGTGCGCGACGGCGAGATCTGGGGACGCGGTGCGCTCGACATGAAGTCGCAGGTGGCGGCGAACGCCGTCGCGGTCGCCTCGCTCGCGCGCGAGGGCTTCCGCCCGTCCGGCGACCTCGTCTTCGCCGCGACGGCGGACGAGGAGAACGGCGTCGGCTTCGGCCTCGAATGGCTGTGCGAGGCGCATCCCGAAGCCGTCCGCACCGATTTCTGCGTGAACGAGGGCGCCGGCGATCGGCTCCAGCTCGGCGACGACGTGTACTACCTCTGCGCGTCGGCGGAGAAGAAGAGCTCGCCGTTCATGATCCGCGCGCTCGGCCGCTCCGGACACGCGTCGATGCCGGGAATCGCGGACAACGCGCTCGTGAAGGCGGCGAAGCTCATCGAGCGGATCGCCGCCTACAGACCGGAGCCGCAGCTGCAGCAGGAGGTGGAGGCATTTCTCCGCACCGTGCTCGGAGAGGTTCCCAGAGCTGCGTCGGCGCTCGAGCGAGCCCGCGCCGTCGACCCGGCCGCGGCCGATCTCATCGAGCCGCTCCTCTCCGCCACCTTCTCGCCGACGATGGTCACTGCGTCCGAGAAACGGAACGTCATCCCGGCATCGGCCGAGGTGACGGTCGATTGCCGCCTGCTACCTGGGCAGGACCCGGAGCACATCGAGCCGATGATCCGCGCCGTGCTCGGCTCCGATCTCGAATACGAGCTCGAGTGGCTCGAGTCGAAAGGCGGAACGCGCTCGCCGCTCGACACGCCGCTGTGGGAGGCGGTCGAGTCGTTCGTCGCCGGCATCGAGCCCGGCGCGCGCCCGGTGCCGTTCTGCGTGGCCGGGTTCACCGACAGCCACTGGCTCCGCGACGCGTTCGGGACGGTCGCGTACGGCTTCTTCCCGATGCGGACGATGCCCGGTGACGTCTCGGCGACGCTCATCCACTCGGCGAACGAGCGGATCCCGGTCGACGACCTCGAGCTCGGTCTCGAGTGGATCCGCCACGCGGCACGTACCGTGTGCAGGTGACGGTCGAGCTCGACTCGCTCGGCGAGCTCGAGGCCGCGCTCGCTGCAGAGGAGTTCGACGTCGCACGCATCTATGTCGGCTACGAAGCGTGCGCACCCTCGAAGCCGGATCCGTGCACGCTGCCGAAGGTGGCGTACTCGCTCGATCCGCCGCAGCCGGCGCGCGGGACGCTCTCCGTCGGGCCGTGGGCGGCGACGTGGAGCGAGGCCGAGTACGCGGCCGCCGTCGAGCGCGTCCGCGACGCGATCCACGAGGGCGACGTCTATCAGGTGAACCTCGTGCAGCACCTGCGCGCCGACTTCGACGGCGAGCCCGCTGGCGTCGCCGCCGCCCTGTCGCGGCTTCGGCCGCTCGAGCCTGCTCCGCTCGTCGGAGACGGCTGGGCGATCGTCTCGGCCTCACCGGAGCTGCTGCTGCAGAAACGCGGGAACGTCGTCCGCACGATGCCGATCAAGGGGACGCGCCCGGCCGGCGTCCCGATCGAGTCGGAGAAGGACGCGGCGGAGCACGTCATGATCGTCGACCTCGAGCGCAACGATCTCTCACGCGTGTGCGTTCCCGGCAGCGTGCGCTGGCCGGAGGTGCTCGCCGAACGTCAGCTCGCGGGGGTCACGCATCTCGTCGCCACCGTCGAGGGCGAGCTTCGTCCGGACGTGACTCTCACCGAGCTGCTCGAAGCCGTCCTGCCGGGCGGATCCGTCACCGGCTGTCCGAAGTCGAGCGCGCTCGAGCTCATCGCCGAGCTCGAGCCTGTCGGCCGCGGCGCGTCGATGGGCGCGCTCGGCCGCGTGTATGCGAACGGGGACCTCGATCTCGCGCTCACCATCCGCACGTTCGCGATCGCGGACGGGGGCATCCATCTCTGGGTCGGCGGCGGGATCGTCTGGGACTCGGAGCCGGCGGCGGAGATCGAGGAGTCGTGGGTCAAGGCGCGGCCCCTGCTGGCGGTCGTATGAACGTCCTCGCGGTCGCGGTCGCCGGCCGAGGGCTGGTCGATCCGCATGCTCCGGTGTTCACCGCCGAGGACGAGGCACTCCTCCGCGGCCGCGCGGTGTTCGAGACCGCGCGCGTGTACGACGGGCGACCGTTCCGGCTCGGCGCCCATGTCGAGCGGCTCGCCCGCTCGGCCGAACGCGTCCGTGTCCCCGCGCCCGACGCCGGCGAGTGCGCGCACCTCGCCGACCTCGTCATCGGCGCTACCGGCGGCGGCGACCTGGCGCTGCGCTTCTTCTGGACGGGGACGACTCTCGTCGCCACCGCAGCCGCCGTCGACCCGAGCCTCGAAGAACGGCGTGCGCGCGGGATGAAGCTCGCGGTCGTGCGCTGGTCGACGGGGGCCCTCGCCGCAGCGAAGTCCACGAGCTACGCCGAGAACATGGCGGCGCAGGACGAGGCGGGCGAGCGCGGCGCCGACGATGCGCTCCTCGTCGGACACGACGGCACGGTGTTCGAGGCCCCGACGGCGAACGTGTGGTGGCGCGAGAGCGACCGGCTGCTGACGCCGTCGCTGCAGCTGCCCATCCTCGCGGGCGTCACCCGCGCGGTCATCCTCGAGGTCGCCCCCGGGCTGGGCTACGCGACCGAGGAGGGCGTGTACCCGCTGGAGCGCCTGATCGCGGCGGACGAGGTGTTTCTCAGCTCGTCGATCCGCGAGGTCATGCCCGTCGCCGCGGTGGACGGGACCGGGTTCCATCTCGGTCCGGCCGCGCACGACCTCCAGCGCGCGCTACGGTCCCTGGCATGAACGAGAAGATCCGCCTGGGCGGGATGGCCCTCGCGAACGGCGTCCTCGTGCACGGGCCGACATCGTGGGCGTGCGCGATCCGGCACCCGGACGGCCGCCTCGAGGTCTCGTCCGCGAAGAAGCGTTTCACCGCTGCTCGTGTGCGCATGCCGTTGCTGCGCGGCCCAGCCCGCCTCGCCGAGGCGATGGCGGTGCTCCCGGAGGTGAAGCGCGCCCTTCCGGCGGCGAAGCTGCCGATGCAGGACGGGCGGACCATGGCGTCGATCGTCGCCGCAGCCGTCACCGTCCGCGGGCTGCGCGCGTCGCGACTGCACCCGATGACGCAGGAGCTCGTCGCAGGCCTCCTCGCCGTTGCGCCCGCGGCGCTCGCGCTCAGAGGCGGCGAGCTCGCCGCCTACCACGGCGCCGAGCACATCTCCATCGGCAGGTACGAGCACGGCGAGGATGCGCAGAAGGAGCACGAGCGCTGCGGCGGCCATCTCGTCGGCCCGCTGCTCGCGACGACGGCGGTCGGGAACGCGCTCGCCTCGCTCGCGCCCGAGCGCGCGCGCAACCACGCGCGCGCCGCTGCGCAGCTCGGCGCGCTCGGAGCGTCGACGGAGATCTTCGGCTGGATGACGCGCCATCCGGAGAACGTCCTCGCGCAGGCGCTCTCGAAGCCGGGGCACGAGCTCCAGCACCGGTTCACGACCGCCGAGCCGACGGCGGAGCAGCTCGAGGTGGCCGAGGCCGCGCTCGCCGCGTGCCTGGAGCTCGAACGTGGCGACGACCCGGGAGCGTAGGCGGCTCGAGCCGGAGGTATTCGACCTGCCCGTCGAGAAGATGCGGGCGGGCTACTACACGGACGCGTACTTCAACCACTCGCGCGAGCTGCTGCTCGCCGACGGCCGTCATCCGCGCGTGGTCATGCAGGTCTTCCAGAAGAACGACGCCTACCTCGGCGGCGTCGACGAGGCGATCGCCATCCTCAAGCTCTGCAGCGACGACTGGGACGCGCTCACGGTGCACGCTCTGTACGACGGCGACCGCATCGCACCGTACGAGACCGTGATGACGATCGAGGGCGACTACACCCTCTTTGCGCACCTGGAGACACTCTATCTCGGCGTTCTCGCACGGCGGACGCTGATCACGTCCAACGTCGTCCGGGTGCTCGAGGCGGCGAATCACAAGCCGATCATCTTCATGCCGGCCCGCCACGATCACCATCGCGTGCAGACCGGTGACGGCTATGCGGCCTACGTTGCGGGCCGCATCACCGGTGCAGAGATCGGCGTCACGACCGACGAGCAGGCGTCATGGTGGGGCGGCCGCGGCATCGGCACGGTGCCGCACTCGCTCATCGCTTCGTACAGCGGCAACACCGTGCTGGCGGCGTCGAAGTTCGCCGACTGGGCGCCGCCGGAGATGCGCGTCACCGTACTCGTCGATTTCGCGAACAACTCCGTGGAGACGGCGCTCGAGGTGGCGCGCGCACTCGGCAGCCGGCTCTGGGGAGTTCGCCTCGACACGTCCGAGAGCCTCGTCGACTTCTCGCTCGTCGACGAGATGGGGGACTTTCGGCCGACCGGCGTCAATCCGCAGCTCGTCCTGCGCGTGCGCGACGCGCTCGACCGCGACGGCTTCGAGCAGGTGAAGATCGTCGTCTCGGGCGGCTTTACGGTCGAGAAGATCCGCGAGTTCGAGCGTCTCGGCGTGCCCGTCGACGCGTACGGCGTCGGCTCGTCGCTCATCCGCGGCGCCAACGACTTCACCGCCGACGTCGTCCTGACCGACGGACGGCCCTCCGGGAAGTTCGGCAGGCGTTTCCGCGCGAACGCGCGGCTCGAGCGCGTGCCTTGATCCTCTGGGACGTCGACACCCAGGTCGACTTCATGGCGCCCGAGGGCAAGCTGTACGTCCCCGGCGCCGAGCAGGCGGCTCCCGCAATGGCGCAGCTCGTTGCCGCCGCCCGGGCCGCCGGTCTCGTCCACGTCGCATCGGCCGACGACCATCTCCTGACCGATCCCGAGATATCGGACGAGCCGGACTGGGAGACGACGTGGCCGCCGCACTGCTTGCGCGGCACGAGAGGAGCGCGCAAGATCGAGGAGACCGAGCAGGACGATCCCGTTCCGCTCGGGCTCGAGCCGGTGCCCGCGGGCTACCTGCGCGGTCGAGAGTTCCTGCTGCTGAAGACGAATGTCGACGTGTTCACCAATCCCAACGCCAATGCGCTCCTGGCCGCGCTCGATCCCGACGAGGTGATCCTCTTCGGCGTCGCCACCGACGTCTGCGACGACCTCGCCGTCCGGGGCCTCCTCGACCGGGGCCGTCGGGTGTGCTTCGTGGCCGACGCCGCCCGTGGGCTCGACGAGGCCCGCACCGCCGCCTGTCTTGCCGCCTGGCGGCAGCGCGGGGTCGGCTTCACGACCGCAGAGGAGGTGATTTCCTCCATCGGCTGAGGCGTCGCCTGCGACGCCGACCCGAAGCGGCTGGTCGGCTCGGCCGACCACTCGTCTAAGGGATTCGTCCCGTGCTGCCGATGAGGTCTCCGGATGGTGGGGCACTGGTTCCATTGGGCGGCGGATTTCGCCACCACCTGGCTTCCGCTCGCGTTCTTCGGGATCCTCGTGATCACCGCTTGGCTGCTCTGGCGGACGGTCGGGATGATGCCCCGCATCCGGCCGACGCACGTCGACAGCCGCGCGAAGTCGCAGGTCACCTGGAGCGACGTCGCCGGCGTCGAGGAGGTTCGCTCGGAGCTGATGGAGGTCGTCGAGTTCCTCCGCGAGCCCAAGCGCTTCCAGCGGCTCGGCGCGAAGGTGCCGAAGGGCCTGCTGCTGTACGGGCCCCCCGGCACCGGCAAGACGCTGCTCGCGAAGGCGGTCGCGCACGAATCGGGCGCGAACTTCTACTCCGCGAGCGCCTCGTCGTTCGTCGAGATGTTCGCCGGCCTGGGCGCGGCTCGAATCCGCAAGCTCTTCCTCGAGGCTCGCAGGCATGCGCCCGCGATCGTCTTCATCGACGAGCTCGACGCCGTCGGCGCGCAGCGCACCGGCCACGGCTTCAACCGCGAACAGGATCAGACGCTCAACCAGCTGCTGGTCGAGCTCGACGGCTTCGAGGGCGCGGAGCAGGTCGTCGTCATGGGCGCCTCCAACCGCATTCAGGACCTCGACCCGGCGCTGCTGCGGCCCGGCCGCTTCGACCGGCAGATGCTCGTCCCGCCGCCGGACCTCGCCGGCCGCGCCGCGATCCTCGGCGTGCACACGCGCAGCAAGCCGCTCGCCGCCGACGTCGACCTGCACCTGGTCGCACGGCAGACGAGCGGGCTCACCGGCGCCGAACTCGCGAACATCTGCAACGAGGCTGCGATCTTCGCCGGCCGCCGCTCCGACGCCTACGTGACGCAGAAGGACTTCGACAACGCGATCGAGCGCGTGGTCGCCGGCCTGCAGCAGAAGAAGGTGCTCACCGACAAGGAGCGGCGCATCCTCGCCTACCACGAGGGCGGCCATGCGCTGATGGCCCATCTCATGGGGTCCGCCGAGCTGCAGAAGGTGACCATCGTGTCCCGCGGCGAGGCGCTCGGCTACGCGTTCTATCTCCCCGAGGAAGATCGGTACATGCGGACGAAGGAGGAGCTCATCGACTGGATGATCGTGGGGCTCGCCGGCCGCGCTGCGGAAGAGGTCGTATTCGGCCGAGTCACCACCGGCGCCGCGAACGACCTCGAGAAGGTGACGGAGATCGCGCGCTCGATGGTCTTCGAGTGGGGGATGTCCGACAGCATGTCGACGCGCACGGTGCGCGCCGACAACTACGCCCTGTCGGAGGAGACGAAGCGGCTCCGCGACAGCGAACAGGCACGGCTCACCGACGGCGCATACGAGGAGTCGCTGCGGCTCATCCAGAAGCATCGCGGGCCGCTCGACCGGATCGCGTCCGCGCTGCTCGAGAAGGAGACGCTCGTCCGCGACGAAGTGCTGAAGATCTTCGCGGGCGTCGAGCCGGAGTCGCGTGCGGCCGAGGCCGTCGGCGTTCCGCGGGTCGTCTCGAAACGCGCCTAACTCTTCCAGCCGTCCTTAGCATACGATCGCTCCCGTGGAGGCACGCGGGATCCACCACGTCGGCGTCGCAGTTCTCGATCTCGACGAGGCCGTATCGACGTACGAGCGACTGCTCGGCGGCCGCGTCGAGCATCGCGAGCTCGTCGAGGACCAAGGGGTCGAGGCCGCGTCGATCCGCGTCGGCGAGAGTCGTGTCGAGCTTCTGGCGGCTCTCGGCCAGGACACGCCGGTCGGCAGGTTCCTCGCGAAGCGCGGGCCGGGGATGCACCACGTCGCCTACGAGGTCGACGACGTGCACGCCGCCGTCCGGGATCTCGCCGTCCGCGGCGTCGAGCTGATCGACCCGGAGCCGCGCCGCGGCATGTTCGGCCTCGAGGTCGCCTTCGTGCATCCTGATTCCGTCCACGGTGTTCTCACGGAGGTGGTGTCGAGTGGCAAGCAGTGAGCGGGTTCGGCTCGAGATCGGGTTCAGAGGCGGCCAGGTGATCGGGTCGTTCGCCTCGCAGGACAGCGCCGACCAGCTCGAACGGGCGCTGCACGAGGACGGCCCCCGCGTCGTCGTTCTCGACACCGACGAAGGCCCGTACCACGTGATCGTCCCCGAGGTCGCCTACCTCCGACGGTTCAACCGTGCGTCCCGCGTCGGCTTCACCGCCGCGTGACCCGCCTGGGTTAGTCCGGTCGGTGGCGCGGGGAAGCACAAACGGATGAGCCGTCCCGGGGATGAGAACGTCCGCGCGCTCGTCGACCGCGCCCAGAAGGGCGACCGGGACGCGCTCGAGGAGCTGTACCTCATCCACTTCGACCGGATCTACGGCTACCTCCACATGAGCGTCGGCAACCGGCACGACGCCGAGGACCTGACGACGCAGACGTTCCTGAAGATGCTCGAGTCGATCGGGCGGTTCCGCTGGCGGTCGGCGCCGTTCTCGGCGTGGCTCTTCCGGATCGCGCACAACCTCGCGATGGATCACTTCCGCGCGCGGAGGCGCTGGCAGCCGGAGGAGGAAGTGCCCGAGCCTCCGGGCTCGGAAGAGCCGTCCGCGGAGATGCTCGCCATGCACTCGATCGGGCGCGAGTCGATGCTGGAGATGATCGAGACGCTGTCGCCCGAGCAGCAGCAGGTCCTCACGCTCAAGTTCGTCTTCAGCTTCTCCAATGCCGACGTGGCCACGATCCTCGGGAAGACGGAGGGCGCGATCAAGTCGCTGCAGCACCGCGCCCTCGCCTCGCTCCAGAAGCAGGTCACCCAGAAGACGTAGATACGGTTTCGCCGTGTCGCTCGAGGTCGGAATCGTCGGGCTGCAGAGCTCGGGCAAGTCGATGCTGTTCGCGGCGCTCACCGGTGCCCGCGCGCACGGCGAGGTGGGGATGGCGGCAATCCCGGACACCCGGCTTCTGCAGCTCGCGGAGGTCGTGCACGCACGCAAGGTCACGCCGGCTGCGATCAGGGTCGTCGAGGTGCGCGGTACCGGGCCGGAGCTGCTCGGGAAGCTGCGCCAGGTCGACGCGCTCCTCGTCGTCCTCGACGGCTTCTCGGGCACGCGCGTCCCGGAGGACGATCTCGAGACGCTGAAGCTCGAGCTGCTCGTCGCCGACCGCGACCACGTCGAGCGTCGTCTCGAACGCGTCGCCAAGCAGGCGAAATCCGGGGACGCGAAGCTGAAGCAGGAGGCGGAGGAGCTGGAGCGGCTGCTCGCGCACCTCGACTCGGGGAAGACGCTCGCCGATTGGGGGGACGAGCTCCCGCCCGAGCTCGAGCCGCTGACGAGGAAGCCGCTCCTGTCGATCGTGAACGGCCCGGCCGGGATCGACCTGCAGCTCGAGGCCGAGCTCGCGGAGATGACGGACGAGGAGGCGGCGGAGTTCCGCGCCGGCGGCGAGTCGGCCCTCGCGTCGATCGTTCGGCGCCTCGCGGAGACCCTCGACCTGATCACGTTCTTCACCGCGGGCGAGAAGGAGACGCGCGCGTGGACGCTCCGGCGGGGCCGCACCGCGATCGACGCGGCGGCGACGATCCACACCGATATCGCGCGAGGCTTCATCCGCTGCGAGGTCGTGCGCTGGGATGACCTCGTCGAGGCCGGAGGCCACGCTGAGGCGGCGCGCGCCGGCAGGCAACGGCTCGAGGGCAAGACCTACGTCGTCGAGGACGGCGACGTCCTCAACGTGCGCTTCAACGTCTGAAGATCGCGCGCCGATCGATGACTTGCACGAGCTCGTAGCCGAGCTCGGCGACGTCGTTCAGCTGTCGCTCCCACTCGGCTGCGTCGCCTTCGAGGAGGATCACGCGGACGGCCGGGTCGGGCTCGGGGAGGACGGGCTCCGGGGCCGGGGGTGCAGCCCGGAGGATCTCGGTTCCGAAGCCGCCGGCCTTGCCGATGCCGGTGAGGAGATGGCGCGGAGCGATGAGCTCGTCGCCGAGCTGGACCGAGCATCGCAGCGCGAGCTCGAGCGCGCGCTTCGCCTTCGGCGTGAACGGGATCTGGCCTGTCGGCTCGGCCTCGCCGGGCGTCAAGCTCCCGCGCACGTCGTCGGCACTCACGGCGGCGAGGTACGGGGCAACCGTCAGCACGCCCAAGAGCAGATGCTCGGTGTCCACGTGGCCATGGCCGAGCGTCCGGGCTTCCTCCTGTGCGGCGACCACCACCCGGCGGGCGTCGGCCGTGAAGCGCGTGAA
>Ga0187809_10000303_pt1 | contig 28826 bp, 31 predicted proteins | sample NC_wetland_sal_i_8_FD_132415 | JGI IMG/M metagenome (GOLD analysis project Ga0187809, IMG submission 132415) | Wetland sediment microbial communities from Neuse River Estuary, North Carolina, USA - ASW_4 | ecosystem: Environmental > Aquatic > Freshwater > Wetlands > Sediment | place: USA: North...
CCCGCGCGCGGCGGGCAGAGCCGGCCTCTCGCACCGGCGTGATCCCGGCATGTCCGGCACCCATCATGCGAATCTCGCCTAACCCACGGACCGCCACTAGATAACCCCGCATGTCATCCTCCAGCGCCCTCGCCAGCCCGGCTGCATGACGCCGGCAGCCGCCCTTCCCGACGCGCGCAAGCAGCCCGCCCTGACATCTCCGCACCTGCGGGAGTGCCAGGATTGCGGCCAGATCCAGGTCGTGCCTGCCCTGCCGCCGGCAAGCCGGGCGGTCTGCCTGCGCTGCACGTCGGTGCTGCGCCACACTCATCATGACCCCTTCGGCGTACCCCTGGCGCTGCACCTCGCCGCGCTGATCATGCTGGCGATTGCCGCCGGCACGGTCCTGCTGTCCGCGAGCACGTTCGGCATGGGCGAGTCGGCCGGCCTGTTCAGCGGCGCGGTCGGGCTGGAACAGCATGGCATGTGGGAACTCGCCCTGCTGGTGCTGTTCACCACCTTCGCGGCCCCGCTGGGCAAGCTGCTGACGGTCAGCACGGTGCTGCTCTGCCTCCGCCTGCCGCATCCGCCGCGCCTCATCCGCCGGGTGTTCGCCTGGGCGGAACGCCTGCGGCCATGGTCGATGATCGAGATCTACCTGCTCGGCCTGTTCGTCGCCTACAGCCGGCTCGGCGCGGTGGTGACCATCGATATCGGGCCGGCGGTGTACGCCCTCGGGGCGCTGATGCTGACCATGGTGGCGGCCGATTACACCCTGGATGTGGATGCGGTATGGGGGGCGATGGACCGGAAGGGCTTGCGCCGCACACCGCCAAGGCGCGGTGGCGCCTTGGGACCGCCGGTCCGACTGGCCTGCGACACCTGCGGGCTGGTCAGCCGTGCGGAACTGCATTCGCCCTGCCCGCGCTGCGCCAGCAGGTTGCGCCATCGCAAGCCGTTCAGTATCGCCCGCACCTGGGCCTGGGGCTTGTCCGCACTGATCCTCTATCTTCCCGCGAACTACTATCCGGTCCTCACGGTCATTCGGCTTGGCCGCGGCGAGCCGAGCACGATCATTGGCGGCGTGGAGGAACTGATCGGCGCGGGGATGTGGCCGCTCGCGGCGCTGGTGTTCTTTGCCAGCATCGTGGTTCCGGGGTTGAAGCTCATCGGCCTGGTCATCCTGCTGATCAGTACCCAGCGTGGCACGCGTTGGCGGCTGCGCGACCGTACGAGACTCTATCGCATCGTCGATTCCATCGGCCGGTGGTCGATGATCGACATCTTCATGGGGTCCATCCTGGTGGCGCTCTTGCAGTTCGGAATTCTCGCCCGGGTGACGCCGGGCTTCGGCGCCGTCGCGTTTGCCGGGGTGGTGATCACGACCATGCTGGCGGCGCAGAGTTTCGATCCGCGGCTGATGTGGGACGCGGCCGGTGTGCAGGCGGAGTACGACGCGTGAGCGATCAGCCGCAAGCACCCGGTCCGCCGCCGCATGCCACGGTCAAATCGAAGGTGGACCGCGGTTGGCGGCTGTCGCTGATCTGGGCCATCCCGGTGGTCACCGCCCTGGTGGGGCTCTGGCTCGTGTGGCACACGCTGGCCAGCCGCGGACCGGTGGTCCACATCACCTTCGATAGCGCCGAGGGCCTGATTGCCGGCCAGTCGCACGTCAAGCACAAGGACGTGGACATGGGCCTGGTGCAGAAGGTCGCGCTCAGCAAGGATCTGCAGCACGTGGTGGTCACCGTGCAGATGACCCGGGAAGCCGACCCGCTGCTGACGGACAAGACGAAATTCTGGGTGGTGAAGCCGCGCTTCTTCGCCGGTGCGATCAGCGGGCTGGAGACGCTGGTGTCCGGCAGCTACATCGAGATGCTGCCCCCGGCCAAACCTGGCGAGGCGGCCCACGACTTCACCGGGCTGGAAACCCCGCCGGTGCTGCAAACCGACGTTCCGGGCAAGAGCTTCCTGCTGCACGCCCCGCGCATCGGATCGATCAGCCTGGGCTCGCCGGTATTCTATCGCGATCTGGATGTCGGCGAGGTGCTTGGCTGGGACATCGGCGACATGGCGCGCAGCGTCACCGTGCACGTGTTCGTCCGCGCGCCGTACGACAAGTACGTGCACGACGATTCGCGCTTCTGGAACGCCTCCGGCGCATCCGTGTCGCTGGGGCCCAACGGCGTGCAGCTGCAGCTGGAATCGCTGCGCGCCCTGGTGCTTGGCGGCATCGCGTTCGAAACGCCGAACCGGGGCGAAGCCGCCCCGGTCAGCCCGAACCTGCATGAATTCCCGTTGTATTCCGACAAGCAGGCAGCGGATTCCGCCAACTATGCTCAGCGAATTGCCTGCGTGGCGTATCTCACGGGCTCGGTCGCCGGGCTGGCGCCGAAAGCCGCGGTGACGTTGCACGGACTTCGCGTCGGCGAGGTGGAATCAGTGAAGCTGAAATACGACAAGCAGCGCAACGACGTCGTGGTGCCGGTGCATTTCTACCTCGAGCCAGGCCGTATTGCCGATCTCACCCTGGCGAGCGGCGCCGGGCTGGACAAGCAGATGGACGACCTGGTGCAGCGCGGTTTGCGTGTCCAGGTGGAGTCCACCAACCTGATCACCGGGCAGAAACAGCTTGCCGTTGCCCTGTATCCCGATGCGCCGAAGGCAACGCTGGAAAAGCAGGACGGGGCCTATGTGATCCCGGTGCTGCCGGGCGGTTCGAACGGCGACCTGAGCAGCTCCGCCGGTGCGTTGTTGAGCAAACTGGACTCGATTCCCTTCGACCAGATCGGGCGCAACCTGAACGCGCTGCTGGCGGGCGCGAACGGGCTGGTGAACAGCAGCGGGCTGCAGGAATCGGTCGCCTCGCTGCAGGCGAGCATGAAGGATCTGCAAACCCTGGTGCATCGGTTGAACACTGCCAGCGGGCCGCTGCTGAAGGACCTGCCGCAGATGGCCGGGCAACTCGATACAGCGGTGAAGAACCTGAACGGTCTCGTGAAGTCGTTCAACCAGGGCTATGGCGGCAATTCCGGCCTGCACAATCAGGCGGCGCGGCTGTTGGCGCAACTCAACGAAGCCGCGCAGTCCTTCCAGGCCTTCGCCGACCTGCTGCAGCGTCATCCGGAAGCGCTGATCCGCGGCCGCCGCTGATCAGAGAGGAGAAGACATGGCACTGTCCCGCCGTCACGCGCTGGCACTGTTGGCAGCACTGCCCGCTGCCTGCGCCTCGCCGAACCCCAGGCTGTACACCCTGGCGGCGGTGCCGGGCGAACCCCGCCCCCATGCCCCGAAGCTGATCGAGGTGCGCGACGCCGCGCTGCCGCACTACCTGGAACGCTCGGGAATCGTGCGGTCCACCGAGAACTACCAGCTGGACGTGCTGCCGAACGACTGGTGGGGCGAGTCGCTGTCCTCCATGCTGAACCGCGTGCTTGTCCAGGACCTTTCGCAGCGCCTGCCGAACAGTTCGGTGTTCACCGAGATCGGCGCGATTTCCGGCACGCCGGATGCGACGGTTGGCATCAACGTGCAGCGCTTCGATGCCAACCCGTCCGGTATGGTGGTGCTGGATGCCGAGGTGGCGATTGCCGGTCATCCGGCCGGCGATCGCCGCGTGCATCTCACGGCGCCGATACAGGGGCCGGGCACGCCTGCGCTGGTGAGCGCGATGAGCGTTGCGGTGGGGAAACTGGCCGACGCGGTCGCCGGCATGCTGGCGGGCGGGCGCTAATACTGCATTCGCGAATTGGCGACTCGAACGCGTGGCACGTCGTGGCGAGCCCTCGCCCGTGCGCGCCAGGATGAGCGCGGCAGGCTCCGCTCTTCCGTGTGATGGCCGGGCCTGACCCTGACCATTACCCATAAGTCTGCATCGGACAGTCTGGCACGGTAACAGGCTGCGCATCACGCTCTTCCGTGTCCTGGCCGGGCCTGACCCGGCCATCTGCGCCGGAACGATCGAGCCGGAATGCAACGGAACACGGCTGGTCGGGGGCAGATGGCTGGGTCAAGCCCGGCCATGACGAGATGGTCGGTGCCGGCCCGCCTAACCATGCCGCGCATCGAGCCCCCGCCCACCAGACTCGCCGGATGCACGCCTGAGGACAGGCTCCGGCCCGCCATGAGTGTTGCCGGAGCAGCCGGACAAAGCCGCGGGTGGCGGGACGGAGCCCGCCACCCACGACATGCGTGTCCGGATCTTCCGGTTCAGGTGATCGAATGCGCCAGCAGCGTGCTGAGCGACACCGGGCCGGACGAGTGCAGGCTGGCCACGGCGGCGCCGCTGCCGCCCGAACCGGCCGGGTCGATGCTGACCGTCGCGGTGTCGCCGTTCTGGGCAATTTTCACGAAGTTGCCGATGCTGGCCATGTCGCCCTTCCAGCCGGTGCCGGACAGCGCCTGGCGCAGGTCGAACTTGTCGCCGTTCTGCATCATGTAGCCATAAACGTTGTCGAACCCCTGATTGGCACCCGGCAGCACGATCGTATTGTTGCTGCCGCTGTCTTGCAGCACGTTCTGCCCGGCCCCGGCATTGATCACATTGTTCGAGCCGGAGTAGCGGAGCAGATCGTTGCCTGCACCGGTGGTGATCTGGTTGTTGCCCTGGAAGGCCAGGACCGTCTCGGTGCCGCCGGTGGCGTTCAGCACATTGCCGGTGCCGCTGATGAAGATCATGTGGTCGCCGGCGCTTGCCGTGATGTTGGTGTTACTGACGCTCTCCACCGGCGTCGCGTCGCCCGCCGCGATGGTGACGGTCGGCAGGTTGTTGTTGGTGGCGCCGGTGTTGCCTCCGCTGGCTCCCGTTCCACCCACGGGGGTCGGGGTCGGGGTCGGGGTGGTTCCGCCGGTGCTGCCGCTGCCGGACAGCGTCACGTTGAACGACTTTGTCGCCTCCGCGCCGGCCTGGTCCCAGACATCCACCGTGACCCGGCTGCCGGCGCTGCCGCCCGTATAGGTCAGATTCGCCAGGTCGGCATTGATCTGCGCCAGCGAACCGAAGGTGTGGATCGCGCCGCCACCCGAGCCTGCGACAGCACTGCCGTTCGCATCCTTCATGCTGACGGAGCCGCTGCCGGTGGACACGTTGAGCGCCAGCGTGCCCGGGTGATTGGCTGCCCAGGCATCGCTCACGGATGCGCCGGGAATTGCCAGCGTCTGGCCGGCCGCCACCGTTTGCGTCCCCGGAAGAGTCAGTACCGGGTTCGGCGTGCCGCTGTCGCCCGCGGCGGTGCTGGGTGCCGGTGTTGGCGTGGGGGCCGCCGTCGGTGTGGGCGTGGGCGCCGGTGTTGGCTTCGGTGTTGGTGCCGGCGTCGGGGTGCTGGCGGGTGCGCCGCCGCCGCCGATTTCCACGATCACCGGGTGGTCGGGGACGGCCAGCGTTATGCTACTGGCGTTATTCGCGGTCTGCACCGCATTGGTGCCGGTCAGCGGGTCGAACACCCGGATCTGCGATGCGGCCGCGCCAAGCGACAGGGTCACCGAATGTGCCCCGGCGGACTCGTTCCAGATCGACAGCCAGTAGCTGCCGTCGGACTTTTCCATCAGCAGCGTGTTGTCGCCTTGCGAACCGCCCAGGAAGTAATTCAGCGAGCCCGGGGCGAAGCCGCCGCCGGTATCCTGCAGCAACGTGGTCAGGTTGTGCAGTGCCTGGCCGGCCGGCTTGGGCGAGCCGTCCGGATTCATCAGGCCGAAATTGCCCGAGCCGTCATTGAACATCGCGTAGACGTAGGACTTGACGTCGCCGTCCTTCATTGCGTCCAGCGAGGCGGACAGCACGTTCTTGGCCACCTGGGCCTGGCTGAAGCCGAGCTTCTCGTCCCAGCCCAGTTCCGTGTTGATCACCGGCCGCGAGGAAGCGGCGAGATGTGCCAGCCCGTTCAGCCGGCTGACCGCGTAGTCCTGGGTCTGCCCGACGCCCGGATAGGTATGGGCATTCGCATAGTCGGCATAGGCAGAGAGGTCGCCGACGGTGCCGTAATTGCCTTGCCAGTTGTTGGAGGCCGTCCAGCCGGCGCCGAAGGACAGGTTGATGACCGGCAGGCCGACCTGATGCCCCAGAGCGGAAACCTGGTGTTGTTATTGCGCGGCAGATTTCTGATTGTTGGTGAGGGAAACGGGATAGGAAGCGTCTTCCTCCTTGCCGTCCTCGATGTAGTTGAGGATGCCCTCCTTGGCGAGCTGCGTCATCGTGCCGAGCTCGCCCGACATGCCGGACGGCGAGGTCTCGCCGACATAGGCGTCGAACTTGACCCCGGTCGCCTGGGCGACCTGCTGCCACAGCGAGACATCGCCTGCGTTGCCCGCGCTGTCGCGCAGGTTCGTCAGGCCGAGGTACTTGATGGCATTCTCGACGGCCGCGAGATTTCCGTAAGAGCCGCCGAAGTCGAGATGGGTGTTGACGCCCAGGCTGTTGATGAACGAGCTGGTGCTGATTGCCGCTGGCATCAGGTATTTGTTCCTATGTGTGACGCATTCCCCGCCCGCCGCATATGCGGTTCTAGCGGGCCTCGGGATGGATTGGACGAATGGACGACGGTCAGCGTGCCGGGTGGGCCGCTCTGATCATCATGTTTCTGTCTCCGCAGTTCTGGCTGGCTCCGGCTGGAACCAACCGCGATAGGTGACCGGCTGCGGTGTGAGTGTTGCCGCGATGCCGACGCGGGCTGTCTAGCGGCATCGCTCGTGAGAAAACACCGGCACGTGAGGATTGCCGGTGGGAAAGGCCGATTTCGTTGGAACCCTGGGGAGGCAGAACGAAGAACTTAGGCAGGAAGACCTAGGCCTCACGCAAGCGTGAGAGAAAGAGGCGAATGTGTGGCGTGATTTTGTCTTGTTTGGCCGCGCCGCGGAATTCTCGGCAGTGTTTCGATACTATTGCTGGAAGTTACCGATCGCCTCGATTGCACTCTGCAGCATCCACGCAGCCGCCATGCGGTCCACCGCCGCCCGGCGCTTGTTGCGGCTGAGGTCCGCCTCCTGCACCAGGAACCTGTTCACCGCGGCGCTGGACAGGCGTTCGTCCCACAGCGCCACCGGCAGCCCGGTGGCCTCGGCCAGCGCCAGTGCCCAATCGCGGGCCGCCTGTGCCGCCGGACCCAGCGAGCCGTCCATCGACAGCGGCAATCCCACGACCAGACCGCCCGCACCTTCCTTGCGGGCGATCTCCAGCAACGCGGCGGCAATATCACGCAGCTTGCCGCGGCGGAGCTCACCGAAGGGCGAGGCAAGCCGGCGCTCGACATCCGTCAGGGCGAGCCCAATGGTGCGGCTGCCTGGGTCGATCCCGATCAGGCGCTGCTTCGGCCGCAGCTGTTCATTCAGTTCGCGCAGGCTCGATAGAGGCATGGGCAACTCCCGGCAGCGGCCACGCCGAGTGTGCGTCGCATGCCTCCGCGCCGCCATCCCCGGCTGGATTTCGCGGTCTGTCCACAGGCATACCCATTCCCTGTGGATAATCTTATCCACAGGCTGTTGATAATAAAGATTAGCATCATGCCGTAACCGACTCAGAAGACTCAAAGTTTTCCCGGAGAACCGGCGGCACTTGTAGCGTATGTAACTCAGCGCGGGTAAGAACAAAAATGGAATAGACTATAAGACCGGGTTGCCTGCCGTCGCCATGGGACCTTTTTTCTTGCGAGAACCGCGGAGTCCCCTTCACTTTGCGGGAAAAAGCGGGTATGAATACAACCGTAGGTAGCTAACGGCGGCAAGCGCCCCGATTGGAGGACGGCATGTTCGGCAATGTTTCGCTCGATCGGCAGGTGAAGGAACGGCTGAAGCGCTGGCCGCAACGTCCACCCGGTTTGGTGCAGTCGCCGAACGGCAAGGATGTGTGGCTGCGCGCACGTCCGACAGACGACATCGGCAGTTGTCACCCGTTCCTCAAGCTTCCTGGGAGCGAACGCATGCGTACGCTGCCGGACGGCCTCTGGCTGGACTTCGGTGGCAGCCCTGAGGAGCCTTTTGTGGATATTTTCGGAATTATGTAGCAACCGCCACCAAGGCGGAATGGTCCGGATCGGACCCAATCGCCACCTCCTGGGAAGGAGGTGTGCGGTGAGTGCGCTGCATTTCGGAATGTCGGTTGCCGATCGTTGCGGACTCCGCATAGGGTGGCATTCATGGCGAAAAGCTACAAAGAAATCACTGGTACGATCGAAACCCACTGGTCCTTGTTCGCCATGGTCAGGGATAATTGGGGGTGGGTCATGACCACCCTCGGCCTGGGCGGCGTATCCAGTTGGTGGGCGTGGCTTTCGGCCCACGCCGCTGCTGTGCCTTGGTACACCAAGGCCCTTGCGGCGCTTTTGGCGTTCCTGATCGTGGCCTTCTTGATTGCCGGTTTGCGCGCATTTTTCGCATGGCAGCGTCGGTCATCTCGGGAAGAGGGCGCTATTGCCGGCGGCCTCTCATGGTCCGGGCACACCTACGCTAATGGAAGCATTATTGAGGGAGGAACACATCGTCTTTCTGAAATATTCGGCACAGACCAACTGCGCAGCAATCTTACCTTCAGGGGCTGTCAGATCGTCGGCCCGGGAGTCGTTGCGTATTTTGGCTGCCATAGTGAAAAGTCGGAATATTTTGGGCTCCCCTCGGTGCAATTTATTGATCCTCGCTATGCAGGGGAGATTGCTACAGTAGTCTATCAATTCGTCCGCTGTCGATTTGAGAACTGCGTGTTCTCAAATATGCTTCATGTCCAACGGTTCCCACAGAATATGCACGATTCTCAGGTTTACAGGATGGTGCGTTCTAGCTTTGAGGAGCCGGAATGGACCAACGACCATCCTGATCCGCGTCTTTTAATCCCGGGCGCCCCCAAGGGGCGATTCTAGACTTACAAATCCTCCAGCCGCACCCCTTCCATCTCCAGGGCCGCCAGGGTCGCCACCAGGAAGGTAGCGGCGAACGTCCCGCGCCGCAGTTTCGCCTTGATGGACGCCTCGGTCTCTCCCGATAGCCCGTGCTCCTTCAGCTTCTCCGCAAGCTGGGCATAGGTCACTCCGGCCCGCTTGAGTTCGGCCTTGATGAACCGGGCCATCCTCTGTTCAAGCTCTTCCTCGGTTGCAGCCAAGCCCATCGGGTTCACTCCTGATCCGAAGGGATCATATTCGCGTCTTTAGTTGTTGACAAGCGCCCGGGCATGGGTTCATATACGCGCCATAAGACGCGCATGTGAGCCAAATGAGCCAGCACTTCCTCCTTTCCGCCCGCGCCCGCAGCCTCTCCCTGGCGACCGTGCTGCGCATGTCGGACGAGGAAGCCGAGACGGCCTTCCGCAACCTGCGCTGGGAAGGCGGCAACGCGATCTGCCCGCACTGTGGTTGCCCGACCGTCTATGAGTGCCGCCGCCCTTCCGGTTCGCTCCGCTTCCGCTGCAAGGCATGCCGCAAGGATTTCTCGATCACCAGCGGCACCCTGTTCGCCTTCCACAAGATGCCGCTGCGGAACTACCTCGCAGCCACGGCCATTTTCGTGAACGAGGTCAAGGGGAAGTCGGCGCTGGCGCTGTCCCGCGATCTGGACGTGCAGTACAAGACAGCCTTCGTTCTGGCGCACAAGCTGCGCGAGGCGATGGCGTCCGAGCTGCGCGGCATGAAGGTAGGCGGTGAAGGCGAGACGGTGGAAGTGGACGGCGCCTACTTCGGTGGCCACGTGAAGCCGGCCAACTTCAAAGAGAACCGCCGGGACCGCCGCAAGGCCGAGAACCAGACCGGCAAGCGCCAGGTCGTGGTTGTGGCGCGGGAACGTGGCGGCAACACGCTGCCGGCGGTGTTCAAGTCCGAGGCGTCGGCGCAGTCATGGATCGTCGCCCGGGTGGCGAAGGATACCCGCCTGATGGCCGACGAAGCGCCGTCATGGAATGACCTGCATGCCAAGTTCCAGGTCGGCCGGATCGACCATGGCAAGCTCTACAGCGATCTGAACGGCACCTATACCAACGGCGCCGAGAGCTTCTTCTCCCGGCTGCGCCGCGCCGAGATCGGCCACCACCACCACATCAGCGGGCCGTATCTGGTGCGCTACGCTCAGGAAAGCGCGTGGCGCGAGGATCACCGCCGGATGGACAATGGCCGGCAGGTTCGGGCGATCGGCGCGCTGGCGATGGCGGCGCCGACCTCCATTGACTGGTGCGGGTATTGGCAGCGGACGGCGCGATAAATGCTCCGCCGGTCTACAATAGTTCTTTTTCTTTCTTATTCGCCCACCGCCGAGCCAGGCTTTCGAACTCGCAGTATATCTTGTGGTTCTGCGTATTCTGTCTGAGCTGCACTACGAATGGCTTGCTTTCAATCCAATCTTTCACAAACCCAGACCGCAACCATCGCTTATAGATATTCTCGTGAAGCGTTTTCTGGCGGACGCCAATCGCAACCAACTCATAGTGATTGAGGACGCTCTTTATGACCGTGGCTTCCTCGGAATCTGCCTTGTCTGGGGCTGCCCATTGCGCTAAATGCGCTTTGTCACGGAGTTGGATAAAGCGCTTTCTGTCCTTCACGATGCCGTCGTTGGATTGGTGAAGCATAATGAGATCGAGGGTCGCCCTGCGGCGTGCGATCTTTTGATTATAGGAAACAACCAGGACGACGCCCGCGAGAGACACAACTATGGCCCCTGTTTGTATCCAGAGGCCATAGACGTGTATAGGGTCTGAGGGTGGCACTGTGGGTGATTAGCCGAGCCAGCCCTCTCGCGCGATAAGCGTCATGGGGGGTCTCCTTCCTCGGTGCTTCATCATGCCGGAAGAGTTGGCTATGTGCACCGGGAAGTCAAGCGACTACACGACCCGTTGCTTTTCGCAACCCGCTGATATTTCTACCAATTACGGCTGTCAATAGAAAAATTTCGCTATCCGCTGCGAGGGCTGCGCCCTATTTAGTTGGTTCAGAAATCAATTGAGACGCCTAACCCACCAACCCCCGCTTCGTCCCCCGCCCGCTCCCCACAGTCCGCACCACCCCGCGCCGCTCCAGCTTCCCGAGGCATTCCCGCACCTTCCCGCGAACCTGCTTCCGCAGCGTCGGCCCCGGCAGATCGCACCCCTTCCGCGCCAGCGCCCGAACTGCGATCACGCCAACCGCCAATGGCTCGCCAGCCTCCCGCAGCACATCCATCACGACGCGGGGCAGCTCGCCGCGGGCGAACCATGGGTTGGGCTTCCGGAACCGGACCGGCAGTTGCAGGTCCGGGGCGATGGCCTGGATTCGCGCCTCCAGGTCGGCCAGCTTGGCGCGGTAGCCGGCGGCAAGTTCCTCGGCCTGCTTCAGCCCGAAGTGGGCGCGGGACCGGGCGCGGCGGAGTTTCGTGAGTTCGGACTCTGGCATCTATATATGGTAGGCCGATACCGGGTCCGGGTCATTGCGGCTGTGGTGGCGGTTGCTACATAATTCCGGATATTTTCGCCATAGAGGCCTGCGGCAACATCACCAACCTGCTCGACAAGCGCTCCCGCTTTGCCCCCAGCACGCACTCGCTGCTGGCGGTGTGTCCGGTTCCCTGGTTCCTCGCGCCGGCGGTTGCGGACGATCCGACGCCCCGCTGGCGCCTGATCCACCAGATCACCTGCGAGCCGACGGCGACCCTGTACTATCCCGTGCGGGAGATGCGGGTGCTGTACGGCCTGAAGCGGCAGGACTATGAGAGCTTCGCCCGATACCAGATGCCGCATGCCCACGAGTTGTTCGCGCCGATGGACGCGCTGACGGCGCCGGACGGGGATAAGAACCCGGACATGCGGGCGCTTCTGGCGCGTGCCGCGGTCACCGCGAACTTCTTCTGCCCGGTACCGGAGCCAGCGGCGGCATAGCACGGAATGCCGCCTATCGATGCGCGGCAATAACCTCCATGGCGAGCAAAGACCTCCCAACCACGATTTCTCCGCCCGCGGCGGCAAAATGTGGGTGCGGGGCCTTCGCCGGCCGTGATCCGCGCCGCCGGCTCCAGCCGCCTCAACCCAGCAGGTTCACCCCGCAGCTTCGACCCGTGGCTTCAACCCAGGAGCTCCAACCCAGCCGCCTCAGTCAGGCGGTATCTCCAGCACAATGCGCCGAGCGAGGTCGGGACGGTCGGTAACCAGGCCGTCCACCCCCCAGCCAAGCAGCCGGCGCATGCGCGATGGGTGGTTCACCGTCCAGGGCATCACCTGCAGGCCGAGCGCGTGGGCTTCCTCCACCAGGTCCCGGGTGAGGCCGGCGTGCTCGGGCGCCCAGACCGGGCCGCCTTCCGCGGCAACCGCGCGTGGCACGGAGCCGCCGTAATCCCCCGGCTGCGGCCCATCCCACCAGATTGCGGCATGGCGCACCGTCGCCGCGCTGGTGAGCCAGGCGAGGCGCAGGTGCGGCCGGATCCGGCGCAGGTGGCGGGGCCCCCGCCAGTCGAACCCTTCCACCGTAATGCGCGGCGTGATGCCGGCCGCATCGGCGGCGGCGGCTACGGCCTCCGCCATTTCCACCGCGCCGGCACTGCGGTTCGGCTGGTCAGGGAAGGTCTTCAGTTCGATCACGAAGTCCGCGTCCAGCCGCAACACCTCCGCCAGCGTCGGGATGCGCGCACCGTCAACCGGCTGCTGCCGTGGAAAGCGCGCCGCATAGGCGGTCCGCGGCCGCAGCCGGCCGACGTCGTACGCCGCCAGTTCCTCCAGGCGCAGCGAACGGATCAGCGGCCCCGGACCGGCCAGGAATGCACCGGCGGCGTCGCGCGTGTGATCCGGATTGAGCGCCGGGTCGTGCGTGACCACCACGACGCCGTCGGCGGTCATGCCCACGTCCAGTTCCAGCGCGTCCACCCCCAGCGCTAAGGCTCCGGTGAAGCCGGCGAGCGTGTTCTCCGGATACAGCCCACGCGCACCGCGATGACCGATGACCAGGCAGGGTCGCTTCATGCCGTCCGCCTTGTTACCCTGTCCCGCAAAACACCAGGGGAGTGACCACCAATGCAGTACACCACGCTCGGCCGCACCGGCCTGCGCGTCAGCGTCGCCGGCCTGGGTTGTGGCGGCTTCAGCAAGCTAGGCCTGGGCAGCGGCAAGTCGGAAGACCACGCGGTATCGCTGATCCGCCAGGCGCTCGACCTCGGGGTGAACCTGCTCGACACCGCGGCGGTGTATGGCACCGAGGAGGTGGTGGGCAAGGCGCTGCGCGGCGTGAAGCGGGATTCGGTGGTGGTGTGCACCAAGGCGTCGCGCGCTACGGGGGACAAGCAGTTCGATCCCGCGAAGGTGCTGGCCAGCCTGGACGCGTCGCTGCGGCGCCTGGGCCTGGACTGCGTCGACGTATTCCAGCTGCATGCGGTTCCGCCGTCGCAGTACCAGCATGTGCGCGAGGTGATCGTTCCGGCGCTGCAGCCGGCGCGAGCGGCGGGAAAGTTCCGCTTCCTCGGCATCACTGAAACCGCGCCGAACGACGTCGAACAGGAGATGTTGCATCGCGCGGTGCAGGACGATGTGTGGGACACCGCCATGCTGGCATTCCACATGATGCACCAGCCGGCGCGCACACAGGTATTCCCGTACACGCAGCGCAACCGCATCGGCACGCTGCTGATGTTCGTGGTGCGCGGCATTTTCGCCCGCCCGGCGCAGCTTGCCGCCGAGGTGAAGGATCTGGTCGCCGCCGGCAAACTGCCGGCATGGCTGGGGGAAACCGGCGATCCCCTCGGCTTCCTGGTGCACGAGGGTGGCGCCGGCAGCCTGACCGACGCGGCCTATCGTTACGCACGACACGAACCGGGGGTGGACGTGGTGCTGTTCGGTACCGGCGACGCCGGCCACCTGCGCAGCAACATCGAATCAATTTTGAAGCCGGCGCTGCCGGAAGCGGACCGGCAGAAGCTGGACACGCTGTTTTCCCACCTGCGCGGCGTCGGACTGGAAGCGCCGCCACGTGCTCCGGGACGCTGAACCATGTCCTGCATCCGCGATATTTCCGTCGTGCCGCTGCATTTCACCCCCGACGCGCCGTACGGGTCGTCCCGCGGCCTGGCGCCACGCCGCGGCGGCGGACTGGTGCTGTTGGACACCGAGGACGGCGTGCAAGGCATCGGCGAAGTCTGGGGGCCGCCGAACGTCGCCCAGGCCTACCTGGACCTGATCAAGCCCTTCTATGTCGGCCGCAGCGTGTTCGCGCAGCGCGGTTCGGCGCAGAACGTGCTGGCCCGCCTGTATCACGCCGGCACGCAGAACCAGCTCACCGCGCTGCTTGGCGGCATCGACATCGCCGCGCATGACGCGATGGGCAAGCTGCTCAACCTGTCGGTGGCGGAACTGATCGGCGGCAGGCTGCGGGAGCGGATTCCGGTTTATGCGTCCGGCGGCTACTTCACCGCCGCGGACGACCAGGACGCCGCGCTGGCCGGCCAGCTGGAGGCCTGCGCGGACCGAGGCTTCGGCGCGTACAAGATCAAGATCGGCCGCAACCCGGCCGAGGACGCCCGGCGCTGCAGGCTGGCCCGCCGCATCATCGGCGACGCGCCGCTGCTCACCGTCGATACCAACGGCAACTACACCGAAGACGGCGTGCTGGAGAGCATGCGCCGCACCGCTGATTGCGACATCCATTGGTACGAGGAGCCGCTCGCGCCACAGGACTGGGCCGGCTACCGCAGCCTGGCGGCACGCACACCGGTGCGTCTCGCCACCGGCGAGGCGCTGTACACGGTGTTCGACTTCCGCCGACTGATCGATAACCGCCTGGCGGCGGTGGTGCAGCCCGACCTGACGCTGTGCGGCGGCTTCGAGGTCGCGCGTACCATCGGCGTGCTTTGCGCGGCCGAGCATCTGCGCATTTCGCCGCATGTCTGGGGCACCGGGATCGGGCTCGCCGCCGCGCTGCATTTCCTCGCGGCGCTGCCGTCCTATCCGCACGCCGACCACGTGCCGTTCCCGCCGCTGCTGGAATACGATGTGGGGCATAACCGGTTGCAGAACGAACTGTTCATCGAGCCGATTCACTACGCCGAGGGCGCGCTCACGGTCCCTGGCGGCCCTGGCCTTGGGGTGACGTTGGACAAGCTGGCCATCCAACGGTTCAGCGGCGGGTGACGCGCCGCCGGGGGTCGCGGCGCTTCGGATTCGTCGCGGCCGGGCGCGGTGGGCCGGCGTTCAGGACACGCACGCGTGATCATTCAGGTATGCGTCTGCCCTGATTGAGCCAGATTCGTGCAGTGGGTTCCGGGCCGCTTTGCGCCGCCCTCGGCCGGGTGCGCGGGCAATCGATGCGCGGCTTCCCGGCGGGAGCCGGAGAACAATCCGATCCGGAGGAACAATGGCCGAGGCGATCGTAATTCCCGGCGCTGCGTTTGACGAGCTGGAACCGATGCCGATCAACCCGGCCTGGATCCTGCGAGGCGACCCGGTCGCGCGCGGCAGGCTGCTGACCGATACCCCCGACAAGCTGGCCTACATCATGGCCTGGGAATGCAAGCCGGGCGAATTCGAATGGCACTACGCGGTGGAAGAGGAAACGGTCTATTTCCTGGACGGCGAAGTCTTCATCAGTATTGACGGCGCACCCGAGCGGCGTCTGGGCGCTGGCGACCTTGTCGTCTTCACGCCGGGCAATTCCACGGTCTGGCGGGTCACGCGTACCGTGCGCAAGATCGCAATCCTGCGCAAACACACGCCGCTGCCACTGGGCCTGGCGACGCGAGCCTGGAACAAGCTGCTGCGCCGCGCCGCCGCCTTCCCGGCACAAGCCGGTTCGGCGCAGCCAGGCGACAGCCTGGCGCGATCTTGAGGAGCCGTCGGAACGACGCGACCACATGGAGCGCAAAGGATTCGCGGCCCGCGCCCCACGACGTCATACCGGCGAAGGCCGCCCATGACGGAGGGCGCGCGCCCCACCGAGCCTTCGTTCTGCTTCCCGACGGACGCTAACCACTGCTGCTGTGCGTGTCGCCACCATCAACGGCTGACAACGCCAGCAGATCGCCGCGCAGCCGGTCGGGCTGCGACAGCAGACGGTCGATCGCGGCGTGCTCAAGCTGCCACAAGGGCAGGGCGGCCAGCAGCGCCGCATGTCCGGCCGGCGTGAGGCTCAGCCGCCGGCTGCGCCGGTCGAGCGGATCGACCGCGATGCGCACCAGCCCGCGCCGCTCCAGCGGCTTCAGGCTGGCGGTCAGCGAGGTGCGGTCCATCGCCAGAAGCGCGGCCACACTGCCGATCGTCGGCGGCTCCGGCCGGTTGAGCGACATCAGCAGGGAGAACTGCCCGGCGGTCAGCCCGGCCGGCCGCAGGCACTCATCGAAGCGGCGTCCCACCGCGCGTGCCGCACGCTGCAGGTGCAGGCACATGCAGGTATCCCGCACGTGCAGGGTGGTAGCGAATGCTACCGCGCTTTCGGTTGACATGCCGCTATATACGTTGATACCAACATAAAGGCAATGTGGACAGGCGCCATGCCGACCGTCTCCTTCACCAGTGCGCTGCAACGCTTTCTGCCGGTGCCGGAGGCGCAGGTGGACGCCGGGACGGTCGCGGACGCGCTGGCCGCGGTGTTCGCCACCCAGCCGGCGCTGCGCGGGTATGTCCTGGACGACCAGGGCGCGCTGCGGCGGCATGTCGCGGTCTATGTCGGCGGCGAGTGCGTGCGTGATCGGCGCCGGCTCAGCGATCCGGTCGGCCCGCAGGACGAAATTTACGTCTTCCAGGCGCTGTCTGGCGGCTGAGGGAGGGGAACATGGCGGAACGGCTATACGTCGGCACGCGCAAGGGCTTGTTCGAGCTGGCACGCGGGCGCGCCGGCTGGGATGTCGCGGCGACGCATTTCCTCGGCGATCCGGTCTCCGCCGTACTGGCGCTGTCGGACGGCACGCTGTTCGCGGCGCTCGACCTCGGCCATTTCGGCGCCAAGCTGTGGCGGCGCGAAACCGGCGGGGACTGGCATGAATTGCCGGCGCCGGCTTTCCCGCCCAGGCCGGACGATGTGATGGACGACCCGCATCCGTGGTCGGTTGGCAAAATCTGGGCGATCGAGCCCGGGGGCGTGGCGAACCGGCTGTGGATTGGCACCATGCCCGGCGGGCTGTTCCGCTCCGATGACGGCGGCGAGTCCTGGGCGCTGAACGAGCCGCTATGGCGCATGCCGGAGCGGCTGAAGTGGATGGGCGTGGCCGGCGGCGAGCAGCCGGGCATCTCCGCCGTCCTGGTCGATCCCGACAACCCCGCCGTCCTGCGCCTCGGCGTTTCCACCGCGGGGGTATGGGAAACCACCGATACCGGTGCCAGCTGGGCGCTGATCAACCAGGGCATGTACAACGAATACCTGCCGCCGGAGCATCGTGGCGACCCGATCGCGCAGGACATCCACATGCTGGCCCACTGCGCCGCGCGGCCCGAGGTGATGTGGTGCCAGCACCACAACGGCGTGTTCCGCTCGACCGACGCCGGCCACAACTGGCGGGAGGTCACCGCGATCCGCCCGTCGAAATTCGGTTTCGCGGTGGTGGCGCATCCGCGCGACCCGGACACCGCCTGGTTCGTGCCGGCGGTGAAAGACGAGCGGCGGATTCCGGTGGATGCCAAGGTGGTGGTGGCGCGTACCCGCGACGGCGGCGAGAGTTTTGCCGTGCTGGCCAAGGGCCTGCCGCAGCGCCACGCCTACGACCTGGTGTGGCGGCACGGGCTGGCGGTGGACGCTACGGGCGAGCGGCTGGCGTTCGGCTCCACCAGCGGCGGGGTGTGGATTTCCGAGGATAGCGGGGAGAGCTGGTCGGGGCTGGATGCGCGCCTGCCGCCGGTTTCCGTGACGCGCTTCGCCGCGGGATAGCGCCTTCAGCGCACCAGGCGTCTTTGATGCCGCACTGACCCTGATCGCCGGCCCCGACACGCGGCTGGAGGCGCATTTCTGTACTTCAGGCGCGGCTTCGCGCCTGAGCGGAAGCAAGTGCAGGCGGGCGCGGCCTCCTCCGCCGGTGTCATGGTCCGCGAAGGCGGACCACCCACGGCTGGCTGGCAGGGTCGAGAAGACGACGTGGACGGTCCGCCTTCGCGGACCCGACATCGGGGCGGGCGCCTGCGGCAGCTCGGATATTCCCGGACAGGCGCTTCGCGCTATGCGCCCTGGCCCAGCCGCAGCGCCACGCTGCGGGCATGCGCGTGCAGGCCCTCGGCTTCGGCCAGGGCCACCGCGGCCGGCCCGACCTGCTGCAGCGCGGCGGCGTCCGCGCCGACGAAGGTGGTGCGCTTGAGGAAATCGAACACCGACAGGCCGGAGGCGAAGCGCGCCGTGCGTCCGGTCGGCAGCACGTGGTTCGGTCCGGCGACATAGTCGCCCACCGCCTCCGGGCAGAACCCACCGAGGAACACCGCGCCGGCATGCCGGACCTGGGCGAACACCGGTTCGGGGTCCGCCAGCATCAGCTCCAGGTGTTCCGGTGCGAGCCGGTTCACCAGTTCCGCCGCCTCCGCCCAGTCGCGCACCAGGATGATCGCGCCGTGTGCCCGCCAGCTGGCGCCGGCGATGGCGGCACGCGGCAGCGTGGGCAGTTCGGCCTCCACGGCTGCGGCGACGGCATCGGCGAAGGCGGCGTCGGTGGCGATGAGGATGGCCTGGGCGGCCTCGTCGTGTTCCGCCTGGGCCAGCAGGTCCACCGCGATGCGGCGCGGATCGTTTGCGGCGTCGGCCAGAATTACCACCTCGGACGGGCCGGCGATGCTGTCGATGCCGACATGGCCGAACACCTGGCGCTTGGCCTCCGCCACGTAGGCGTTGCCGGGCCCGACAATGCGGTCCACCGGCGCGATCGAGGCGGTGCCATAGGCCAGCGCCGCGACCGCCTGGGCGCCGCCGACGCGGTAAATCTCGGAAACGCCGGCGCGGCGGGCGGCGGCGAGCACCAGCGGGTTCAGCACGCCGTCCGGCGTGGGCACGCACATGGCGATGCGGCCGACCCCGGCGACACGGGCGGGCAGCGCGTTCATCAGCACCGAGGATGGATAGGCCGCCTTGCCGCCCGGCACGTACAGCCCGACCGCGTCCAGCGGGGTCCAGCGCATGCCCAGGGTCAGGCCTGCCGCGTCGGTGTAGCGCAGATCCGTGGGCAGCTGGGCGCGGTGGAACGCCTCGATGCGGGTGGCGGCGAGGTCCAGCGCCGCCGCCAGTTCCGCCGGGATGCCGGCGGTGGCGGCGTCGATCTCCTCGGTGGCGATGCGGATGCGGTTGGCGGTGAGCGTCAGGCGGTCGAAACGGGCGGTGTAGTCGAGCAGCGCGTCGTCGCCGCGCGCGCGGACCGCGGCGATGATGGCGGCGACCGCGGCGTCCACGGTTTCGGTGGTTTCACGCGCCTGGGCGAGCAGGGCGGCGAATCGTTCCGGGAAATCCGCGGCGGCGGTGGACAGGCGGATCATGCACGGCACCTGGCCCGCGCGTGGCCGGCGCAGGAGGGCCCTCCCCGACTGGCTGGCAAGGCCTCCGCTATGAAAAAGGCGTGGATGGCCGGCCGGAGCCTGTCCTCGCCCGCGCCGCTTGCCCGGCCGGCGCGCCCGCCATGACGGAGGACAGTCACTGCCCCAGCGCCTTGCGGAACCGGGCGATCCAGCCGCCGATCAGCTCCGGCCGGGTCTTCAGCGCGGTGCGGTTGACGATCAGCCGGCTGGTGACGTTGGCAATGACCTCCGTCTCCACCAGCCCGTTGGCCTTCAGCGTCGATCCGGTCTGCACCAGGTCGACGATCAGCCGTGCGAGCCCGAGGCCCGGGGCCAGTTCCATGGCACCATTCAGGTGGACGACCTCGGCGTGCACCCCGCGATTGGCGAAGTGCCGGCGGGCGATATTGGGGTATTTCGTCGCCACCCGCACGCGCGACCAGCGAGTGGGATCGTCGCTGCCCGCGGTGGCCACCGGCTCTGCTACCGAGACGCGGCACTTGCCGATGCCCAGGTCGAGCGGCGCATAGACCTCCGGGTAGTCGAACTCCATCAGCACGTCGGCGCCACAGATGCCGATCTGCGCCGCGCCGAAGGCGACGAAGGTGGCGACGTCGAACGGGCGCACCCGCACCACGTCCAGCATCGGATCGTCGGTGGGGAAGCGCAGCCGCCGGCTGTCTTCGTCCGCATAATCCGCCGCAGGCTGCACGCCGGCGCGCGCCAGGACCTGGCCGGCCTCGGCCAGGATGCGGCCCTTCGGCAGGGCCAGGATCAGCGGCGCGTCGGTTTCGGCCTCGGTGTCCAGCGCGGGCGCCAGCGCGGCGGTGGGGAAGGGCGCGGTCATGCGGTCTCCGGTCGCTTGGTTGCGGGCGTTTACACCCGGGGCGAAGTGGCAGGAACCCCCGGCGGTTCACCCCAGCAGCGCAAGATTGCGCGCGACGGACCGCGTGGTGCTGTGCTCCGGCCCCAGCACCGCGTTGTAGACGCGCAGCGACCACTGCAGCGCCGCCCGCGCCGAATAGACGTCGCCCTGGTCGCGCAGCACGCCGGCCAGATTGTTGGCGTCGCGTGCCACATTGCGGTGCTCCGAGCCGAGCGCCTTCTCGTCGATCGCCAGCGCGCGTTCGAGCACGAGCTGGGCCTCGCCCAGCTCGCCGAGGTCGTGGAACACCAGGCCGAGGTGGTTGAGGTCGGTGGCCACGTTCGGATCGTCCGGCCCGTGTGCCGCTGTATGCAGCGCGCAGGCTCGGCGCAGCAGCGTGAGCGCGTCCATGTGGTCGTTCAGCTCGTGCGCCAGCCGGCCGAGCTCGCGCAGATCGTCGGCGAGGTCCGGGTGTTCCGGACCAAGCTCGCGCTGCCGCGCTTCGATGGTGCTCTCCAGTTCCAGCCGCAGCGCGCGCAGTTCGGCGAGGGAGGAAGCCATGCGCCCGCCTACTTCTTCGCCACCATGTCGCGCAACCCGCGCAGCGCCAGGTAGTAGCCGGCGACCCCGAAGCCGGTGACAGAGCCCAGGCTGACCGCCAGCGTCTCCGAGGCCGGCCCGCGGCGGACGGGGTTGGAGATGTGCACCTCGATGGTGGGGAACTTCACCTGGCTGATCGCAGCATTCAGCGCCGGATAGCCGCGGGAGAACGCGGCCGGGTTGAAGATGGCGGCGTCGAAGCCGCGCTCGTTGGCCTCGTAGATCTTGTTGACGACCTCGCCTTCCACGTTGGAGTGGAAGATCTCGATGTCCACGCCGAGTTCGGCGGCGTAGCCGCGGATGTGCTCGTCGTATTGCGGCAGGGTCATCGGGCCGAAGATCTCGGTCTGCACCTTGCCGCGCATGTTCATGCCGGCGCCGTGGATGATCAGGATTTTTGCCATGGTGGACTGCCTCCGTGTGTCGTGGCCCGCGCCTGCCGGCCAGCGTCGCAAGAAATCCCCCGCCGCCTGCGCGAGGACGTGATCGGCAAGTGCCGGGAGGCATACGTGCCCCGCCTCCGGTTCCTCCTGCAAGGGTGGGAGTATTCATGCGTGGCCCCGGTTCAGCAACCCGCCTGGACGCCAGGCCGCCTGGTGCCCGGTTGAGCGGCGGCCCGAATTGGGCTGAACTCGCGGATAAAAGCGCGAACAGCCCTGTCAGGCGGTCGGGACCGCAGCCGGGCAGGCAACCAATCTTCAGGAGGAGCCGTCATGCCGTTCTATCAAAGAGGCGATGTCCGCATCCGCTACGAGGAGACGGGCTCGGGCTTTCCGCTGTTGGTCACCCCGGGCGGCGGCCTGAACTCCCGCGTCAGCAACTGGCCGAACGCGGTATTCAATGCGATGGAGGCATTCAAGAACGACTTCCGCTGCATCACCATGGACCAGCGCAACGCCAATGGCGGCGAGTCGACCGGTCCGCTGCCCGTCGACAACCCGTGGGATGCGTTCGCCGACGACCAGCTCGGCTTGATGGATCACCTGGGCATCCGTCAGTTCTTCTACATGGGCTACTGCATCGGCGGCTGCTTCGCCGGCAAGCTGCTGCAGCGGGCGCCCGACCGCGTGGTTGCCGCGGTCTTCGTGCAGACTGTCGGCCATCGGCCGGAGGACCCCGGGGTAATGTACCGGCACAGCCATGAGAACTGGGTGCCCGGGTTCATGCAGCGGCGGCCGGATGTGTCGGCGGAGACGATCGAGAAATACCTGCACAACCTGTACGCCGCGCAGCCGGATTTTCTCTACAGCGTGCCACGCGACTTCATCAGGAACTGCCACACGCCGATGCTTGTGCTGCCGGACGACATCCCGTCGCATCCGCTGCAGACCTCGATCGATGTCGCGTCGCTGGCGCCGAACGCCGAGATCACCGTGTTCCCGTGGAAGGAGCCGGCGGAGTTGAAGCAGCGCACGATCGAGCGGGTGCGCCGGTTCCTGCGGGAGCGCGTGCCGATGCAGGCCGCCGCGCAGTAGGAGGCGGGCGGCATCTGCAAGAACTGCGTCGCTGGTGCCACACGGCCGGCGCGGCTGCGCCGCGCCCCACGGCCAGCGCCGTCCGGGTGAACGCGATGGGCTCGGTCCGAATGTCGCTGTGGAGGATTCCGGGACTAACCTTCCTGACGTGCTCTCAACCGGCGTTCCGACGCCCATCGACAACGCCGGCGACATAGCCGGCTGGCGCTACGTCGGGTTGCGCATCACCAACATTCGCAGCGTCACACAATCCGTTCGCCCCACGCCCCTCAGTTCAGCAGCCCCACCTCGCGCATCGCCTCGCGCACCTTCGCCCGCGTCCCGTCCATGATCGGCGCCAGCGGCAGGCGGCAGTGTTCGGTACTCTTGCCAAGCAGCGAGGCGGCGAACTTCACCGGCGCCGGGCTCGTCTCGGTGAACAGCGCATCGTGCAGCGGCAGCAGCCGGTTCTGGATCTCCATCGCCTGCCGCGTGCGGCCTTCCATCCACGCAGTCTGCATATCGCTGCACAGCCGTGGCGCCACGTTGGCGGTGACGCTGATGCAGCCCACGCCGCCGGAGGCATTGAACGCCAGGGCGGTGGCATCCTCGCCGGACAACTGGCAAAAATCTTCACCGCAATGCCGGCGCTGGTGCAGCGGACGCGCCAGGTCGGCGGTGGCATCCTTCACGCCGACGATGTTCTTGTGCTTCGCCAGCCGAGCCATCGTCTCCACTTTCATGTCCACCACGCTGCGCGGCGGAATGTTGTAGATGATGATCGGCAGGTCGACGGCGTCGGCGATCGCCTTGAAATGCAGGTACATGCCTTCCTGCGTCGGCTTGTTGTAGTACGGCGTGACGATCAGCGCGCCGTCCGCACCGGCCTCCTTGGCGTGGCGCGTCAGGGCGATCGCTTCTTCCGTGCTGTTGGAGCCGGCGCCGGCGATCACCGGGACGCGGCCCTTGGCCACTTCGATGCAGATCTCCACCACCCGCTTGTGCTCGTCATGGCTGAGGGTCGGGCTTTCGCCGGTGGTGCCGACCGGCACCAGGCCGTGCGTGCCTTCCTTGATCTGCCACTCCACCAGTTCGGCGTAGGCCTTTTCGTCCAACGACCCGTCCGCGCGCATCGGGGTGATCAGAGCGACGAGCGATCCCTTGAACATGGTCCTCTCCGGGATGGGGGTTTTGAACGGATCAGGCAGGCTAGGCGCGCAGGGAGCGTCTCGCAAGGCCGGGTGTCCCGGCTACTCGTCCGGGTCAGGAGCGGCCGGGTGGCTTCCGGCCGATGCATGCCGCACAAATACCAACTGCATGTTTTGCCTGCATCTGCGGCCAAAGATTTCTTCTACATGCAGACGGAAGGGCAGCCGCAGGTTCGCCGGGAAGCGTCTCCGTCCGCCAAGACCGCAGGTTTGCCCTGCGGCCGCTACTCCGCCGCGCGCTGGTACCGCCCGGCATAACGGATCAGCGCCTGATCGTCCGTCGGCACGATCGGCGCAAAGTCGGTGTGCGCGATCCACTCCGCCCGCGTCGGTCTGCGGATGTAGTTGGAGACCGCGTTCAGCGTCAGGTAGACGATCTTGCGCGGATACGGCGTGATGTTGCCGGCGGAGCCATGCACCAGATTGCCATGGAACATCAGCAGCCCACCCGGCTTGCCGGTCGGCGCCACGATGCCGCCGCGCTGCACCAGCCGCGTCACCGTGTCCTCGTCCAGCGTCCACAGCGGATACGACGTGGTGGACACATCGTGTTCGGCCGACAGCACGCCCTCGGTGTGGCTGCGCGGCACCAGCATCAGCGGCCCGTTGACCGGCATCACCTCGTCGAGGAACACCGCGATGTTCATCGCCCGCGGCTCCGGCATGCCGTCGTCGCGCGCCCAGGTGCCGTAATCCTGGTGCCACTGCCAGACATCGCCGGTGAACGACGCCTTCGCGTTGATCTTGAACTGGTGCATGTACACCTGCTCGCCGAACAATTGCTCCACCGGGCCGATCATGCGCGGGTGGCGGGCGAGCAGGCCGAACGCCTCATTGTACAGATGTGCGGCGAAGGCGGTGCGCGGTGCGCCGGACTTCTCACGCCAGATTTCCGGACGCTGCTGGCGGTAGATGCCCTCGGCCTCGTCGCGCATCACGGCGCATTCTTCCGGGGTGAACGTCTCCGGCAGGAACAGGTAGCCTTCTTCGTGGAAATGCCGGACCTGCTGGTCGGTGAGCATGGCAACGCCCTCCCTGAGACACGCCTGACTGCTGCATAGATACCGGGCGGTGTCCGGTCAATTGGCATCGAAGCCGGACCAGGCCAACGCGAAAATGCCGCTGAACGCTGCTGCCGGCCTTCGCACAACCCGATTGGGCAAATGGGCAGGACCAGACGCCTGAGCCTGGGCGCCCTGACTGACTCCTCGGCTCGAACCTTGGACGAACTGCAGCTGCTTCATTGCAGCGCCGCGTCATTCGGTCTTTGCGTAAGTACATGCTATATCATACATAAAAATTTGCTTTGCACTTTGCTTCTGACTATGCTTGCATTTGGATGCTTTCTCTTTGCAAACGTGACCCCCGCTTCTATGTCTACTTCCTTCAGCGCATGCCTCCGAGTGGCCCCGCCACGAATCGTTCGGCGCTTACTGGAACGGCATGACTACAGGTGAAACATGGCCAAAATCGTCACCCAGGCACATTTCAGAGTGAGTAGCCTCGCTCAACCCATGCAGTTCGGGGTTCGGATCGGCACCGGCGCTCTTTCGGCTATTCTGGCTATCATAGCCAGCCTTGTAATTCCGTGGCCTGCCGACCCTGTGTGGCGCATTGCCACGTCGGGGCTTTTCGGCGTGGCGGTGGCTACCTATGCGGCGGGGGCGACGGCAGGACTGGCGAGCGCCGCTCTCAATTTGTACGACAGTAGCTTCGTCGAGCCATCAGTGCGGACCCACCTGTGGCACGTTCCTGAATGGTCGGCCGCCCTGACAGTCGTTTCGCTTGCTCTGGTTGTGGGCATTGGTGGGGCCCGGAAGCGGGTCGATCGCCAGGCGGAGGAATTGAATTGCGCCAGAGCAATGCTGCAACGTGCGAACCGAGCTCTCGAGGCAATGTCAGGGCCGCCAAGTCTAGGCATGTGCTACGATCGCGTTACTGACCTGCCGTCGCGGCCCCTGGTTATTGACCGCTTCGGCCAGATGGCGGCCCAGGCGCGTCGAAACCAGACATTGATTGGCGTGGTGCAGGTCGACCTGCGGCGAATCAAAAACGCACTCCTGCCGATGGGGCAAGATGCCGTGGATGAAGCCCTGCGTCAGGTCGGCTCGCGCATCAGCAACTCAGTGAGGCGCGCGGATACAGTCGGTCGCCTGGGCGCAGACAGCTTGATTGTATTGTTAACCGGGCTAGCGGACCCGGCCGGGGTTTCTGTCGCCGGGCTAAAACTGGCGGCCGCTTTGGCGGCGCCGGTTCAAGTCGGTTACCCGCCACGGAGTTTGGAAGTAGTCGTGCCTCTCGGATCGGCTGTTTTTCCCCTCGACTCCGAAGATTGGGAGGATTTGTACCGGCTGGCCGAGGAATCGGCCCGAACACCTAGTTTTGCCGAAAGTGCGTGACTGGTTCTGTGACGAGATATTCAGGAAAAGCTCAGTCCTGCATACCAAGTGGACACTCATCAAGGCGATCGCTGCCGCGGGATCTCACACCGCGCGGCTAGACGCCAGGAACATTCCTGTCCGACTTTTGCAAAGCGGACAAGGTCAACGGAAGAGGTAATCCATGCCAAACTGGCGAGAGACATCGTTCCAAGTCGATCGTGATGCCCAACTTTCACCGACAGGTGAATTCTATCCGGCTGATCTGCCAACTGAGAACGGGACGATGCGCCGCCGATTCTCGGACCTTCTTGAGCACACGCTGCAGCTTGCGCTGCGGCAAGGCGATCTCACCGCGGGGGAACAGCTCTTCGGAATAATGAAAGGCTTGGACGAGCGGTATCGTATAAGAGGCGGCCAGGAACGGCGGAATGAATCAGCCGTCCCGCGCCTCGCTCGGCAGATCGAGCTGCGAAAGCAGTCCAGGGTTTATCGCGGATTTAGGCAGACACATGCGGAACCTCGGTAGGCCTCCTCGGCCTGAATGCGTCAAGGGCGGTCATTGAGCTATCCGTCAAGCGCGAGCAGCAAGCCGAGCGGTGACCGCGAGGATCGGACTGGGGAGGAAGCCAGGGCTTCGGTCGTAAACTTGGGGGGTACAAGAATGGACGTCAAAATTTCGCGGGTAGCGATCGCATGCACTCAGCCACTCTTTCGGCAGGGGCTCATCAGCCTTATGCGAGGCAGATGGCCTGAATGGCTCTTCCTGGATGGCGACAACGCAGATAATATCGCCGATGATGTTGGGCAGGACATGAGTACGACTTTGCTCATCATCGAGCTTGACCTCCCAGGTTTGCCCGGACTGCGGCGGTTGAGCCAGCTGCAGGCCGAGAATCCTGACCTGCTCGTTGTGGTGCTCGGGGACGCTAGGCGGTTCGATATCATCTGGCAGTGTATCGAGATGGGTGCCCGCGCTTACCTGGACAAAACGGCCCCTGCTGGGCAGTTCATTCAGGCGGTTGAAACCATTCTCGCCAATGGCGTGTTTGCTCCCGCCATTCCAGGGGCCACGCGCTTTCGCTGCTCGCTGGCTATCGACTTTCGCCCGTCATACGTTCTTGAACGCGATCAGCCGCTTCCCGCCGCATTTACTGGCCGCCAGCGCGAGGTCTTCCTTCTCCTGGTCGAAGGCTGCTCGACCAAGTCGATTGCCAGGCGTCTCGGCCTTTCCGTCGGGACTGTGAAGGTCCACCTGGGGGGAATTTACCGGCTTCTCGGCGCACACAGCAGGATAGAGGCGCTCGCCAAAGCCCGTAGCTGTGGTTCTCACCCGATGTTCCCAGTTGGACAACCGCAGTTGGAGCCGGAGATGCACTCTCCTCCCCGCTTCGACTTGAATTGGTGCACCACGTGAGGGATCGATCGCGATGAAGCATCTTCAATTCGGCAGGCACGCCCTGCGCCGCTCGGCCAGCGGCGGTCGCGAAGACAGCGCAATGACGGGCTCAATCCTCGGTACCCGCCCGCGGCCGCCCGCGGCCGCGGAATGCATGTTGGTCGAGGAATGGCTGGCGTCTACCGGTGATATCGCTTCGGCATATGTGAGCCGCCGCAGGAACGACGATCCCGCGCTATTTTGGCGAATCGTTGTTACAATCAATCCGGATGAGGGGCCGGCCCATATTATCCATGCGCCGGCAGGCCGCGACTTCTGGATTGTGCTCACCTTGCGCCCTGTACCGACTCAACGCAAACACCGCACTCTTTTCAGCGCTTTGAACTCCATCCGCCGCGTGTTGCCGCGAAGCAGGCAGCAGCATCTGCTTACCGGCATTTTCCCACCCCTGGAACCTGCCCGTGCGGTCTCCGCCCAATGACGGACAGCGGTTTTCGAACCGATTGCCCGGGTGGGCCTGGAGGCAGCCGGCACCGGTATGCGCTGCCGCCACAATTCTGTGGCAATGCATCGGTGGCACGGGGCTTCCGATGATCCAGATTCTTGTGGTCAGGCCACACCCTCAGCATCGTTCAGGATGCGGTCGGCAATCACGGCAGGATTGCTGACGCCCTTTGCCCCGAGATAGGCGATGGCCGCCTCGCGCACCCCGTTCTGCGCCACCATGGCCTCGATAAGCGCGACAGCACAATTGCTTTCGAGCGGCCCCATCTCGCGCAAGGCGGCAAGCACTTCCCCAGTGTCGCGGGACCAATCGCCCGCAATTGGTATCGCTGCTTTCGCGCCACTCGAATTGATGTCGCCTTCGCGCTGACGAGTCAGCGTAATATTGCTGAATCTATGACTGGAGAACGGCTGCATCTCACGCTCGGCCGGGCGCACCATCTTCTCGGTTCCGGGCCCCTGGAACTCAAATGTTATTGTAACGTATGCAGCGCGGCGGCTCCCCATGAGCACTCTCCTGTGTAACGACGGTGACATACCCTGAGTCGATCCTTCCCTGCAAGCAGATGCATGCGTCGGACAAAGCAACATTTGATGTTGATATAAGCGAAAATAAACGTTATAAGTACGCCAATAAGCCCTCCGTCCGCGGGGGTAAGAACTGCCATGCTTCGAGGGCTCAGCGTGAGCCGGAGCACGCCTTGCGCCGCAACGAGGAGAACTGATCGGATGTTACCTGAAACCGCCGAGAACTCTGCGCCCGTTGGACATGTCCACACCTTGAGCCTGCGGCTCTCAGATCAGGACTACCGTCGCCTGCGGCGATTCGTCGCCGTCGAGGAAGACAAGTCCGGCCGCCGGCTGACCCACCAAGCGGTGCTGGAAACCGCGCTGAGGCAATTTCTGGAGCGTGTTTGAACCCGAATTCGCTGTTTGGCAATGGGCTCTCACAACACCATAAAACAAGGCATACTCCTTATAAGGAAGTTTTGGACCGAACCCCATCCGTGAGACACGGTAATTACGCACACCTCGGTTCTTCCTCCGTTACCGCGCTCACCGCAAGC
>Ga0187809_10000304_pt1 | contig 28818 bp, 25 predicted proteins | sample NC_wetland_sal_i_8_FD_132415 | JGI IMG/M metagenome (GOLD analysis project Ga0187809, IMG submission 132415) | Wetland sediment microbial communities from Neuse River Estuary, North Carolina, USA - ASW_4 | ecosystem: Environmental > Aquatic > Freshwater > Wetlands > Sediment | place: USA: North...
GCTTCCGCCTTTGCGCCGCTCCCCGAAGCGTCGGCAGGTGGCCAGCCGCAAGGGGGGCAGACGCCATGAGAAAGCTTCTCTCCGCGCTGCTTTTTGCCGGCATTGCGCTCGCTGCCATCCCGGCGCGCGCGGCGCTGACGCCTGCGCAACTCGGCAAGGTCGCGATCAACCTGCCTCCGAACGCGCGGATGCCGCTGAATGAGCCCTTCGTAACGGATACCGGCCGAAACACCACGCTCGGCAAGGCTTTCGCAGGCAAACCCGGCCTGATGGTGATCGCCGATTTCACCTGCAAGACGCTTTGCGGAACGGCTATCGCCATGGCGGCGGATGCGGCAGGCAAATCCGGACTGAAACCAGGCAAGGATTTCAATTTCGTCGTCGTCGGCTTCGACCCGCGGGATCATCCGAGCGACGCGGCGGCGATGAAGGCGGCCCATATAGACGACGGCGCCCTGAAGAAGGACGCTATCTTCTTGAGCGGCAGCGCCGCGGCGGAAGGAGCCGTCACCAAGGCGGTCGGCTTCTCCTACACTTATGACAAGGCCGACGATGTCTTCGCCCATCCGACGGCCGCCTTCGCCATCGCGCCCGACGGGCGCGTGACGCAGGTCCTGACCTCGATGAACATCACCTCCGAAAAGGTGCGGCTTGCCCTCGTTGCGGCGTCGAAGAACAGGATCGGCACGATCGCTGACCATATCCGCCTGCTCTGCTACGGCCTCGATCCGGCGAGCGGCGTTTATAACGCCCGAGTGCTCCAATGGCTTCGGATCGGCGGCTTCGGCATCATCGGGCTGCTCGGCTTCGGCATTCTCGGCATGCTGGCGATGCGCCGCGAAGGCCGCGGGAGGACGGGGTGATGCGGCATTTCATCTTCTTTCCGCCGGAAGCGTCGGAATACGCCCGCCATATAGACTGGATCTATTTCGGCCTGATCGGCGTCTCCGCCATTATCGTCGGCCTTGTCGTCGCGCTCATGGTTTCCTTCGGCATACGCTACCGCCGGGGCTCGCCGGCGAAGCGCGGCAGATTGCCCGAATGGGTCAGCCGCGACGTCGAGATCGGATGGACCGTCGCCACGCTCTTCGCCTTCGTCTTTATCTTCTGGTTCGCGGCAGCGACCTTCATCACCACCATCGGGGCGACGCCGAACGCGCTCGAAATCCACGTCGTCGGCAAACAATGGATGTGGAAGATCGAGCATCCGAACGGCGTGCGCGAGATCAACGAACTGCATGTCCCGGTAAACGTGCCGGTGCGGCTGGTGATGATTTCGCAAGACGTTATCCACTCATTCTTCCTGCCGGCGCTCCGGATCAAGCAGGACGTGCTTCCCGGCCGCTACACATCTGAAAGCTTCACCGCCGACAAGACGGGGATCTACAACCTCTTCTGCGCCGAATATTGCGGCACCGACCACGCCAGGATGGGCGGCCGCATCGATATCATGAGCAAGGCGGACTACCAGAAATGGCTCGACGCACAGCCCGGCGCGCGCGATCTCGCGGAAAAAGGCCGGCAGCTCTTCGTCAGGCTCGGCTGCGCCGGCTGCCATTTCGAGAAGGATCATACGCGCGCGCCCGATCTCGCCGGCCTCTATGGAAGCTATGTCCGGCTGTCGGACGGGCGGACCGTTCGGGCGGACGAATCCTATATCCGCGATTCGATCCTGCAGCCGGCGCGCGACGTCGTCGCGGGCTACACCCCGATCATGCCGAGCTTCAAGGGCACGGTATCGGAGGACCAGATCTTCGATCTCGTCCAATTCATCAAATCCTATTCCGGCGATGGCGAGGCGATCAAATGACCGACGCGGTTCTCGGCGACACTCTCCCGCACGATGCGACCACCTTCGACAAGGGCTATCTCGGCGACGGCCATACGCTGCGCTCCTGGCTCTTCACGACGGACCACAAGCGCATCGCCATCCTCTATGCGGTGACGATCACGATCTTCTTCTTCATCGGCGGCATCGCCATCGCGCTGGTCAGGATCGAACTCGTCACTCCGGCGCAGGATTTCGTCACGGCCGACGAATACAACCGCCTGTTCACGCTGCATGGCATCGTCATGGTCTGGTTCTTCCTGGTGCCGTCAATCCCGACCACTTTCGGCAATTTCCTGCTGCCGATGATGATCGGCGCGCGCGACCTGGCGTTCCCGAAACTCAACTTGTTCTCATGGTATCTCACCATCCTCGGCGGCGCGCTGACGATCTATATGCTGCTCGCGGGGGGCGTCGATACGGGCTGGACCTTCTACACCCCCTATTCCTCGATCTACTCGAATGGTCGCGTCATCGCGGCGGCAATGGCAGTGTTTGTGGCTGGCTTCGGCACGATCGCGACCGGCGTCAATTTCATCACGACCATCCACACCATGCGGGCGCCGGGCATGACATGGTTCCGCCTGCCGCTCTTCGTCTGGGCGATGTACACGGTCAGCGTCGTCATCGTGCTCGCGACGCCGGTGCTCGCCATGACGCTGCTCCTGATGACGCTCGAACGCTTCTTCGGCGTGCCGATCTTCAACCCGAACGAAGGCGGCGACCCGCTGCTCTTCCAGCATCTCTTCTGGTTCTATAGCCATCCGGCCGTCTACATCATGATCCTGCCGGCAATGGGCGTGGTGTCCGAGATCATTCCCTGCTTCGCCCGCCGGCGTCTGTTCGGCTACGACTTCATGGTTTATGCGCTGATCGCCATTTCGGTGATCGGCTTCTTCGTCTGGGGCCATCACATGTTCGTCTCCGGCCAGTCGGCCTATGCGAACCTCGTCTTTTCCTTCCTTTCCTTCATCGTCGCCGTCCCCTCGGCCATCAAGGTCTTCAACTGGACGGCGACGCTCTATCGCGGCCAGATCACCTATGAATCGCCGATGCTCTATTCTTTCGGCTTCGTCGGGCTGTTCACGCTGGGTGGCCTGACCGGCCTCTTTCTGGCCTCGATCCCGATCGATATCCACGCGACCGACACTTATTTCGTCGTCGCCCATTTCCACTATGTGATGGTAGGCGGCACGGTCTCGGCCTTCTTCGCAGCGCTCCATTTCTGGTGGCCGAAGATCACCGGCCGCATGTATCCGGAAGCATGGGCGCGCTTCGCGGCGATCCTGATGTTCTTCGGCTTCAACTTCACTTTCTTCCCGCAATTCATCATGGGATGGGCGGGGATGCCGCGCCGCTACGGCTCCTACCCGCCGGAATTCCAGGTCTACCACGTGCTTTCCTCGGCCGGCGCCGCGGTGCTGGCGATCGCCTATCTCATGCCGCTCGCCTATCTGACATGGTCGCTCCGCTGGGGGAGAAAGGCCCCGGAGAATCCGTGGCGCGCCACCGGCCTCGAATGGCAGACGGCGTCGCCGCCGCCCACGCACAATTTCGAGAAGCTGCCGATCGTCGAAAACGAACCCTACGATTATCACCCCAGGGGCTATGTCGACCAGGAGCACGAGGCCGCCGGCACCGCTGAAAACCCGCAGAAGGGCGGCGAACAGCAATGAGCGACGCCACCGTCCACGCGGCAGAAGAAGCCGCGATCCGAGAACCTTGGGAAGATATCAACCGCCAGCGCCAGGCCGTCGAAATGGGCATGTGGGCCTTCCTGGCGAGCGAGATCCTGTTCTTCAGCGGCATCTTCGCCGGTTACACCATCTACCGCTCGTCCTATCCGGAGGCCTTCTGGGTGGCCGGCGGCCATACCAGCCTTTGGTACGGGGGAGCAAACACCACCATTCTTCTCGTCTCGAGCGCCGTCATCGCCCTCGTTCCCCGCTCCGCGAGATGGCTGTCGCTCGGCTCCTTCGCGCGCATGATGCTCTGGATCGGGGCGTGTCTGGGAATTGCGTTCCTCGTTCTCAAGGGTTTCGAATATGCCGAGGATTTCCACGAGCATCTCTTCCCCGGACCGGACTTCGAACTGCACGAGAAAGGCGCGCAGCTTTTCTTCGCCTTTTACTGGTGCGTCACCGCGATCCACGCCGTCCATCTGATCATCGGCATCGGGCTTGTGGCGCGGCTTGCCATTGCCGGCGCGCGTGACCCGCTCTGGTTCTCGCGGACGCCGGCCGTACAGGCCACCGCCCTTTATTGGGGACTTGTCGACATCATCTGGTCGATCGTCTTCGTCATCCTCTATCTGCCGGGGAGAGGATCATGAGCCGCGCTCCAAGAGCCAGACGACAAGCGCCGCAGGCGCCAAGCATCCGATCGATCATCCGCCGCCCGGCGTGGGTGCTTGCCATCCTGCTCGTCGCCTTGGCGGCCAATATCGGCGTCTCCTTCCTGCCGATCCCGCATTTCGCCAGAACCGCCTTCAATCTCCTGATGGCGGCGGTTACTGTCGCCGGCATTGCTGTCATCTTCATGGAGCTCGATCGCAAGGGCGTGACGATACGGCTTTTCGCGGCGACCGGCTTCGTCTGGCTCGCGATCCTCTTCCTGCTCATTTTTTCGGACTACGGCGCGCGGCCGTGAATTTGATCGAAACGCATTAAGGTCTCGATCGCCATGCGGCACGACAGGAAGACAAAAGTAGCGCGCCCGTTGGCTTGTCGCGAGCGCTTCGGCTTCAATGAGCGGTATCGCCGGTGCTTGCGGCGCCGCGCGGCGTAACGCCCGCGGCCTGTTCGCAACGTTCCAGATGCTTCTCCAGCGCCTGATTCGACAGAACCGCACTGATCGTGGTGATGTCCCTCCCCTGATGGGCGGGCATCTGCTGGATTTCCTTCAACCGTTCCAGAAGCGCCAGTCGGGTCATCTATTCCCTCCTTTGATAATCCGCGGTTGCAATGATAGAGCCAGTCAAGCGGCCTTCTTGGCGGCGTCGAACGGAATCTCGATATCGACGGCGAGGGTCGAGACCTGCGCGCCGCGCTCCATTTTGACGCTGACCTTCTCCTGATCGATTTTCACATGCTTCGAGATTACGCGCAGTATCTCGTCGCGCAGTTTGGTGACGAGGTCGCGATCGCCGACGGAAGCGCGTTCGTGCGCAAGCAGCACCTGCAGGCGCTCACGCGCGGCAGGGGCCGACGGGGGCCGGGAAAAGAATCCAAGCAGGTTCATGCCGCTTTCCTCCCGAAGAACTTACCGAAAAAGCCGCGCTTCTCGCCCGGAACCACGAGCGGAAGATCCTCGCCCTTGAGCCGGCGCACGGCATCGAAATAGGCACGCGCCGGCGAACTGTCGCCGCTCGCCAGCGTGACCGGCGAGCCGATGTTGGAGGCGCGCAGCACATCCATGCTTTCGGGGATAATGCCGAGCAGCGGGATCGACAGGATCTCGAGCACGTCGTCCACTTTCAGCATGTCGCCGCGCTCGGCGCGCGCCGGATCATAGCGCGTGAGGAGCAAATGCTTCTCCATGCGCTCGCCCTTCTCCGCTTTGAGCGTTTTCGAATCGAGCAGGCCGATGATGCGGTCGGAATCGCGCACCGAGGAGACTTCCGGATTGGTGACGACGATGGCGATATCGGCGTGGCGCATGGCGAGCGTCGCGCCGCGCTCAATCCCCGCCGGGCTGTCGCAGATAACCCAGTCGAAAGCTTTCTTCAGGGAGGCCATGACTTTCTCGACCCCCTCCGGCGTGAGATTGTCCTTGTCGCGCGTCTGCGAGGCCGGCAGGAGGTAGAGCGTCTCCACCCGTTTGTCGCGGATCAGGGCTTGGGGGAGCTTGGCTTCGCCCTGGATGACATTGACAAAATCATAGACCACCCGCCTTTCCGCGCCCATCACCAGGTCGAGATTGCGCAGACCGACATCGAAATCCACAACCACGACCTTCTCGCCGTTCTGCGCGAGCGCGGCCCCCAACGCGGCGGTGGAGGTCGTCTTGCCCACGCCGCCCTTGCCCGATGTTACGACGATTACTTTGCCCATGGACCTCTCCTGTTGTCTGGCTCGCCGCCCTCGGCTCAGGCGAGCGCTCCCGTCCTGATGGTTTCCCCTTCGAGCCAGATCTGGACGGTTTTGCCGCGCAGGTCCGGTTCCATATCCTCGGCCGTCTTGTAGAAGCCGTCGATGGCGATCAGTTCCGCTTCGAGTCTGCTGCAGAAGATGCGCGCGCCTGGATTGCCGGTGGTGCCGGCCATCGCCCTGCCTCGCAGCGTTCCGTAGATATGAATCGATCCTCCGGCGACGATTTCCGCACCCGAGGCGACGGAACCGACGACCGTCACGTCCCCATCAGGGAAGAAGAGCGATTGGCCCGAGCGCACCGGTTCGGTGATGATGATCGAGGGCTTGGACGTCGACGGTAACGGTTCCAAGGGCGCATTGCTTGCGACGACGCCCGGCTTTACTGTTTCCTCGGGGGCCGGCGTCTCGAAATCGGGCGCGGTAAAATCGGAAGCGGGGCGACCGTCGCTCATGGCGGGCGGCAGGTCGGAACCCAGCAGCGAGGGGCGCGCGCCCTCGATGCCCATGATCCGGACGTTCCTTGTCTTCAGTTGATCGACGAGGCCGCGAAGCTCCGCCTTGTCGATGTCGAGGCCTTCGACGTCCAGCACAACCGGTCGGCGGAGGAAGAAGCCGGCGGAACGGGCCGCGAGATCGTCGAGCCGCGCCAGCCAGTCCTCGAAGGGCAATTCGGGACTGAGCGCGAGCGCGAGGAAGGACCTCCCCTTCAGGCGGATAGGCCGGGGTTTCGTTAACATGTCGGTCATCTTGGTAAATTTTCGGTTGCTTCGGTGTAGCGAGAAAATGGTTAACAAATGGTTAACGAGAGCCTCCTGCGAGCGAAAAGACAGACACGACAATGGGGGCTGTCCAACCCGCTAACCGGCGAGGCCTCGGCGCAATTTGTCGAAATCCTCCTGGCGGAGAACCGGCGCAGATTTCTCCGGCGGCAGTTGTGCGTATGCAGCAGAAGCAAAATGGCGATCCAATCGACAGCGATAACTTTTCAACTTTATCTACATTTTAACAAATATAGATCATTCTTCCGGTGCTGATTTTCTGCATGGGGCGTCAAATGACCGACCTTGTTGAAGATGAAGAACTTCCGCAATCGACCCCTTTTCAACGCTGGCGGCCAACCGCGCGGATGGCGATCTCATTCGGCCCATCGATTGTCTCGATCGGATGCGCGCTGGCGGCGGGATATTTTACCTACAGAACCGCCAACGCGAAGCCTCCCGCGGACACGCTGACGCTCGCGGTTTCAATCCTGAAGTCCAGGGATGCGTCGCCCGAAATGCGAAGCTGGGCCGCCGGAGCCCTCGGCATCCAGACCGATCTTCCCCTAACCGTGGGATCCATCAAACCAGCCCAGCAATGAACCGGGGCGCCGGCGAGGATCGTTCCACCGTTTGGGGCGGATGAAAGCGTCCTGAAGGGCCGCTTCTTGTTCTCCATGCCACCGATAAGCTTTCTGACCCGCCGCCGACCATCCTTTCGGCCAGATTGACCTTTCGGGGACCTGCTCCATTCTTATTGCATTCAGGAGAGGTCGACCTCATGGACGCTACGCATTTTGTCGTTCCCGTGCGCGTGGCAATGGCTGCCGACGAGCACATCCTTGAAATCTACAGCGCCGAGGACGCGCTTTACTTCTTGCAGAAATGGCCGGGAAAGCAGTCCGGCCCAATTTACCAGGGCGCTTTCGACGCCTGTTTCGGAGCGCTGAGCGGGTTGAACCATCCGGAAGAAGCGCGGCACGCCTTCATCCGCTTTGCGAAAGTCGAGAACATCATATCGCCCGACATGGCGCTGGCGCCGGACGAAAGACGGGCGGCCGTGAGACCCCAATAGAGCAGACGCCGGATTTTTGTGATTGGCTAGAGCAATTCCAGCAAAAGTGCACAGCGGTTTTGCGTTCGGAATTGCGTAAAAACAATGAGATAGAGCATTTTCGCGATTCGGAGAAAAGCGAAATGCTCTACGCGTTGATGAATCCGTCTGAGAGACGTCATCAATAGCGCGGAGCGGACGCATTCACCGCTTCCGGATCACGACCTCGGTCCGGCAGCGGCACGGTCCAACTTTACGCAAAGATAGCGCGGCCCGCGCAAGAGGCGGGCCGCGCATGGTCCAGAGGCGAAAGTGTCGAGAGTCTCCGGCTTTGGCGCTTATGCCGCCGCCTTCGGATTGCAGATGTCCTTGACGGAGGAAAGCACCGCTTCCGGCGAGAAGATGCGGTCCAGCCAGCCATCCTTGAAGATCAGCGGCTTGGCTTCCGCGATCGCATGCAGGGCGCCGTCGGAGAATTTCCCTTCCTTGAAAATGCCGAAGGCGATCGCCAGTTCGATCTGGATGTGGCCGAGCATGAAATCCATGGCGGCGTCGCGCGGTACGCCGCGCTTCACCGCCTCCTCGAGCGCATCGCGCATGGCAAGGCAGAGCGTCGCGCCGACGGTTTCGGAAAGCGCGGGCTCGAGCACGGCGATATTCTCGAGCGTGCAGCGGTGTGAGCGGGCGACGGGAGCGTAGATCGTCCTGGCCACGTCCTCGCAGAGCGCATAGTGCTCTTCCGGCCCCTGGATCAGGGCGCAAACAATGCCCTGCTTCGCCTTGACGCCGCCGAAATGGTCGTGCTGGGCTTCCGGGTCCGTCTCGAAGCCGAAGACCGGCGGATGGCAGGGATGGGTGACGAAATAGGTGACGTCGTCGCGCTTCGGCATTTCGCCGGCATAGGGCGCGGCCGCGTCGAGCACGATCAGCGCCGCGCCCGGCTTGACGTCGCCGATCAGCCGATGGGCGATCTTGCCGATTAGCCGGTCGGGCACCGCGAGGACGATGACATCGGCATCGGCGAGCGCGGCCTTCTGCTCGACGCAGTCGGCGCCAATGGCCGCCTTAAGGCGCTTGCGCCCTTCCTCCGAGACTTCCACATGGGCGACCTGATAGCTGGATTTCGCCAGGTTGACGGAGAGGCGGACGCCCATTTTCCCGCCCGCGCCAAGCAATGCAATCTTTGTCATCGTCCTTTGCTCCTTTCAGGGGAGGGGCCGCCTCCCGCCTTGATCCACTGGAAATAATCCGGCGTGCCCATCTGCCCGCCCTTCAGCGCGATCTCCATCTCGCCAAGCGCGGGATTGCGCGCATGCGCCTTGAAGAGCGCCGCTCCGGGCACGGTCGGCGCCAGCGCCGTCAGGGCCTCGATGCCGAGCGCCATCGCTCCATGGCCGGAGGTATCGCCGCCGGCGATGACGCCGCGCTTCAGCCCTGCCGCCCTGAGCGTCCGGCCAAGGACGTTCCCCAGCCCGGCGCCGATGCGCTCATTGATTTCTTCGTCACTGCCCCCACTTGCCCGGATGGCCTCGCGAAGCTCGGGGATCGATCGGTCTTCGGGTCCGCTGGCCGTGAAGACGAGGGGATCGAACCCTTCGCCGATGGCGCGAAGCGCCTCCTGGCGGAGACGCTCGATCTCATTCGCCCATGCAGCTTCGTCAACGGCGTGGACGGCCTTTGCGCGGATCGGACGGAAGCCGTGATCGCCGGCCCAGGCGATCTGGGCGGCGGTATCGGGGGCGCAGGAGCCTGAAACGACGACGATGCGCTCGACCGCGCCGGCGCTCGGAGCCGGTTGCGCCGGGGAAATCGCGCCCGCCTCGCGCCAATGCGCGATCAACGCATATTCCAATCCCTGCGACCCTATGGCGAACAGCCTGTCGCCGCGGCGTCGCCAGATCAGCCGGCCAACGGCCGCAAGATCCTGTTCGGTCACGACATCGAGCGCCACGATTTCTGCGCCCTGTTCCAGCGCCGTGTCGAGAGCCTGTTCGGCCGCCTCCGTCTGGCGCAGCGCCAGGAGGTCGACAAGGCCCATGCGGCGCTCGGTCTGGCGCGAAAGGTGGAGACGCACATCGGCTTCCGCCATGGGCGTCACCGGATGCCGGCTCATCGTCGGATGCCTGTCGAGGCGATAAACGGCGCCCGAGGCGGCGGCGAACAGATTGCCGAATGCCTGGTAACGGCCGATCGCGGGGGCGGCGACAACCAGCGGATGCCATTTGCCGCCGAGAACGGGGGCAGCCAGGTCGATGGCGCAGCCGATCGACCCGACATGCGGGGCGGAATCGAGCGTCGAACAGATCTTGTAATGGCTGATGGGTGCGGCGAGCGCGGCAAGCCGGTCGAAGATCGGCGGCAGTTCGCGCTTCATCCATTCGGGGCTTTTCGCCCGCGCCACCCCGGCGATGCCGACGCCGCGATAGCCGGAAAAGCGCGCCAGCATCTCGGCGTCGGGGGGGCCGAGGAAAAGCACGGATGGCAGGCCGGCGAATGTCATGGCCTCCATGGTCGCGGACGATCCCGTGAAGTCGTCGCCGTACCAGGCGACGAGCAGGCCATCGGGAAGAATACCGGTTTCGGGCGCCATCAGCGATAGGCCTCCAGCGCCCTGGCGAGAGCGGGATGCGTCCGCGCATAGTCGTTTGCGTCGATGCCGGCGATCGCCGCGTCCCACGCCTCGCGCAGGCTGGAAAGACCGGCGGTCGGCCCGTCCGGATGGGCCATGATGCCGCCGCCAGCGACATACATCAGGTCGGTCGAGCCGATCGCCCTATAGGTTGCGGCAGCCTGCTTCGCCGACTGCCCGGACGAAAAGACCGGCATCGCCAAACAGGGCTCGTCCTCGAAGAGAGGGGTCAGGCAGGTGCGCGCCGAGGCGAACACGCTTTCGTCGCTCTCGCAGAACTTGTTGGCGATGCCGTTCACATGCATGTGGTCGGCGCCGGCCAGCCGCCAGATCTTCTGCCAGGCGACATAGGACCAGCCGAGCATCGGGTGGCGGGAGAGCGCCCCCCAGCCATTGCGGTGGGCATGGATGGGCAAGGAGCTGTGCCGCGCCAGCGCCAGCAGGCCCGTCACGCCCACCGAATTGAGACTGGCCATCACGCAGGTCCCGCCGAGTTCGGCGACGAGATCGTGCCTGCGCCGCATCTCGTCGACCTCGCCGGTGAGGTTGAAGGCGTACATCACCTTTCGGCCGCGCCTTTCGGCGGTGTCGTTGATGACGCGCATGACGGCGCGGACGCGTTCCTCGAACGGACAGGAAGGGCCGTCCGCCTGGAGTTCGTCATCCTTGATGAAATCGATGTCGGCCTCGGCCAGAAGCCTCACCAGATCGGCCGTCTGTTCCGCGTCGAGACCGACGCTTGGCTTGACGATCGTGCCGATGATCGGCCGCCCCTCGACGCCGGCCAAGCGGCGCGTTCCCTCGATCGAGAAGCGCGGTCCGGGGCATGCCTTGGCGAAGGGCTGCGGAAGCCGCATGTCGAGAATGCGAAGGCCGGAGAAATGCTTCAGCTCGAACAGATTGCCGGCAATCGTCGCGACGAGGTTCGGCAGCGAGGCGCCGAGATTGTCAAGCGGCCAGGACAGCGTCACATGCGACCGGCGGATGGTTTGATCGCCGCTTGAGGGGCGAGATGCGCCGGGAATGGACGGCGCATCCACCGTGCCGAGGATTTCAAGCCGCTCGACGCGCGCGGCGGCCCTTTCCTTCAATTCCGGCGTTTCGCCGGGAACAGCGACGAAGGTTCCGGAGGATTGCTCTCCGGCCATCGCTTCGGCGGCCTGATGCGGATCGAAGGCCGTCTCGATAAGGTAATCCACCTCAATGCGGGAAGCCGTCATGGCCGCCGCTCCGCCCCGCCGACGCCGATTGCAGGGCCGCGTGATGGCAGGCCGCTGTTGCAGGACTCAGACCGGCTGGTTCTAATGCTCGGACAGTACACTGGGCGTCTCCTCTGATATAGTCATTATACCAGTTAGGAGAACCGGGCAACGGCTGCTTGCGAAAAATCCGAGATGTGATCCCGATCAATCGCGAGGATCGGCGCCGTAGTTTTCCTGGTTGTAGAGGGCGTTGGCGCGATTGAGGTGATCTGCCATCGCCTTTGCCGCCTTGGCGGAATCGCCGCTTTCGATCGCCTGCAGAATTTGCCCGTGCTCTTCCAGCGTCAACTTCTCCAGGCCCGGCTTGCGGACAAGCGTGATGTGGAAACTGGCGAGCCAATCGAACAGCGCTTCGCTGAGCGAGGTGAAGATGGGATTGCCGCTCACAGCCGCGATCTCGCGGTGGAAGCGGCCGTCCAGTTCGAGGAAGCGCTCGGGATTGCGCCGGGCCGCCGTCTGCGCCTTGAGCACCTCGGACAGTGTTTTGATGTCGCCTTCCGTGCGGCGCTTGGCGGCCATGCCAGCCATTTCCCTCTCGAAGGTTACGCGCGCTTCCTTGAGATGTTCGAGCGTGGTCGAGGAATGCACGAGCAAATGGCGCATCGTCTCGGAGATCTGTTCCACCATGCCGCCGATCGAAGGTTCGGTTAGGCGAGCGCGCTCGCCATGGCGGATCTCGACAAGGCCCATGCGTTGCAGGTTCTGCATCGCCTCGCGGATGGCCGGCCGGCCGACGGTCAGCTGCGCCATCAACTCCCGTTCGGAGGGCATGATGTCGCCGGGAGCGAGATCGCCGCGGCGGATCATCGCAAGCAGGCGGTCCTGCACGTCATGGGCGAGTTTGCGGCGGCGAATGGGTTCGCCGTCGATGCCCGGAATCGATATGTCCGAAGAGCCTGTTTTCATGCGCCAAGCATACACAGTTGATGAAAGCACACCAGTGTTCTGTTTTCGAATGCACCACTGTCGTAACGAAAAATCGCCGCCGCGCAGCTTCCACGATGCCGACAAAATGAATCGGGAGCCGGCATGGACGCGGCCGCCAAACTGGTATAATGACATGATTAGCGTTTCTGTCGCGCAAGGAGGAGCCGCCGAACCGGAAGGCTCGGCCGACAGGACGGCAAAGGGAGGTAAAATATGCAAGCCAGCCGTCTTCTCACCAGCGTGAGCACAGCCATTCTGCTGGGCGCCGGCATCCTGGCCGCAGTCCCGGCGTTCGCGTCGTCGGACAAGCCGGTCATCGCGCTCTCGAACGCCTATTACGGCAACACGTGGCGGCACCAGATGGTGCAGGCCTTCGAAGCCGCGGCCAAGAAGGCGAAGACCGACGGCAAGATCGCCGATTACATCATTCTCAACGGCGACGGCAGCGTAGCCCAGCAGAACAGCCAGATCGCCGAACTCATCCTCAAGCATGTCGACGGGCTGGCGATCGACGCGGCGTCCGAGACGGCGGTGAACGGCATCATCGCGAAGGCCTGCAAGGCCGGGATCAAGGTCGTGTCCTTCGATTCCATCGCATCGGCGCCATGCAACTACCAGCTCAATTTCGACTTCACCGGCTACAAGGCGAAGGAAGCCGAGTGGGTGATGAAGAAACTCGGCGGCAAGGGCAACATCATCCAGGTGCGCGGCGTCAAGGGATCGGCGCCCGACCACGACATGTATGAAGCCCAGCAGTCGGTGCTGAAGAAATATCCGAACGTCAAGGTCGTCGCGACGGTCTATGGCCAGGCGACCGCCTCCGTGGCGCAATCGGCGATCGCGAACGTGCTTCCGAGCCTGCCGCATGTCGACGCCGTGCTCGGCCAAGGCGGCAGCGACGATTTCGGCATCGCGCGGGCCTTCGAGCAATATGGCGGGCAGTACAAGACGAAGATGCCGATCATCGAAGGCGGCGGCAGCACCGATTTCATCAAATGGTGGGCGGACCAGCACAAGAAGAACGGCTATACGACCATTTCGATGAATACGACGCCGGGCATCGGCGGCGCGGCGTTCTACCTGACGCTCGAACTCGTCAAGGGCGCCAAGGCGCCGAAGAAGATGATCATGCCGGTCGCGACGGTCACGCAGGATAATCTGTCCGAATACACGTCGATGCCGTCCGGCATGATCGTCAGCCCGACCTATACGCAGGATTGGGTGGTGAAGAACCTGCTGAAGGGCAAATAGGCCGCTCCATCCCAATTACCGGCCGGCTCTTTTGAACCGGCCGGCGCGCATTGCGAGGCCCCGAATGACGGTAGGAATTGTCAGCCGCGACCTTGTCGAGACGCGAGAGGCTGTGCGAACGCTCGTCGAACTCAGCGAACTGACGAAGACCTACGGGCCGACCTGCGCCAATGACCGCGTCAGCCTGACGATCGCGCGCGGCGAGATCATCGGCCTCGTCGGCGGCAACGGCGCCGGCAAGAGCACGCTGATGCGGATGCTGAGCGGCGAAACGGCGCCGGACAGCGGAACCATCACATTTTCCAACAAACAGCAGGCGGCTGGCGGGCACTACCATGCGGGAGAGGCCCAGAACCGCGGCATCCGCATTGTCCACCAGGAACTTTCGCTTTGCGACAATCTGACCGTCGCGGAGAATTTCTACCTTGAGGCGCCGGAAGGCGCCAAGGGCATGCCGGGCTGGCGCGGCATCTACCGCGACCGCGCCAGGGCTGCGCTGGAAGCAGTCTTCCCCGGCGCCGACGTGAATGTCGACGAGCAGGTGTCCAACCTGTCGATCGCCGTCAGGCAGATGGTCGAGATCGCGCGCGCATTGACGGCGCCCGGGGCCGAAATCGTCATCCTCGACGAGCCGACCTCCTCACTCGCGCTTGACCGCTCGCAGCAATTGCGCGCCTATGTCCGCCGTCGCGCCGCCGAAGGCCTCGCCTTCATCTTCATCAGCCACAAGCTGCACGAAATCATGGACGTGGCGAGCCGCGTCGTCGTCATGCGCAACGGCCGCGTCGTCTGGGAAGGCGAGACCGGCGAGGCTTCAGTCGCCCGGCTTGTCTCGCTGATGGGCGGCGACGCGAGCCTCAAGGCGCGTCGCGAAAGGGAAGCCGCGCCGGATATAGGACCGGGCCGGCCGATGGTCCGCCTCACCGGCCGGATGGGAGAGGACCAGTCTGGCGAGATAATTCTTCACGCCGGCGAGATCGTCGGCCTGGCGGGTCTGGAAGGCAGCGGCCAGCGGGATTTGCTGCATGCGATCTTTTCTGGGTTAGGGGATGCCGGCGTTGCGCTCGAGCGCGGCGTGACGGCTAGTTTCGTTTCCGGCGACCGTCAGCGGGAGGGCGTCTTCCCACTGTGGAATGTGCTCGAGAACATCTCCGTCAGCCGTATCGCCGGCTGTTCTGGCCTCTCGCTCGTCAATCGGCGCGAGGAAATCGCGGCGGCGACGCCGGCGGCCGAACGCATCCGCCTCGATACGGGCCGTCTCCGCTCCGGCATTCTCGATCTGAGCGGCGGCAACCAGCAAAAGGCGCTGGTCGCGCGCGCACTGGCATGCGACGCGCCGGTCATCCTGCTCGACGACCCGACCCGCGGCGTCGATGTCGCCGCCAAGCAGGATTTCTATGCCGTCGTCGCCGAAATCGCCCGCGCCGGGAGGCTGGTGATCTGGTACTCCACCGAGGATCTCGAATTCCTCGAATGCGACCGGGTGCTGGTCTTTTCCCACGGCCGCGTCAATCGCGAACTCGCCGGCGACGCCATCGGCGAAAAGGCGATCGTCGATGCCTCCTTTGAGCGTGCAGGCGATGGCAAGCAAGGCGCGGCGCGGAAAGCGCAAAAGACGCGCAGCCGCACCGCCGAGCGTCTTGTCGAGTCGGCGCCCTTCGTCAGCCTGGCGGTGGTGATCGCGGCCATGGCGTGGGCCAATCCCACCTCCCTGTCGCCCTTTGGGCTTGACCTGCTCCTGTCGCCGGCGCTGTCGCTGGTGCTGGTGGCGCTCGGGCAGATGTTCATCATCGGCGGCAGCGAGATCGACCTCGGCGCCGGCGCCTTCGCCGGCGTCATCAATGTCTTGTCGGCGACCTTACTGGTCGGCCAGCCCGGCCTGGGAGCGCTGTCGATCGCCGCCCTGCTCGTCATCTACGCCGGGCTCGGCGCGCTGATCCAGGCGCGGCGGATTCCCGCCATTGTCGTCACGCTCGGCGCTTCCTTCATCTGGCTCGGCATCGGCTACACGCTTCAGCCGACGCCGGGCGGCAGCAGCCCGGAGTGGCTGACCGCCATCTTCTCGGTTTCCTTTCCGCTGGCGCCAACATCGATCATCTTCATCCTTATCACCGGTCTCATTGCCTGGTTCGTCAACCGGACGCCCGTCGGCGTCGCGCTTCGGGCCTTCGGCAACAATCCTCAGGCCATGGCGCGCAGCGGCTGGTCGCCGATCCGCTACGCCACGATCCGCTATCTCTTCTCGGGATTGTTCATCCTGGCCGCCGGTCTTTCGCTTACCGCGATCAACACCGCCAGCGACATCAATTCCGGCAATTCCTATACGCTCTTGAGCGTCGCCGCCGTCGTCATCGGCGGCTGCTCGCTGTTCGGCGGGCGCATTTCGCCGGTCGGCGTCGTCGCCGGCGCGATCACGCTGTCGCTTATCGGCGCGCTGCTTGGCATGCTCAATGTCAATTCCGATTACAACGCCGCCGTTCAGGGGCTGCTCCTGCTCGTCATCCTGGCGTTCCGGGCGCTGGTCGCGCGGGGAGGCGAAGAGGAATGACCCGACGCAACGCTTCCTTCTCTCTCACCGACTGGACCACCCGCAACCGCTGGATCTGGCCGGCTGTCGGCGTCCTCATTCTCTGGGCGGTGCTCTCAGTTGTCACCAGCCGTTTCAGCCTCCAATCACTCTCCGGCGTCGCCATGTCGAGTTCCTTCCTGCTCCTCGTCGGGCTGGGGCAGATGCTGGTCATCACGACGGGGCGCGGCAATATCGATCTTTCCATCTCCAGCGTCCTGACGCTCAGCGCCTATCTCGCGCTCATCCTCATCCATGGCAGCAACGCCATGCTTATCCCCGGCCTTCTCGCTATCGTCGCGATGGGTGTGGTGATCGGGCTGGTGAACGCGGCGCTTGTCGTGCTCTTCCGCATCCAGGCGATCATCGCCACACTGGCGACGGGCTATGTGCTGGCCACCGGCTATGTCGTCGCCAACCGCTATATCCCCGGCTTCAACATCGCGCCGGCGCTGCATCTGGTGGCGACGCAACGCGTGGCGGGCGTGCCGATCATCGTCATCGTGGCGCTGCTTGCGACCGCGGCCACAGCCTTCATTCTCAACCGGACAGCCTATGGGCGCAGCCTCTCGGCCGTCGGCCAGAATCTGCGCGCCGCGCGGCTTGCCGGCGTGCGGGCGGGATGGGTGATCGGCATCGCCTTCGTCGCGAGTTCGACGATCGCGGCGCTGACCGGCGTCCTGCTCGGCGCCTATATCGGCGGCGCGTTCCTGGAGATGGGTCAGCCCTATCTCCTGCAATCGATCGGCGCGGTGGTGCTTGGCGGCACGCTGATCTTCGGCGGTTCGGCCACGGCGCTCGGCACGCTGTTCGGCAGCGTGCTGCTCATCCTCATCGTCACGATCATGCAGATCGCCGGCCTGCCGCCCGGAACGCAGGACGTCATCCAGGGCCTCGTCATCATCGTCGTTCTGGCGCTCGCCGGCGGCTTGTCGCTGCGGCGCGCCGGCAAGGTTTCGCAGACGCCCACGGATGCCGGCGCCTCGCCGGCCGGAGAGGCTGTTTCGGATTGAGCGCTTCCGTTTCGGCGGGGCCCCAACGCAAGAGTCAAACATGGGAACCACTGGTCCTACAGCCTCACACGCGCAATTGCGAATGCGTCCAGACGCAAGGTGCCGGAAAACGCCTGTTCGCGCGGCTCCGGATGATTGGCGTCGAGCATCTCGATTTTCGCGGAACGGTCCGTCCCTTCAACGCTCGCATCCCGAACATCGCCCGACAGATTGGCGATCAGGAGTGTGAGCCTTTCCTCTCGCCGCGTTGCCAGGACCGCAAGCGCCGGATCGTCGTTTTCGACAATGACGGTTTCCGCGTCCGCGCCTGCCGCCAGCCATTCCATGGCGTGGAATACCGGCCTGACCGTATCGTCCGCAATCACGCCGCGCGGGCCGGAAAAGGCCGCCGGCGTCAGCAGTTCGAGCCCGGCCGGCGCGACGGCGGCGGCATAGCCGATCGTCCAGGCGGCGGCGAAAAGCCCGTCCTGCCGCGGGTCGTCGGCGGCCATCGGCACCCGCTTGCGGTCGGGATTGGGCATGGTGCGCGAGCCATAAGGGTTCTGCCGCATGCCGATCGTCGAGGGCCCGATGCGATAGGGCTTCGTCTCGCCGATAATGGCGCGCGTCGAGCGCGTTATGTGCGGCAGGGCCGAGATCGTCTCCATGACGCTTTCGTCATCCGCGGCGTGCACGATCGGGTTCGTCGCATGCGTAACAAAATCGAGGAGTTCGGCCGGCGGGCGCTTCCGGTTCAACTCGGTGAAATAGCTGAACATGCCGCCGCCGAGCGAAACGCCGGGGAAAGCCGAGCGGGCGGCGGCATAGATATCGGCAAGCGGCGGACAATCCGGCCATTTGCTTCCGGGCGGCGTCGACTGGCGATCGACCGAGGGACACACGACGATGCTGGAGAGCTTGAGGCCTGCCGCTTCGACATGCTGGGCGACCTGCCGCAGTTCGTCGTTGAGATCGCCCGTTGCGGCGACGACACATTCGAGGCTGTAATCGGCCGGATATTCTTCCTGCAAAGCGGCGAATTTTCTGAAAGCTGCTGCGTTGTGCCCGGCCGTCGGATCGAAATGGCAAAGCACGGTCTGAGGCTTCAGTTCGCGGAGACGGTCGATTGCCGACAAGGCCGCGTCCACTTCCTCCGGCATGATCACCACGCCGATCGCGGGCATCGCCGCGGACGCGTTTTCGGTGATCCGCAGCGAAGCGGTCAACCTTTTCGATGAATTGTTGGATGCTTTAAGCGCATCATGCCCGGAGATTTCCAGCACGACGCTTTGGCGGTTCGTCTCGCCTGCGGGCAGCTCATAGGGCCAGGGCAGTTCGATCGGCCGCACATAGGTCTTGAACGAGGCGTCCGACCAGTTGCGCTGGTCCTCCATCTCGAAAATGTCACCCTCGAACCGGCAGTTCGCGTCGAAGAGATCGCCGGGACGGTAGGCGAGCGCCCGGATGTCCTTGAAGGGCTGCCACGGCGCGATCAATTCCGGGAAGACGGTTTCCTCGACGGAGCCGCCGGTGTGCTCGACCGTCACGGGCCGGCAGGCGGCTTCCAGCGGGTGCAGGACATTGAAGCCGCAGCGATTGGTTTCGAACGGCCCGTCGGGCGTGGCTTCGACGGTGAAACTCAGGCGTCCAGCCGCCTCGCCGATGATTTCGGCGCGGAAACGCAGCGTCGAATGCGGGCTTTCGCACGAGCCTTCATAGGTGACGCGGAAGCTGGTGTCGCTTTCCTCGATGAAAAGGTTCCTGAGCGGCGGCCGGTAGGTGCCCCAATCCTTGTCGCGGATGATGTAGGAGACGGCGCGCAAACATTCCTGCCCGGCAAAGCGGATGGCGCGCAGATTGCCGTCTTCGAGCCGGGCGCTGAGCGGTCCCGCCTTCAGGGCCCGGTAAGAGGCGGGCGGTTCGTCCGTGCCGTAAAGCCGCTTCGCGCGCGCGACCGTCGATTGCATGTCACCCTCCGAGCTTGATCAGGCGCCCATTGTCGGCCGCCGAATCATAGGCGGCATAGACGAGCGCCAGCGTGCGCAGATTGTCTTCCCCCGAGGTCTCCGCATCGATGTCCTTATTGAGACAGTCGATGAAGTGCCGCTGGATGTTGAACACGCTTTCCTGGATGTTGTGCCATGGGCGCTCCGCCCAGGGGAGGAGCGGCGGCGACACGTCGATGGTCTCGCCGCCCTCGCGCGTGGCGATCGTCAGGCCGTAATCCTGCGACAGCCGCAACGTGCCCTTGTCGCCGTCGATCTCGATCATTGTCTGGGGAAAATTCTCCTGCGGCAGGATGGTCACATAGCTGCAATCGACGACGCTCGTGACGCCGCCGGCATGCCCCATCAGCATGGTCGCGACATCCTCGCCGCGAATCCTCGGATTGACCCGCTGCGTGCGGGCCGAAAGCGTCTCGACATCGCCGAAGAGGAAGCGGGCGATGTCGAGGATATGGATGCCGAGGTCCTGGATGATGAAGCGCTCATCCTTCGCCAGATAGGGCTGCGCTGCATAGACATCGAAAGCCGAACGGAACGAGCAGCGGCCCCAGAAGGGCCGGCCGATGATACCGGCATCGAGCTTCTGTTTCACGGCGCGGATCGCCGACTGCCAGCGGAAATTCTCGTGCACCATCAGATGCATGCCCGCCTCGCGGCAGGCCGCGACCATGGCCGCGCCGTCTTCGAGATTTTCCGCGAAGGGCTTCTGGCAGATGACGTGCCGCCCATGGGAGGCGGCGAGTTCCACGAGCGGACGATGGGTCGATACCGTCGTTGCGATATCAACGAAGTCCAGATCCTCCGCCTCAAGCATTGCCCTGGCATCGCTATAGGTGTGGGCAATTCCGAAAGCCGATGCCGCCGCCGACAGCCTTTCCGGATCGCGGTCGCAAATCGCTACGATCCGGGCGCCGTCGATGTCGCGCCACGCGTGGAGATGGTTCTGCGCGAAGAACCCGCAACCGATCAGTCCGCCTATCTTCACTCTCTCTTCCTTCTATGATGCGAACCTGCAATGTCAGATCGTCATCTTGCCGAATTTCTCCAGCAACTGCGCCAGTTCGCGATGCGTCTTCGCGTAGGCCGCCAGCGGGATGCCTTCGACGGTCGCTTCCCAGGCCTGGCGGATGGCGCGCACGCCTGCGCCCGGTCCGCCGGGATGCGCGATGATGCCGCCGCCGCCGAGATAGAGGAGATCGGTCGTGCGACCCGTCCGCTCATAGGTTTCCGGCGCCTGGCCGCCCCATTGGCCGGAGCAGACCACCGGCAAGGGCCTGTCGTCCGGCGAGAGCATCGGCGTCATGCAATCATGGAAGGACTGGACGAAGGACTCGTCCGGCTCCCAATATTTCGCGCCGATGCCGTTGATCTGGAACTGGTCGACGCCGAGAAGCCGCCAGATCTTCTGATAGACCGAAAAGGAGAAGCCGAGCCCCGGATGCCGCGTCAGCAAATCCCAGCCATTGCGATGGGCGTGCAGGATCAGGCGCGAGCGCTTGCGCAGGAAGGAGAACCCTCCATAGCCGACCGAGTTGATGTTGATGACGGCGGCCGTTCCCCCGGCATCCGCGACGCAGTCATGATGGCGCATCATCCCGTCGGGATCGGCGCTGGAAATTCCGAAGGCGTAGAGCACGCGCTTGCCGGTCTTCTGTTCATGCTCGCGGATGACCGGCATGACGGCGGCGACGCGCGCCTCAACAGGCGAATAGGCCGGGGTCATCAGCTTCTCGTCGTCCTTGATGAAATCGACGCCGGCTTCACAAAGCTCGCGGGCGATTTCCGCGGTTTCGGCCGGCGTGAGGCCGAGATTGGGCTTGATGATCGTGCCGATCAGGGGTCGATTGGCCACGCCCGATAGAGCCCGGCTGCCGGCGATGCCGAATTGCGGGCCGGGATGTGCTCTGATGAAGGCCGGCGGAAGTTCCATGCCCACAATCCGGATGCCGCTCAGCCCGCGAATTGAGAAGACGCCGCCAAGCGCGATCGTCTGTAGCGCGGCGATGTCGGTCCCCACGACCTCCAGCGGGAAGGCGATGGTTATGTCGGCGCGATGATAGCTATCCGCCGGGCCCGATTGCGGGATCGAGGGAACGCGCGCATCCTCAAGGGCCTCGATCTCGACCACGCGCGCCGCGCAACGCGCTTTCAGGTCGGCGGTTTCGGCCGGCAGATCGACGAAGGTTCCCGTGGACTGATCGCTCGCGATCTTTTCGGCGAGACGTTCGACGCCCCCGGCGGACTCGATCCGATAGGTGACAAGGATTTCGTCGCGCATGGACCAGTCTCTCCCCGAATGGTCGCCGTGAACCGTAAAGACCGCGCTTCGCATGGCGACGGCCGGAATCGTCAGCCACGATCTGGCAATGATGTAATATCATTATACCAGTATGCATCGTAACTTCCACCTCCTTGCGGATCGGAAGGAGATCGGGGTCAATCAGACCGCGGTCGAAACGTCGAGTGCGAGCCGGTGTCGGACCAGCAATTCGGCCCGGGTCGCCTCCACCTCGCGCCTGCGCCGCGCCCCGTCCCAGCCGAGCGCTATGGCGGCGCATTCGGCAATGCTGTCGAGATCGCGGCCGCTTAGCCGGCCCGTCACCGCGAGCGCCGTCCGGCGCATGACGACATCGGCGAGATGGACGACGCGCTCGTTGCGCATAAGCCAGTCGATTTCCGCCAGCGTATAGTCGGGCGCATCGGCGAGCGACGGTGCCGGATGCCGAGCCTCATGCTCGAGAATGGCAAAAGCCGTCGTCCCATAGCGGGCAAGCAGGATTTCGGCGCGCTCGCGCGTCGCGCCGGTCGTGCCTGTCGCCTGCTCCAGCCAGCACGCCCTTGCAGCCTCGCCGACCGGAAAATCGCGCCCTCCGCCGATCGGGAGATCGCGGGTGCCAATCCTGCGCTCGCTTCCGAGGCGGGACAGCACGAGATCGGCGACTTCCTCGGCAAAGCCCCGGAACGTCGTCCACTTGCCGCCCACTAGCGAGATGATCGGCCAGGTGCGGTTCTCGTCAGGTTCCATGACCGGCGCCGAATGATCGCGGCTGATCAGGCCCGGCGCCGTGCCGCCGGAGGCCGGCAGCGGACGGATACCGGAATAGGCATAGACGATCTGGCTACGATCGAAGGAGAGCTTCGGCAAAAGGCCGCGAAGGCTTTCGAGAAAATAGGCGATTTCGTCGTCCCCGCAGCGCACCTCGTCGGGGTCGTCGGCGCGGATGTCCGTCGAACCCACGAGCGCGCGGCCGAGATAATCATAGACGAGGCAGATACGTCCATCGTCGGCCTCGAAATAGATCATGCGCCCGTTCAGCGCCTTGAGCAGTTCCGGGTGATCGAGAAGAATGTGCGAGCCCTTGGTGCCGCCGATCAGCCACGACGGCGCGCCGAGCCTCGCATTGACCGTGTCGATCCATGGTCCTGCGGCGTTGACCACGATCTTCGGGCGAAAGCCGCGCTTGCTGCCGTCGGGGAGTTGGAAATGAACGGTTTCGCCGTCGCTCCCGGTCAGTTCGGCATAGGTGAAGGCCTCGGACCCCACTCTTGCCTTCAGCCCATCCTGAACGAGTTCGAGGACAAGCCGCTCCGGGTGGCTGACGATCGCGTCGTAATAGGTCCCGGCCGCGACGATCCTCGATGTCAGCGGCGGAATTTCGGAGAGCGCCCGGCGTTTCGACCACAGCGCATGCTTCGGCATGACGCGCTGGCGCGCGCCGTAGAAATCATAGAGCGCGAGCCCGATCTTGATCAGCAGCGCGCCACGGCTTCGGGGCGCGGTCGTCGAGCCGGCAAGCGTGCGCAAAGCCGCGCCGATGCCGGTCAGCCAGGAGAAGATCGGGATCACGGTCGGCAGCGGCTTCACCGCGTGCGGCGCATTACGCAAGAGGAGATTCCGCTCCAGTGTCGATTGCGCGACGAGGCGCAACTCGCCCGTTTCGAGATATTTGATGCCGCCATGGATCAGCCGCGACGGCGCCGCGCTCGTTCCGGAACCGAAATCGCCCTTGTCGACGATCACCACGCGCAACCCCTGTTCGCAAAGATCGCGGAAGAGACCGGCCCCGTTGATGCCGGCGCCGAGGATGAGGACATCGATGTCGTCGGGGGCCTGCGTCACGGGCATTATCAATCGCCGGCCGGCGCGAGGGATTCGATCGACGGCCATATTGCCGAAAGCTTCTCCGCGATCTCGCAATGGAGGCCGTAGCGGCGGTTCATTTCGTCGCGTCGCGCCGCTTGCGGCCGATAGCTCCGGCCCGATCGGGATATGTTCCGCGGATCGTGTCGCGGGGATTCATAAAGCCCGACGCCAGCGCCGGCGCAAAGCGCCGCGCCCCACGCCGCCGCTTCCTCGGTCTCTGTCACTGTCACCGTCATGCCGAGGACATCGGCGAAGAGCTGTGCAAACAGCGGGTTGCGCGAAATGCCGCCGGTCAGGCGCGCGTCGCGTAGCTCGAATCCATTCCTCAGCGCATCGATATGGACCCGATGATTGAAGGCGATGCCTTCGATCACCGCGCGCAGCATGTCGCCGCGCCCGTGCCAGCCGCGCAGGCCGAGAAACCCGCCGCTGGCGACAGGCCCGTGCGGCGAACCGTAGAGATAGGGATGGAAGAGCAGGGTCGAAGGGCGCTGGAAGGCAGCCTCGATCTCCGGCGTGACCAGCGCATGGATCGACTGGCCGTTTGTCTCGGCAGCCTCGCGCTCGGCTCCGAGGAGCCGGTCAAGGAACCAATCGTAATTGGCCGCCGATGCCGGCGAGATCGCCATGTTGTGCCACTCGCCGATGGCGATCCCGTTGCGGCAGAACCAGCGGGCATCGACATGTGGCGCCGTCGAGACAGTCTCGTTGATGGAATATGTGCCGGCGACGATCGCGACCGTACCCATACAGTAGCCGCCGATGCCAAGAGCGGACGCGGTAACGTCGTGCAGGCCGGCGACCATCGGCGTCCCGGCGGCAAGGCCTGTCAATTCCGCCGCTTCGGCGCTGACAGTTCCGACGACCTCGTCAGGCCGCGAGACGGGCGGGAGCGCGTGGTGCAGTCCGTCGAGTCCATAGATCGACAGCACGTCCTTTGCGTAGGCCTGTGTCGCGACATCGGTGAAGGAGGTGCTGGCCTCGGTCGGATCGGTGCCGAGCGTCCCGGTCAGGCAGAAGCGCAGCCAGTCCTTGCAGGCGAGAATATAGCCGATAGCGGTGAAACGTTCCGGCTCGTGCGCGCGTATCCAGGCAAGGAGCGCCGCCGGGGCGGAAGCATGCGGCATCTGCCCGGTGCGCGCCAGCGCGGCTTCGGCCGTGCCGTCCGCCTGCCAGGCCGCGACCTCCTCCCCCGCCCGGCTGTCGAGCGAAAGGATTCCGTGGCCGAGCGGCTGCCTTTGCCGGTCGAGCAGATAGATCCCGTCGCCATGGGCGGTGGCGGCAATCGCGGCGATGTCCGAGGCGGACCGCGCCGACCGGCTCACCGCCTCGCGGATCGCTTCCGCCGTTGCGAGCCAGAGGCCATGCATGTTGCGTTCGACATGGCGGGCCTGCGGGATGAGTTGAGGGACGCGCCGCCGGGCAACGGCCAAGGGCGCGCCCTCCTCATCGAAAACGACGGCCTTTGTGACGGTGAGGCCGCTATCTATCCCAACGAGATATGGCATGGTCAGACACAACCTTTAGCGGAGATCACGCGCCGGCTTCCGGCAGCCGTCCGCCGCCCTGGGTCGATGCGACGATGACGTTGATGCCGCGCGCCTTCATCCGCTCCAGCTGCCTTGGCGGCGTGCCGTCATCGACGACGATCGCGTCGAATTCCTCCAGCGCGCACATGGCGTGCAGCGCCCGGCGCTCGAACTTGGTGTGGTCGGCCAGCAGAATGCGCCGGGCCGAACTGTCGAACATCGCCTTCTTGGTTTCGACCATTTCCGGCGACTGGTGGAACACCATGCCGTCGGTGATTGCCGACATCGACAGGAAGACGCAATCAGCCCTGAGGCGGCGGATTTCGGAGGTCGTCACCGGTCCCATGAAGGCGTTGCACCAATGGTGAAAGCGGCCGCCGAGCCCGAGCAGGGTGAGGTCGCGGACGTCCTTCAGCGCGTTCATCAGGATGATGGAACTGGTGATGACGGTCAGCGGCACGCGGGTCGCGAGATGCGGCACGATCTGATGAACCGTCGTTGAATCGTCGAGGAAGACGGCCTGTCCAGGCTCGAGGAACGATGCCGCGGCTTCGGCGATCGCCCGCTTCTCGGCGGCCTGGCGCGAGGCGCGATAGATGTCGCTTGATTCGATGAGGCTGGTCGGCGCGGCCGACACGATGCCCCGCGTCTTGCGAAGGATGCCGCGCCCGACGAGCTCGTCGAGATCGCGATGGGCGGTCATCAGGGAGATGCCGAAGCGTTCGGTCAAATCCTCGATGCGCATGCTGCCTTCGGCCATCACGGCTTCCGCCATCAGCTGGCGGCGCGCGAGCTGGCGCGCATGCCGGCTGTCGGCCGGAACCTGGTTGCCCGTCAGCGCGCTCAACATGTTTTCGAGATCATTGTCGCCGGTTTTCATCCCGTCGCTCCTGCTCGTGTGGTTTTCACATTGGACGCGATGACAAGAGACGATTTAACCGTTTCAGCGTAAGAGGGGACGCCATCGCTGGCGTCCCCTGATTGGCTTACTCGGAAAGAGTGAAAGCCGCGGTGTATTTGTCGACATTGTCCTTGGTGATCAGGACGCAGTTGAACAGCTGCTTCTCGGAATCGGCGCCGGTCTTGCCGGTGCGGATGAACTCGTCGGCCTCGTCGACCGCCTTCTTCGAGAAGATGGCGACCGGCTGGAGCACCGTGTATTGCAGTTCGCCGGCCTTGATCGCGTCCACCGCGGCGGGCGACCCGTCGAAGCCGCCGACCTTAATGTCCTTGAGCTTGCCGGCTTCCTTCAGCGCAGCGATCGCGCCGAGCGCCATTTCGTCATTGCCCGAGATGACGCCGATGATGTCGGGATGCGCCTGCAGCATGCCCTGCATCTTGTCGTGGCCCTGGGTACGGTCCCAGTTGGCGACCTGCGAGGCGACCCTCTTCAGGTCTGGATACTGGCTGAGCACGGTCTTGTAGCCGTTCGAGCGGGTCGCGGCATTGTTGTCGGACGGGGCGCCGAGAAGCTCGGCATAATTGCCCTTCTCGCCGACGTCCTTGACCCATTGCTGCGCGCCAAGCGCGGCGCCCTGCGCATTGTTGGAGACGAGTTGCGCCTTGGCGAGCCCTTCCTGGTTGATCTCGGCATTGACCAGGAAGACGGGGATATGCGCCGCGACCGCCTTCTTCACCGAGCCGATCGAGCCGTCGGCATTGGCCGGATCGAGGATGATCGCCTTAGAATGGTTGGTGATCGCGGTGTCGATCAGATGGCGTTCCGTGTTGGTGTCGGCCTTGTGGGCGCTGACATTGGCGTCATAGCCGAGCTTTTTGGCTTCGGCGGCGGCGACGTCGCCTTCCGTCTTCCAGTACGGATTGGCCGGATCGTTGACGATGATGGAAATGAGGCCCTTGCTGGCGGCGTTGGCCGGCATGGCGAAGCCGACCGCGGCGGTCGCCGCCGCGGCAAGCCCGAGCATTGTGAGTTTCCTGAGCATGAAATCTGTTCTCCCTAGTTTCCTCTGTGGTGGTGCCGGTCAGCCGGCCGTCTTCTCGCGCCGAGAGTCGGCCGTCGCGGCGCGCCCTCCCTTTGACGAGGAAGCTGGATTCTCTTCGGTGGCGCGGCGCTTGCCCCGGCCGCCATATTGGACGGAGTTGAGCAACACCGCGAAGACGATGACCGCGCCGGTGAAGACCATCTGCCAATAGGAAGATACGCCGATGATGACGAGGCCGTCCGACAGAAAGCCGATGACGAAGGCGCCGAGCAGCGTGCCTCTTATATTGCCGTATCCGCCGGTGAGCGCCGCCCCGCCGATGACGACGGTTGCGATCGCGGTCAGTTCGTAGGTCGTGCCCGCCGTGGGTCCGGCCGAGGTCAGTTCCGACGTGAGGATCAGGCCGCCGATCGCCGCGCAGATCCCCGAAAGCACATAGACCGCGATCTGCACCCGCTTGACCGGCACGCCCGACAGTTCGGCGGCCCGCTCGTTGCCGCCGGAGGCATAGAGCCAGCGGCCGAACACCGTGCGGTTGAGGAGCAGGCTGCCGAGAATGGCGATGATGATCATGGCGATGACGCCGACGGGAATGCTGAACAGGCTGTTGAAGCCGAGCCAGTCGAAGCCGGTATTGCCGAGCTCGGGCTTGCCGTTGAGATTGTTGTAGGTCAGGCCGTTGGTAAGCAGCAGCGCGACGCCGCGCACGGCGTAGAGCGTGCCGAGCGTGGCGACGAAGGGCGGCACCTTGAAGCGGGCGATGAGGACGCCGTTGATCAGGCCGACGAGCGCGCCGACCAGGCAGGCGACGACCGCCACCACCCAGACCGCCGGATAGAGGATGACGTCGAACATCGGCAGCGCCACGCCATGCATCAACGCGCCGGCGATGACGCCGGCGAGCCCCAGCGTCGAGCCGACGGAGAGGTCGATGCCGCCATTCAGGATGACGAGCAGCATTCCCATGCCGAGAATGCCGAAGATCGCCACATGCGAGGCCATCGTCAGGAAATTGCTCGCCGAAAAGTAATATGGCGACAGGAAGGAGAAGACGACGACAATCACGATCAGCGCGAAGAAGGCGCGGCCTTCCAGCAGGATCTTACCGATGCTGATGCCGCTCATCCATCCGGCTTTCTCCGGACTGGTCGTGCTGTCTGGGCGCGCATGCATCATGTGGGCTCCTGTCTTTCTCAGGCGGCGACGGCTTCGCCGGAAGCGGCCATGATTTCTTCCTTGGAGGCGTCCGGCGTGAATTGCGCCGAGATCCGCCCGCGGCGCATCACCACCACGCGATGCGCTATGCTCAGGCATTCGCCGACTTCCGAGGTCGAGAACAGGACGCCAAGCCCCTGTCGCGCGCGTTCGGCGAGCAGGCGGAAAACCTCGGCCTTGGCGCCGATGTCGATGCCCCGGCTCGGCTCGTCGAGAAGCAGGACCTTCGGATCGGTCGACAGCATCTTGCCGATGACGACCTTCTGCTGGTTGCCGCCCGACAGCGAGCCGATCGGCACCTCGCCTCCCGGCGTCTTGACCTGGACGGCCCGAATGGAATCGTTGACCAGCGCCTGTTCGCGCGAGCGCGACAGGATCGCGTTGCGGGCAAACGCGCCGATACTGGCGAGCGAAAGGTTCCTTCCGACGGTCATCGTCTGGACGAGGCCGTCACGCTGGCGGTCTTCCGGCACCAGCCCGAGGCCCGCCGCGATGCGGTCGGCGATCGAAAGGTGCGAAATGTCCGCTCCTTCGAGCAGCACGCGCCCGCCGGCCAGCGGAACGCGCCCCGCCACCGCCTCGAGCATTTCGGTACGCCCGGCGCCCATCAGCCCGTAAATGCA
>Ga0187809_10000305_pt1 | contig 28760 bp, 22 predicted proteins | sample NC_wetland_sal_i_8_FD_132415 | JGI IMG/M metagenome (GOLD analysis project Ga0187809, IMG submission 132415) | Wetland sediment microbial communities from Neuse River Estuary, North Carolina, USA - ASW_4 | ecosystem: Environmental > Aquatic > Freshwater > Wetlands > Sediment | place: USA: North...
CTCCACCAGGTTACGGACTTGCCGCTCATCGAGCGCCTTCGCGTTCTCCACCACGCGATCGACGTGCTCCACGCCGAGCACTCCGCGAGCGATGGCCTGCGCGAGCACGGGCGCAACGAGACGGTGGAGAGGGTCCGGATAGACCACCGAGCCCGGCGCCGCAAACGACTTCTGCAGCAGCGACATGAGCCGGTTCGGCCAGAACCGATAACGGGTGCCGATGAAGCTCGAGACCAGGAATATCGTCGCCGGCGCCCGGTGCTTAGTCAGGACTGGCAGCGCGAACTCATAATTGTCGCGCCAGCCGTCATCGAAGGTGATGGCGCAGCCGAGCGTCGGCAGCGGTCGACCGCTCGCTGCGCGGTGCAGCCACTCGTCGAGGTGCACGAGCTCGAACCGCTTCTTCAGCTCCTGGAGGTGCAAGTCCAGGCCTTCCGGCGAGACGTACATGCCGGGTTGCTCCGACCTGCGTGCGGCCGAATCCCGCGGGAGCACCCGATGGTACGTCAGAACCAGCAACGATGCGGTTCTGCGCAATCGCCAAGTCAGCGGCGCAGTGCGCGCAGCCGCGTGCACCACGGTCCGCTTCGCGATGGCTCTCAGTCTCCTCACCAGGGCAGGGCTCCGCTGATGTGGGGTCCGAGTGCGTTGGCGACCCGGACGGGCAGCCGCTGCCAGACGGCAGTCGCCACCTGCATCAGCCTCCCCCTGTCATTGCCGTTGCGTGCCGAGTCCCCGCGCGCGACGCCGTGGCGCTCCCAGCGATACCAGTAAAGCGGCACGGGCTCCGCTCCCCACTGCCGCTTGAACCGGTAGGTACCGCTGTTGATGGTGGAGCGGCCGAAGTCGAAAAGGGTGCTGCCGCGGCCGACTGCTCGAGAGAGGAGCTCCCAGTACAGCTTCATGTTCAAGCCCAGCGGCTTGGCCCTGGCCCGACAACACGCCCAGGGCACCTCCGCCCGGCCCTGCCAGAACGTCAGGAACGCCGCGGCCGCGGGCTGGCCTTGCCAGTAGACCACGACCAGCTCGCAGTGCTGCTCGAAGCGCTGCAGAATGCTCGCAAAGAATCGCTTGGGATACACCGGAGTGCCGAGATCTCGCATGTTCTCGGCGAAGACGGCATAGAAGTCATCGAGCAACGGCCGCGCTCCGGCCCTGCACTCGACGCCTTCCCGCTCGGCCCGCTTCACCTGCGAGCGCAGCTTCGAGCCCAGACGCTTGGATAACTCCTCGAATGTCGCAGGCAGTCTCAGTTGCAGCGTGATCTTGTCCGCGCGCATCGGCCAGTCGAGCGGGCGCGCCTCCGTGTCGCGCAATTCGAGATACCGGCACCCTCGCTCGTCCGCGCTTTGCGCTGCCCGGATCATCAGCTGTCGCGCGACATCCGCATCACTGGTGAGCGCACCGCCATAGTTGAAGAATGCCAGGGATGTCGCGAAATTCCCGAGCAGCCAGCTGCGCTGCTGGATCACCGGCAACACCCCGATGAGGGACCCCGCAGCCGTGCGAGCTTGCACAAAGAGCGTTTGATGCCCGAAGACCTCCCGCGCGATCTGCGTCCAGCCGCTCAGATGATAGAGGCTGGCGCCCGCGGTCTGCATCACGAACGGGTCCCAATCCGCGCCAGGAGCGTCGCAAACGAGCAGCCGGCAGTCCGATCGGGAATTCACTGAATGAGCGTCCATCAATCCTCGGCGACCCTCAGGCCCACAGCTCGCTGCGGCCCACACAGAAGTAGTACGCATCATTGTCGATCATCTGCACTCTGAGGACGCCATCCCGGGCGACTGCCCCAGGCGCGCTGCGCAGGTAGATCGGAATGCGCAGGCGGGCATGAAAGCCGCACGACTTGAGAACCGTCACCAGCCGCGGATCGCTCGACCAGGCCACGAGTTCCGCCAGCTCTCGCCTTCGCTTCGCCTCCAGAACGGCACAGTGAGCCAGGGCGCGCCAGTCGGCCGGGTCCTCCGAGTCCATCCAGAGATCGGCAAGGCGGGCCTGTCCCGGCGCAAAGCTCAGAATGAAATACCCACCGATCCGCCCCGCCCTCTCCATCGCATATAGCTCGACGGGAAGGATGGGGCACTCGAGCGCATGGCGGATGAGCGCAGGCGTGCGTTCCAGGAGCGCCATATTGGCGCTTCGGCCCGGCAAGACGTCGTTGATCCGCGGCACCTTATCAAGCCCCAGGCGACGCGCCTGCCAGCCGGTGTTCACGTCGCGGGGAGCCGACCATGACCAGAGCAGGCTGCGTGCCACTCGCGGACCCAGTTTCCAGCGTGCACCCGTCGGTTGACGCAGAATGGCCACGGGGGAAAGCGGCCGCACGTATCCCGTGACGGTCCCGCACTGCCTGTAGCCCATGAGCGGCAGGATCTTCAGCGTGTGGCTGCTCCCCCCAATAGCCAGCAGGTAATCGCTCAGGCGGCCGGCATGCTTCATCAGCGCGACGCCTGCACCGACGGCGTCGCGCCGTGCGGCCCAGTCGATCGGATGACTCACCGTTGCGCGTGCATCTGCAGACCTGAGCATGCCGGGCATCAGCGCGACATGAGCCAGCAGCTCGCGGCCATCTGTCAGCACGAACGAGCGGGGGCCAACCCAGTCAGCCCGTTCCTGCCAGTATTTCCAATGAAGATGCTTCGGGTCGGCGTGCGGGTGCATTCCGACGGATCGCATCAATGCCACGATGGCGGGCCCGTCTTCCGGTACCGAGGGCCGCACCCACCGATCGCCCAAGGAATGCCCGACCATATGACCCTGCGCGGATAAAGGTGAACCAGGTTGCGAGTCCAAGGGCGGATTTGACAGATTATCTATGGTGCCGGAGAGCACCATGATACAAAATGGAGCTCCTGAACGTAGGATCGCCGCCGCGCCGGAGCAGGCATTCGCCTTGAAGCGCCCTTCCATGTGATGCCGGACTTGACGCCACAAAAGAGCTACGAACCCTGGGCGGCTCCGCGCCTCCGTGCGCGTTGGAGCGCCCTGGATGGGATCACGAGCGTTCCTGGGAAGCGATTGTGGTTCGTTCTCGCGCTCTGGGCAGCCGTCGCGCTCGTTTACTGGCCAAGCGCTGTGAAGTTGCACAGCATCTGGACAAACTGGGGCGGGGAGACCTATACGCACGGTTACCTGATCTTCCTGATGGCAGTTTGGCTCGTCATCCGCGACAGAAAGCGGCTGGCAGGCATTGCCGCGCGCCCCGAGCCTCTGGCTCTGATTCCCCTGTTCCTGCTCAGCGCGGCGTGGGTCTGGTTCTGGCGAGCAGCGATTCAGGAGCTCCAGCTTCTGCTCCTGCCGCTCATTCTCTTTGTCGCCCTGTATTCGACCCTCGGACGTCGTTCGGCGCGCGCGCTCGCGTTTCCGGTCGGATTCCTCTATTTCGCGCTGCCGTTCTGGGACGACTTTGTCGGCATCGTCCAGGGATTGAGCGCCAAGGTAACGGGCCTGCTGATCCTGGTTGCGGGCCTCCCCGCTTATGTCTCCGGGAAGTTCATCCATCTGCCCGGCGGAACCATCGAGATCGCCCGCAGCTGCAGCGGATTGCACGAGCTCATCGTCGGACTGGCCCTCGCCGCCCTCTACGGCAAATTGTCTGACGAGCCATGGCGAAGGAGACTCCTCTGGCTGGGTATCATGGGCGCGCTCTCGCTGATCGTGAACTGGGTGCGGATCTTCATAGTCGTGATGGCCGCCTATGAGACGGACATGCGCAGCTCGCTGGTCAAAAATCACTACTGGCTCGGCTGGTGGCTGTTCGCCCTCGTTTTCGCCGGCTTCCTGTGGTGGACGGGACGGCGCCCCGCTCAAGGCGCGTCTCAAGGCGCTGATCTCCCCGATTCGGAGCCGAGGCTGCTTTCGGCGCCCCAGGCATTTGCCGCGGTCGCGACGCTCGCTGCACTGACCGCATTACCCGCTCTGTCCTACGCAATGGATTGGACGACCGCCGCGACGCCAGCGCGGGTCCAGATCGATTGGCCTCGGCCACCCCGAGGCTGGGATGGACCCTCGGCGCCCGTAAAAGGCCATTGGCACCCGATGTTCCACGCTGCAAGCGGCGAGTCTCTCACCCGGTACACGGACCCGGCGGGGCAGCCGGTGGCGGCCTTTGTGGTGGCCTATCGGGTACAGACACAGAAATCCAAGCTGCTCGGCTACTCGAACCACCTGCTCGGAAGCCCAGAGAGAATGCGACAGCAGTTCGCGCGGAAGCTCAATGCTGCCGGTGGGCCCTGGCGCGAGATCGTTGTCGTGAATGACCTCCACATTCGATCACTCATCTGGACGCGCTACCGAATCGGCCATCGAGTCTTCGCAGATCCGCGAGCATCGCAGCTCTGGTACGGTCTCGTCGCAGTCGTAAGGCCTCCGATGTCCTCCGAGACGGCGTTGCGCACCGCCTGCATTCCGGATTGCACCGCCGCGCGGGCTCGGCTCTCGGCAGCCGTACCGTGGCTTCATCCGAGCCTGCGGTAGCCGCGGCAACACTCGCGGTTCCGGCGCTGGCGCGTCGGGCTTTTTTACGACGCCGATTCAGCATGGCTCCCGGAATCCTCAAGTTACTGAATAATCAGCGATTTTAGACCTGGCTCAGGAATTGCATCCGTCTGCGTGAAACAATAAATGGCCTGGCCAATGCCCAGGTCGGAACTGAGGTACAAGAATCATGAAGACGAAGCTGATGGGACTCCTCTCCGGTACGGCGCTCGCGTGCGCCGTGGCCGCTGCGCCGGCAATGGCGGGAGGAATGACGAACTGGAACTTCTACAGCCTGTTGAACAACCAGGGTTACAACAACACGGATATCGGCTCCAGCTACGACTCCTTCGCGCAAGGGTACGAGTCAGTGCAGGTCGATTCAGTCTCGCAGAAGGGCAGCTCGGCGGCGACCGACATCTGCGCGGGCGCGTGGTGCCTCAGCTACCTCGATCTTTTCGCCAAGAACGGCGGAACGGCCGGCGAACAGGGCCTCGGATTGGCCGGCGATCCGTACGGCAACGGCGGAGAGATCTATTATCCGAACGGCATCTACGTCAATACCGCCGGTGTGTCCGGTCACGTGACGAGCTTCACCCTCGGATCGGTGCAGGGGAACGCCAAGTCGGGTGAAGGTTGGGCGGTGCTCGCCGCCAATGATACCAGCTCGGACTGGACTCTCCTCGGCAGCGGAGTGGGCAGCAACATCGTCGACTTCAGCAACCCGGCCCTCGCTGACTACACCAACTTCATCATCGCGGAGCCGAACAGCGACCTCGTCAACGGGTCCAACGACATCGTGCTGATGTCGATGACGACCGTTCCGGAGCCTGGCACGCTCGCACTCTTCGGAGCGGGACTGCTCGGCTGTGCGTTCTTCGTCAGCCGCCGGCGCCGCACCCGGATGGAGCTGATGTAGAAGCGATCCGCCTCTGCGAAGGCTTTGGGAGCGGCCCCTGACGGGGCCGCTTCTCGTTATGGAACCGTGCTATTCCTGCACCCTGGCGGGCTGCCCCGCCTCACCACCCTTCTCTCCGTAACCATAGTAGTAATAGGGGGTAGAACCCGAGCGGGCGCTCTGGTTGAGCACCAGGGACACCGCCGGATGGCCCTCGAGCGTCTCTAGAGCATCGAGCAACACGGGCTGCGGCGTGCTTTCAGCTCGCACCACGACGACAATCTGCCCGGCCACCCTGGCCAGGGCCGGCGACTCGGTCGTCTGCAGCAGGGGTGGCGAATCGAACAGTACGATCCGGCGGCGGTTGCGCTCGCCCAGCAATGCCGCTGTTCGGTCCATTCGCGCACTCGACAGGAGCTCGGTCGCATCGTCTGCATCGACGCCAGCAGGGAGGAAGGACAGCGACGGGACGTTGGTCGTCCGGATGAGTGTCTCGACATCCCGCGTAGGATCGCGCAGAGCCTCGAGCAATCCCGGCGCCCCGCCGAGTCCCATGACCCTGCTCAGCTGCGGCTTCGCGACGTCGGCGTCCACGAGCAGTACCTCGACGTCCTTCTCCAGCGAAAGGCTCAACGCGAGGTTCATTGCGGTAAAGCTCTTGCCCTCACCGGACATCGCGCTGGCGATCATGATGAGATAGCCCTTCGGATCACGCGGCTCACCACGACCCATGGCCTTGGCGACCAGGGGGTGCTTGATCCTGCGGTACTGGCGCGTGAGCAGGTCAGCCTCCTCTTCAGGCGGCATGAGACCCGCGGCGCGCAGAGCGCCGCGATCGAGCAGGACGGGGCGCGGATCGGCTTGCACAGGTGCGCTCCCGTGAGTCGATACCTGCTCGTCTGGCCGCGCAGGCTCCGATGCCGCCCCGGTAATCGGCGGCAGGCCCCTGCTTTCCGCCGCGGCGAGCTCCCGCTGCTTCTGGAGCTTGCTGATCGTCTTTTCCACCACACTCATGTCAAAAGCTCCCAGACGAGACGGGGATTAGGGTCAGCACAAATGCGACCGCCGCGGCGACCAGCAGTCCCGTCGACAGCAAGGCGTAGCGTACCGTGCTCTGGCGCCTGTCGACGCGGTGCTTCTCGGCCCAAGCCATGCTGACGGCGCCGAGTACAGGCAGCCCGGTTGCCGCGCCGAGCTGCCGAGTGCTCACGAAGACCGGCCGCAAGAGATGCAGCAGGTATGCGATGGCCACACCGGCAGCCAGCGCGCCGAAAAGCGCACCGATGATCAGCATGGGCCGCCGCGGCGAAATCGGATTGAAGCCGGCCGCCGGCGGGTCTATCACCTGAAATTTCACGAGACCCGTCGACGCCGCCTGCTGTCCGAGCCGCGCACTGTCGAGACGAGCCAGGAGCTGATCATATTGCTGCTTCGTGACGGCATAGTTGCGCGACAGCTGCGCGTATTCCGCCTGCACCTGAGGAGCGGACCCCATCTGGGACTTGAGCGACGCGATCTGCTGCTGGCGATCGGAGATCTGCTGCTGCAGGGAGGCGATCTCCACCTGCTGCGCGTTGTACTGCTCCTGGAGCTTCAAATAAACCGGATTGGCCGACAGGCCGAGCGAGGACGCCGCGCCGAGGTCACCCTTCCGGGCAGCCGCGGCCTGATGCTTCTCCCGCGCCTTCAACTGCTTGATGCTCTCCCGCAGTGAAATCACATCCGGGTACTTGCTCGTGTACTTGAGCAGCATCTGATCGAGCCGATGCTGGTCCTGCTGGATCTGCTGCTCGGTGTCCATGGCGGTCGCACTCGTTCCCAAGCCGGGTCCTGAGGCGGTGAACTGCTGTCCCGATCTGAGCTCGCCGGCCAGGGCGTCGCGCTTGCGCAGGGCGACGTACAGGCTCTCGCGCAGCTGGGTGAGCGCCTGCTGCTCGGTCTGCAACCGAGTGAAGTAATCTCCCTGCTGCCCTGGCAGGAGGCCGATGTTGCGTTTCTTGAAATCCGCCAGCTGCTGCTCGGTGGTGGACAGCCGATGGCCGTACTCGGCAATCTGCTGGGTCAGGAACTGTTCGGCCTGCTGCGAGCCCTGGCTCTTATCCTCCAGGGAGCCTTCGACGAAGCCGTTGAGCAGGCGGTCGACCACGGCGATGCTGCGCGCGCGGTTGGTATCCCTGTATGTGATCGTGAACTGCTTCGGCGGCGCGTGCGGATTCTTCGGATCGACGTCGGCAACGATGTTGATCCGGCTTCGCAGGTCATCGACGACGGTCTGTTGCTGCCGCGCCGTGACCGGACCCGCGAGCAGACCGGTCTCATTGGCGACCTTCAGCAGCTGCGGCGTCCCGAGCAATGCCGCGCTGACTCGATCGATCTGATCGGCGACGTTGTCCTCGAGGCTGATGCCCTTGGTCGCCTGGCTCAAGGTCGTTCCGGCATCCACGAAGATCTTCGCGCTGGCCTGGTACGTGTTCGGGATCAGGAACACCACCACCCACAGGATCAGGGAGGTGCACCACGCCACGACGAGAGCAATCCGGCGGAATCGCCATATGCCCCGCAGATTGTCCTGGAAGGCCGCCACATCGGAGAAGATCGAGGATGTCGCCATGTTGCTTCTGATCCGTAGATGTTGTTTCGGATGCCGCTCAGCCCTTGACACTGGTCAACAGGTGTTGCGCGTCCGCCCTGCTGCCGAACGGCTGCCGCGTCGAGAGAATCCTTGCCAGAATCTGGCGCGCCTCTGCGGGTTGGCCCGTCTTGGCCAGCGCATAGGCAAGATGATATTCGACGTCAGGATCCTTCGGGTCGAGTTTTGCGGCCCGCCTGAGATAGGCAACCGCGTCCCCCGCCTTGCCTTCCCGCACGAGGACCCAACCGAGCGTATCGTTGACACTCGAGAGGCTCGGAGCCAACTGGTACGCCCGCTGCGCGATCCGAAGGGCGCCCGGATCGCTCATCTGATTGAGGGCCCAGGCCAGATTGTTCAGGGCGACCACGTCATGGGGCTGCTGAGCGATGACCGACTTGAATTCCTGCGCTGCGCGTTGCGGCGAATTGCCAATGCCCAGATAGTACTCGCCGAGCAGGTCCCGAATCGGCCAGCTCTGCGGCTGCCGTGCGAGCCATTGCTCGAGCGGTCGCTGGGGTTCGGCCGCATGCGCGATCAGCCGCTCACGGTAGAGGTTGGCGGCCAGCCTGGCGCTCGGGCGCTGCTGCTGGGCCTTGCCGTACGCCGCTTCGGCGGCGGCAGGTTCGTGCAGGGCCGACTCCACATCTCCCTCGAGCTGCAGCAGTCCGGGATCTAGCGGATGCTGCAGGAGCCGTGACTTCACCCGCGCCAGCGCTGCCTGCCCATTACCCTGGCGCAGATCCAGGTACGCGAGCGTGCTGATGACGGGTAGTGAGCTCGGGTCCAATTCCTCGGCCCGATCGAGCGAGGAGCGCGCCGCCACGGGTTGATTCAGCGCAAGTTGCGCGCGCGCGGAGTTCAGCCAGTAGCCCGCATCCTTTGGGGCAAGCTGCGTCGCTTGAGCAAATCGCGCCAGCGCGGCATCGAATTGATTGGCGCTCATCAGCAGCAGTCCGGCATCTTCGATCATGGAGGCTTGACCGGGCTGTTCGGCGATCGCCTGGTCCAGCGCGGCGTTAGCGGCCTTGAGGTCTCCGCGGGCGAGCGCCACCCGGGCCAGCGCGAATTTCACCTCTGGCCCGGCATGCGGCCCGGCGGCATCGAGCAGCGCGCGCGCGCCGTCGTATGCCTTGGCTCGCACCATAAGATCGGCCAGCGTGAGCCGCACCGGCAGCGCTGTCGGATGAGCTTTCAGCACCGCCTCCAAGCGGTGCTGCGCGCCCTTGAGGTCACCAGACCCTTCTTCGATCCGAGCCAATGCGACCTGGGAGCTGAGATCATGCGGATTCAGGGAGAGTGCCGTATGGAGCGCGGCCCTGGCGTCCTTCGTGCGGCCCTGGCTCATGTAGTACGAGGCCGCCAGATCGAGTATCCCGGGTGCCCGCGGATGCGCCGCGACCAGACGCTCGACCTCGGCTGCGGCGGCCTCGGGCCCCTTGGCTGCGGTCAACGTTGCGATCAGCAGCCGCTCCCGTCGCAGATCCCCGTCGTCGGTGGTCTTCTGGATGGTCGAAAGCGCCTGCCCGGCATGGCCCGCCGCGAGATACGCCGCCGTCAGATTGAGCAGCACCGCGGTGTCGGTGGGGCGCTCGTGCTCGCTGCGCTGCAGCGCCTCGATGAGCGCCCCCTTGTCGCCCGCCCGGGTGGCCGCATCGCCATATAGGGAGAGCAGCTGAGGGTCGAGTACGTCCGTGGAGAGCGCCGGGCTCAGTACACTGAGCGCCTGCTCAGGCTGACCGAGCTTCAGCCGGACCTGAGCAAGAAGCTTCCGGGCGGCGAGATCATCTGGTGCGCTTTGCACGACGTCCGCGAGCTGCTGCTGCGCCTGCTGCAGATCACCTCTCTGCATCAGAGTCGCCCCCAGGACCGTTCGGGCCTCATTGAAGCCCGGGGCGGCGACCAGGACTTGCTCGAGCTCGGCGACGGCTCCTTCAAGATCCTTGTGCGCAATCTTCAGGCGGGCATCGAGCAACGCGGTGGCCGGCGACTGCGGCTCGAGTTTCGCGACCGCAGCCTCGCTCGCCGCGGCGGCTCCGATGTGCCCGAGCGCGAGGCGGACTTCAGTCAGAGCAATGAGCGCCCTCACCCGATGGACGATCGGCTCTGCCGGCGACATGAGCTTCAGCGCGAGCTCCAGCGCATCCTGTGCTGAGGCGAATTGTCCCTGCTGCTGCAGGATGAGCCCCTTGAGCAGGGGCGGCTCGGCGGCCTTAGGATCCTGCTGCATCGCCTGATCGAGCTGCTGCAAAGCGGCGCCCAGCCGGCTCTGGCCGGCGAGCGATTCGGCAGCGACGTCGCGCGCTTCGACCAGATCCGGGCGCGCGGCAAGAAGGGGCTGCAGCTTTGCGAGTGCCGCAGCGGGTTGTCTCGTCGCGAGAAGCGCGCGAGCCGTTGCAATCGTGCCCTCCGGATCCGGCAACGCGATGCCGCGATGAGCGACCGCATCGAGGAGCCGCTGCGCTTGACCTGTCTGCAGCCAGATGCGCGCGCGCAGCTCGTCGACCAGCGGGCCCTTCGCACCGGCGACTACCGCGTGCTTCAGGCTGGATTCGGCACCCTGCGGGTCCGCCGCGTCGAAGGACAATTGCGCAAGGAGGAGCCACGCTTGGGCGTTCCTGGGCTCCTTCTTCACAACGATTCGCAAATCGATCGCCGCCGCCTGCCACTGACCCGCCCGGATCTCCCGCTGTGCACGTTCCAGGCGGTACTTCGGGGTGAGTAGAACCCCGCACCCGGCGAGCAGCACGGCGGCACACGCCGGAACGATGACCTTGGCCCGCGTCAAAAACGTCATTGGGGAGCTCCGCGGCATTGATTACCTCCGTCAGTGCAACGCGCCGCGGAAATGGGGAAGATCTGCTGGCCCTACCCGCACGATCAGAGCGGCTCCTGGTTGTGGCATAGGGGAGATCTCGATTCCCCTGAAAGGATCGCAACCGGATTCTTATCGCTGATATTACCAGCCCGCGGCCACTAATGGCCCCGAGCGGTACCCGGGTGTGGATTACACCGCGAAAGCGGTGGTCCGAGCGAGAACTGTGTCGCAGTTCACCCCTCCCGGACCTGTGAGGAGCGCTCTGACGCTCAGCTGATCGATTTGCTCACGACGCTCGAGAGGCCGCTCTCGAGGCCCGTGTTCGTGTACGAGGTCACCGCGAAGTACCACGTGCCCTGGGTCAGCCCCTGCACGACATAATTGGTGGCGCCGGCACTGGGAATGTCGACCTTCTGAGTCAGCTGCGAGGGACTCGTGCCGTAGTAGATGCGATAGCCGGCGAGATCCGTGAGCGCCGAGCCATTGGTGTTCGTCGTCGGCGCGCTCCACGAGACATCGGCGGTCTTGCTCGTCGGTGCCGGGGTGCTACCGGGAGGCAGCGCCGCCGCGGTGCTCGTCGTCGGACCACTCGCGCTCACCGCGCTCATCGAGCCGCTCGCACCCGTCGCGCCCGAAGAGCCGCTCGCACCCGTCTGATGACATCCGGCGAGCAGCGTCGAGAGGAGCAGCAGGGAGCAGACCATGCCCCGCCCTCTCGCGCTTACCCCGCGACCGAACCGATCTCGCAAATTCCCCACCGTCTCCTCCTGCTGAGCGGCATCCGCACCGGGCAAGCGATGAACCGGTGGGCGGACGCCCGCTCAGCTAGAGCAACGGCTATGCCAATTTAGAAAATCCTTTTTGATCATGAGCTTGTAGCGATGCCGCAAGCTTTGGCGGCGCCCGGCTGTCGGCGCCCGGAGACGCCCATAGCAGGCGGTGGCGCAAGCGTAGCGTGAAAGTGCTGTCTTTTTAGGCAGATGCGCGCCGGACGGACTTGTAGTCAATCAGCGTCAACTGCTGCACCACAGTGTCAATGCGGACGTCGCTCGCGCGCCGGCCACGACCATCCTGACATAACACATCCAACATAAGATCGTCGGCTCACGAAGCTGTGACGGACTTCCCGCGCGAGCGACGGCTCGTGCGCGCGACTGTCCGAAAAGTCGACTGATTCACGTCGACATTCCTTACAGCGCGGCGCCGGCGTTTGACAGAATCGGGAGGCCCGATACGGCCAAGCTTTTGATTTATGGGAGACATCGCGCGCTGCGCACGCCGCTTGCAAAGTCCGGCTGTCTTTCGAAACCGAGCGGCCATGGACCGCGGAGATGCTGAACGATGCGCAAGATGAGAAACGGAATGCTGCTGGGATGCCTCTTGGCTGGCGCGAGCGTGCTGCCGCTCGCCGCGCAGGCGAAACCCGTCGTCTCGATCGATCTCACCGGCGTGCAGGGCTCGTCGCTCAATGGCGTCTACACCGATCCTTACTACGCCAAGATCGGCCCCGCGGGCCTCACGACGCCCTCTGAGTTCACCGCGCAGAATTCCCCGTCGACCGCGATCTACTGCGACGACTTCTACGATGAGGTGAGCACCGGCCAGGTCTGGCAGGCGACGGTCACGAATCTGGGCTCGCTCTCGCTGACTTCGCCCGATCCGACCCTGATGTTCGACGGCACCAGCGCCGCGCAGGCGAGCAATTACATGGCGGCGGCGTGGCTCGCCGAGCAGATCGGCGGCGGCAAGCTCTCGAGCTCGCAGGCGGAGATCGACAGCTACGCGCTCTGGTACGTCTTCGACCCGAATGCCCTGAGCGGCCTCTCGAGCAGCGACAGCAGCGCGGCGCAGCAGGCCTCGGCGGATGCGTTCCTCGCGGTGGCGAATGACACGCCGAGCCACTTCTCGAACGTGAGCATCTACACGCCACTCGACTCGACCCCGGGCAGCGCCAGCAGCCAGGAGTACCTTGCGGTGAGCGCGCCGGAGCCCTCGACGCTCGCCTTGGCGCTCCTCGGGGTGGCCGCGATCGGCTTCGCCGCGCACCGCCGGCGGGCGGTGGGCTGAGCCGTCGGCGCGCTTTACAGCAACCGAAGTCATCCGATCCAACATAATGAGGCCTCGCGGCCTCGGATGTGAACCATGAAGATCCACAATATGCTTTTCGGCTCCGCATTCGTCTGTGCCGGTGTGCTGATGGCCCCCCTGGGGGCGCATGCCGCCATGCAGGTAGCGGCCGCTCCCGAGCTCGACCCGGGCTCGGCGTTCGCTGCCATCACCCTCCTCTCCGGCGCGCTCACGGTCGCGCGGGGTCGTCGGGCCCGGAAGGCCTCGAAGCGATAGTCCCCACTCCCGCGTTGCGCGGCGCAGCGCAGCGCAGCGCGGGAGTATTCCCCCTGCCGGCCCTAGCCGCACGCCCCGGGCTGTTGCCCGTCGGGAAACTTGACACCAACTCCCTCCTGCTGCGGCCTTCCTCTGAAGGATCAGCAGCTTGCCTGCTTGGCACGGAATTTGCTTCATAGCCGCAGGGTCTAGAGGCCGCGCGCCGTCGCCCAACCGACGGTACGCGATGGCTACAGTCGACGGGGAGACAACAATGAACTTCAAGTCCCTTACTTCGGCGCTGACGCTCATCCTCGCACTGCCGCTCGCGCATGCCACGCCGTTCACGGCGGGCACCGGGGAGCTGGTCGGGTTCCACCCCTGCATTGCGGGTCCCAGCTCTCCATGCGACAGCTTTGGCACGAGCGGCCCCGACTACTCACTCACCTACTCCGGGCTTGCGGGGCAGACCTCCTCGAGCACGGGCACTGTCACGTTGGGCTCGCTCGGAACCGCCGGCGCGAGTGCAACGTTGGGCAGCTCCGCGGTGGACGGCGCACCGGTGCTGCGCGCATACGCCGACTCCGCGCCGGGTGCGCGCATCGGAGCCAACGCGATCGCGCTGCAGAGCTACACCTGGAACGGCCAGGGCCCGGCGACCCGGACCTTCGGGGGCACGCTCACCTACTCGCAGACGATGACTGGCGTGTATCCCCCGCAGGTCTGGGGCGGCGTCAACGCCAGCTTCGACATCTTCACGATGTCCCCCGCGAGCGTCGATGGAGGAACGACCTCGCAGGACAATTTCGATGCACTGAGCAATGCCGATGGTGGTCTGCCGGGGTATACCGATCTCGGTTGGGCGCAGTTCGAGGATGGCACCACAAATCCGGATGGATCCGCGACCCTGTCCGCCACGGTCACCCTCGTCCCCGGGGAGACAATCTGGGTCTGGAGCGTCCTGCAGGCGATCGGCACGAACGGCGGGACCGTGGATGCCTCGCACACGCTCGACACCGGCTGGAACGACAGCACCGGCCTGATTCCGGCCGCTACGGTGCCCGAACCGGCCACCCTCGGGCTGCTCCTGGGAGGCGTGGCGGCCTGCGCCATGGCGCTGCGACGGCGCAGGATCAAGGCGCTTCGGAGCTGAGCCTGATCCTCATTTGCCGCCGGGGGTCGACGTCCTCTGCATGAGGTCGTAGAGCGTCGGGCGAGTGACGCCGAGCAGGTCTGCGGCCTTGGAGATGTTGCCGCCCGCAATGGCGAGCGCCCGCTGGACGGCGGCCGCCTCGGCGCGCTGGCGGACGTCACGCAGGAGGAGAGTTTCTTCCTCACCCGCCGCGGCGGGCGGTTGCAGCGACAGATCCGCCGCGGTGACCAGCTTCCCCTCGGCCATGATGGCCGCCGAATTCACCCGATTCTCGAGCTCGCGCACGTTACCCGGCCAGGGATACTGCTCGATGGCCGCGATGGCATCCGGAGAGAGCTTCAGGGCCGGCTTGCCGTGGCGCTTGCAGGCCTGCGCCAGCAGGTAATTCGCGATCAGCACCGCATCCGACCCCCGCTCGCGCAGCGGCGGGATGGTCACCGCGACCTCGCTCACGCGGTAGAAGAGATCCTCGCGGAAGGTCTTCTCCGCGATCGCCGCCTTCAGGTCCCGATGGGTGGCCGCGATGATGCGCACGTCCACCTGGATCAGCTCCCGTCCCCCGACGCGCTCGATCGCGCGCTCCTGCAGGAAGCGCAGCAGCTTCGCCTGCAGGGGAAGCGGCATGTCGCCGATCTCATCGAGGAAGAGCGTGCCGCCGTCGGCCGTCTCGATCTTGCCGAGGGTGCGCTTGACCGCGCCCGTGAAGGCGCCGCGCTCGTAGCCGAAGAGCTCGCTCTCGAGCAGGTTCTCGGGGATCGCCGCGCAGTTGATGGCCACCATCGGCTTGCCGGCCCGCTCGCTCAAGCCGTGCAGCGCCTGCGCCAGGCGCTCCTTGCCGGTGCCGCTCTCTCCCAGGAGAAGGACTGTGGCCTGCGTCGGCGCGAGCTTCTGGATGAGCCTGCAGACCTTGGTCATCGGCTCGCTCGCCGCGATGACGCCGTCCAACGCTTCGGAGGAGCGCGTCTCCGTCAACCGCGCGTTCTCGGTCTCGAGCTGATGAATGAGGTGCGCCCGCTCCACGATGAGCGACAGCATCTGGGTGTCGACCGGCTTCTGGCAGAAGTCGTAGGCGCCAAGCGCGATGGCGCGCAGCGCGTGCTCCCGGCCCTCGCGGCCGGTGACGACGATGATCTTGGTGCGCGGCGCCACGGTGAGGATCTCACTGATCGTGGCGAAGCCCTCCTCCACGCCGTCGGGGTCGGGCGGGAGACCCAAGTCCTGCAGCACGATCGCAGGCTCCCCGCGGCGCACGGCGGCCAGAGCCTCGGCGCGCGTGGCAGCGCAGTCCACCTCGAACTGATCGAGCGCCCATTTGAGCTGGCGCTGCAGTCCCGGATCGTCCTCGACGACGAGCAGTCTAGTTCGCTTCGAGCCCATGTCCTCTCCCGCCTCCCGCGGCGATCAGCGCCGGCGCGAGCGGCAGCCGGATGATGAAGCGCGTGCCCTTGCCGGGCGCGCTCTCGACGTCCACGCCGCCGCCACACTTGCGCGCGAACTCGCGCGCCTGATAGGCGCCGATGCCGAAGCCCTCCTCTCCCTTGGTGCTGTCGAAGGGCCGGAAGAGCCGGTCGCGGATGAACGTGGGATCCATGCCGCAGCCGCTGTCCACCACCTCGAGGACCGCCTGCTGGCCGGCCTGGCCGACTCTTACGGTAATCGATCCGTCCCGGGGTGTCGCCTGCTGGGCGTTGCGGATGACGTGCTCCAGCACTTGCAGCAGGCGCTCGCGATTGACGATGACCTCGACGCTGCGCTCGCGAGTCTGCAGGACCGGTGCGGGCGAGGTACCCGCGCACCTGCGCACCGCCTCGGCGCAGACCTCGTTGAGCTCCGCGCGGTGCACGCGCTCCTCCGAGCCGACCCCGCTGCGCAGCTCCTCCATCAGGCGCGTCATGCGCTTGACCGAGTTGTCGATCGTCAGGATCGCATCGTCGAAGAACTCAGGGTTGCCGCGATGGCGCGCGGCGTTCTGCACCACGAGCGCCTGCTGCGCGATCAGGTGCCTCAGGTCGTGCATGATGATCGCCGACATCCGGCTCATCGCCTCGAACTGATGCGCCTCGGCCAGGCGCTTGGCCGCCTGCTCGAAGGCGAGGAAGCTCGCCACCTGCCGGCCGGCGGCGCGCAGCAGGTCGATCTCCTCCCAGGTGAGCCGCATCTCCGCCAGCGGATGGGCGATCACGACGAACCCGACCAGCGAGCTCTCGCAGATGAGCGGCACGACGAGCCACATGCGCCGGCTCGCCAACATCCACGGGGGCGGCGCGACCGGGAGCTTGCGGGCCGGCCCGTCCCGCGCCTGGTCGAGATCGTAGATCCACTCGTTCTGGCGCAGATGCTCGAGAAATTCGCGGGCGCCGGACTCCCGCGGCCCATCGGGGGGCGCCAGCTCGCCGCCAGCCGGGATGTAAGCCCCTTCGGCATCCCGCAGCCAGAATCCGCCGCTGGTGGCGTTCATGAATCCGGCCAGCACCTTGACGATCCGCTCGTAGACCGGCGTCTCGTCGGCTTCGGAGAGCGCGCGCGTCAGCTTCTGCCATTCGGCCCGGTAGTCGTAGCGATACGGAAAGAAGTACTTCGCCACCGTGACCCGCGACCAGGCGCGAAACTGGTCCGACAGCGCCGCCACGACCAGCACGAGCGCGCCGGCGGCGAGGAAGAGGATCTGCCCAGCCGCGCCCCATGTGCCCCCGAGCTGGCGCACGTAGTAGCTGCCCACCGCCATGACGAGCACGTAGAGCGAGGCCCCGAGCAGCGTCGCATTGAAAAAGACGATCCGCGGGGAGAGGAAGGCGGCCGACTCCCAGCGCGGGATTCGTCGCAGCGCGATGGCGAGAAGCACCGCCGCGAGGGCATTGACGAAACCGCGCGCGACCCAGAAGCCCTGCGCATCGCTGCCGTGCAGCATCGCAATGGAGTAGAGGCCGAGATCCCAGGCATAGAGCACGCCGATGCCGAGCCAGAGGTGCTTGAGGTGCCAATGGCGTCGGGCGCGGGTGTTGCGGGCCACCTGCTCGATGAGGACCAATCCCGCGATGGCGAGGGCGAGCTCGCCCCAGACCCAGTACCGGGCGATGTAGCCGGCGAGGGGCGCAGTCGGGCCCGAGAGGCGCATCGCGACGAATGCCGCGATCACGAGCACCACCAGGGTGCCGACGACACGCTGCGCCGCCTCACCGGCGCGCATCTCGCTCGCGCCGCTCAAGCAGCGCAGCAGGACGAGCCCCCAGGCGAGCTCGCGCAGATATTCCAGCGCCATGAGCGCGCCGACGTCGACGGCCGTCCCGCCGCCCTGCGCGGCCAGCGCGAGAGACCAGGCGAGCTGCACACCGAGCGCCGAGGCCAGCGCGGAGCCGGTCAGCCGGCGCCGCCACAGAGTCACGCTGGCGAGCAGCAGCAGCGCGTAGGCCGACGCGGAAATGAGATAGCCGAGCACGGCCGCATCCTACTGCAGCTCGATGGATTCAAGCTAAACTGTGAAGGGCGCCACAGACGCTCGCTTGAGCGCTCCCCGGCGCCCACCTACCATGCGGCCTGTCCCTTAAACCAATATCCAAAGACGGGATCGACTCCGGACCATCCGACGTCGATCGTCCGGAGCGACGAGGAGATGACGATGGGGTCTCGATCACCGAGGTTCATGGGGAACGCCGTGTCCGTTTCCGCACGCTGGGCCGCCTACGGTGCGCTGGTGGCGCTCGTCGGGTGCGGCGGGGGCGGCGGCGGAAGCACTCCCAGTACGGGCGGCAGTGGGGGCGGGGGCGGCGGCAGCACGCCGTCCAGCTACACCCTAGGAGGCACCGTCTCAGGCTTGGGCAACAACTCCGGCCTCGTGCTCGCCAATGGCGGCACGACGGTCAGCGTCGCGGCCGGCGCGAGCACCTTCACCTTTGCCAACTCACTGACCGCCGGCTCGAGCTACTCGGTCGCTGTCCAGTCGGCTCCTGCCGGACTCAGCTGCGCGGTGTCCAACGGCAGCGGCACGATCAACGCCAATGTCACGAATATCGCGGTGGCCTGCACGCCGCAGTCCTTCACGCTCGGCGGCACGGTCTCGGGCCTGGGAGCCGCCACCGGCCTCGTCGTCACCAATGAAGGCGCCGATGCCACCTCCGTCGCAGCGAATGCCACCTCGTTCACCCTGACTACACCCGTGCAGTTCGGGGCCGCCTATCAGGTCGCCGTGCAGACGAACCCGACGGGTCTCGCGTGCTCGGTGACGAATGGCAGCGGCACCATGCCGGGGGCCAATGTCACGAGCGTCCAGATCGCGTGCGCCGCGGGAACGGAATCGGTGCTGCACTCCTTCGGAGGCACCGGTGACGGCTCGTCCCCCGCCTACGGCAACCTGATCCAGGCGAGTGACGGCAATCTCTACGGCATGACGGAGTCGGGCGGCGCGAACGGAAACGGCACCGTCTTCAAGATCACCCCGGCCGGCGTGGAGACGGTGCTCTACTCCTTCGCGGGAGGCACGACCGATGGCGCCATCCCCTGGGGCGGCCTGATCCAGGCGAGTGACGGCAACCTCTACGGCATGACGGAATCAGGCGGCGCCTACGGCTTTGGCACGGTCTTCAAGATCACGACCGCCGGCGTCGAGACGGTGCTGTACTCGTTCAACCCCGGCGGCACTCCCGCCGACGGCGCCAACCCCTACGGTAATCTGGTCCAGGCAAGCGACGGCAACCTGTACGGCTTGACCGAATCGGGCGGCGCGAATGGCGATGGGACCGTGTTCCAGATCACCACCGCCGGAGTCGAAACCGTGCTGCACTCCTTCGGAGCCTCCAGCAGCGATGGGATCTTCCCCTACGGCAGCCTGATTCAGGCCAGCGACGGCAACCTCTATGGCCTGACGGAGCTCGGCGGCAGCGGCAATCTCGGCACCCTCTTCAAGGTGACCACCACGGGGACGCCCTATGCGACCGTGCACGCGTTCACCGGCGGCAGCGGCGATGGCAGCGAGCCGTACGGCAGCCTCGTGCAGGCGAGTGACGGCAACCTGTACGGTACGACCTCGCTCGGGGGCGCGAATAACCTGGGAACCGCGTTCAAGTACGTGATCGGGACCAATACGTTGTCCTTGCTGCACTCATTCGGAGGCAGCGGCGATGGCAGCAAGCCCTATGGCAGCCTCATCCAGGCCAGCGATGGGAACCTCTATGGCATGACGGAGGTCGGCGGCGCCGGATCCCAGGGCACGGTCTTCCAGATCTCGACCAGCGGCACGGAAGCGGTGGTCCACTCCTTCGCCGGCTCGACCAATGACGGCGCGATGCCCCAGGGGACCCTCGTGCAGGCCAGCAATGGCAGCATCTACGGCATGGCCCCGCAGGGCGGCACGAACAATGTCGGCGTCGTGTTCACGATCAATTGAGCTGTCAGGAAACTTTACAGCCACCCCGGCGCGAGCCCTTCGCGCCGGGGCTCACACTTCCAAGTATCTGATCTAAAAACATAATTTCCGCCTGGCTCGCGGCTTGCATATTCATCTGCGGGAACCCAACAGAGGGGACCCTGGAGGACCCTACAGATGAACAAGAATTTTCTACGCTCGATTGTGATGACGGCGGCCCTGTCCGCCGGCTTCGTCGGCACGGCGGCCGCCGATCAGATGTGGGACTTCGGGTCCCTCTTCTCGAACAGCCAGCAGAACACCAGCCTCGGTGGCAGCTACACGTTCACCCAGGGCAGCAACTGGGTGAAGGCCACTGCGGTCGTTCCGATGTGGACGGCGAGCACCTGCGACGGCTCCGCCGCGCAGCCCTGCCTCTTCGCCAAGTACACCTCGGGCGATCCGAACGAGAGCGGGCTCGGCCTCACCCCGGCCCCGCAGAACGAGATCAACTACCCCGATGGGATCGCGCTGCAGTCTGCGGCCAACAATCCCATCCTCAGCATTTCGCTGGGCTCGGTGCAGAGCACCGAGTCGTGGGCGGTGGCGGGCTGCTCGTCGATGTTCATGAGCTGCACGACGATCGATTCCGGCGTCGGTGCCGGCACCGCGACGGAAGGCAGCGTCAAGCTGTCCGACCTGGGCTCGTACGGCTCGTACATCGTGTATGTCCCGTGTGCGACGGGCGCGAAGTGCGACGGCAGCATGACTGGCGGCTCCAACAACATCCTGGTGGTCTCCGCGACCACGTCGGTGCCGGAGCCGGGTGCGCTGGCGCTCTTCGGCGCGGGCCTGCTCGGCTGCGCGCTCTTCGTCGGTCGCCGTCGCCGCTCGGCCGCCCTTCGGTCCTGATCCAATAAAGCAAATTAAAACCCGGGATCGGGTTTACTCTGACGGCCCCCTCGTGGGGCCGTCTTCTTTTGGGGCGCCGATTTCGTCGGGATTTTTTACATATCCGCCGGGACTCCCACTCCGAGAGTGCGCACCGCTGCCTGGCGGGCCGCCGGAGCCGGCCTACAATGTCCCGCATGGATCAGCCCGTCAGCCCCGCCAGCCCCGCCAGCCTCTCCAGCGCCGCACCCACCGCGGCGATGGTCAATGCCTTTACCGTCGACGTCGAGGACTACTTCCAGGTTGCCGCCCTCGCCTCCGCCATCTCCCGGGAGAGCTGGCCGCAGCAGGAGTACCGCGTGGAGCGCAATACGGAGCGGCTCCTGGAGCTATTGGAGGAGCGCAGCGTCCGGGGGACGTTCTTCGTGCTGGGGTGGGTGGCGGACCGCTCTCCGGGCCTCGTACGCCGGATAGCGGCCAGTGGGCATGAGATCGCCTGCCACGGCTACTCCCACGAGCTCATCTACCGCCAGTCGCCGGCGGAGTTTCGCGAGGAGACCGCCCGCGCCAAGGGGCTGCTGGAGAGCGCCACCGGCCAGGCGGTGCTCGGCTATCGCGCGGCCAGCTTCTCGATCGTGCGCGAGACGCTGTGGGCGCTCGATGACCTGATCGACCTCGGCTTTCGCTACGACTCCTCCATCTTCGCCATCCGCCACGACCGCTACGGCATTCCGGATGCCTCGCCGTTCCCCGGCACGGTGACCGCTCCCTCCGGGCGCTCGATCCTCGAGTTCCCCATGGCGCCTGCCCGCCTCCTGGGCCTGAAGGTGCCGGTGACGGGCGGCGGCTACTTCCGGATCTTTCCCTATGGACTGACCCGCGCGGGCCTCAAGCGCATCAACGCCGCCGGGCGCCCGTTCGCCTTCTACCTGCATCCCTGGGAGATCGATCCCGATCAGCCGCGGGTCCGGGTGGGCGCGCTCTCGCGCTTTCGCCACTACACCAATCTATCGCGCTGCCAGGCGCGCCTGCGGCGGCTGCTCGCGGAGTTCAGCTTCCGGCCGATGCGCGAGGTGCTGGGCGCGAGCTGACTTGTTCCCGTTTTGACTCAATCTAATTTCGCGTGCCATGAGCAAGTTACAGGGAACTTGTCACTCGCATTTCACATTAGCTTGGCTATAATGGCGCCGCTCAACCGAGGCAGTGGCCTCCTCGGCGCAAGTAGCAAGAGCAAGTCAGGACCATAACAATACCAAGGCCTCGGGATACGAAGAACGATGAGCACACGAACAGATGCGGTGCTGCCTCTGGTCGTCGATCGCCGCGCGCCGCGCGCCAAGGCGAAAGAGACCCCGGTGGCAGTGAAGAGCGGGGACAGGATGACGCGCAAGCGGACATCCTCCTGGGATCCTTACGAGGTGTGGAAGACGCGGGTCAAGGACCCGTCGGGCTCCAGATAGTCCGGCGGCCGTATAGGACCGCACCGGGCTCCGAACACCTCGACAATCGCGCATCTCGCGACGGGCGCGGCTGTGCGGCAACCGCCACGGTTTTCCCTGCGCGACCGCGATCAAGGAAGCCCGTCAGGCGTCCTTTTACATAAGCATTGCCGGTCCGGAGCTGTTTGCATTCGACGACAGCGCCGAGCTATGATTTGGGGCACGTGATGTGGCAAAGACGTGATATTCGCGTACTGCGGCTGACGAGAAAGGAATAAGAACATGCGTAAGTTTCTCGGAGTTCTGACCCTGTCACTCTCCGCGACTGCGGTGGCATATGCGGCGCCCTCGCCGCCGGTTCAGCCGACCACACAACTGAGCGCGAGCCAACAGCAGGCCATTGACGGCTGGGTCGACCAGTTCGGCGAGCAATTCGAGAATTGGTGGTATTCGAATATCGGCTCGCTCTTTGGGCTCACCGATCCTGACTCCGGCAACGGCGGCGGAGTGGTAGCCGCGCCCGAGTTTGATCCCGCCGGTGCAATGGCGGCGCTGACTCTGCTCGCGGGCGGCTTGGCCGTGATCCGCGGCCGCCGGTCCAAAAAGCAGTAGGCACGCAGCCAGCCCACAGCTGATCGGGCGCGGTGACGAGCCGCTGCACGACGTACATTCGCAGGCTTCTCTGCAGCCGCTAGCGAAGCTGATGCACTCGCGCAAGTTCTCAGAAGCAGTTCGTCTCTGACAGTTCCGTCCGTTCGGGCTGACGGTGCGTGCGCTGGATCACACACCACACCCATCCCACCTACGCCCCCCAGCTAGGGCGAGCTAGACTGCTCATGTGAGCAACCCCGAACCACTGCTGCCGAGTGCGCCACTCATCGGGGCACACAAGCAGGGCAACGTCAAAGGCAAACGGGCGACTCTCGTCGCGCGCCTGGGCGTGCTTACCGCCCTTCTTTTCGCGGAAAAGTCGGTCCTTAATCTCCTGGTGGACTTCCGGCTCGCCGACGCGGCTCGGGGGTGGGGATTCGCGCTTAGGCAGGCACAGCACTTCGGCCTTCGCTTCGCAGTCGCCTTCGCCGTCGCGCTGGCAGTGTTCATCTATGTTCGCGGCGATGCGCGGCTACGAAAGATCAATCGCGAGGTAAGCACTATCGGTTTCCAGCCACGCTGGCTTGCAATCCACCTCCTGCTGCTGGCCGGCGTCGCGCTCTCTCTATACAACCTCTACGGAAATCACGGCATCCGCCTCCCCATCGCGCTCCTCGGCTCCACGGCCCTGGGAATGATGACCCTCGCGACCGCAGCTCTTCTCCTGGTGCTTGCGCCGGCTTCGATGTGGTGGCGCGCGACCTGCGCGGTCGGCGTGCGGTGGGCATATGCCGCGCTGGCAGCGCTGATCGGGACCGTGGCGATAGTCTGGAGCCAGGACCTCTGGGGCCCCACCGCCCAACTGACCTTCGGACTCGTCCACGAGCTGCTGCGACCAGTGTTGCCTAGCTTGCAGGCAGACGCCGCCACGCGAATCCTTCGAACGCCCAATTTCGCCGTCCAGGTATCGCGCGTTTGCTCCGGGTTGGAGGGAACCGGCATGATGCTCGCGTTCTGCTCGGCCTGGCTGCTCTATTTTCGTGCCGAGTACCGCTTCCCGCGCGCACTGCTTGTCATTCCGGCGGGGATCGTCCTGGTTTTCGCACTCAATGTAGTGCGCATCGCCGTGCTGGTACTCATCGGCAACGCGGGTCATCCAGCAATGGCCGTCTATGGCTTCCACTCGCAGGCCGGCTGGATTGCTTTCAACTGTACCGCATGCGGCGTGGCGTTTGCGAGTCGCCGGACCCGCTGGTTACAACGCGATTCCTGTCTGCGCGCGGAGACGCCGACTTCCGACTCCACGGCGGCCTATCTCGTCCCCTTCCTGGCGGTGCTCGCGGCAGGCATGCTCTCCCGCGCCCTATCGAGCGGCTTCGAAACTTGGTACGCGCTCCGCCTTCTCGTGGGATTAGCCGCCTTCATCTACTGCTGGCCGCGGCTAGCGAAGCTGGATTGGCGCTTTGGCTGGTGCGCCATTGCCGTCGGCGCGGCGACCTTCCTGATCTGGCTGCTGGCGTCCCATTGGCTCCTAGTACCCCACGGGATGCCGCAAGCCCTATCCGCTATGCCGACGGGCAGCAGAATCTCGTGGATCCTTACGCGCGCATGTACAGCCGTTGTCATGGTACCGACCGTCGAAGAGCTCGCGTACCGTGGGTACCTGCTAAGGCGCGTCGTTGCGGAGGATTTTGAAAAAGTGCCCTTCAGCTCGGTGGGATGGCCAACCCTTCTAATCACCTCCGTCGTATTCGGCGCCCTGCATGGCGCACTATGGCTCCCGGGCACCATTGCAGGACTAGCTTACGGGTCGCTCCTGATACGCAGCGGCCGGATCGGAGACGCCGTCCTCGCTCATTCCACGACTAACCTGTTGATCGTCGTGTGGGTACTCGGCTTCGGCCAATGGCAGTTATGGTGAGGACTTGACTTAACGCCTGCTCTCGCTCCCCGGACTCCGATATTCGCCACCGGTGGAACGACTCGCCGGCACACCCGGCTCCCTATGAGCCGGCTCCGAACCGCCCCTCCACGCGGCGATCCCACGCCCAACTCGCGCCAACATGGACCGGATCGCCTACCCTCCCCGATGAGCCTTAGCCTCAGCTACGAGCCACGGCAGCGTTAGCCCGCCCCCCCCAAGCATACCTTCGGAATCCGCTGACCTTAACCCAAATATCGCCTCGCGAGACCTATCTGATCTTGCGCGGAACTCCATCGCCTACTCCCCTCCTTTCCTTCCGCTTGACCAGCACTTTCGGTGCCCATCCGAACCCTGCTATCATGGAAAAGGTAACCTATTGGGGGCGCACCAGATTGGAGCGTCCGCGAACGGCGAGCACCCCGTTAAACGCGTGACTCAGGGTGCGGAACAGAACAAGACAAATTTCGCGCAGAGTGTCGTCCGCGCACTCTTGGATGACGAATTAACATCATCCGACGGTCAGGTCTCAAACAATATCGGCGCAGCACCGATGACGTACTTCAAGGCTCCTGCACACACGGCGGCCCCAACTGAAACGGGACTGCGCGTCACATCCTCAAGGACATGCGCATGAACATTAAGCGAGTCGCCGTGATCGGCGTCGGCAACATTGGCATTGGAGCCATGACCGATCTCGTACTGCACGGCATAGAAGCCGTTGGGATCGACGTTACCGAGGGAGCACTGCGGCGCGCCGAGGAAGCGATCATGCGAAATGTCCGGTTTGCGCCGGCCATCTCGAAATCAGTGCCAAAGCTACCAAAGACACGAGTTCAGGAGCTCATGACGCTCTCAACCGATCTCACGAGGGCTGCCTCTTGTGAGTTCATCATCGAGAATGTGACTGAGAACTGGGAAGTCAAGAAATCGCTGTATGAGCGCCTGGATGCCATCGTGCCGGAAGGCGTGTGCTTCGGCGTAAACACCTCCTGCATATCGATCACTCAGGTTGGCGCTGTGACACGTCGGCCGCAGGACATCATTGGCATTCATCTTATGAATCCCGTGTATATGAAGCCCACGGTCGAGGTGATCCGCGGTTTTCATACCGCCGCACGCACGCTCGAAACCCTGCGCACGCTATTCCGGCAGCTTGGCAAGCAAGCGATCCTGGTCGAGGACCTGCCGGGCTTCGTTTCAAATCGCATCTCTCACCTGTTCATGAACGAGGCTGTCTTCGTGCTGCAGGACCAAGTGGCGACCGCAGAACAAATCGATGCCATCTTCAAGCAGTGCTTTGGCCATACCATGGGACCGCTAGAGACCGCCGACCTCATCGGACTGGACACGGTGATGCGATCGCTCGATGTGCTCTATGAGAGTTATCACGATTCGAAGTATCGATGTTGCCCGCTTCTGCGGAAACTGGTCCATGCCGGACACTTGGGTCGCAAATCTGGCAAAGGCTTTTATAACTACCCGGAGATCTAACTGGCAATGACAACATACCACTTTCGCTCGGACGCGGACGTCAAAGACACGCTCCGACAATTCATAATACGCTCGATAAACCTTCCGGAGCTCGCTGATGATGATGATTTATTCGAATCTGGCCTCGTCACCTCGCTCTTTGCCATTCAGCTCATGACATTCATCGAGAAGACCTACGGCATCGAAGTTGACTCAGATGACCTGGACATCGACAACTTCAGATCCTTGAATTCCGCGTCTGCCTTCGTGCTGAAGAAAAGCACGGCCAACGCGAGCTGACAGATCGTGTCGCGCTATTTGCCACATTGGCTGGATGACGTGCACCGAACGCGATACGCCGAATTCCAGGATTTCGTCAGGTCCAACGTCGAACCGTTCGCGGCCGACTGGGAGCGCGAACAGGCGCTGCCGCAAATGGCGCTACTGCAGATCGCGGCGACGGGCTATCTGGGGGCCAGCTTGCCGCGCGAACACGGCGGCAGAGCTTGGGACATCGTAACCTTTGGCCTCTTGAATGAGGCATTTGGCCGCGGCTCTCCCTCACTGACCAGCGTGATCACGGTTCAGGCGATGGCGGCAATGGCCATCCTGCGGTGGGGAACCAAGGAACAGAAGTCGACATGGCTACCAAGGCTATCCAACGGCAAACTGATCGCGGCGTTTGCGCTCACCGAGCCTAACGCCGGCAGTGCACTACACTCACTCACAACGACCTATACCCGGGATAGCCTCGGGGATTACCTCCGCCTCAATGGTGTCAAGCGCTGGATCACCTGCGCGCAGATCGCCGGGATATTTCTCGTGTTTGGCAAGCTCGACGAGCGGCCGATTGCGTGCATCGTGCCTCGGGACGCCCCCGGCCTGACGATCGAGCCGATACGCGAACTGATGGGCTTTAGAGCTGCGGGACTAGCCACTCTCACGTTTCGCGACGTAGCCGTACCGCTCTCCAACATGGTTGGAAAGCCTGGCTTCGGATTATCTCATGTGGCCCCGATTGGCCTCCATTTCGGCCGGATTAGCACTGCCTGCCATGCGCTAGGCATGCTGCGCGGCTGCGTTGAAGATAGTGCGGATCACGCTGCGCGGCGGAAAGTCGGCGACCAGCAAGTCGGCCAATTCGGGATGATCCGCACCCTGCTCGCGCGGATGGCGACAGACCTGCACGCAGCTACGCTGCTCTGTTTGCAAGCGTGCAGATCCGCGGATGACGGCGCGACGGACGCATTCGAGGACGCACTCGCAGCGAAATATTTCACATCCCGCGCCGCCGTTCGCGCTGCCTCGGACGCCGTGCAGACACGCGGGGCCGCCGGGTGCCACGAATCCTCTGCAGCTTCGCGCTATTATACCAATGCCAAGATCACCGAGATCATCGAGGGCACCACACAGATCCACGAAGAACTCCTCGGAAAGATGATCATGGCCAGAAGCGGTATGATCCCTAACCCCAGAAGGGCCGGCCAATGACGCAGGCTGGAATTCCGCGCACGGCGTCGGCAGACGACCTGAAGAAGATCGCCGCTTTCAATGACACTGCCGCGGAATTCCCCCAGCTCGCCACGCTAGGCGAGCTGATCGCAAAACACCCCGCCCGCCAGCCTAATGCGCTCGCCCTCGTCTGTGGGCACGATATCTCGTTTGGAAGAACGTCCCTCACGTATGGCGATCTTGGCGAGAAAGTCAATCAACTGGCCCGGCATCTGCGCCAGACAGGAATCCGTCCGGGACACGTCGTTGCCCTCCTGTTGGAACGCTCATTCGCCATGTCGATCGGCATTCTGGCGATCATACAGGCCGGAGCAGCGTACCTGCCGCTGTCTCCGGAAAGCCCACAGGAGCGCAACGATTACATGCTGAGGGAGGCCTCGGTGACGACACTCCTGGTGCACGGAAGGACCCGTCATCGAATCGCATTTCCAGGCACCGTGATCAATCTTGATGATCTGAGCCTTTACAACGGGTCTGGCGCTGCTCTTGAGCGACTCAACGGACCGCACGACCTCGCCTATGTCATTTATACCTCGGGATCGACCGGGCGCCCGAAGGGCGTGATGATTACACACCGCGCCGTGGTTAACCGCCTCCATTGGATGCAGAACGCATACCCCATCAGCTCCCGCGATGTGATCCTTCAGAAAACTCCCTATTATTTCGACGTCTCCGTATGGGAGCTCTTCTGGTGGGCCATCGCCGGCGCGCGGCTGTGCTTCCTGCCTCCCTCGGCTGAGAAGAATCCCAGCCTTCTGGTCCGCTCCATTCGTGAATACAGCGTGACCGTTTTGCACTTCGTTCCTTCGATGCTGAGCGTATTCCTCGAATATCTGGAGAGCAAAGAAGACACTGTTACCTCCAGTTTACCCAGCGTGCGGCAAGTTTTCGCGAGCGGGGAAGCCCTCTCACCCGAACACGTCGAACGATTCAATCGGATCTGGGGTCGCCGAACTGGCGCCCGCCTCACGAATTTGTACGGCCCGACTGAAGCTACCGTTGACGTCACATTCTTTGACTGCCCGCCCGAAGGCCAAATCAACACGGTTCCCATAGGGCGGCCCATCGACAATACGAGGATTTACGTCCTCCGCGATGGCCAGCAAGTCGCTATTGGCGAACCGGGCGAGCTTTGCATTGCGGGAGTGGGCCTGGCCCTTGGATATATAAATGCAGACGCTCTCACCAAGGAGAGATTCACAGACAACCCGGCCAACCCGGGCGAACGTATCTACCATACCGGCGACCTCGCCCGATGGCTACCTGACGGAAATCTTGAGTATCTCGGGCGAGAAG
>Ga0187809_10000306_pt1 | contig 28699 bp, 30 predicted proteins | sample NC_wetland_sal_i_8_FD_132415 | JGI IMG/M metagenome (GOLD analysis project Ga0187809, IMG submission 132415) | Wetland sediment microbial communities from Neuse River Estuary, North Carolina, USA - ASW_4 | ecosystem: Environmental > Aquatic > Freshwater > Wetlands > Sediment | place: USA: North...
CGCGCAGCCGCCGCACGAGGTCGGCGCTCTTGTAGGCGGCGATGCCACCGGTGACCCCGAGAACGATGCGTTTGCCTTGCATCGGCGGATTATCGGAGCCCCGCCGCTGCCCGTCCATGGCCGCGGCCCGTTTACGGGCCCGCCCTGCGCGCCTGCCGCCGCAGGCCGCTCGCAAAACGCCGCGTTTCTGCTCGATGAGACGCCATTGATCCCCTCCCCGCCCGCCGGGGCCGCGGCGATGATGCGGGCTCGCTCATCGGCCCTCACCGAAAGACATGTCGCGTACTGCAGCAAGCGCTCCGCCCGCCGCCGAGCCGTCCCTGGCGCCGGCGGCGCTGACGATCCGGGAATGGCCCGAAGGGGAGCGTCCGCGCGAGAAGCTCCTCGCCCGCGGCGCCCAATCCCTCTCCGACGCGGAGCTGCTGGCGCTCCTGCTCGGCTCCGGCATTCCGGGCTGCTCGGCGGTCGCCATGGCCAGGGTCCTGCTGAAGGACTTCGGCTGCCTGCGCGGGCTGCTCGGTGCCCGGCTGACGGCCTGGCGGCGCAAGGGCATCGGACCCGCCCGCTACGCCGCCGTGCAGGCGGCCGTGGAGCTGGCCAAGCGTCACCTGCATGAGCAGATGCGCAGCGGCTCGCCGCTGACGACTCCGCAGGCGACCTGCCGCTATCTGGTGGCGCAGCTGCGGGATCGGCCCTACGAGGTCTTCTGCTGCCTCTATCTGGACAACCGCCACCGCCTGCTCGCCTTCGAGGAGCTCTTCCGCGGGACGGTCGACTGCGCGCAGGTGCATCCGCGCGAGGTGCTGCGCCAGGTGCTGCTGCACAACGCCACCGCGGTGATCCTGGCGCACAATCACCCCTCGGGGAGCCTGGAGCCGAGTCCCGCGGACGATTTCATCACCCGCCGGCTGAAGGATGCGCTGATGCTCGTGGACGTGCGCCTGGTCGATCACCTCATCGTCGGCGACAGCCGATGCTACTCCTTCGCCGAGCACGGACTGCTGTAGCGCAGGCGGCCGCGGAATCCGGCAGAGTACGGCCCCATGAACGCCATCCCCGACCTCGACCGCACCTTCGTGCGCGCGCAGTTTCCCGCCTTCGCCGAGCCCTCGCTCGTGGGCCAGGCGTTCTTCGAGAACGCCGGCGGCTCCTACGCCTGCGGTCCCGTCATCGATCGGCTCGGGGAGTACTACCGCCGCCTGAAGGTGCAGCCGTACTACGGGTTCCCCGCCTCGCGCGAGGCGGGCGAGTGGATGGACGCCGCGCGGGCCCGCCTCGCCGAATACCTGGGCGTCGTCGCCGAGGAGGTGCACTTCGGGCCCTCGACCTCGCAGAACACCTACGTGCTCGCGCAGGCGGTGCGAGCGCTGCTCGCGCCGGGCGACGAGATCATCGTCACGAATCAGGACCACGAGGCCAATAGCGGCGTCTGGCGGCGACTCGCCGCGGTCGGCGTCGGCGTGCGCGAGTGGCAGGTGGATGCGCGCTCCGGCACGCTCGATCCGCGCGACCTGGAGCGGCTCCTCGGGCCGCGCACCCGGCTGCTCGCGTTTCCGCATGCATCGAACATCGTCGCGCACGAGAACCCCGTCGCCACGATTTGCGGCATGGCACGCGCCGCCGGCGCCATCACCGTCGTGGACGGGGTGTCGTGGGCGCCTCACGGGCTGCCCGACGTGCCCACGCTGGGCGCGGACGTCTACCTCTTCTCTCTCTACAAGACCTACGGGCCGCACCAGGGTCTCATGGTCGTGCGCCGCGCGCTTCTCGACCGGCTCGCCAACGAGGGGCACTACTTCAACGCGCAGACGGCATCCAAGCGCCTGGTTCCCGCCGGCCCCGACCATGCGCAGATCGCCGCCGCCCGTGGGATCGCCGAGTACTTCGATGCGCTCGATGCGCACCACCATCCGCGGGCGCCAGCGGCCGGACGTCCCGCGCGGGTCAGCGCTCTGCTGCGGGCGGCGGAGAAGCCCCTGCTCGCGCGCCTCCTCGGGTTCCTGCGCAGCCGCCCCGACGTGCGCCTGCTGGGACCGGCGGATGCCGAGGCGCGCGCCGCGACCGTGGCCTTCGTGCCGCTCGGGCTGGCGCCGGAGGAGGTCGCACGAGGCCTGGCGAAGCGCGGCATCATGGCCGGACACGGCAATTTCTACGCGGTGCGGCTGCTCGAGGCGCTGGGCGTGGACCCGCAGCGCGGCGCCGTCCGCGCCTCGTTCGTCCATTACACGACGGCCGATGAGGTGGACGGCCTGATCGAGGCGCTGGCGGCGGCGCTCGAGCCGCGAGGCGTCCGATGACTTGTCCGGATCGCCGGAGGCTGGTATAAAGCTCGGCTCCCGCGGGGCGGCCGCAGCCCTCCCGCGCCCCAAGTAGCTGAATTTCAAGGTCGATTCATATGTCGCGCGTCTGCGAGATTACCGGCAAAGGTCCTGCCGTCGGAAACCGCGTCTCTCACGCGAACAACAAGAGGCGCCGCCGCTTCCTGCCGAACCTGCACACTCAGCGGTTCTGGCTGGAGACCGAGAAACGGTGGGTGTCGCTGCGCGTGTCCGCCCACGGCATGCGCACCATCGAGAAGAAGGGCATCGACAAGGTCGTTGCCGAGCTGCGTGCCCAGGGCATGAAGATCTGAAGGAGCCCTCATGCGCGAGAAGATCAAGCTGCTCTCTTCGGCAGGCACCGGCCACTTCTACGTGACCACGAAGAACAAGCGCCTCCACCCCGACAAGCTCGAGGTGCGCAAGTTCGACCCCGTGGCGCGCAAGCACGTCGCCTACAAAGAGACCAAGATCAAGTAGTCGCGCCGCGCGCGCGCCAGCGCGCGGGCACGCGGGATACGCCACCGCCCGAGGGCGGCTACGCGCGTGGCTCGATGCTGCGCAGGTGGCGGCGGGCCGAGATCCACGCCCCCAGCCACCCCAGCGCCATGCCGCCGCCGAAGAGCGCGGCCAGCACCTGCTGCGGCGGCCCCTGCAGCGCATAGCGGCTGCCGTAGAGCTGCGCCAGCGTGGTGACCGTCGGATCCAGCACCAGCACCGCGGTCTCGAGAATGCCCCAGGCCAGCACCGCTCCGCCCACCCCGTAGAGCAGCCCGGTGTAGAGGAACGGCCGGCGCACGAAGGCGTTCGAGCCGCCCACCAGCTTCGTCACCTCGATCTCCGCTCGACGGTTCAGGATCTCCAGGCGAATGGTGTTGCCGACCACGGCGAGCACGCCGGCGCCCAGGAGCACCGCGGCGATCAGCACCAGGCGCCGGATGACGGCCAGGATCGCGTTGAAGCGCAGCACCCACTCCGTGTCGAGCTGCACGACGTCGACCTCCGGCCACGCGGCGAAGTAGCTGCGCAGGGCCTCCAGATCCGCGGGGCTGCTCGCGCTCGCGCGCGGCACCACGTGCAGCACGTTGGGCAGTGGATTGGATTTCAGCGCATCGAGCGCGGCGCCAAAGCCCGAATACCGCCGAAACTGCCGCAGTCCCTGGTCCGCCGGGATCACCGTCACCCGCGCGACCCCCGGCCGCTGCCGGGCCGCCGCCGCGAGCTGCTGCGCCTTCGCCACCGGCACACCGGACTTCAGGTACACCGACATGTCGACCGCGTTGGTGAAGCCACCGGTCGCCTGCTGCGCATTGATCACGAAGAGGCCGAGCGCCGCCGGCAGCGCCAGCGCCAGCCCGATCACCAGCAGGGTCAGGATCGTGGCCAGCGGATGGCGGGCCAGGCGCCCGAAGGAGCCGAGCAGCGCCTGCAGATGCCGCGTGCCGAAGACGGACAATCTCATCTTGTCGCGACCACGTGCGGCAACACGTCCGTGTCCTCGTCCTGGACCTCACCGCTGGCGAGCACGATTTCCCGCTTGGCGAGATCGCGGACGATGTGCTGATCGTGAGTGGCAATGAGCACGGTCACCCCGACGTCGCTGAAGCGCCGGAAGAGGCTCATCACCTCCAGCGACAGATCGGGATCGAGATTCCCGGTCGGCTCGTCGGCGATGATGAGCGGCGGCTTGCTGACCACGGCGCGGGCGATGCCCACGCGCTGCTGCTCCCCGACGGACAGCTCCGCGGGCAGCATCCGCTCCTTGCCGAGCAGCCCCACCTGATCGAGCGCGGCGCGCACGCGCTTGTCGACCTCCTTCAGGGGCGCGCCCGCGACGATCAGCGGCAGCGCGACGTTGTCGAATACGGGCCGGTCGGCGAGCAGCTTGTGGTCCTGGAAGACGACGCCGAGCTGGCGGCGGAACGCCGGAATGTGGCGGGCCTTGAGCGAGCCGGTGCTCTTGCCGTTGACCGTCACCGTGCCGCGCGTCGGCCGCTCCAGCAGCGCCACCAGCTTCAGGACCGTGCTCTTGCCCGCGCCCGAGCGGCCGGTGAGGAACACCATCTCGCCGCTCGCGATGCTGAAGCTGACCTGGGTGAGGGCCTCCCGGCCGTTGGGATAGCGCTTGCTGACGCGCTCGAAGAGGATCGTCGCCATGATGGCTCGCGGACGGCCTAACCTCGAGCCGGGTCGGCCGCCTCGCGCGGCCCCTGCACGAGCGCGGCGGCGAACGCGCGCGCGTCGAACTCCCCGAAGTCCTGCGCCTGCTCGCCGATGCCGATGAAGCGGATCGGCAGGCCGAGGCGGCGCGCGATAGCGATCACGATGCCGCCCTTGGCGGTGCCGTCGAGCTTGGTGAGCGCAATGCCGGTCACGCCGATCGCCTCGTGGAACTGGATGGCCTGGGAGAGCGCATTCTGACCCTGGTTGGCGTCCAGGACCAGCAGCACTTCGTGCGGCGCCGACGGCTCGACGCGCTGCACCACGCGCTTCACCTTCTTCAGCTCCTCCATCAGGTGCGACTGGCTGTGCAGGCGCCCCGCGGTGTCCGCCAACAGGATGTCCGCGCCGCGCGAGCGCGCCGACTGCAGGGCGTCGAAGACCACCGCGCCCGGATCGGCGCCCGCGCGCTGGGCGACGAAGCCGGCGGAAGCGCGCTCGGCCCAGACCTGCAGCTGCTCGATCGCGGCCGCCCGGAAAGTGTCGCCGGCGGCGAGGACGACACTGCGGCCGTCATCCGCGAGCCTGCGGGCGAGCTTGCCGATGGTGGTGGTCTTGCCGGAGCCGTTGACGCCGACCACCAGGATCACGAATGGCTTCACGCCCTCGTCGATCGTCAGCGGCCTGGCGCAGGGCTGCAGGATGTCCACGATGGCGTCCTGCAGCGCCGTGATGAGCGCCGCGACGTCGGCGAGCTCCTTGCGCGCCACCCGCTTGCGAAGGCCGGCCAGGATGTCTTCGGTCGCCTCGACGCCGACGTCCGCGGTCAGCAACCGCGTCTCGAGCTCCTCCAGGATCTGCGCATCGATCTGCCGCCCCTTGAAGAGGTTCGCCAGATCATAGGTCAGCCAGGAGTTGCCGCGGTTGAGGCGGCTGCGCAGCCGCTTGAAAAAGCCCTGCCGCTCCTCGGCCTCCGCGGCGCCGTCTTTGGGTTTGCGTCCGAACATGGTGTACCTGCCGGTAGTGTATCGTAGTGAGCTTCGCATCGATGCCTGCGGACACCGCCCCTTGAGCCCGTCTTCCTCAGCCCGCCGCGGGGCGTCCGCGCGAACTCTGCGCATCATCGGGGGAGCGTGGCGCGGACGGCGTCTGCGCTTTCCGCCCTCGCCGCAGATCCGCCCCACGCCCGATCGCGTGCGCGAGACACTCTTCAACTGGCTCGCAGCCCGCGTGCCGGGGGCGCGCTGCCTGGACCTCTTCGCCGGCAGCGGCGCGCTCGGGCTGGAAGCGCTGTCGCGGGGCGCCGCGCACGTGACTTTCGTGGAGCGCGACGCCGCGGCCGCGGGCGAGATCGCGGCGCGGCTCGCGGAATGGGAGGCGCGCGGGGCCCATGTCGCGCAGAGGGACGCCCGCGCCTTTCTGGCCGGGCCGCCGGCGGGGCGTTTCGAAATCGCGTTCCTCGACCCGCCTTTCGCCTCGACGCTGCTGCAGGAAGCGGCGGCGCGCCTCGAGGAAGGCGACTGGCTCGCCGACGACGCGCTCATCTACATCGAATGCCCCGAGGGCGCCCCGCCGCGGCTGCCGGCGCGCTGGAGCCCGCTGCGGGCCAAGCGGGCCGGCGATGTCGGGTATCATCTCTATTCGCGAGGCGCGAGGGGGACTGCCGTCGAATGAGCCGCAACGCCATCTATCCGGGGACTTTCGACCCGATCACCAACGGCCACCAGGATCTGGTGCGTCGCGCGGCCGGCATCTTCGACCGCGTCATCGTGGCCATCGCCTCCAATCCCAACAAGGCGCCCATGTTCCCGCTCGATGCGCGCATCGACCTGGCGCGCCGGGTACTCGACGATCTGCCCAACGTCGAGGTGCTCGGCTACTCCGAGCTGACGGTGGCCTTCGCGAGCCGGCACCGGGCGACGGTGATCATCCGCGGCCTGCGGGCCATCTCCGACTTCGAGTTCGAATTCCAGCTCGCCAATATGAACCGTCACCTCGACAGGAACATCGAGACGGTCTTCCTGACGCCGCAGGAGCAGTTCACCTTCATTTCCTCCTCCCTGGTGCGCGAGATCGCGGTGCTGGGCGGCGATGTGCACGAGTTCGTGCATCCGATCGTGGAAGCGGAGCTGAAGAAGCACCGCCGCCCGTGAGGCGCGGCCGTCAGACCTGACAGCGGGCGCAGTAGTAGGTGGAGCGCCCCTGCTGCGTGAGCTGCCGGATCACCGCGCCGCACACCCGGCACGGCTTCCCGGCCCGCTCGTAGACATACAGCTTCTGCCGGAAATAACCCGGCGCGCCGTCGACGCCCACATAGTCGCGCAGCGTCGTGCCGCCCACCCGGATCGCCAGGGACAGGACCGCCCGGATCGCCCGCACCAGCCGTTTCGCCTCCTCCCGGGTCAGGCTCTGCGCCCGCCGCCGCGGGCGGATCCTGGCACGGAACAGCGACTCGCTGGCGTAGATGTTGCCGACCCCGACCACGAGCCGGCTGTTCATCAGCACCTGCTTGATGGACGCGCGCCGGCGCCGGGTGATCCGCCACAGGTAGTCCGCATCGAACGCCCGATCGAAGGGCTCCGGGGCCAGCCGGGCCAGCAGCGGGTGACGCTTCGTCTCCCCGAGCACGTAATGCAGGCTGCCGAAGCGGCGCGGATCGTTGAAGCGCAGCGTCTGGCCGCTGTCGAGCCGCAGGTCGTAGTGATCGTGCGTCAGGCGGGGCGTGTCCACCGGCAGGATCCGCAGACTGCCCGACATCCCGAGGTGCACGAGCAGCGTCCCCGACTCCACCTCGATCAGCAGGTACTTGGCGCGCCGCGCGACCGCGAGGATGCGCTGTCCGGCGAGCTTCGCCGGCAGGTCGTCGGGCACGGGCCAGCGCAGCCGCGGCTCGTACACCGCCAGCGCGACGATGCGACGGCCGCCGACGTGCGGCTCCAGGCCCCGCCGCGTGGTCTCGACCTCCGGCAGCTCAGGCATGGCCCGCCGCTGGGGCGAGGCTAGGGCAGCATTCTGCGCAGCACCGAGTCGCGTAGCACGTAGTGGTGCACCAGCGCCGCGGCCGCATGGAGCCCGGCGACGATGAGCACCACGTCCGCGAAGTCGCCGTGCAGGCTCTCCAGGGTCCGCTTGAGCGCGAGATCGCCGGGGACGAGCTTCGGGAGGGTGTAGACGTTGAAGAGCACATCGCCGCGCTGCCACGTGTTGAAGATGCCGAGCACCACCGTCGCCGCCACGAGGGCGTAGAGCCCATAGTGCACGACCCTGGCCGCGACGCCGAGCCATCCCGAGTCGGAGAGCGGCAGGCTGCGGCCGGCGCTGGCGCGCCACGCCATGCGGATGAGCAGCACGATCCCGAGCGTGGCGCCGAGCGTGATGTGCACCGAGCGCGCGTCGATCTTCGGCGCGCCCTTGGGGAACCAGTCGATCGTCTGTCCCAGTGTCCACAGGATCACGACCAGCCCGGCGGTGATCCAGTGCAGGAAGATGCTGAAGCCATCGTAGCGGGCGGGTGCGGCGAGCGCGGCGGTCGCCAGCTCGACCTTCTCGGTGGTATCGGTGCTCATCGGGGGCTCCACCGGCAACCGCGCCGGGGCACCTATCGTAAGCGAAGCGCCTGACGCGAACCTGACGAGCGCCGCGCTCGCACCGGTCAGGGAACCGGTCTCGCGGGCGGGGATTGAATCTGCCTGCCCGCAACATCCGGCCGGAGACCCCGCCATGACCACCATGAAAGCCGTGCGCATCCGCTCGTTCGGCGGACCCGAAGTGCTGGAGCTCGCCGACCTCGAGCGTCCCGTGCCCCAGGACGACGAGGTGCTGATCCGCGTCCGCGCCGCGAGCGTGAACCCCGTCGACTACAAGATCCGCTCCGGCTCCTACCCCATGGTGAAGCAGGACCAGCTGCCCCAGGTCCTGGGACGGGACGTCGCCGGCGAGATCGCCGCCTGCGGCCGCGCCGTACGCGACCTTCGGGAAGGAGACACGGTCTACGCCATGCTCGACGGCGGCCCCGGCGGCTACGCCGAGTACGTCACGGCGCGGGCCGATCTGGTGGCCCCGAAGCCCGGGCAGTGCGATTACCGCGAAGCCGCGGCCGTGCCGCTGGCCGGGCTCACGGCGTGGCAGGGCCTCTTCGATCACGGCCACCTGCAAGCCGGGCAGCGCGTGCTGATCCACGGCGGCGGGGGCGGCGTCGGCCATTTGGCGGTGCAGTTCGCGAAGGCTACGGGCGCCACCGTGGCGACGACGGTGGCACCGGATGACGTCGAGTTCGTCCGCCACCTCGGCGCCGACCAGGTAATCGATTACACGCGCGAGCGCTTCGAGGACCGCGTACGGGACGTCGACCTGGTGCTCGACCTGATCGCCGGGGAGACGCAGGAGCGCTCCTGGGCGGTCCTCAAGGACGGCGGCGCTCTGATTTCCTCGCTCGGCCGCCCCTCGGAGACGCTGGCCCGGCAGCACCACGCGCGGGCGGAGCACTTCCTCGCCCACCCCGACCGCGCGGAGCTGATCGAGATCGGGCGGCTCATCGACGAGGGCCGGGTGCACCCGCACGTCTCGGCCGTGTTCGAGCTGCAGGAGGCGCGGGAGGCCCAGATCCAGCTGGAGCGCCACCACGCCCAGGGCAAGGTGGTGCTGCAGATGGGCTGAAGCACCCCCCGAAGGAGGGATTCCCAGCGTAGCGGGACAGGCGCAAGCTATTGGGCGACAAGGAGAAAATTCGACCGGCGCGGGGAACTTCCGCGCCCCTTAGCACTCCAATATCGCGAGTGCTAAACTGCCTGCCACACCGACATCTGGAGACTGCATGACCGCAAATACCGCATTGATCGCGCGCTCGGGTGATCTGGCGCTCGCCGGTCCGGTCGGGAGCCTGGATGCGTATCTCGATCGCGTCAGCCGGATTCCGGTGCTGACCCGGGAGGAGGAGCGTGACCTGGCGGAGCGCTTCCGCTCCGACGATGACATCGACGCGGCCCGCAAGCTGGTGCTCTCGCACCTGCGGTTCGTGGTGCACATCGCGCGCGGCTACAGCGGCTACGGGTTGCCGGTCGGCGACCTGATCCAGGAAGGCAACGTGGGCCTGATGAAGGCCGTGAAGCGCTTCGACCCGTCGCTCAACGTGCGCCTGGTCTCCTTCGCCGTGCACTGGATCCGCGCCGAGATCCACGAGTACGTGCTGCGCAACTGGCGGCTGGTGAAGATCGCCACCACCAAGGCGCAGCGCAAGCTCTTCTTCAACCTGCGCCGGCTGAAGAAGAATCTGACATGGCTCTCCGCCGAGGAGACCGCCGCCGTCGCCCGGGACCTGGGCGTCACGCCGTCGGAAGTGACGGAGATGGAAAAGCGGCTCGCCGCGCGCGACATGTCGTTCGATCCGACACCGGAGGCGGACGAGGAGGAGATCTACAGCCCGGCCGCCTACCTGCCGGCGCCGAACGCGGATCCCGCCGAGCGGGTGGAGAGCGCGGAGTGGGAAGACGACTCCTCGACCCGCCTGCACGACGCCCTGGGGCAGCTCGATGCGCGCAGCCGCGACATCGTGCAGCGCCGCTGGATGACGGAGGACAAGGCCACGCTGCACGAGCTGGCCGACAAGTACGGCGTGTCGGCGGAGCGCATCCGCCAGATCGAGTCCAATGCCCTCGGCAAGCTGAAGGGCTACATGGGCCCGGAGGCCGTGCCGGCCTGATCCGCCGCTGACTCCACGGCCACCGCGACCCGCTCGTGCATGGACTTGTCGAGCGGGTCCGGCACCAGCGCATCGCCCTGCGCCTGCTCGGCGATCGTGCGCGCGGCGGCCATCAGCATCGCATCCGTGAAGCGCGTCGCGCGCGCGGCGAGCGCTCCCTTGAAGAGGCCAGGAAAGGCGAGCACGTTGTTGATGCCCTTGCCGTCGGCGGCGAAGGCCGCGCCGCGCTCGCGCGCCACCAGCGGCTCGATCTCCGGGTCGGGGTTGGAGAGCGCGAGGATCACCTGCCCCGGCCGCACCCACTCGGGCTTGATCAGCCCCTTCACGCCGGTGGTCGCGATGACGATGTCGGCGCGCTCCATGATGGACTGCAGCGAGGCGCCCTCGCCTCCCAGCGCGACGAGCCGCGCCACCGCGTCGGGATGCCGGTCGGCGCCGAGCAGGCGTTTCGCGCCTCCGGCCCGCAGCAGCCGGACGATTCCCAGGCCGGCCGCGCCGAGCCCGATCTGCCCGATCACACTGTCCTCCCAGCTGCGGCCCGCCCGGCGGGCGGCATTGGTCAGCGCCGCGAGCGCCACGACCGCCGTGCCGTGCTGATCGTCGTGCAGCACGGGCTTCGGTAGCCGCTCGCGCAGCAGCCGCTCGATCTCGAAGCATTCCGGCGCGGCGAAGTCCTCGAGCTGGATGGCGCCGAACGAGAGGTGAATGCGGGCGACGAGGTCCGCGACCTGCTCGGGGCGGCGGTCCTCGATGAGGATCGGCACCGCCGAGAGTCCGACCAGATCGGCGAACAGGGCCGCCTTGCCCTCCATCACCGGCAGCCCGGCGAGCGGGCCGATGTCCCCGAGCCCGAGCACCGCGGTGCCGTTCGTGACCACGGCCACGGTGCTGTCCACATTCGTGAACTCGTGCGCGGTGCGCGGGTCCTTCTGGATCGCGAGGCACACCCTCGCCACACCGGGCGTGTAGATGTCCCGCAGCACCTGCAGCGTGTTGATGGGCAGACTCGCGACGGTGCGTATCTTGCCGCCGCGGTGGCGGTTGAAGACACGATCGGACTTGCCCACGAAGCGCGCCGTCGGCAGGCGCTCGATGCGCTCGTACAGGCTCCTGTCGGCCTCCTCGTCCATCTCCAGGGTGATCTCCCAGAGGGTGCGTCCCTGGGCGCGCCGCAGCGCGGTGAGGTGCTCGATGGTCAGGCCCGCCTCGGCGATCACCTGCAGCACCTTCGCCAGGCTTCCCGGCTGGTGCACCGTCTCGACGATCAGGATCTCGGGTATTTTCATCGGGGCGAACGATACCAGCGGACCCGCGCCCCGGCCATGGTCCAAGGCGAAGGACCGTGACGCGCGGCAACGGCACGGCCGCAAGCGCTCGCGGACAAGGCCCTATAATCGCCGGATGAAGCGCCTCATCGCCATCGTGGAAGACGAGCCCGCCATCCGCGACAACTACGCGGCGGCGTTCACGCGCGAGGGCTACCTCGTGCGCGCCTACGGCAATCGCGCCCAGGCCATGGCGGCCTTCGGCGCGCGTCTGCCGGATCTGGCGGTGATCGATGTCTCACTGGAGGACGAGCCGGAGGGCGGCTTCGAGCTCTGCCGGCAGCTGCGCTCGCTGTCGGCGGAGCTGCCGATCATCTTCCTCACCGCGCGCGACTCGGAGCTCGACGCCGTGTCGGGCCTGCGCCTCGGGGCGGACGACTTCCTGACCAAGGACATCAGCCTCGCGCACCTGATCGCGCGGGTGAACGCCCTCTTCCGCCGGCTCGACGCCCTGCGCCGGCCGCCGGGCGAGCAGGGCCAGATGGTGCGCCGCGGGCCGCTGACGCTCGACGTGGAGCGCATGCGCGTCGAGTGGACGGCCAAGGTGGTGCTGCTGTCGCTGACGGAGTTCTGGATCGTCCACGCCCTGGCGCGGCACCCCGGGCACGTCAAGAACCGGCAGCAGCTGATGGACGCGGCAAACGTCGTGCTGGACGACAACACCATCACCTCGCACGTGAAGCGCATCCGCCGCAAGTTCCAGAGCGTCGATCCGGCGTTCGACGCCCTGCAGACCGTCTACGGGATGGGCTACCGCTGGGTCGATTGAGCCGGCATGTCGCTGCGACTGAAACTGCTGCTGCTCGGCCTGGCGACGCTGGTGCTGCCCTGGGACGGCATCCGCTACGCCCGGGAAATGGAGGCGGCGCTGCGGCAGAGCGAGCAGCACGCGCTGCAGGCGGTGTCGGAGACGATCGCCGCCTCGCTGCAAGGCCGCAATGGCCTGCTGTACCGCGATCCCGCCGCGCCGGCGCCGGCGCGGCTCGGCGCTTACGATCTCACGCCGCTGGTGTTGACGGCCGCTCCTTACATCGACGGCTATCCCGACGACTGGCCGCGCGATCCCGGGGCCTGGCGGCACTACGGCGCCGGCGCACACCGCTTCGGCATCCTGACCGGGGTCCACGACCGGATGCTCTACGTGCTTCTCGAGGTACGGGATCCGCGCCTGGTCTTCGATGCCCCGGGCGCGAGCCCGCTCGAGTCCTCCGCGCTCGGCGATCGGGTGTGGATCGGCTATGAGGATCCGCAGGGCGCGCAGCAGCAGGAGTTTCTCGCGCTGTCGGGGCCGGGGCCGATCTTCGCCCGCCGCATCGAGGTGGGCGAGTACGGCAAGGAGACGGCAGTGGAGGACCCGCGCATCGTCGGCGCGTTGCAGCCCACCGCCACGGGCTATGACGTCGAGATCGCGATGCCGCTCTCCATGGTCGGCACCGACTTCGGCGTCCTGCTGGACGACCGCGATCGGCGTGGCGCCGCGCCGCTCAGCTACGGAACGCTGCGCAGCAGCGATCTGCACACGCTGGGGCGGCTGATCGTCGCCTCGCCGTCGCTGACACCGTATCTCGCGCAGTTCATGCAACCCGGGATGCGGCTGTCGGTGACCACGCCCAGCGGCGCCGTGCTGGCGGCGTCCGACGAGCTCGCCGTGCCGGGAGTGCTGGCGCCGGAGCCTGGGATCCTGACGCAGATCTATCGCCGCTTCGTCGACCGTCAGGGGGAGCCGCCGTACATTATGTCGTCAGCCCCCATCTACGACGCCGCTCATCACGCCCTCATCGGCAAGCTTCAGGTCACGCAGGCCGCGAACAGGTGGGAAGGCCTGCGTGACCGCGCGTTGACCCGGCTGCTAGACAAGACCCTGGTGACGAGCGCCATCGCCGTCATCCTGACCTTCGTGTTCGCGGCGCATCTGGCGGTGCGGCTCTCGCGCCTGCGCCGGGCGAGCGAGACGGCACTGACCCGCGACGGACTGGTGACGCAATTCCCCGAGACGAGCGCCCCGGACGAGCTGGGCGACGTCGCCCGCAGCTTCTCCCGCCTGCTGGGACGCCTCGGGGAGTACACCGGCTACCTGCGGTCGCTCGCGGGCAAGCTGGCGCACGAGATCCGCACGCCACTGACGATCGTGCGCTCCTCGCTCGAGAACCTGGAATCCGAGGAGGTGTCGCCCGCGGCCCGGCAGTACCTCGAGCGCGCCCGGCACGGCAGCGAGCGCCTGAACGCGATCCTGGTGGCGATGGGCGCCGCCACGCGCGTCGAGGAGGCCATCGGCAACGCTGACCGCTGGCGCTTCGATCTGACACCGGTGATCGCTTCCGCGGTGAGCGCCTACCGCGTGGCCTTCCCCGAGCGCCGCTTCGCCGCCGAGCTGCCGGCGGAAGCGCTCGAGATCGACGGCGCGCCCGATCTGATCGTGCAGCTGCTCGACAAGCTGATCGACAATGCCGTGGACTTCAGCCCGGTCGGCGGCACGATCACCGTGCGTCTGCGGCGAGAGCCCGACGCGGCCGTGCTGGAAGTCGACAACCCGGGGCCGCCGCTGGCGCCCGAAGCCCGGGGGCGTCTGTTCGAGTCGCTCTGGCAGTCGCGCAGCGGCGGTGACAGCCGGCCGCACTTCGGCCTCGGCCTCTACATCGTGCGGCTGATCGCGGAATTCCACGGCGGCAGCGCCGCCGCCGCCGATCTGCCCGGCGGGGTGCGCTTCGGCGTGCGGCTGCCGTTCCCACAGGCGCCGCTGTTGCCCAATTACAACGACAACGCCAAGCTGGAATCGATATGATTTCCTGCGAGAGAGCAGCGCCTGATGCGCACACGCCAATACTTGCGGAGGGATAACGAGGCAGAAATCCGGAGGTCGACGCGGGCACGGGTGACAGCCGCAACTTTTTGCGCGGTCTGTCGGAAACGTCCAGCGCGTGCAATGACACGCGGGCCTGAAGATTGGGCCGGGGCGCAAGCTCCAGCGTTTCCGCCGAGCGATATAGAGCCCGTGACGCAAGCTGACAGCGGCTCATCGGATCATCCTTCAATGCAAAAAATCAGCCCGCCGGGGAAACCTGGCGGGTTTTTTTATGGGCGCAAAGAGCGGCATCCTGCCGCTTTGCGCGAGCGCGGCCCCTGCACCGGATTCGGGCTCGCGGGCCCAGGGCGGCCTGGGCCCGCTCAATGACTTGCTGTTGACGTCCGCCGGCACAGGGAGCGTGCTGCAACGCGGGTATTGCAATACCGGGCGCGGTGGATCAACATCCGCGCCGCGCAGCGGGGTGTGGTGCCAGCCGCGGCGCGCGGAGATGGCGGTCCGGTCGCGTGGAGGTGTGACGAGCCCAATGAAGACGAGTAAAGCGTCGACTGACAGCGACCCTGGACCCCCTCTTCGCAGCGTCAACTCGTATCTCGAGAAGAATTTCCCCGACTTTTTCGCCGAGGCGCGCTTCCAGGTCGGGGATGACGATTATTTCCTCTACGCGCGCTTCGGTCAGTACCTGGCCCGCTCCATCGAGCAGAACCGGGCTCCCCGGGAGAAGATCAACCGCGGTTTCACCGTGCTCAACAAGATGGCCCGGGCGTCGGCGCGGCATCCACGCATCCGGCAGATGCTGGTCTCCGGGCCGCTGGAGTACATCGTCGATGCGCCCAAGGCCCGCGCGCTGGCGCTGAAGCGGCTGTCGCCGGTGGCGCAGGGCTATCTGGAAAGTCTCTGCGAGTGAGCCGAGCGCCCCGGGCGCTCCGTCGCCGGTAGACTGCCCTCATGGACGAGGCCCTGGAGTTGCGTCGCTTCTGGTTCGGACCGCTGCCGCTCAGGCCGCAGGATGTGCCGGCGCGCGTGTCGCTCTGGTTCGGCGATGACGCCGTCGAGCGGCAGCGGCTCGATGCGCTGATCGCCCAACGCTTCGGCGCCCTGGCCGAGCGGGCCGCCGCCGGCGAGCTGACCGCCTGGGCCGACAGTCCGCGGCGCCGCCTGGCGCTGATCCTGCTGCTGGACCAGCTGCCCCGCCACATCCATCGCGGCACCGCGCGCGCCTTCGCCAGCGATCGGGAGGCGCTCGCGCTGACGCTGTCGGGGATGCAGTCGGCGGCGGACGCGGCGCTCACTCCGGTGGAGAGGATCTTCTTCTACCTGCCGCTGCAGCACGCCGAGCTGCGGGACGCGCAGGAGGAGGCGGTGGCCGCCTATCGGCGGCTCGTCATCGAGGCGCCGGAGGAGCTCAAGGCCCTCTTCGTCAGCAGCCTCGAGGCCGCCGAGCGGCACCGCTCGATCGTGGCGCGGTTCGGCCGCTTCCCGCATCGCAACCAGGCGCTCGGGCGGCACGACACCGCGGAGGAAGCGGCCTACCTGCGCGAGGGGCGCTGCGGCTTCGGCCAGTGAGCCTCAATCCATCGTCAGGCGCTCGAGCCGGCGCAGCCGCCGCTCCAGGTCGCGCTGCATTTCCAACAGCTCCACCGCCAGCGCGGCGCCACTCGCGTTGATCCCGAGATCGTGGATGAGCCGTCCGGCGATCGCCAGGCGCGGCAACTCGGCCGCCGGCAGCAGCCACTGCTCCGGCGCGGGGCCCCGCGGCGAGACCAGCCCGAGCTCGACGAGCTCGATCACGGCCGTCAGCTCCAGCCGGCACAGCCGGCAGAGCTCGCTCGCCGCGATCCAGTCCGCCTCGCCCACGAGCTGCGCCTCGCCCGATTTCGGCAGCTCGGTCACGGCGCGCCTCCGCCCCGGGGCGCCGCCTGCAGCTCGGCGCGCGGATCGAAGCTGCCGAGCTTGGCGCGCATCTCCTCGTACAGCGCCTGCGCGCCAGGCGAGCTGGCCGGCGGCAGGACGACCTTGAGCTGCACGTACTCATCGCCAGGCGGACTGCCCGGAAGGCCGCGGCCCCGCAGGCGCAGCTTCTGACCGGATTGCGCCCCGGCCGGCACCTGCATGTCCACCGCGCCGCCGAGCGTCGGCACGGTCACCGTTGCACCGAGCGCCGCCTCCCATGGCGCGACCGGCAGCGTCAGAGTCACATCGCGTCCCTCCAGCTGAAACAACCGATGCGCGCGGACGTGCACCTCCAGATACAGATCGCCGGCGCGGCCGCCGCCGGGCGGTGTCTCGCCCTGGCCGGCGAGCCGGATGAGCTGCCCGTCCGACACCCCCGCGGGAATGGTGACCCGCACGGTGTGCGATTTCAGCTGCAGGGTGCCCTCGCCGGTCAGCTCGGGCCGCTTCAGGTCGAGCGTGCGGGTGCCGCCCCCGAACGCTTCCTCCAGATCGATATCGATACGGGCGTGATGATCGCGCCCCGATTGCGGCTGCCGCCGCCGGCCGGTCGCGCCGAAGTGACTCCCGCCGCCGAAGAGCGAGGAGAAGAAATCGCTGAAGCCCTCGTCCTCGAACGCGTGCGCGCCGCCGGCGCCCCGCGCGCGGCCGCCGCCACCGCCGCTGAACTCGAAGCCGCTCGCCCAGTCGGGCGGGGGCCTGAACTGCTGACCGGACTTCCAGTCGCTGCCCAGCTGATCGTAGGCGGCGCGCTTCTCCGGGTCCTTCAGGACCTCGTAGGCTTCCTGCAGCTCCTTGAACTTCTGCTCGGCGTCCTTCTCCTTGCTGACGTCGGGATGGTACTTGCGGGCCAACCGCCGGTAGGACTTCTTGATGTCCTCGGCCGTGGCCGTCCGGGCGACGCCCAGAACCTTGTAGTAATCCCGGTATTCCATGAGCGGTGAGGCCCTCGTCGACAGGTTGAGAAAGCGGTGACCGTCACATGGGGGCGAGGCGGCCGAAGCCAAGTCCCTGCGCTTGAATCGGCGCCCGGGGCCCCCATGCACCGGTCATGAGCACCGAGACCCCCGCCGCCACCGGCGCGCTGCTGGTGGCGTGCCCGCAATGTCACTCCCTCGTCCGTGTGCCCGAAGCACGGCGGGGCGAGCAGCCGAAGTGCCCACGCTGCAAGGCGCAACTGCTGAGCGGCGGGGCGATCGCCCTCGACGGCGCATCCTTCGTCGCCCACGTCGAGCGCGCCACGTTGCCGGTGCTGGTGGACTTCTGGGCCAGCTGGTGCGGGCCGTGCCGCATGATGGCGCCGGTGCTCGAGCGGGCGGCGGCGCAACGCGCCACGCAGCTGCGCGTGGCGAAAGTGGACACCGACGCGCAGCCGCAGCTCGCCGCCCGGTTTGGCATCCGCAGCATTCCGACGCTGATCCTCTTCCGCGAGGGTCGGGAGCTCGCGCGCCAGTCCGGCGCCCTGGACGCCACCAGCCTCTCGCGCTGGCTGGACCGCGCGCTCGCCTGACGGGCGGCCGCGCCAGGGCAGCTCCCTGAGGCCTGCGCCGTGGCGGTGCGGGCGGCGTCCGCCACAGCCCATCACGATGCAACGCCGCACCTTCGCGGCCGCCTCGGCGTCAGGAAACCCGCGATCCGACGTCGGACGCGCGTGGCATGGTTCCTGCAAAAGCGGCTGGTGCTCGACACCCGTGCCGCCGACCGCATGATGCGACTGTCCCGCCCGCCACCGACCAGGAACCTGCGGGTCTTCTGCGTAGCCGCCCGTCTGCGCAGCTTCAAGCTCGCCGCCGACGAGCTCTGCCTGACACCCTCGGCGGTCAGCCATCAGATGAAGGAGCTGGAGGGGGCGCTTGGGGCGGCCCTGTTCGTGCGCAAGTCGCGCGCGCTCGAGCTCACCGCCGCGGGCGCCATGCTGCTCGAGGAGATCCAGCCGCTGCTCGCGGCGCTCGACCGTTGCCTGGCGCAGGTCGCCCGCCGCAGCGGCGAGCGGCGCACGCTGCGCATCCTGCTGCCGCCCTTCTTCGCCAGCGAGCTCTTCATTCCCCGGCTCACCGGCTTCTGCGCCGAGCACCGCGAGATCGACATCCAGATCGATACGCGCGATCCGCGGCCCTCGTGCCATCCGCCGAGCGCCGACGTGTCGATACTGCTCGCCGACACCGAGCCGCGGGGAGTGCAGGCAACACGTCTGTTCGCGCTGTCGCTGACGGCGGTCTGCGCCCCGCAGCACGCCGGCGCGGTCGCGCGGCTCGGCAGCGCGGTGCTGCGGGAGTTGCCACTCATCGTGCACAGGCCCCGCCCCTACGCCTGGGCGAGCTGGGCGGAGCAGATCGGGCTCGAGGCGCCCGAGCCGAAGAACCTGATCGAGCTCGACACCATGTATGCCGTGGCACGCGCCGCCGAGCGCGGGGTCGGGGTCGCGCTCGTGCCGACTCGGCTGTGCGAGACCTGGTTTCGCGCCGGCTCGCTGGTGCGCATCTTCGCCACGGAGCTCGCCACCGCCGACGCGTATTTCCTGGTGAGCCGCCGCGGCGATGCCGCCAGACCGGAGATCCACGCGCTCACGCAATGGGCGCTGGCGCACTTCCGCGAGGCGCAGCGCCCGGCGCGGCGCCGTGCCGGCGCCACGCACGGATGAGCCGCGCTCATGCGTCACCGCAATTCTTTTCGTTTGTCGCGCTGGCAGTCCCTTCATATCCTGACACCGTCGGATTCAGACATGTCAGGAGAACGCAGCCATGCCGTCATTCAGCCGTAACATCCGCAGCGCAAAATCCATCCCCGCTGTCGCGCTCGCCTGCGCACTGGCGAGCGGGGCCGCGCTGGCCGACGGAGCGCATCGATTCGTCTTCACGGCCTACAGGGACGCTGCCGGCGGCAGCGAGGTGGTCTCGGGACGCTATGGCGCCGCGCTCCAGGTGCTGCAGGACCGGGCGCCGACGTTGGCTGTCGACACGGCGGCCGCCGACACCAACCGCTGCGTGGCCTACTCCATGAGCCTGCAGCTGCAGAAGGCGCGCTCCGCATGCGACGCGGCCGTGCTCGCCGCCCGCGAGCGTCGCAACCAGTCGCCCGCGTGGTGGAGCTGGAGCGGCGACGCCGATGGCGATGGCGAGCTCGTCGCGATCGCGTATGCCAATCGCGCCGTGATGGATTGGATGGTCCACGACGAGGCGGCCGCCCGCAAGGACCTCGTCATGGCGCAGCAACTCTCGCCGCGGGCGGACTTCGTGGCGCGTAACTTGGCGGCGCTCGACGGACATCGCCTGCTGGCGCAGTCACGCAGCCCGGCGCCGCGGAGCTGAGGTCGAAACGGGCCCGGGAGACGGGGCCGCTCTTACCCCCCTCGAGAGCGGCTTTCGTCTCCCGACGCCCACCAACCGGAGAACTCCGGGTCGGTGAGCGCCATCTGCGACACCGGCCCGTACTCGCCGAGCGCCGCCCTGATCCGCGATGCGTCGCCGATCGCGACGATGGCCACCGCGTCGGCGGCGGGGAACGCCTCCTCGATCACCGCATGCGCCTCCGCCACGCCGACGGCGGCGAGCTGCGCCGGATAATCGTCGACATACGTCCGGCCGAGACCGTACAGCTCCAGGTCGGCGAGCATCGAGGCCCAGTCCGCGGCGGTCTCCAGTCCCAGGGGATACTGCCCGAGCGTGTAGGCGCGGGCGGAATCCAGCATCTCGCGGCTGACGCCCTCGGTGCGCAGCCGGTCCAGCGTGCGCAGCGCGATATCGAGCGCCCTGCCCGTGTTCTCCGTCTGGGCGAAGGAGCGCAGCGAGAACTCCCCGGGCACGCTGCCGCGCGCGAAGCTCGAGCGGGCGCCATAGGACAGGCCCGACTTGATGCGCAGCTCCGTGTTCAGCAGCGACGTGAACCGGCCGCCGAAGAGGGTGTTGACCAGGTCGAGCGCGGCGCGCCGCGGATAGCGCTTGTCGACCCCGACGTTGCCGACCCAGAAATAAGTCTGCGCCGACCCGGGGAAGTCGACCAGCAACACGCGGCGGCCGGCCAGCGGACGCGGCCGCGCCAGGACCGGCGGCGGCGCGGCGGCCTGCGGCCAGCGGGAGAAGCTGTCCGCGGCCATGCGCGCCATCAGGTCCGCGTCGATGTCGCCGGCCAGCACGAGGATCAATCGATCGCCCCCGAACTGCCCGTCGTAGTAGCGGCCGACGTCCTCGCGGTCGATGGCCGCGAGCGAGGCCTCGCTGCCGAACACCGGCCGCCCGTAGGGGTGCTCGCCGAAGAGGAACGCGCGGCCGTAGGTGCCGATGAGCTCCGCCGGATCGGAATCCTTGGCCGCCCGGATGAGCTCCACCTGGCGCGCCGCCAGCTCCCGCAGCTCCTCCTCTTCCAACAGCGGCCGCAACAGCACGTCCGCCAGCAGCTCCAGCATCAATTGCTGGTCGCGCGCGAGGAACTGCCCGCGCACGCCGATGGTCTCGGGACCGGCGCCGGCGCCGAAGCTGCCGCCCACTCCCTCCACGACGTCGGCGAACGCGTAGGCGTTGCGGTCACCGGCGCCTTTTTCCAGCAATGCGGCCAGGAGAGACGCGACGCCCGGCCTGGAGGACGGATCGCAAAGGGTGCCACCGCGCAGGACGGCGTTGAATGTGACCAGCGGGACATCGCGACGCGGCATCAGCACGAGCGCGACACCATTGCCGAGGGAGAGGCGCTCGTGCTCCGGGACCCGCACCGTCATTGACCGGCGCTCGCGGCAGCGTCATCCGGGCTCGACTGCGGGGGAACCAGCACGCCGACGGTCCGCCGCCGCGGGTCGAGGATCTCCGCGGCCACGGCACGCAGCATGTCGGTGGACACATCCGCGATCTCGCCCGGCGCGTCGAAGAGGCGCGACCAGTGGCCATGAAACACTTCATACTCGCCGAGCAGCTGCGCCTTGCCGTCGATCGAGGCGAGCCGTTTCCACAGGCCCACGGTGGACAGGTTGCGCGCCCGCTCCAGCTCCGCCTCGGTCACGCCCTCGGCCGCGATCACCGCCAGCTCGGCATCGAGGGCGGCCAGGCCCTCCTCCGGATCGGCGCCCGCGGGCAGCGCCAGTGACAGCCACAGCAGCCCCGGATCGAATCCTTCCTGCCAGTGACCGCCGACCTCGATCGCGACCTGCCGGTCCTCCACGAGCGCGCGATGCAGGCGCGAGGCGTCCCCCTCCACCAGGGCGCAGAGCAGCAGGCTCACCGCCGGCGCGCGCGGATCGGCGGCGCTCGGCGCCTTGTAGGCGCATTGCAGCAGCGGTGTCTGCGCCTGGCGCCGGATCAGCACGCGCCGCTCGCAGAGCTGCTCGGGCTCGACGGCGCGGACCGGCGGCGGCGCGGGCTGCGCCGGGATCGGCTCGAAGAAGCGGCGGGCGAGCGCCAGTGCCCGTTCCGGATCGACGTCGCCGGCGAGCGCCAGCGTCAGGTTGTTGGGCGCGTAGTAGGTGCGGTAGAACGCCTGCAGATCCTCCAGCCGCCACGACTGGATGTCCGCCGGCCAGCCGATCGTCGGGAAGCGGTAGGGGTGCGCGACGAACGCCGTCGCCTGCACCTGCTCCGCCAGCAACCCGTGACTGTTGTCGTCCACCCGCAGCCGCCGCTCCGAGGCGACCACGCCCCGCTCGCTCTCGATCACCTCCGGGATGAAGGCGAGGCGCGCGACGCGATCGGACTCGAGGTCGAGGACGCGCTCGAGGGCGCTCGCGGGGAACCAGTCCTGGTACACCGTGACGTCGTCGCTGGTGAAGGCGTTGTTGGCGCCGCCCTCGGCCTCCATCAGCCGGTCGAACTCCCCGGGCCGATGCCGGCTGGTCCCGTTGAACATCATGTGCTCGAAGAAGTGCGCGAGCCCGGTCGCGCCCGGCATCTCGTTGCGGCTGCCGGCGCGCACCCAGTTGTAGAGGGCGATGTTCGGAATATTGCGCACCGGCCATACGATCACCCGCATCCCGTTCGCCAGCGTCGCCTCGCGCACGGCGTCCCGTCCTGACACCTGCAGCCGCCGCGACGCGGCGCCCGCGGCGCGCCACGGATCGATGCCGGCGGCAAGCGGGACTGGCGGCGGGCTCATGGCGCTGCCTTCGGCACGCGACAGGTATGCGCATTGCTGTCCATGCCGCGATGCCTCAACCGGGGACGGCCTTGCGCATCGCTCAGGTGGCACCGCTCTACGAGAGTGTTCCGCCGAAGCTGTACGGCGGCACGGAGCGCGTGGTGTCCTATCTCACGGAGGAGCTGGTGCGCCAGGGCCACCGCGTAACGCTGTTCGCGAGCGGCGACTCTCGCACCTCGGCCGAGCTCGTGACCGTATGCGGGCACGCGCTGCGGCTCGAGACCGCCCCGAGCGCCGCGGTCGCGCTGCACACGCTCCTCATCGAGGCGGCCTTCGCGCGCGCGGACATTTTCGACGTGATTCATTGCCATACCGACAGCCTGCATCTCCCGCTCGCGCGACGCTGCGCCGTGCCCGTGATCACCACGCTGCACGGCCGGCTCGATGTCGCGGGCCTGGAGCCGCTGCACCGCGAGTTCGCGGAGCTGCCCCTGGTCTCGATCTCCAATGCCCAGCGTGCCCCGATGGAATGGGCGAGCTGGGCGGGTACGGTCCATCATGGCCTGCCTCTCGAGCTGCACCGTCCGCATTATGACGCGGGAAGCTACCTGGTGTTCCTTGGGCGCATCGCCCGCGAGAAACGGGTGGACCGGGCCATCGCCATCGCCCGCCGCGCCGGGCTACCGCTCAAGATCGCGGCCAAGCTCGATCCCGGCGAGCGGGAGTACTTCCATGCCGCCATCGCGCCGCTGCTCGCCGCGCCCGGGGTCGAGTTCCTCGGCGAGCTCGACGAGGCGGCCAAGGCGCAGCTGCTGGCCGGGGCGCTGGCGCTGCTCTTCCCCATCGACTGGCCCGAGCCCTTCGGGCTGGCCATGATCGAGGCGATGGCCTGCGGCACCCCGGTGATCGCCTTCGCCCGCGGCTCCGTGCCCGAGGTGATCGATCCGGGCATCACGGGCTACATCGTCGGCGACGTGGAGGAGGCGGTTGCCTGTGTCGCGCGGGCGCGCGAGCTCGACCGGCGCGAGTGCCGGCGGCAGTTCGAGCGCCGGTTCAGCGCCGCCCGCATGGCGCGCGACTACTGCTCCATCTACCGCAATTGCGAGGCGCGCTGGTGTCGGCGGAGAGCGTGAACATGGCCGCGACCGAGTTCTACATCCTGGCGCCGGAAGTGCCGGTGCCCGAGCGCACGTTCGTGCTCAAGCACGACGAGACGTTCGGGCTCTTCAACGACTTCGGCGACATCGCGGCCGGGGCGCGCCACGAGGAGGGCCTCTACCACCAGGGGACCCGGTTCCTCTCCCGGCTGGCGCTGAAGCTGGTCGGCGGCCGGCCGCTGCTGCTCTCCTCCGCTGTGCGGCGCGACAACCTGCTCATGGGGGTCGATCTCACCAACCCGGACCTCTATCTCGGCGGCAACGTGCTGCTGTCGCGCGGGTCGCTGCACATCTACCGCTCCAAGCTCATCTGGGGCGCCGTCTGCTACGAGCACCTGCACGTGCGCAATTTCACCCGCCAGCCGCTCGACATCTCGCTGTCGCTGGAGTTCGCCGCCGATTTCGCCGACATCTTCGAGGTGCGCGGCGAGGAACGCCGCCGCCGCGGCCAGGTGCACAAGCCGCGGCTCACCGAGGGCGGGGTGGAGCTCGCCTACGAGGGCCTGGACGGCGTCGCCCGGCGGACGCTGATCGAATGCCAGCCGCCGGCGAAGCGCATCTCCGGGGCGGAGCTGCAGCTCGAGGCGCACCTGGACGGCCGCTCGGAGCAGGTGTTCGAAGTCAAGGTCACCTGCGCGATCGAGCCGTCACCGCCCGGCGCCCTGTCCTTCCAGGCCGCACTGGCGCGCGCCGAGCACTCCCGCGTCAGCGCCGCGCGCCTGCGGTGCACCATCGACACCTCCAACGAGCAGTTGAACGCCTGGCTCGGTCGCTCGGCGGCCGATCTGAACATGCTGCTCACGGAGACGAGCTGCGGCCTATATCCGTACGCGGGCGTGCCCTGGTTCGACACCACCTTCGGACGCGACGGCATCATCGCCGCGCTGGAGTGCCTGTGGCTCGCGCCGCAGATCGCGCGCGGCGTGCTGTCGTTCCTGGCCGCGACCCAGGCGACCCGCGATCAGCCGGAGCGGGACGCGGAGCCCGGCAAGATCCTGCACGAGGCGCGCCGCGGCGAGATGGCCGCGCTTGGCGAGATCCCCTTCGGTCGCTATTACGGCAGCGTGGACGCGACACCGCTGTACCTCATCCTGGCCGAGGCGTACTGGCGGCGCACCGGCGATCTCGCCTTCATCGAGACACTCTGGCCCAACATCCGCGCGGCGCTCACCTGGATCGAGCGTTACGGCGATCGCGATGGCGATGGCTTCGTCGAGTATCAGCGGCGCACGCCGCACGGCCTGTTGCAGCAGGGTTGGAAGGACTCCAGCGATTCGGTGTTCCACGCCGACGGGCGACTCGCCGAAGGGCCGATCGCGCTCTGCGAGGTACAGGCCTACACCCACGCGGCATACCTCGCCGCGGGCGCGCTCGCCCAGGCGCTGGGGCACGACGACCTGGCGCGCACGTTGCATGAGCAGGCGCACACGCTGCGCGAGCGCTTCCGCGCCCGGTTCTGGTGTCCGGAGCTCGGCCTGTACGCGCTGGCGCTCGATGGCTACAAGGAGCCCTGCCGCGTGCGCGCCTCCAACGCCGGGCACTGCCTGTTCGCCGGCATCGCGCCACCCGAGCACGCCGACTCCATCGCCCGCGCGTTGAGTCAGGACACCTTCTTCAGCGGCTGGGGCGTGCGCACGCTCGCCGATCGGGAGCAGCGCTACAACCCCATGGCCTATCACAACGGCTCCATCTGGCCGCATGACAACGCGCTGATCGCCGCAGGGCTGTCCGCATCACCGTCGAAGGAGCTCGCCGCACGGATCCTGTCGGCACAGCTCGACGCGTCGACCTACTTCGAATCGAGCCGTCTGCCGGAGCTCTTCTGCGGCTTCCGCCGCCGCGAGGGCAAGGCGCCGACCGCCTATCCGGTGGCCTGCTCACCGCAGGCGTGGTCGGCCGGGTCGGCGTTCTCGATGCTGCAGGCGTGCCTGGGATTGACGATCGATGCGGCATCGCGCCAGATCGCTTTCCGCTATCCCCACCTGCCGCCGACGATCCAGCGTGTCTCGCTGCGCAATCTCACCGTGGGCGAGAGCTCGGTCGATCTGACGCTGTATCGCTACTCGGGCGCGGTCGGGCTCGACGTCGATCGGCGCTCGGGCCGGCTGGACGTCGCGATGTTGACTTGATGGAGTGAGAAAAAAGAGCGCCGCGCGCGGGGGAAGACGCGTCGCGGCGCACGAGTCAAGCGAACACCGGGGAAGTTGTTCGCAGTTCGATCGGCGCCGCCTCGCAGAAGGCGACGCTTGCGCGAGTGTTGGAGCAAATCGCGTGCCAACCTGGAATCAGTAACGAAATCAGCGTGTTGTGGGCGGCGCCCCGCGGCCGGCGGGGTGACGCGAATTGTCAGGTTGTGACCGGCACCTGTCGCCTATGGCACGGGAAGGCAGGCCTGGGAGCGCCGTTGCAGCTGACTGCAGAGCCGGCGCGCCGCCGCATGATCCGCGACGGGCACTTCCAACCGGTAGAGGCGACGGCCGGACACCGACACGGGAACGATGCGCGGCGAATGGCCCTGCAGCTGCGGCCGCAGCCGCGAGGAGAGCCGGCGCCAGGCGGTGTTGGCGTTGGCTGCGCTGCTGAACGCAGCCAGCTGCACCGCGGAGCCGACACGTGACGGCGGGGTGAGCGGCGCGGGCGGCGCTGCGACGACTTGCGCGGGCGCCGGCGCGGTGGCCGGGGCGGCGGCGGCCAGCGATGGCGCATTCGGGTTCGTGCCCCCGCCCGCGGCAGGCGCCGCGGGCGGCGTCGGCTCTGCCGCCATGGCTCTGCTCTGCATCCGTATACGGGCGTCCTGCGACCAGGCGCCGTCCGGGTAGCGGGCGAGGTAGGCCTGGTAGGCGGCGGCCGTATCGGCGTGGGTCGCCTGTCGCCAAGCGGCCGCCTCGGTGAGCTGCGCGATGCGCTGCCGGGCGACGCCCGCCAGCTCACTGTGGGGGTGGCGCGCGGCGAAGACCTGGTACGACTGGGGGGTGTCCGCGCGCTGCGCGACGCGCCAGTCCTGCTGCGTGCGGCTGCAGGCGCTCAGCAGTAGCAGAACGGACGCCGCCGCAATCGGACCTGCCGCACGATAATCGAATCTCATCGCCATCCCCGGTGAACCTCCCCCTATTATGGTCGGCCATGAGCGAATCGCCCAAGCGCCGACTGCTGGACCGGCTGGGAGCCTCGCCGACGTTCGTCGCGGCGGGGTGCCGGCTCACCGGCGATGTGGAGACCGACGGGCCGCTGCTCCTCTGCGGCACGGTCCGCGGCGACGGTCACGTGGGCGGCACACTGAGCCTCACCGCGCAGGCGCGGTGGGAAGGCGAGGTGCACGCCGCCGCCGCCGTCATCTCCGGTCACTTCAGCGGCCGCCTGGTCATCGAGGGGAAGCTGGAGGTCGGCGCCTCGGCCGTGCTCCACGCGGACATCGTGGCCCATGCGGTCGCGATCGCGCGCGGCGCGGTGATCGACGGCGAGATGACCGTCACCGGCGGACAGCCGGTGGTGCACTTCGACGAGAAGCGCCACCGCCACGGCCGGGCAAACCGCTAGCTAGGCGCCGGTGAGCACCGGGGCCAGATCGACCGGCGCATCCCCGCGATCGAGCTCCGCCAGAATCCGGCGCTCCACCCAGGTGGGGCCGGTGAGCCGGTCGAGGAATCCGCAGTGGCCGCCGAACCGCGTCACCACGAGGCGCAGCGGCGCCGGCCGCGCCAGGCGGGCCAGCCCGTCGGCGGGAATGATGGGATCGTCCAGGGACGTGATCACCGTCGTCGGCGCGTGCAGACCCGCCAGCCTGTCGCCGGTGATCGAGTAGCCCTCGAGATACTCCTCCAGGCTGCGGAAGTGCGTGAAGCGGCGGATGAGCTCGGCGGTGAGCCGCCGCAGGTCGCGCACGCCGCGCAGCTCCGCGAAGTCATAGTGCGCGGGCCACGCCGCTTCCTTCTTGAGCAGCGAGCGCCACCACTTGCGCACGAAGTAAAGCGGATAGCCGGCGAAGCCGCTCTCCAGCGCGCGCAGCGTGTCCTCGGGATCCAGCACGGGCGAGACGGCGATGATCTGCGCGATGTCCAGGTGGGCCTCCGTGGCCTGCGCGCCGACCCGCAACATGAAATTGCCGCCGAGCGAGAAGCCCACCAGCCGCAGCGGCTGGCCCGCGAGCGTCGCCTGCAGCGCGCGCATGGCGCCGACCACCTCCGGCAGCAGGCAGGAGTGGAAGAGCTCGCGATTCAGATGGTGCGTGTCGCCGTGGTCGCGCAGGTTGAGCCGCAGGACATCGAAGCCGCGCTCGAAGAGCTGCTGGCCGAGCGAGAGGACGTAGAGGGATTCGGCGCTGCCCTCCCAGCCGTGCAGCAGCACCACGGCGCTGCCGCGCCGACGCCCGGGCGAGGAGTGGAAGCACTGCAGGCGCACGCCGTCGCCACAATCGAGGAGCAGCTCCCGCTGAACTGCGATCAGCGGCGCCGCCCGGCGCGCGATCGGGCCGCGGCGCGCGCCCGTGCTGGCCAGCATGGATTGCAGATGGCGGTTGCGCAGCCACCACGGCGGACGGAAGTCGTCGTTCAGAAAGGCCGCGCCGCCGGTCAGCGCACGAGGATCTCGACTCGATTGTTGGCCTTGCCGGCTCGGTTCCATTCGCCTGCCGTCAGCTCGTCGGTAATCGGAGGGTAAGGTGCTCTCAGGATGGCAGGATCGCCTACCGAGGTCTCGACGTCCAGAGCCCCATGGGTGGCGTCGCGGATGCCGGCGATCAGGTTGGCGAGCGCGAGCGGCATGCGCTGCGCCGGCGGCAGCCCCTCGTCGGCAGGGTTGCCGACCACGTCGCACTGAGAGAACGGTGTCTTGCCCGGAGCCAGAGCGTAGCCATTGACCGGGTCCCCCTTGAGGCAGAACCGGCCGGCGAACGTGCGGATCCGCACCACCCCGCGGACGTGGTCGGCCACGAGTCGGTTCAGCATCTGCCGGATCACCTCGAGCCGCGATCCGCCGAGCGCATCGGCGCCGTACGGGACCGCGAGCACGAGCGGCTTCGGCAGCGTCTGCGAGGCGGCGGCGGCGGCGGCGGCCGCCGACGGGCTGACGGAGGCCGGATGAATGCGAGGGGAGGCTGCAGCCCGGGCGGCGATGGCTTGCCGGAGCAGGGTCAGCTCCGCCCGCGCGCTCTGCAGGCGAGTGTGATCGCCCCACCAGAAGCCGGCCGCAACGAGCGCCGCGGCGCTCGTCACCACGGCGAGGCCCGCGAG
>Ga0187809_10000307_pt1 | contig 28687 bp, 30 predicted proteins | sample NC_wetland_sal_i_8_FD_132415 | JGI IMG/M metagenome (GOLD analysis project Ga0187809, IMG submission 132415) | Wetland sediment microbial communities from Neuse River Estuary, North Carolina, USA - ASW_4 | ecosystem: Environmental > Aquatic > Freshwater > Wetlands > Sediment | place: USA: North...
ACGTCGTCATCCGCGAGAATCTGAGCCGGCCGGGCGTCGAACGGAACTGTCGATGGCTGAAGGCGCGGCATGGCGGCCGCGTCCGCCTCTACCAGGCCGATATTCGCGATCCCGGCGTGTTCGATCCGATCGCGGAGGAGATTTCCGCCGTCTTCCATTTCGCCGCCCAGACGGCCGTCACCACGAGCATGGCCGACCCGGTGGAGGATTTCGACACCAATCTGCGCGGCACGCTGAACCTGCTCGAGGCGATCCGCCGCTCGGGCAGGAGGACGCCGCTCGTCTTCGCCAGCACCAACAAGGTTTACGGCTCGCTCGGCGATCTCAAGATGGTGCAGGCGGACGACCGCTACATCCCGGCCGACCCGGCAATCCGCGACTATGGCGTGGACGAAACGCGGCCGCTCGATTTCTGCACGCCCTATGGCTGCTCGAAGGGCGCGGCCGACCAGTATGTGCTCGACTACGCCGCCTCCTTCGGCATTCCCTCGGCCGTCTTGCGCATGAGCTGCATCTACGGCCCGCGCCAGTTCGGCACCGAGGACCAGGGCTGGGTCGCGCATTTTCTCATCCGCGCCATGGAAGGCCGGCCGATCACAATCTACGGCGACGGCAAGCAGGTCCGCGACGTGCTTCATGTCGCCGATGCCGTTGCCGCCTACCGCAAGGTGCTGGGATCGATCGAGCGCGTCCGCGGCCAGGCCTTCAATCTCGGCGGCGGGTCCGCCAACGCCGTCAGCCTGCGCCTCGTGTTGCGGGAGATGGCCCTGCTTCTGGGGCACGAGATCGACATCGAGCACCGTTCCTGGCGGCCGGGCGACCAGTTCTTCTTCGTCGCCGACACGCGGCGGATCAAGGAGCGCCTCGGCTGGAAGCCGACCGTCCTCTGGAAGGCTGGGCTCCGGAACCTCGCCGATTGGCTCGCCGCCTCGCCGCTTGCAGCTCCTTCGGAAGCCGAAGAGAGGATGAGCGCATGACCGGCCTCTCGGTTTCTCCGCGCCGGCCCCTTCATTCCGGCGCGGATTTTTCCGCCAGAGCCCGTTTCCAGCCATCGTCGGGGTCGCGTCTTCTGATGACCGTCGATGCCGCGGGTGGGGTCTGGCGCTACGCCATGGAACTCGCGCGCGGCTTGAAACCGCTCGGCTTCGATACCGTCTTCGCCGGGCAGGGCCCCGGGCCGTCGCCGTCGCAGCGGGCGGAGGCGGAAGAGGCCGGCGATCTCGTCTGGATCGACGGGCCGCTCGACTGGATGGCTGGATCGGAGGCCGAATTGTCGGGCTTTCCGGCGGCGCTCTCCGCCTCGATCGAAGAGTGGCGGGCGGACATCGTCCATCTGAATTACCCGTCGCAGGCTTGCGGCCTGCTCGTCAACGCGCCGGTTGTCGCCGTCTCGCATTCCTGCGTCGCGAGCTGGTGGCAAATCGTGAAGGGCACGTCCTTGCCGCCCGAATGGCGCTGGCAGGCCCGCCGCCAGCGCGAGGGTCTCCACCGGGCGGATGCGATCGTTGCGCCGAGCGTAAGCCATTCCGAACTCCTTCGCGGGATTTACGGCGCGCTCCCGCAAATCCATGTCGTTCCGAACGCCATCTCGGCCGTTTCGCCGGACGGAGCAAAGGACGCTCTCGTTTTCGCCGCCGCGCGCTGGTGGGACGAGGGCAAGAACGCCGGCGTGCTCGATCGCGCCGCTGCCGCCCTTTCCTGGCCTGCTTTCATGGCGGGTCCGACGGACGGGCCGGGCGGACAGCACGTCGAAATCGAACACGCGGCCAATGAAGATCTCCCCTATGCCGAGCTTTTGCGCCGCGTCGGCCGCGCCGGCATCTTCGTCTCGCCTTCGCTCTACGAGCCCTTCGGCCTGGCGGCGCTGGAAGCCGCGCGGGCAGGGGCGGCGCTCGTCCTTTCCGATATCCCGACCTATCGCGAACTCTGGCGGGGCGCGGCGCTCTTCTTCGATCCCCGCGACGCCGGCGATCTCGCGGCCCGGATCGAACAGCTCATCGCGAACCCGCCGCTGAGGGCCGCTCTCGGCCGTGTCGCCGCCGCCCGCTCGCTCCTCTTCACGCCGGAAATTCAGGCCCGGAAGATGGCCGGCATCTATGGCGATCTTCTCGAGCGCGCACGGCCGCAAGCCGTCCTGGAGCGCTTTGCATGAATTTCGTCTTCTACACCCATTCGCTGAAATCGGACTGGAATCACGGCAACGCGCATTTCCTGCGCGGCTTGCTCAGAGAGCTTGTCGCTCTTGGCCATCACGTGACGGCGCTTGAGCCTGCCGATGGCTGGAGCCGAAGCAATCTCGTCGCCGACCAGGGCGAGGCCGCCGTGACGCGCTTCGACAAGGATTTCCCGGAACTGTCGAGCCGCGCCTACGGTCCCGGATTCGACCATGAGGCCGCAATCGCCGATGCCGATGTGGTGATCGTGCATGAATGGACCGATCCCGAACTGGTGGAACGGCTCGGCCGCGCCCGCCGGGTGGGCGGCAGCTTCACGCTCGTCTTCCACGATACGCATCACCGCGCCGTCTCGCGCCGGTCGGAGATCGCCGGCATGAAGCTCGACGATTACGATCTCGTCCTCGCCTTCGGCGAGACGCTGCGCCAGCGCTATCTCCGCGCCGGCTGGGGCCGCCGCGTCGTCGCCTGGCACGAGGCCGCCGACACGCGGCTTTTCAAGCCGTTGCCGGCCATCGAGCGCACGCGCGATCTGATCTGGGTCGGCAATTGGGGCGACGGCGAGCGCACCGAGGAACTGCATCGCTTCCTGCTCGCGCCGGCGCGCGCGCTCAGGCTCTCCGGCAGCGTCCGCGGCGTGCGCTATCCGCCCGAGGCCTTGAGCGCCGTCAAGGCGGCCGGCCTTACCTATGGCGGCTGGATCGCCAATGCCGACGTTCCCCTGGAGTTCGCCCGCCACAGGCTGACGCTCCACATACCGCGCCGGCCCTATGTCGAGAGCCTTTCGGGCATTCCCACCATCCGCGTTTTCGAGGCGCTTGCCTCGGGCATCCCCCTCATCTGCGCGCCCTGGGAAGACAGCGAAGCGCTCTTCCGCAAAAACCGGGATTTCCTGGTGGCGCGCGACACGAACGAAATGAAGGCGTCGATCCGCGCGGTGCTCGGCGATCCCGCCCTTGCCGCCTCGCTGGCCGAGAGCGGGCTGGAGACGATTCGCGCCCGGCATACCTGCCGGCATCGCGTCGAGGAGCTCTTCGCTCATCTCGACGCGATCGGCGGGGTGCGGCGCCGGCCGCTTTCGACACCCACGCAGATGGAGGCAGCGAAGTGAAAATCGCATTCTACGGGTCGAGCCTGCTTTCCTCCTATTGGAACGGCGCCGCGACTTACTACCGGGGACTGCTCCACGCGCTGTCGCGCTTTGGGCACGAGATCACATTCTACGAGCCGAACGTCTATGAGCGGCAGGCGCATCGCGATATCGAGCCGCCAGACTGGTGCCGCGTAGTCGTCTATGACGGAACCGTCGAGGCGATGAAGGAGGTGACGGCGCGCGCCGCCGAAGCCGATGTCGTCGTCAAGGCGAGCGGCGTCGGCTTCGAGGACGACCGGCTCCTGGCGCTTGTGCTCGACGCGGCGCGGCCGGGCGCGATGACGATTTTCTGGGATGTCGATGCGCCGGCGACGCTCGCCATGCTTGCGGCATCTCCCGACCATCCGATGCATCGCGAATTGGCGCGCATCGACGCGGTGCTGACCTATGGCGGCGGCGATCCGGTCGTCTATGGCTATCGCTCGATGGGGGCGGCCGAATGCATCCCGGTCTATAACGCGCTCGACCCCGAGACACATCATCCGGCTTCCCCGCAACCCCGCTTCGCCGCCGATCTCGCCTTTCTCGGCAACAGGCTGCCCGACCGCGAGGCAAGGGTGGAGGCATTCTTCCTCGACGCGGCCGAGCGTCTGCCGCAAGCCTCCTTCCTGCTCGGCGGATCGGGCTGGGGCGACAAGCCCATGCCGCGCAACGTGCACTATATCGGCCATGTCGGCACGGCGGATCACAACGCCTTCAACGTCACGCCGAAAGCGGTGCTCAACATCAGCCGCGAGAGCATGGCGACGAACGGCTTCTCGCCGGCCACGCGCGTCTTCGAGGCGGCGGGCGCGGGCGCCTGCCTGATCACCGACGCCTGGGTCGGGCTGGAGTTGTTCCTGAAGGAGGGCGAGGAGATTCTCGCCGCGCGCGACGGACGCGAGGTGGCGGAGATCGTCAAGATGCTGGCGCCCGAGCGGGCGGCCGAGATCGGCCTGCGGGCGCGCGAGCGCATCCTGCGCGAACACACCTATCGCCACCGGGCGGAGCAGGTCGACGCCATCCTCAACGGCTTTTGCCGCGAGAAAAGCAGGGAGGCGGCCGAATGACGCGGCCCCTCGACATCGTCTTCATCGGCCTGACGCTCTCCTCGTCCTGGGGCAACGGCCATGCCACGACCTACCGTGCGCTGCTCGGCGGACTGGATGCGCTCGGCCATCGCGTCACTTTCCTGGAGCGGGACGTGCCCTGGTACGCCGACAGCAGGGACCTGGCGGAGCCGGATTTCTGCGATCTCCTCTATTACCGCTCGCTCGACGAGTTGCGGCGCTTCCGCTCCCGCATCCGCTCGGCCGACGCGGTGGTGATCGGCTCCTATGTGCCCGACGGGCGGCAGGTCATCGATTGCGTCGCCGGCATGGAGCCGTCGCTCCTCGCCTTCTACGACATCGACACGCCGGTGACGCTCGCCGGGCTGGAGCGCGGCGAGGATAATTTCATTACCGCGCGCCAGGTGCCGCAGTTCGACCTTTATCTTTCCTTCTCCGGCGGCAAATCGCTCTTGAGGCTGGAGGAGGATTTCGGGGCGCGCCGGGCGCGGCCGCTCTACTGTTCGGTCGATATCGGCTCCTACGCGCCGACGGGCGAGGCCTTCACATGGGACCTCGGCTATCTCGGCACCTATAGCGCGGACCGGCAGCCGGCGCTCGAAAGACTGCTGATCGAACCGGCGCGGCTGCTGCCGGAGCGCCGCTTCGTCGTCGCCGGTTCCTGTTTCCCCGACGGCATCGACTGGCCCGACAATGTCGAGCGGATCGAGCACCTGCCGCCCGAGGACCATGCGTCCTTCTATAGCCGCCAGCGCTTCACGCTCAACGTCACGCGCTCCGACATGGTGGAGGCAGGTTGGTCGCCAAGCGTCCGGCTGTTCGAGGCGGCTGCCTGCGGCACGCCGATCATCAGCGACCGCTGGGACGGGCTCGACGCGTTTTTCCCAGACGGCGAGGCGATCCTGATCTCGGATGAGGGACAGAAGGTCGTGCGCGCCCTGACGGAGATGACGGACATGGAGCGCGAAGCGATGGCCGCGATGGCCAGGCGCCGGGTGCTGGCGCATCACACGGGCCGGAAGCGCGCCGAGGAACTGGTCGGCTATTTCCGCGAAGTCGAGGAGCGGCCGCGGCCGGCGTCAGGGAAAGCGGCATTGAAAGGAGCGTTCGCATGAAGGCCTTGAGGGACATCCCCCAGACGATCGTGGTTGCGGGAGGCGGCGGGTTCCTCGGCTCGCATCTCTGCCAGCTTCTGCTTGAAGAGGGGCATGTCGTGCTCTGCATCGACAGTTTCCTGACGGGACTGCGCGAGAACACGGTCAGGCTTCAGAATCATCCCCGTTTCCGTCTGATCGAGCAGGATATCTGCGAAAAGCTCGATTTCGGCTCGGGGCGCATCGACGTGGTCTACAATCTCGCCTGCGCCGCCTCGCCGCCGCGCTACCAGGCTGATCCCGTCCACACGATGATGACCAGCGTCGTCGGCACCAGGAACCTGCTCGATCTGGCCGAGCGCCATGATGCGCGCTTCCTGCAGGCCTCGACCAGCGAGGTCTATGGCGATCCCGAGCAGCACCCGCAAACCGAATCCTATCGCGGCCATGTCAATTGCACCGGTCCGCGCGCCTGTTATGACGAGGGCAAGCGGGCGGCGGAGGCGCTGTGCTTCGACTATGCGCGTCTCGGCCGGGCCGATGTGCGTGTGGCGCGCATCTTCAACACCTATGGCCCGCGCATGCGGCCGGATGACGGCCGCATCATCTCGAATTTCATCTATCAGGCGCTGCGCGGGCAGCCGCTCACCATCTATGGCAGCGGCGAGCAGACCCGTTCCTTCTGCTACGTCTCCGATCTCGTCGAAGGGCTCGTCAGGCTTGCGAATGTCGCTGCCGCCCCCGACGGCCCCGTCAATCTCGGCAATCCCGGCGAATTCAGCATCGCGGAGCTGGCCAAGGAGATCGTCAGGCACATTCCGGGCGAGCTGAAGACGGTCCATATGCCGCTTCCCGAGGACGATCCGCGCCGCCGGCGGCCGGATATCAGCCGCGCCAGGGCGCTGCTTGGATGGGAGCCGCGCATTCCGCTTCACGAGGGGATCGGCCGCACCGTCGAATGGTTCGCCGCGGCGACCGACGCGCCGACCCTCGCCGAGGCCGCAATGCCCCGCAAGGTATCATAGGAAAAATGATGAATATCAGGGCGCAGGGATTCAACGAGGACGAACTTCGGCGGCGCATCGAGGAACTGGGTCCCTGGTTCCACAATATGCGCATCGGCGGCGTCGAGACCGCCCCGGATCATTTCCTCGGCGACTATCCCGCCTTCAAATGGGCGCGGTTCTCGCATGTCATTCCCGAAGACCTGAGCGGCCGGACCGTGCTCGACATCGGCTGCAACGCCGGCTTCTACGCGCTGGAGATGAAGCGACGCAAGGCCGCGCGCGTCGTCGGCATCGATTCCGACCAGCATTACCTCGATCAGGCCGCCTTTGCCGCCGAGCAGGCCGGCCTGCCGCTCGAGTTCAAGCTGATCTCGGTCTATGACATCCACAAGCTCAAGGAACGCTTCGATCTCGTCATTTTCTCCGGCGTTCTCTATCACCTGCGCCATCCGCTGCTGGCGCTGGACATGATTCACGAACATGTCGCCGACGACATGCTCCTGTTCCAGTGCCTCCAGCGCGGGCCGGAGGAAGTGTTCGAGCCGGGGGCGGATTACCCTTTCGAGGAATGGGAGATATTCGATCGTCCCGACTTCCCGCGGCTATCCTTCGTCGAACATTCCTATGCCGGCGACCCGACCAACTGGTTCTTCCCGAACCGCGCCGCCGTGGAGGCGATGCTGCGCAGCGCCGGCTTCCTCATCGAGGCCCATCCGGAGCGCGAGGTCTATCTTTGCCGGCGCGGCCAGCGCGGCTACTGCGTCGACCCGCCGCCGCTGCCGTAGGCAATCGCATCCGCTCAAGGAAGGGGAAAGCTCGCCTATGCGATCACGATCCGGGCAGTTCCGCCAGATTGCCGCCCTGATCCGATTCCTCCGCCCGCTTGCTCGCGAGGGCGGCCTGAAGCTTCAAGGCGAGATCCTGCAGCGCAACCGGAACGGTTTCCTTTTCGATCATCGCCATAAGCGCCGCTATTTCGGCGTCGATCGCCGCAGTCCGGTTATCGCGGTCTTCGGCCAGCGGCCGGGGTTTGGAATGGCTCATGCCCTACGCCCTTGCTTCTCCCTTCCCCTCGGCAAGAATGAGGCGAAGGACAGCAGGATGCAAGTGTTTGCTGCAGTTTTCCCTCGCCAAATTCCCGTAAGCACAAGATGGAAGGGACGAAAACGTGCCGGTTGTAGCGGCAAGCTTCGAACGTCGTCCGGGTGAGGAGGAACATATCGCGGCGCGGAAGGTTCAACGAAGGATGAAGAGGGAGAGTGTGGCGGTGAGTGGATTCCATCAGGGGTTTTCCAGGGTTGAAAGTGTTGAAACGATGCGGGCGGCGGTGATCACCGGCCCCGGTTCGATGGTCGTCCGCGAGTCGCCGCGTCCGGTCGCCGGTCCGGGACAGGTGCGGGTCAGGCTCGAAGGCTGCGGCGTCTGCGCCTCCAATCTCGTCCCATGGTCAGGCCCCGAATGGATGCAATTTCCGACCGAAGCGGGCGGCCTCGGCCATGAAGGCTGGGGCGTCGTCGATCAGGTGGGAGAGGGCGTCAGCGGACTGGAGCCGGGCATGCCGGTCGCCGCCTTGTTCTACCACAGCTATGCCGAATATGACGTGGGCGACGCCAGCGCGGTCGTGCGCCTGCCTGAGGCCTATGACGGCAAGCCTTTTCCGGGCGAGCCGCTCGGCTGCGCCATGAACATCTTTCGCCGCGGCGATATCCGTTCGGGCGATACCGTCGCGATCGTCGGGATCGGCTTCCTCGGCGCGCTGCTGACGCAGCTGGCGCGTTCCCGCGGCGCCGATGTGATCGCCCTCTCGCGCCGGCCTTACGCGCTCGATATGGCGCGAAAAATGGGCGCGGCGGAGACGATCCGCATGGACGACGGATCGGCTATCATAGAGCGCGTCAAGGGCCTGACCGGCGGCAAGTTCTGCGATGTCGTCATCGAGGCGACCGGCAAGCAGGATCCGCTCGATCTTGCCGGCGAACTGGTGCGCGAGCGCGGTCGCCTGGTGATCGCCGGCTATCATCAGGACGGTCCCCGGCGGATCAATATGCAGCTCTGGAACTGGCGCGGCATCGACGTGATCAATGCGCATGAACGCGACCCGGCGATCTATACCCAAGGAATGCGCGAGGCGGTGGCCACTGTCATGGCGGGAGAGCTCGACCCCGAACCGCTTTATACGCACAGCTTTCCGCTCGCCCGGCTGGACGAGGCGCTGAACGCCACGCGCGACAGGCCGGACGGCTTCATGAAAGCCCTGGTGAGGATGCAATGACGGCCGCCGCCGCGCGCATGAACGTCGCGAAAAAGCCTCGTCTTGGCTTTGCCGGCGTCGGCTGGATCGGCCGCAACCGCATGGAGGCGATGATCGCCGCCGATTGCGCCGAAATCGCCGGCATCGCCGAGCCATCGAGCGATATGGCGGCCGCCGCCGCGGAAAGCGCGGCGGGCGCGAAAATGGTCGGCGATCTTGACGCGCTTCTGGCGCTCGGGCTGGACGGCGTGGTCATCGCGACGCCGAGCGCGCTTCATGCCGCGCAGGCGCTGACGGCGCTCGAAAGCGGCGCGGCCGTCTTCTGCCAGAAGCCGCTCGGGCGGACGGCGGCCGAGGTCGCGGCCGTTCTCGATGCCGCCGAGCGCGCGAACAGGCTGTTGAGCGTCGATCTCTCCTATCGCTGGACGGAGGGGATGACGCGCCTCCACGCGCTGGCGCGGGATGGCGCGATCGGCGACATTTACGCGGCCGATCTTGTCTTCCACAACGCCTATGGGCCGGACAAGAAATGGTTCTACGACCGCGCCCTTGCCGGGGGCGGCTGCGTCATCGATCTCGGCGTCCACCTGATTGACCTGGCGCTCTGGATGACCGGCTTTCCCGCCGTTGAAGAGGTATCGTCCGATCTTTTCGCCGGCGGCCGCCGCCTGCCGCCGGACGCGGGAGCGGTGGAGGATTACGCCGTGGCGACGCTGCGTCTGGCGACTGGCGCGGTCGTGCGCATCGCCTGTTCCTGGAACCTTCACGCCGGGCGGGATGCGGAGATTTCCGCCCTCTTCCACGGCAGGGAAGGCTCGCTGTCGTTCCGCAATGTCGGCGGCTCCTTCTACGATTTCACCGCCGCGCTTTTGCGAGGCACTTCGCGCGAGGAACTGACCGCGCCGCCCGACCAATGGGGCGGCCGCGCCGCCGCCGCCTGGGCGCGGCGGCTCGCCGACGGCGAGGGTTTCGATCCTTCGATCAGAGAGATGCAGCCTGTCGCGGAGGTGATCGACCGGATCTATGGGAGGTAGAATTCGCGCCGGCTATCCTCTCCCACCATTGTGGGGGGAGGTGTCGAGGCGAAGCCGACGGAGCGGGGGGGGCGGGACAAGCGGATCATCACGGACGATGGCTGATCCAAATACCGCGTTTCCGGGCGGCCATTCAAAAGTTGACAGCTGTCAACTCGCGGGATTCGGAGCCCGAATGACCCTCCGCCTCGCTGCGCTCGGCGCCTCCGGCCGGCTTCGCGGGTGGCGGATGGGAGCCTCGCCTGCGGCGGCATATGGCGGCCTGAGCCGCCATTAATTGCGCGGGCTAGAGCCTTTCATGGTTAGACGGAAACGGTTCTGTTTCCTCGATGGCGCGGCGATCCGCGCGGAGGACGGTGCAGGTCGTACCGGCGGTACGGCCAAATCCGCCCGACAAAGCGGGCGCCCGCCAGCGGGAAACCCTTCGGGCCGGACGAATTCGGGCCAAATCCTTCGGCCTCCGGCTTGGCCGTACCACCGGTACGACCGGCGCCGAAGCCCTTGACCTTGGCCCGAATTCCTTCCGGCAGAACGATTCCATCTAGCCATGAAAGGCTCTAACCCCGCTGGCGCTCGATGAATTTGTTGAACCGGCTCTCGCCTTCCTGATGCAGGAAGGCAAGATTGTTGTCGTCGAATATCTTGAAAAACTCGTCCCATTCGATGGGCTCGAGCGATTCTTCCGGCTCGCCGAAATCGATGCGCAGAATGCCGCCTTTCCCGGAGGTGCGGACGACGGCCGGATGGCCATCGCGCTTCTCGGCCCAGCGGCGGATCTCTTCATGATCGGTGGTCGTGGTTGCTTCGGCCATGTCATCTCCTTTCGGAATTGTGTCTCAAACCTGGTTCGGCGCGGCCGCCGCAGGCCCGGCGCGCTTGCCGGTCTTGGGCGGCGCGTGCAGATAGGTCGCCTTGCGCGGCGTCTGCGCCCTGCCGAGGCTGACGCAACGCAGGCCATGTTTCGAGACGCGCTGCGGATCGAGAAGGTTGCGGCAGTCGAGGATGACCTTTCCCCGCATCGTCTGCGCCAGCCGCTTCAGGTCGAGGCCGGCGAATTCCGGCCATTCGGTGAGGATCGCCACGACATCGGCGCCTTCGGCCGCCGCATAGGGGCTTTCATGCTGCGCCACGCCCTTCATCATCGCCCGCGCCATCGGATCGTAGGTCGCGACCGCGACGCCGTTCTGGCTGAGGATGGGCGCGATGGTGAGCGCGGCCGATTCGCGCGTATCGTCGGTATCGGCCTTGAAGGCGAGGCCGAAGAGGGCGACCCTCGCCTTCGACGGCGGCCCTTCCAGTTCGCCCAATATGCGCGCCGCGAGACGCCGCTTGCGCTCCTGGTTGCGGCCGATCAGCGTTTCGATCAGAGGCTGCGGCGCGGCATAGCGGCGGGCGATGCTGGCGAAGGCTTCCGTGTCCTTCGGAAAGCAGGAGTCGCCATAGCCCGGCCCCGGCGCGAGGAAGCTCGACCCGATCCTCGGATCGAGGCCGATGCCGCGAGAAACGGCGGTGATGTCGCCGCCGATTTCTTCGCATAGATCGGCGACGTCGTTGATATAGCCGATCTTGAGGGCGAGGAACGCATTGGCCGCGTATTTGATAAGTTCGGCGTTTACCGTTCCGGTCAGCACCACCGGAACGCCGCGCTTCGTCAGCGGCCGGTAGAGTTCGACCAGCCGCGCGCCGGCGTCCTGGTCGTCGGCGCCGATGACGATGCGGTCCGGCTTCATGAAGTCGGCGACGGCGCTGCCCTCGCGCAGGAATTCCGGGTTCGAGGCGACGCGGAAATCGAGCGCGCCGCGCACCTCGGCGATCAGTTCGCGCATCAGCCGCGCCGTGCCCGCCTCGACCGTCGATTTGATGGCGATCACCGTATCCGGCCGCATCGCCTTCGCCACAGCCCTCGCCGCCGCGCGCACTTGCGAAAGATCGGCTTCGCCGCCCGCGCCCTTCGGCGTGCCGACGGCGAGAAGGACGATTTCAGCCGCGGTCGCCGCCGCCTCCAGATCGGACGTGAAATGCAGACGGCCTTTTGCGCCGTTTGTTTGGATCAACTCCTCCAGGCCCGGCTCATGGATCGGCACGATCCCGTCCCGCAGCAGGCTGACGCGGTTGCTGTCGATATCGACACAGGTCACATCGTGACCAAGCTCCGCCAGACAGGCGGAAGTCGTCAGGCCGACATAGCCTGCTCCGATAATCGCGACATGCATTTCCGATTTCTCCGTGGGTTTCCGGAGCCGCCCTAACAGGCGGAATCGTTCAATGTTCCTTTTCTCCCCGCCTGAACGCCGCTCGCCGGACGGCAATCAGCCGTTGAAACGTACAAAGGAACATTTTCGCGGCCGGCCGGTTCGGCGCGAAGAACTTACCTTCCGGAGCAAGGCATCACTCATGGAATCGAAGAAAGTTCGGATCGGCATTGTCGGCCTCGGCAATTGCGCCTCCTCGCTCGTTCAGGGCCTGACCTATTATCGCGACATCAAGGACAACGCGCCGGTTCCCGGCCTCATGAACGCCGATCTCGGCGGCTACCGCGTCGGCGACGTCGAGATCGTCTGCGCCTTCGACGTCGCCGCGCGCAAGGTCGGGCGCGACGTCGCGCAGGCGATCTATGCCGCGCCCAACAACACCTTCCGCTTCGCCGATGTCGACCCGACCGGCGTCACCGTCGCGCGCGGGCCGACCATGGACGGCATCGGCAAATATCTGCGCGACGAGATCGAGGAATCGGACGCGCCGATCGTCGATGTGGCCGGTATCCTCCGGGAAAGCGGCGCGGACATTCTGGTGTCTTATTTGCCGGTCGGTTCCGAACAGGCGACCCGCTTCTATGCCGAACGCGCGCTGGAAGCCGGTTGCGGCTTCGTCAACTGCATCCCGGTCTTCATCGCCTCGCGGCCGGAATGGCGCCGGCGCTTCGAGGAAAAAGGCCTGCCGCTCGTCGGCGACGACATCAAGAGCCAGGTCGGCGCGACGATCGTGCACCGCATGCTCGTCAATCTCTTCCGCGAGCGCGGCGTGCGGGTCGATCGCACTTACCAGCTCAATTTCGGCGGCAACACCGATTTCCTCAACATGCTGGAGCGCGAGCGGCTGGAATCGAAGAAGATATCGAAGACCCAGTCGGTCGCCAGCCAGCTCGACGTGCCGCTCGAGGCCGAAAACATCCATGTCGGTCCGAGCGATCACGTTCCATGGCTCTCCGACCGCAAATGGGCCTATATCCGCCTCGAAGGGACGACCTTTGGCGGCGTGCCGCTCAACGCGGAACTGAAGCTGGAGGTCTGGGATTCGCCTAATTCCGCGGGCGTCGTGATCGACGCCGTGCGATGCGCGAAACTGGCCCTGGATCGCGGCATGGCCGGCGCGCTCGTCGGCCCGTCAAGCTATTTCATGAAGTCTCCGCCCGAGCAGTTCACCGACGCGGAGGCGCGGCGGCGCACGCTCGCTTTCATCGCAGGCGAGGACGAGCCGATGCTCGATGCGGCGGAATGATCCACTGGCATGCTCTTGTCGCGGCCGCTTCACGCAGCCGTCGCCGCCGGGCCGCGGCATGCATTCCCGGTTGGCGAGAACAACCGCTCTGTCTGGCAAAAGGGGTAGGCAATGATCGAAGCGGCAATGATCTGGAACGAGCCGAACAACAAGTCGCATTGGGATCTGGAAGTCGATCCGGAATGGACGCGGTTCGCGGAGATGGCGATCCTCGCCGCCGACGCCATCGCGGAAAAGAACCCGGCGGTGACGAAAGTGCTCGGCGGCATTTCGCCGATCGACGCGCTGTTCATACAGCGGATGAGGAATTTCGGCGTACTGGACCATGTGGATGCGGTGGCGGTGCACGGTTTTCCGCTCGACTGGAACCTCTGGCAGATCCATGAATGGCCGCAGCGCATCGCCGAGATCGCCGCCGTGACGGACCTGCCGGTCTGGGTCAGCGAAGTCGGCGTCTCCAGCTTCGGCGCGGAGGAGGTGCAGCTTTGGGGTCTGCGCCGCACCGCCGAGCTCCTGCTCGGCAAGGCCCCGCGCGTGCAATGGTACAGCCTCTACGATTTGCCGCAGGAATGGGGCGCCACCACGCGTCATCGCGAGGCGGAAGGCTCCTCCTACTATCGCCATTTCTATATGGGCCTTCTGCGCCAGGACGGTTCGCCGAAGCCGGCCTTGGAGGAATTCCGGCGCTATGCCCCGGCGATGGGCGTCGTGCAATGGTTTCATTTCGAGGATCCGCGCCTCGACGACGCCGTCGCCTGGATGAAGCGGCTCGGCGTCACCACGCTACGCACCGGCCTCTCCTGGGCCGACAGCTTCCGCCCCGACGCGCTCCGCTGGTTCGACCGGCAGATGGAGGCCCTGGCCGATTTCGACGTGACCCTGACCTTCTGCTTCACGCCCGAACATCGCGGCCTGATGCCGCATCACACCAGCGCGCCATTGGCGCCGGAAGAGTTCGCCGAATTCTGCGCCGCGATGATCGAGCGCTATCAGCCGGGGTCGCGGGCCGCTCAACGGAAAGAGATGCGCGTTCCGGCCGTATGAGGACGAGCCGATGCCCGCGCCGGCCGCCGATCCTTTCGCCGGTTTCCTGATGCTTCTGGAACGGGAGAGGGACGACGCGGATGGCTGCGGCGTCGCCGTCATCGTCGCGCATCCGGACGACGAGACCATCGGCATAGGCGCGCATCTCGATCGGCTGAGCGGCATGACGATCGTCCACGTCACCGATGGCGCGCCGCGCGACCTGATGGATGCGAGGCTTCACGGCTTCGCCGATTGGCGGGATTACGCCGCCGCGCGCCGGGGCGAAGCCGAGCGGGCGCTCGCCGAGGCCGGACTTGCGCCATGCGCGCTCCTATGCCTCGGCTTCCCCGACAAGGAGGCGGCCCGCCATCTTGCCGAACTCGCGCGCCGGCTGGCGGCCATCCTCGCCGAAACCGGCCCGCGCTATCTCTGCACCCATTCCTTCGAGGGCGGCCATCCCGACCATGACGCCACCGCCTTCGCGGTCCATGCCGCGTGCCGTCTTTTGCGGGAGAGGGGAGGCGAGCCGCCCTTCGTGGTCGAGATGCCGCTCTACCATGCTGGGGCGGACGGGCCGGTGTACCAGGATTTCTGCGCCGAGCAGCCGCTTCCGTCCGCCTCTCTTCTGCTGAACGACGCCGCCTATGAGCGCAAGCGCCGTATGCTCGCCCGCCATTTCACCCAGCGGAACGTGCTTGCTCCTTTCGTCGCCCGCCATGAGCGCTTCCGCGCCGCTCCCGACTATGATTTCCGCGCCCTGCCGAATGGCGGCCGGCTCTTCTACGAAACATTGCCGGTGGGCTTCACCGGCTCCGACTGGCAGCAATCGGCGCGCGCCGCCATCGACGCATTGGCACAGGAAACGCCGGCAGCGGGGCCAAGCTGATGCTCACCGTGCTCAATGTCGCCTATCCGCTGGCGCGCGTCGGCCCGGATGCCGTGGGCGGAGCCGAACAGGTGCTTTCGGCGCTGGACAGGGCGCTCGTTGAGGCCGGCCACCGTTCGATCGTCATCGCTCCGGAAGGATCGAAGGTTGCGGGCGTTCTCGTCGCGACACAGCGCCGGACAGGCCCGCTTGATGACGCCCAGCGCGCGCAGGCGCAGGCCGTGCATCGCGCCACGATCGCCATGGCGCGCGTCCGATGGCCCGTCGATGTCGTCCATCTCCACGGCGTCGATTTCGACGCCTATCTGCCGGAGGACGGGCCGACGCTGGTCAGCCTGCATCTGCCGCTCGACTGGTATCGGCCGGAAGCGCTGCGCCCCGCCCGCGACGACCTTTGGCTGCACACCGTCTCCGCCTCGCAAGCGCGAAGCGCGGCGCCCGGCCTGCGCCTCCATCCGCCCATTCCGAACGGAGTCGATCTCGACGCTCTTCGGGCGCGCCATGCCCGGCGCGCCTTCGCGCTCGTGCTTTCCCGCATCTGTCCGGAAAAGGGCGTGCATTTGGCGCTCGACGCGGCGCGCATGGCGGATATGCCGCTTCTCATCGGCGGCGAGGTCTATCGCTACGCCGCGCATGAGCGCTATTTCGCCAGGGAAATCGCGCCGCGGCTCGATCAAAGCCGGCGCTTTCTCGGGCCGCTCGATTTCGCCCGCAAAAGGCGTTTTTTGAATGCCGCACGCTGCCTCGTCGTGTCGAGCCTCGCGGCGGAGACGAGTTCGCTGGTGGCCATGGAGGCGCTCGCCTGCGGCACGCCGGTGGTCGCTTTTCCGAACGGCGCGCTTGCGGATCTGGTCGATCACGGAAGGACGGGGTTTCTGGTTCATGATGTCGAGGAAATGACGGAGGCCATGGCCGCCGCGTCGACGATCGATTCCGCGCTCTGTCGCGCCCAGGCGCGGCGGCGCTTTCCGCTCTCCCGCACGATCGCGGCCTATATGGATGCCTATCATGCGCTGGCGCGGCTCGGCCGCTACGCCGTTAGACGATCGTCGTCTTAGGCGAAGCACGACGGAGCGGGGGATTTCGTCATATGCTCGGCGTCGCGATGATCATCGAAACCCGGAAATCAGCACTTTTCGCCGTGACCTTGCGCCTTGCCGCCGCCTTTTTGCGTGCAATTCTTGCCGCTCGTCTTGTTCTTGGAGGCGCTGCCATTCTGGGTCGTCGTCGTCCCGGTCGTTCCCGGGTTCTTGGAGCGCGAGTCGGAGCCGCTGTGTTTCGACATGTAATCGCCCATTCCGCCGCCCGTCTGCGCAAATGCGGGGAAGCCGGCCGCGACAAGGAGCGCAGCCGAGAAGAGCACCGTCCTGCAAGCGTTCATGTCCTGCTCCCGGAATGGTCTGGATTGGCCAAAGGGGGAACCGGAGATCACCCGGTTCCCCCCTCGCGGCGATTGGCAGGCATCGCTAGAAAGGACCGCCGCAAGCACGCTAACCGGGCGTGCTTGCGATTGTTCCGTTGACAGCTGTCAACTTTTTTGCGCGGCGGTCCGTCGCAAGACTATTTCAGGAACGGTCCGGCGGCGAGGTAGGCCAGAGCCGACAGGAAGCCGGCGGCCGGCATGGTGACGACCCATGCGACAACGATGCCGCGCGCGACGTTCCAGCGGACGGCGGAAACGCGGCGGGACATGCCCACCCCGACGATCGCCCCGGTGATCGTATGGGTCGTCGAAACGGGAATGCCCGAATAGGTCGCGAGGAAGAGCGTGATCGCGCCGCCCGTTTCAGCGCAAAAGCCCTGCATGGGCGACAGGCGAGTGATTTTCGAGCCCATCGTGTGAACGATCCGCCAGCCGCCGGCGACCGTTCCGAGCGCCATGGCCGCCTGGCAGGAAAGCACCACCCAGAGCGGGATGTGGAAGCCTCCGCTCATCATTCCGTGGGAGTAGAGGAGAACGGCGATGATGCCCATCGTCTTCTGCGCATCGTTGCCGCCATGGCCGAGCGAATAGAGCGAGGCGGAGACGAATTGCAGTGAGCGGAACGTCTGGTCCACCTTGAGCGGCGTGAATTTGACGAACAGCCACGATACCGCGAGCACCAGGAGGAGCGCCAGCACGAGGCCGAGCGCCGGCGATAGCACGATCGCGGCGGTGGTGGCGATCAGGCCGTGCCAGACGATGGCCGAGAAGCCGGCCTTCATCAGGCCGGCCCCGACCAGCCCGCCGACGAGCGCATGCGAACTGCTCGAGGGGATGCCGCCGGCCCAGGTGATAAGGTTCCAGCAGATGGCGCCCGCCAGCGCGGCGAAGATCACCTGGTCGGTGATGATGTCGGCGGAGACGATGCCGGCGCCGACGGTCCGCGCCACATGCAGGCCGAAGACAAGGAAGGCGATGAAGTTGAAGAAGGAGGCCCACAGGACGGCGTAGCGGGGGGCTAGCACGCGCGTCGAGACGATCGTCGCGATCGAATTGGCGGCGTCATGGAGGCCGTTCAGAAGATCGAACAGCAACGCAACCGCGATGAGGCCGACAAGGACGAAGGAAATATGCAAGGAGCGCTCCTAAAGCAATTCCAGCAAAAGTGCGCAGCGGTTTTGCTTCCGGAATCGCGTGGGAAAAAAGAGGGAAACATTTCCCAACGAACCGGAATGCCCGAAATATTTCTCAAAGATGTTCGACCAGGATGCTGCTGATCCGGTTTGCCACGTCCTCGAAGCGGTCCATCACGCTTTCCAGATGGTCCAGGATCTCGGCATTGACGATGTAATCCATCGGGCGGCTCTGGCAGTCCTTGTAAAGCGCCTTCAGCCCCTCGTCGTAAATATCGTCGGCCTGATCCTCAAGATGAAGGATCTGCTCCGTGAAGCCGTTGAGCCGTCCCGCGTTCGACGCCATCGACCGCAACAGCGGCATCGCCCTCGCCGTGACCTGGGCGGCCTGCAGGATGATGCCGCCCATCTCCTGCATGGCGGGCCGGAACTCCGACACCTCGAAAAGCCTGATCGCCTTGGCCGTCTTCTGCATTTGGTCGATCGCGTCGTCAAGCGAAACCGTAAGGGCCTGGATGTCGCTGCGGTCGAACGGCGTGATGAAGGTCTTCCGCACGGCGAGAAGCACATCGCGGGTGATGGCGTCGGCGGCGTGTTCCCTCGCCGAAATTTCGTTGCAGAAGGTTGGTACGCCCGCCCCGCCTTCGAGAAGTCTGGTGAGGCTTTCGGCGCCGCCGACGACGGTGCTCGCATGCTGCTCGAAGAGAACGAAGAACCGGTCTTCCTTGGGCATCAAAGTTCGGAAAAGCTTCAGCATCGTCTCACCACGGCTGTTCCCTGGAGCAGGATGCGATGAGCTTGAACCGCATCATTCTCTTGTCTCTTTCACGGGCCGGCTTGCCTCTCCATTGCCCGCGGGCGAAGTCCGGTCAGTCCTTCCGACCCAAGTTCCCGGCCGATGTCAAGCCTTTATAGGCCGATCAAGGGAACCAGCGGCCTTCAGGATAGTTTCCGCCTCGCTGGAATGCGCAGACGGGCATCCGACCCTCATAAAACGGAACTCAAATCGAGCGACGCTTGAGAAATTCAATGGCCATGGCGGTGGAAAACTGCGAAGATCGGCAGACAGGGATCCGGCAAGCTTCGGATGCGGCTCGCGCCTCCGATCATTCTGGCGCGTGCAGGTGAACAAAACGAAGGCTCCATCGAGTTGACAAGAGGGAATCCTTACGCGTCTGGTTCTGAGTTTATCGAAACAGCGGACAGAAGCTCGTCGCTGTTCGCGGGCCTGAGCGTCCTGATCTGCGAGGACGAGTATTTGCTGGCCGGCGATCTGGCGCGGCGATTTGAATTGGGCGGCGCCAGGATCGTCGGTCCGATGGCGACGCTCGCGGAATCGCTGGAAAAGGCCGCCCTCGCCGAAACGCTGGGAGCGGCGGTGCTGGACATCCGGCTGGGCAAGGATCTCGTTTTCCCGGTGGCCGACATCCTGGCGGCGCGGGGCGTGCCATTCGTCTTTTTCAGCGGCTATGACGACGTCGTTCTGCCGCCGCGGTTCAACGGCGCGCGGCGGTTGAGCAAGGTCGATCAACTCGATCGCGTCACCATTGCCGTCCTGACGGAGCGCGTCATCGGATGCGTTGACCCCGGGAAAGCTCCGGCCGGTTACGGAAACAGCGAGATCGCGGCGATTCTGCCCCGGCTCCGTCTGATGGCGCGTCTGCTGGTGGGCGAGGTGGAGGGCGACGAACTGGTCGAAAAGACGTTGGAGCGCGCAATCGCGGACGTGGCGCAGCGCTCGGCCTACGCATCGACCGTTCGGTGGCTCATGAGCCTGCTCGAAGAGGTCTGGCTGCGGCGGCAGAGACATCGCTATCTGCATTGATTTAAGCGGTGGGACCATGGCGTGGGGCACGGACGTCCGTGCGACAGCCGCTCACCGCAATTCCGACAGAAGTTCCTCCGTCGCGGCCGTTTCGACCTGTTCGCTGTAGCGCTTCCTGAAGAGGTTGAGGATGGCGTCGTGTTCTTCGTCCGAGACGCTGCAGATTGCGTCCTCGGCGAGAATTGTCCGATAGCCCCAATCGACCGCGCCGAGCACCGTCGAAAGCACGCAGACATCCGTTTCGCCCCCCGAAATGATAAGGGTGTCGCAGCCCGTGCGCTGGAGCCGGTCGCGAAAATCGGCGCCGTACCAGGGCGAATAGACGGGCTTGTCGGCGGTTTGCGCGGGCGGACAGAAAGCGGCGAGCTCCGGAACGAGGTCTATCAGCTGACGGCCCTTCTCCTCCAGCGTGAACTGACGCCATTTGAGGTAGTAATCACGCCAGAGGCCTTCGCCGTCGCCGGCATGGCGGGCCGGAATGAAGCGTGTGAAGATGGTGGAGGCGGGGCGCGCCTCGCACAGTCTCACGATGTTGGGCAGCACGCGCGGCATCCATTCGAGCCCCCATTCGGAACCGGGCGCGAAGAGCAATTGCATGTCGACGCAGATATGCGCCCAGCGACCGCGTATCGGTCCTCGAAGCATTCCCATAGGCTTCCACTTTGATCCGTCCGTCGCCCCTCATCCGCCTGCCGGCGCCTTCTCCCCGCAAGAGGGGAGAAGGCGCCGGCAGGCGGATGAGGGGCGGTGCGGCCAAGTCAATCATCCCTATTCCTTCATCCCACTTCCGCGTCACGCTCTAATCTGCTCCATCCTGCATTGTTCCGGGGCCTTGTCCGGCCGCCAGCGCAGCAGTTTCGTACCGTGCCGGAAGCGCTCGTCCGTGACGTGATCGAAACGGACCTCGACGACGAGTTCCGGCCGCAGCGGCTCCCATTCGCCGCTTCGTTCGGTCGCCCAGCGGCTGGGACCACCCGGCGCGCGTCCGGTGAAGCCCGGCGGCCCACGCAGCGCCTCCAGCTTGGCGGTCAGCTGCGGCCGCTCCTCGTCGGCGATCGTGGAAGTGAAGCCGACATGATCGAGCCGGCCGGCGTCGTCATAGAGGCCGAGAAGCAGCGAGCCGACCTCCGGCCTGCCGGCAAGATAGCGAAAGCCGCCGACGACGCAGTCGGCGGTTCTCAGCCGCTTGACCTTGACCATGGTCCGCTCGCCAGGCGAATAGGGAGCGGAGAGCCGCTTGGCGACAACGCCATCCATATTGCCGGCCGGCTTCGCCAGCCATTTCTTCGCGACATCGATCTTCCGCGTTACGGGAGAGAGTTTCAGGCCGCATTCGGCCGCGAAACTTTCGAGCGCCGTCCGTCTTTCCTCAAGTGGGTTTCGTAGCATCTTTTCCCCGTCCGTCCCGGCGAGCATGTCGAAGAGCGTGACGGCGGCGGGCGTTTCGCGGGAAAGCTTGCGGACGCGGCTCTCGGCCGGATGCAGGCGCATCTGCAGGGCGCCGAACCCGCCATTCTCGACCATCAGCTCGCCATCGACGACGAAGCGCGCCGCCCGGAGGTCGCGGAAGAACGCGACGACCTCGGGAAAATAACGGCCGAGAGGCTTTCCCGATTTCGCGCGCAGTTCCACCGCGTCGCCTTCCTTGAAGACGAGGCAGCGGAAACCGTCCCATTTCGGTTCGTATTGCCAAGGCCCGCCGTTCGCCGGCAGGTCCTCGGCAGTCTTGGCTTCCATCGGATGGGTGGTCAGGGGCAGCGCGAATGTCGCCATGAGGATTTCAGATCTCGAAAATCGCGTAGGGTTTGCCGTTCGGCTTCTCGACATGGGTAGCGACGTTGTAGACCGGCGTTCCGCCCGGCGTGCGGCCGGCGAACACGCCGCCATGCGCATGGCCGTGGACGACGAGCGAGACCGCGAAGCGGTCGATCGTCTCGGCCAGACGGGAGGAGCCGAGGAAGGGATAGATTTCCAACGGCTCGCCCTCCAGCGTCTCGGGGATCGGCGAATAATGCAGGATGACGAGCGATCTTTCGCGCGGCAGTTGCCGGACAGCGTTTTCGAGCTTCATGGCTTCCGCGACGCCCTCGGCGACCATGGCCTTGATCGCCTGCTCGCCGAAGGAGCCCAGCATATGGCGGCCGAACCCGCCGGCGAAACCTTTCGCGCCGGCGACGCCGATGCCGTCTACCACCACGCTTTGGCCATCCAGCATGTACACGCCGGCGCCCTTCAGGATATCGGCCACTTTTTCCGGCGCGCCGCATTCATGGTCATGGTTGCCGAGCACGGCGACGACGGGGATGGAGCAGGCGCCGAGATCGGCCGCGAGCGCGGTGGCCTGCTCCGGCTTGCCGAGATCGGTCAAATCACCGGCGATGACCAGCAGGTCGGCTTCGCCCGAAATCTCCGAAAAGAGCGGCCGCAAGGATTGCGCCGCCCCGTCCTTGACGTGAAGGTCGGCGATGGCGGCCACCCTTCGTTTCTTCGCGCGCGCGACCATTAATCGCTCCCGCGCTCGATCGAGCGCCTCCGGTCTTCGGGCAGGTCGGAATAGCCCCATTCCCGCACATCGATCTCGTAGTCGAAGAGGGAATACATGAGGCCCCGGCAGATCGACACCTGTGGCGGCGGCAATTGCCGCTGGCTCGCGAGACGTCCCAGCAGTTCATCGAGAAGCCAGGCGGGGATGCGCTCCCGCTCGCTCGGATAAATCCAGCGGAAGTTCAGAAGATGGACGAGCAGCACTTCCCAGTGGAGTTCCATGTGCCCAAGCAGCCGCTGCCAGTCGATATGGTCGTGCGCGCGCAGGATGACGTGCATGATATCGGCGCCGTCATAGCGATGGCGAAGCTGGACGAAGGCCTTCGACCAGATCAGTTCGGTCGGATTGACCAGCAGGACGGGAAGGCCGAGCATCTCGGCATGGCGGGCATGTTCGAACCAGAGGTCGCCGACCGGCATCGTCCCGTTTGAGGAGGCGAAGATCACGTCAAAGAAATTCGGCCCCTGGCGGACCTTGCCGAGCCAGCGTTCGTCTTCATATTCGACGCCGAAGCCGAGTTGCTTGAAATGGGCGAGGATGCGCGGCGCGTCGCCGGCCCTGCAGAAGATGTCGAAATCCTTGGTCGGTCTCGAAATTCCGGTATAGGCGCTGAGCGCATAGGTGCCGGCGACCAGGAACTGAAAGCCGGCATCGGTCATTTCCTTGAGCGACTGCGCGTAAAAGCGCTCCGCCGAATCCGATTGGGGAAATGGCTCCGCGCGCGATATAATCCTCATCCTTCCGTCCGTCGGGTCTGACATGTGGCTCACCTTGTCGCCGGACCGTAGGGACTGAACCCCGAGCGCGTGGATCAAGTTCCCTCGGAAAAGCTGCGCTAGGCTCCGACCGAGACGGAAAGGCCGAGGAAACAACGCCGCGGCCGGCCGTTTCCGACGGCATCGACGCGGCGGGCCTCGGGGCGAGATGTCTACGAGGCGGCATGAAAGGCAATGCGACGAAATTCAGGGACAGAGGCGACGCCGGGCGGCAGCTTGCCGCGGCGCTCGGAGATTTCGCGGCGGACAAGCCCCTGGTGCTGGCGCTGCCGCGCGGCGGCGTTCCCATCGCTTTCGAGGTGGCCAAGGCGCTTCGTGCGCCGCTCGATCTTTTCCTGGTGCGCAAGATCGGCGCGCCCGGCCATCCCGAATACGGGATCGGAGCGGTGGTCGACGGGGAGAATCCACAGCTTGTCCTCAACGAGGAGGCGATGGCGGCCGTCCAGTTTCCGCCCGGTTATATAGAGGCGGAAAAGCGCCGCCAGATCGCCGAGATCGAGCGGTTGCGGCAACTCTATCTCGGCGGCAGGCAAACGCTCCCCGTCGCCGACCGGACGGCGATCGTCGTCGATGACGGCATCGCGACCGGCGGCACGGCGAAGGTCGCGCTCGGAACGCTGCGAAAAGAAGGCGCGACGCGGCTTGCCCTCGCCGTTCCGGTTGCGCCGGAGGACACGCTCGATCAGCTGGGAAACCTCGCCGACGCCATCGTCTGCCTGAGCACGCCCCGGCCTTTCCACGCCGTCGGCCTTCATTACGACGATTTCGATCAGGTGACGGATGAGGACGTGATCCGCCTGTTGCGGCAAGCCGAGTCTTGGGGATGAGCACACGAACGGTAAGGCGATTCCCTCCCGATTGCGCTGGTTAGACTTCATGGCAGGAACATCGCCCGGCGGCCGTCGTTAGTTCTCCAGGAGATCGGCGACGATCATGCGACGCTATGAGGAGAGGCCGAACCCGTGATAGATCATCCTAAGCCGAACCAAGACAGTTCCGCCGCCGAAGCGATGAACGCAATGCCCAAGCGCAAGCGGAAAAGAACGGTGCGCTGGCTCGTCATATTGATCGTCATTGCCCTGATCGTGATCGTCGCCGCCGTGGCGTCCTGGTGAGGCGCCAACACTAGCCAACGCGAAAATTATTTGTCGAGCGACGACTCGCCGCCGACGGTCGGGTCGGGCTTGACCGGACCGCGCTCGGCTTCCGACGTGCCGGCTTCGTATTCATGCACGGCCTTGTCCCAGCAATCCTGTTTCCGATCGGGATCACGTCCGGCTCGTTGCCAGAGTTCGTTGGCCCGGCGCTCGATGAATTCGTCCTTGTTCGGCTTCGCCATTCCCCGTCCTTTCGGGAGTCGCGTGCGGCCAAACCCGCTCGCTTGGCAGTTTGTTCCCACGGCTTTCCCTGAACGCCGGAACATCGGCGGCCGGTTCCGGTTTGGCAAAAGGAGCTTGGACGACAGGAGGCGCGATTGATTCCGCTGGAGAGAGAAAATGCCGGAAATGTCCTGGCGATCGAGCCGTTCGACGGGACCGTGACCGTCCGCTTTTGGGACGCCGTCATCGCTTCGACCGACGAGGCCAAGGTGCTGCGGCGACCAGGCGAGGAGCCCGCCTTCTATATCCCGTTCGACCGCATCTATTTCGATTTCCTCCAAAAGACGGACCACAGGGAGAATGTGCCGGGCCTGGGAGAAGTCGCCTTCTGGCGCGTCTCGGCCATGAACCGGGCGGAGGATGATTTCATGTGGGCTCTGGAATCGCCCGATATCCCGCTCCTGGCGCTCGCCCGTCACGGCAGCTTCGACCAGAAGATTGCGCGTATCGAGGCCGTGCCGGCCGGCGGCGGCGCTGAGGGCGCGGTGGAAATGTGAAGCTGGATGCCCAATTCGACCCCCCACTCCGATTTGCTTCGCAAATCACCTCTCCCCCGCTCGACGGGGGAGAGGAAGCGCCGGCCGCATAGCTTGGCGCCCTTCCTCTACCCCACGAAGTGGGGGAGAGGTGATTTGCGAAGCAAATCGGAGTGGGGGAACTTTCGCCATTTTTAAGAGATGCCGGTGGCGAGGGTAATCTCACCGCATTTCCATACGCGACGGCCCCTGAGACACACTTCACCGCTTCCGCTCCGCCTTCTCCCTCTCCGGTTGATCCAGGGCGGCGAACAGCCAATCGACGAAAACCTTGACGATGGGTGCGGAGCGGTCCTCGTTGCGGCAGGTCACGTAGAAGCTCGACGACGCCTGAACCGAGCGCTCGAACGGCACGACGAGATTGCCGCTCGCCAGCATGGCCTTGGCGGTGATGCTGTCGCCGAGCGCCACGCCGTGGCCGAGCATCGCGCCTTCGATGGCGAGCCGCGCATTGCTCATGAAATGATGGCGCTCATGCATCATGTCGAGCGCGTCGGCGGCGGAAAGCCATGCGTGCCATTCCTGGCCGTCATCGGCATGGAGCAGGATATGCTGCCCGAGATCGCGCACGGTGCGAAGCGGCCGCTCGTTGAGGAGCCGCGGACTGACAACCGGGAAGAGATAGAGGTCGGTCCAGTGGCGCACCCAGCGATCGGTCCAGCCGCCATCGCCATAGAGGACATGAACGTCAATGTCGTTCTTCTTCATATCCGCCGGATCGTTGGTCGGAACGAGCCTGATGCGGATATCCGGATAGAGATCGAGGAATGACGTCATGTGCGGCAAGAGCCAGAGCGACAGGAGCGCCGGCACGCAGCCGATGACCAGATCCCCCGCCGTCACCGGCCGGGCGAGCCTCGCGGTCGCGGCGGCGATGTTGTCGAAGGCGCTGGAGACGGTCGGCGTCAAAAGCGCGGCATGCGGCGTCAGCTTCACCCTCCGGCCGGAGCGCACGAAGAGCGGCACGCCGAGCGCCTCCTCCAGCTTGCGCACCTGATGGCTGATCGCGCCATGGGTGACGTTGAGTTCCCGCGCCGCGGCGGAAATCGAGCCGGTGCGCGCCGTCGCCTCGAAGGCGCGGAGTGAATTGAGCGGTGGAAGACGCTGGCCCATCGATCGAATCCTATGTCAAAAAAACTCACATCAGACTATGTGATAATATCAATTGTAATTCCATGTCCGCTGTATTTCACTTGCCAAAACGATCCGCCGCCCGACCGGATCAGGAGGATTTCCCATGGCATGGAACGAGGACGCGCTTCGCCGCCTGCGCGACAAATACGATAGCGGCCATGGCGGCGAACTCTTCGACCCGAAATTCCGCAAGGTCGCGGACAAGATCTTCTCCGAGGGCGGTACGCGCGTCGCGCCCTATGCCGGCATTCCGACCTTCCTGACCGCGCCCTATCGGCCCGTCAGCGCCGACAATCCGGATTTCGGCGATCTGCAGGTAGCGATCAGCGGCATGCCGATGGATCTCGGCGTCACCAACCGGCCGGGCTCGCGCTTTGGGCCGCGCGCCGTGCGCGCCATCGAACGCATCGGCCCCTATAACCATGTGCTGGAAACCGCGCCCGTCTTCGATCTGAAAGTCGCCGATATCGGCGACGTGCCCTTCGCCAGCCGCTACCGGCTCGAACGGAGCCATGAGGATATCGAGGCGCATGTCCGCCGCATCGTTGAGGCCGGCGTGATTCCATTGTCGGTCGGCGGCGATCATTCGATTACCCATCCGATCCTAAGGGCCGTCGGCCGGGACCGGCCGGTCGGGCTGATCCATATCGACGCGCATTGCGATACCGGCGGCGCCTTCGACCAGACGAAATTCCACCATGGCGGGCCGTTCCGCAACGCGGTGCTCGACGGCGTGCTCGACCCGACGCGCACCATCCAGATCGGCATTCGCGGCTCGGCGGAATATCTGTGGGAATTCTCTTACGAGTCCGGCATGACCGTCATCCATGCCGAGGAGATTTCCGGCATGGGGCTCGACGCGGTCATCGCCAGGGCGCGCGCGGTGGTCGGCGACGGCCCGACCTATCTCTCCTTCGACATCGACAGCCTCGATCCGGCCTTCGCGCCGGGCACCGGCACGCCGGAAATTGGCGGCCTGACGACGCGCGAGGCGCTCGATCTCCTGCGCGGTTTCAAGGGCGTCGATCTGGTCGGGGCCGATGTCGTCGAGGTCGCGCCGCAATATGACGCGACGGCCAACACCGCCCATGCCGGCGCGCAAATGCTTTTCGAAATCCTCAGCCTCATGGTATTCAGCCCGAGCGTTCAGGCTGCCGGCCGCCGAGGATGAGAAGAGACGTTGACAATGGGAAAAAGATGGCCCGGGCGAAACCGGGCAGGAACTCCAGAGGAGAAACGACATGACTGATTTTAGGAACGGGAAAATCGACCGCCGCACAGTATTGGGCACGGCGCTTGCCGCCGGCGCGGCGCTCGCCATGCCGGCAATCGCCCGCGGCGCGGAGCGCTCGCTCAAGGTCGGCGCCTATGGCGGCTTTTTCAAGAAGTCGTTCGACGCGAACATCTTCCCGGTCTTCACCAAGGAGACCGGCATCAAGGTCGAATCCGTCGGCGAGCCGACAGGAGAGGCGTGGCTGGTGCAGCTCGAACAGGCCGCAAAGGCCGGGCAGGCTCCCGCCGACGTTTCGATGATGGCGCAGGTGCCGATGCTGAAAGGGATGGAGAGCAAGCTTTGGGCGCCGCTCGACATGAAGAAGATCCCCAATGCGAAGAATGTGCTCGACCACTTCATCAACAAGGATCCGAGCGGCGCCGTCGCCGGCATCGGGGCGGTTGCGTGGTACATCACGCTTGTTTCCAACACCAAGGTGTTCCCGACCGCGCCGACCTCCTGGGCGGCGTTCTGGGAGCCCGACAAGAAGGACAAGCTCGGCCTCCTGGCGCTGGTCTCCAACTCCTTCCTTCTGGAAATCACCGCCAAGACCTTCCTGGGCGGCACCCAGGTGCTCGGAAGCGAGGACGGCATCCTGAAGGCGTTCAAGAAGCTTGCCGAGATCAAGCCGAATGTACGGCTCTGGTATCGCGACGAAGCGCAGTTCGAACAGGCGCTGAAATCGGGCGAAATCCCGATGGGGCAATATTACCACGACGTTACGGGCATCGCGATTTCCAAGGGTTTCCCTGTGCGCTCGACCTTCCCGAAGGAAGGCGGGGTCGAGGATTCCGGCTCCTGGGCGATCTCGCATGCGTCGAAGAAGATCGACGAGGCGCATGAGTTCATCAATTTCATGTGCCAGCCGAACATCCAGGATCTCGTCTGCCGCAAGAACGGCACGGCGCCGACGGTGAAGCGCGAACTGCTCGACCTTTCCGACAAGGAATTCGCGGCGGTGTCGAGCGCTATTCCTCCGATCATCCCACGCTATGACATGTACCAGAAGCGGTCGGACTGGCTGGACCAGAAATGGACCGAGCTGATCGTGGGCTGAGGGATATTGCCGATAAGCTCTTCCGGGTGCGACCGCTGGGCAGGCAGGCATTCTTCCAGGGGGTATCGCATATGGCTGGCCTTCCCCGAAAATCACCCCCACCCCTAACCCCTCCCCACAAGGGGGAGGGGAACTATACTCGCTGCCTCATGGCGCCAGATTTCCGCGATTCTGGTCAGGAAGGCGGCGACAGCGTCTCCCTCCCCCTTGTGGGGAGGGGTTAGGGGTGGGGGTGAAGGTCTGCAAACCTATGCCCGCATTTCATTTGCAATCACCCCGCCATTCCATGGAAAGGATCGGATGAGCGGTCTCCTCCTCAATAACGTCCAGAAGCATTTCGGCTCCGTCCGCGCGGTCGAGGATGTTTCGCTGTCCGTCCCGGACGGCCCCAGCATACAGACGAAGGTGCCGTTCAGGACGACGCTTCTGCGCAT